>Ga0123336_10000015_pt1 | contig 201409 bp, 165 predicted proteins | sample SSSSmetaG_FD_96466 | JGI IMG/M metagenome (GOLD analysis project Ga0123336, IMG submission 96466) | Glacier valley bacterial and archeal communities from Borup Fiord, Nunavut, Canada, to study Microbial Dark Matter (Phase II) - ​SSSS metaG | ecosystem: Environmental > Aquatic > Freshwater >...
GTCTACCACCGCTAATACTCCCACTATAAGTAGGAGATAAGCGGTGGTACGACCCTGGATTGCGATTTCTAAGATTCAGTGGGAGAAAAAGCATATCCCACTGAATCAAGAACTCTGCTTATCTACCAATATTATAACAGATTGATATAATTAACAATCTAAAATCTGACTATTAGAGTATACCTGAACTTACTCTATGCTCTAGCCTCTCGTAAAACGTTTGATAATTCAGTCAATGTTCTTCTTCACAACTATGATTTGAGGCTGTGTTAGGAACGTTGCTTACCCTGCTTGTTGTGGTGTTGATGTACATAACTTTTCTCATAGCCACTATTAATACTCCCCGCTATTCTAAAAGTTTTTATGATATACCCAAACATGGTATAATATAGTTATTAGCGCAAGCTGTGAAACATTGAGCTAAGGCTCTAGGCTTCCACTTGGAAGTGGAAGGAGTTCCAATTCCTTTGTAGCTGCTAATATTTAGTGAGAAAATTCCACCAAGTAAAGCCTAACCAGCAGCCTGCACGCTCCTTCATAGAAGATGAGCCGAGCTCTTCAGGTACAGTATGAGAAACCTTGACAAGCCTGTCACATTAGGCGATGATATAAGCAATATAGAGCATTACATGAGTTTACTAAACGAGCGTTTTACATGGGAAATAGCGCTCACTGTGATCCATAAAATCCTCAAACAGGAGGCCTATAAGATGTACAAAATAATGATCGTAGACGATGAAACTATTTCGACAGATTCAATAAAGTATATTATTGAAAAGAACTTCAGTGATGTTGAGATAGTTGCGATTGCAAGGTCAGGACGTGAAGCCATAGAGCAAGCAGAAAACAATGTGCCAGACATTATATTTATGGATATTAGGATGCCAGGAATCAATGGGATTGAAGCTATAAAACAAATTAAGCATAGACATTCACAGATAGCGATTATTGTATTAACTGCATTCGAGGAGTTTGATTTTGCCAAAGAGGCAATAAAGATGGGAGTTCTCGAGTATCTGCTTAAACCGGTAAACAGAACCAAGATTGTAGAGGCTGTCAAAAAGGCTATGGAAGTAGTAAAGGCGCAAAAGGAGAAACTCGAGATTGAGCTCGAAATGAAAGAAAAAATGGAGTATGTCATACCGATACTTGAAAATGGCTTCATATATTCGATAATACTTTTTGATGACAATAGCATAGAACTTCAGAATTATAAACGTATTTTCGAGATCCAGGAAAGCGGAGGCTACGTAGTAACTGTAGAATTCGGTGATGATGAAAACAATGGGGAATTCGGAAATAAAATTGGCTATAGTGTCAGGAGCCAGTATTTTTACCAATATTTTAGAGATACAGCAAATTCTTTACATAGATGCATTATAGGACCCGTAATGTTAAATCGTATAGTATTATTTATTCCCGAAAGAAACGGGACAGAACAGTTCTCAGATTGCTTGAATTCAGTCGATTTTGCAGAAAAACTGCTTAAAAGGCTTTCTGAAAAGGTAAAATGTGATTTTAAAATAGGTATCGGCCGGTGTTACGATAGGTTGGAGCTCATGTCTGTATCCTATGAAGAATCACTTAAGACGCTTCGCTATATTCAGAGCAGAGGTGTCATGCATTTTATCGACATTCCTTCAGATACTGTACAATATCGCGGATTACCGGAACAGAAGGAAAAACTTCTGATGCAAAAGGTATCGTTAGGTGATATAGATGGAAGTATCAATGAATTTAACCATATTTTCGATTGGCTCTTGCTTGAATATGGTGACCAGACTCTTAAGATAAAGAATAAACTTCTTGAGATAGTTTTTTTTGTTAACCGGATAGCATGGGAAAACGATGCCTCATCAGAGAAAACAGAGATACGGTTTCTTGAGGAAATGCTCTCTATTGAGGATACCAATGAACTCAGGTTTTGGTGCAAAAAACGGATAGAGACAACCGCAGAGCGGATGAATTCCTATAGGGGTAGCAATATCAGTGGGCTTGCCAAAAGTGCAAAAAATTATATTGATATGAATTATTCAAAGCAATTGACACTGGAAGGTGTTTCGAAAGAGATAAATGTAAGTCCCCAGTATTTGAGTAAGCTATTTAAGGAGGAGACGGGTGAAAACTTTATCGACTACCTTACAAGCGTTCGAATAAAAGTAGCTAAAAATCTGCTGGAAAGCGGGGAATTGAGTATTAAGGAGATATGTTACAGCGTAGGTTATAGTGACCCTAACTATTTGAGCAGGTTATTCAAAAAAATCACAGGGGTCACTCCAACAGATTATAAAATTTGATTTCTTATGACTACCTTACTTTTTTTAACATTAAGAATGTCTTGTATTTCAGTGCACCAATCAAATAGTCAAATATTATACAGATTGGTGTTAAGTAAGTCTAGATGTTTGAGTGCTATACTATATACAAAAAGGTGTAGACACCTAAATTTAAGGAGGTCGTTGAATGAAGAAGTTTGTAAAACTGATTAGTTTGGTAGCTGCAGTGGCTACAATGTCCGCAATGTTCGCTGGATGCTCTTTCGGGGGTGGTAAGAAGGTCGAAGTTGGTATTGTATTGCCAACTAAGGACGAGCCTAGATGGACACAGGATGAGACTAGGTTCAGAGACGAATTGAAGAAAACTAATAATTCTGTTGAAATTTTGTTTAGCCAAGCATCATCGGCTAAGGAAAAAGAAAATGTTGAAGCTTTGATAGCAAAGGGAATTAAAGTCCTAATCATCTGCCCACAGGATGGAGCAGCTGCAGGAGCAGCCGTTGAAGCAGCCAAAAAGGCAAATGTCAAGGTTATATCCTATGACAGACTTATTACCAAGACCGATGCTGTTGACTACTATGTTACATTCGATAGTGTAACAGTAGGTAAGGAACAGGGCAAGTACCTTGTTGACAATGCTGCAAAGAAACCTGGAACTCCTTTGTATCTGTATGCAGGAGCTTCATCCGATAACAATGCATTCCTGTTCTTCCAGGGCGCATGGTCAGTATTGCAGCCTAAGATAGCTGACGGAACATTTGTAATAGCTAACTCAAGCGAAGCAATAGCACTTAAGGATAAAGCAGAGCTTACCCGTGAGGAACAAGCCAAGATCATTGGCCAGGTTACCACCAACTGGGATATGGGCGAAGCAAAGAACAAAGCTCAGGCTCACTTGACATCTGCTGCTGCAAACATGAAGGGTGACGTTGCTATACTTGCTCCTAACGATGGTACATCACGTTCAATAGCTGATACTTTTAAAGCTGATACAGCAATTACGAGCTATGTAATCTCTGGACAGGATGCTGAAAAAGCTTCAGTACAGTACATTATTGATGGTAAGCAGTCTATGACAGTATTCAAGGATGTTCGTACACTTGTTAAGGACTCCATTGCAATGGCAGTTTCCATTTTAAAGGATGAAACTCCTGAAACTACTGGTACTTACAACAATGAAAAGATAGATGTAAAAGCAAAACAGTCCGCTGTTATGGTTGTTGATCAAAAGAATGTTAAATCCGCACTTGTTGATTCCGGATACTATAAGGAAAGCGATTTCACAAACTTAAAGTAAGCTTAAAATAATCAGTCAGTGCAGAATAGTGATGGCTTGTCCGTCACTATTCTGCTATATACAATAAGATATATAAAAGGTTACAATCCTTTTTTAGAAGGGGCGTTTAATGCATGGATGATTTCATACTTGAAATGAGAAACATCACGAAGGAGTTTCCAGGTGTAAAGGCGTTGGACGATGTCAGCTTCAAAGTTAGAAGAGGAGAAATCCATTGTCTTGTAGGAGAGAACGGAGCAGGCAAATCAACATTAATGAAAGTGTTAAGCGGCGTATATCCCTATGGCAGTTATAGCGGTGACATTGTATACAATGGCGAGGTACAGAAATATTCTACTGTTAATGATAGTGAAAAAGCTGGTATAGCAATCATTTATCAGGAACTTGCACTTATACCAGATCTTCCTGTTTATGAAAATATTTTTATAGGGCATGAAATTAAGAAGGGTAATTCGATAGATTGGAATGAAACTATAGCAAAAGCCGGAGAGGCACTTAAGAGGGTCGGTTTGGATATAGATTCCTCTTCAAAGATAAGGGATCTTGGCGTTGGAAAGCAACAGCTTATCGAGATTGCAAAAGCACTTTGCAAGAATGTTAAGCTTCTTATTCTGGACGAACCTACTTCATCCTTGAATGAAAATGATAGTGCACACCTGCTCAATCTGCTAAGAGAGTTGAAAAAGCAGGGAATTACGTCTATCATGATTTCTCATAAGCTCAAGGAGGTCATATCAGTAGCAGATACCGTCACCGTAATAAGAGACGGAAAGACGATTTGTTCACTTGATAGTGAAAAGGGCGAAATTACAGAGAATATTATCATAAAGAGTATGGTTGGGCGTGAAATCAACAATATATACCCCGTAAGGACCACCAAGCCTTCTTCGGAAACCGTTCTTGAACTGAAAGACTGGACCGGCTATGATTCAAAGCTTGGAAGAGAGATACTCAAAGATATAAATTTTAACCTCAAAAAAGGTGAGATAGTCGGCATAGCCGGAATTATTGGCGCAGGCCGAACCGAGCTTGCGATGAGCATGTTTGGTAATGCTAAGAATTATAGGCTTAAAGGCGAAATGTATGTTAAAGGCAAAAAGGTTAATTTCAAAGCACCAAAGGATGCCATAGCTAAAGGGTTAGCATATGTTACAGAGGACAGAAAAGGCAACGGGTTAGTACTGATTCAGGATATCAAATGGAACATCACTCTGGCTAATTTGAAAAAGCTCGTAAAGGGTATATCGATAAACATTAATGAAGAAATAAAAGATGCGAATGAATTAAAAACTTCTCTAAACATCAAGGCTCCGAATGTCGGGCAGTTGACCGGGAACCTAAGTGGTGGTAATCAGCAAAAAGTTTCAATTGCGAAGTGGCTTTATTCAAAACCTGAAATACTTATTCTTGACGAACCGACCCGCGGAATAGATGTTGGAGCTAAATATGAGATCTATACCATAATGAACCAACTGGTGGAGCAAGGTATGAGCATCATAATGATATCCTCGGAGCTGCCAGAAATTCTGGGAATGAGCGATAGGGTATATGTTGTTGCTACCGGAAAGATAGCAGGCGAATTATCGATAGAAGAAGCCAACCAGGAAAAAATTATGAGTATAGCGACGAATTAGGAGGAACGGCTATGGGATATATAAATGAAGCAAAGAAGATGCTTAAACAGAATCTTCGTGAATATGGAATGTATATTGCTCTGTTTGTCGTAATGTTGATGTTTACGTTTACAACAGACGGATTGTTCATTTCACCCAGAAATATCAGCAACTTAATAAATCAGACAGGATATATTGCTGTTCTAGCACTTGGTATGACGCTTGTTATCATAGTTAGAGATATAGACCTTTCAGTAGGTTTTTTGTCAGGGTTTCTGGGAGCTCTTGCAGCAATACTGCTGACGAGTAACATATCAGTTTTTCTAGTTATACCGTTAATTCTTCTTATAGGTGTTGGAATCGGATTGATTTACGGTTATATGGCCGGTAAGATGATGATCCCAGCCTTCGTTGTTACGCTGGCAGGTCAGATGTTTTTCAGAGGAGCGTTGCTCAAGGTAACACAGGGAACAGGTACTATAATAATAAATGATGAATTCTATAATGCAATTGGCAACGGTTTTATACCGGATATACCGAATAATTTGGGTTTCCATCTGGTAACAGTCATTTTAGGTATGATAGGAATATTCTTATATATCTGGAGCCAATTCAAAACAAGACGCAACAGGATTAAATATACATTTGAAGTAGCATCCATGCCTATATTTATAATAAAGCTTGTATTTATTTCAGTCATAATAGGTTATATTACATGGGTGCTTGCTGGAGCCAACGGTTTGTCATGGACTATTGTTGTTGTAATTATCGCTTTTGCAATATACAACTTCGTAATGGCCAAGACTCCTTTGGGAAGACACATTTATGCAATTGGAGGCAACCCTGATGCATCTGTTCTTAGCGGAATAAGCTGGAATAAGATAAAGCTGTGGGTATTTGGTTCAATGGGACTTATGGCTGCATTGTCAGGGATACTCTTCTCATCTAGACTACAGTCTGCAACAACTACAGCAGGAAGCGGCTTTGAACTTGATGCTATAGCTGGATGCTTTGTAGGCGGAATTTCACCTTATGGCGGTGTTGGTAAAATAACAGGCTCCATGGTAGGTGCCATATTCATGATGTCACTTACAAGCGGTATGAACCTAATGGGTATCGATATTTCCTTCCAGTACATGGTAAGAGGCCTGATACTGCTTGCAGCTGTTGTGTTTGATGTAACTACACGTAACCGTGCAAAGTAGGCAATAGTTTTGTTAAGAGGGTGTAAAAGTTTTACCTGTAAATTGCTTTCTATGATTATAAAATTAAAGGTATGGAGGCCGAAAGTTGGCTTCCATACCTTATTTGCATTATAGAATAAGTTAGTTCTTAGGCCACTTGCTTTTAGGAACATTTAAAAATACATCTTCTAACCTATGGAAACCTGAGTTTATAACAGTATCAACTAAGTTATCCTTAGTTACGACGATGGGACCAACCTTTTGAAACGGTATATCGTTCTTACCATCACTTATATAGCTATTAGGAGAATAAAAACTGTCTTTAAGCAAACCAAAAGCAACATCAATTGCTTTTTCTGCAAGTTGATCTATTGGCTTGTATATTGTCATCATTTGAGTGCCTTCTGCAACTCTCTGACAGCCAGAGATATCGGCATCATGACCTGCGACAAGAACCTTCCCAGCCATACGCTGTTCGGAGAGAGCCTCAATAGCTGCTCCTGCAAGACTATCATTGGCGGCCAAAATAGCGTCTACCTTTTCACCACTTTGTAGAGCCTTCTCAACACACTTAAAAGAATCCTCAGGTCTCCAATCATCTGCCCAAATTTCATCAACAATTTTGATTGTACCGTCTTTGGTGTATTTATCTAATATATTTTTATAGCCTTGATTATACATATAGCTGTTGTAATCTGTCTTTGCACCATTAATTATTATGTAATTCCCTCGGGGAACCTTTGATATCATAAGCGATGCCATGTATTCACCAACCTTGACGTTATCAAAGGAGACATAAAAGTCTGCATTCGCATTCTTTACTAGCCTGTCATAGCAAATTACCTTTATACCCTTTTTCTTAGCCAACTGAACTGCTTCTACTGACTTTTCTGCATCCTGTGGTACAATAATAAGAATATCAATGTTTTGCTCAAGCAAATACTTAACCTGAGTTATTTGGTCTTCAATACTATTATTTCCATTCTGGACAATAACATCAGCACCCTTTTCCTTCGCCTTTGCAACAAGGATATCCATATCCCTCTGCCAGCGCTCTTCTCTTAGTGTTGCCATAGACAAACCAATTGTCACCTTGCTTTTTTTATCAGAAGAAAGCTTTGCCTCATCTGAGGTTGTACAACTTGTGATTATAAGCGTTAAAATAATGAAAACTGAGATTACTAGTAAAGTTTTTAGTCGCAGATACTTCATTTAGAAACACCGTCCTTACTTGAGTACAAAATACTGTCCATAATGTCTTTTTTATATTTAAGCTTGGCCTTGATTTTTTTAATAGACCCATAGTATTCTATTTGAAGCCATTCAAATATATGACTAAATGCTTGTACCATCTCTTCTGTTTTGCCTATTGCGGATTTTTCCAACATAAGTTGTTCCTTTGACATCGGATATTTCTCAGAGGGAAGCTCTTTCTCGGGAGAGATAGCCTTAAAAATAATATTGGGTATAACAATTTGTTCATTATCAGCAATAAGCAATTTATACATGGATATTCTCCTTTATGTTTGCCGGTATCTTTATGGAGACTGAGGTGCCTTTACCAGGTTGACTAATAATACTGACAGTATCATCTTGCCCAAAAAAAAGATTTAACCTGCTTATAACATTTCCCATACCTATACCAGTGGTGTGCCCCTTCTTTACCTCAACAAGGTTAGATTCAGATGTGGGGACTATAACTAGCTTGCCTAAAAGTTGCTGTATCTTTTGTTCATCCATACCGTTTCCGTTATCTGATATAGTGATTTCGATATAGGTAATAAAGTCTTTTACGGATAAGGTTATTGTCCCACCTGATTCAAGATTACCTATACCATGAATATATGCATTTTCGACTATTGGTTGCAAAATCATACATGGCATTTGAATATCTAAATTCTCAGTTTGAATATCCTGAATAAACACAATTCTATCAGTAAAGCGGGTTTTTAAAATAAAAATATAAGTGCCTATATTACTTATTTCTTCGCTCAGTGACACAGATCCATCTAGCTTTTTCAAATTGTATCTGAAAAGATTTGCTACATTCTCAATAAAATAACAGGTTTTATCCGCACCCTCCATCATTGCAATCTGTGCCCCAGTATTTAGTGTGTTGAATATAAAATGTGGATTTATTTGTGACTGTAGGGCTTGAAGCTCGGCCTCCTTCAGATGGGTCTTCATAATCAAATTTTGAAGTTCCTGCTCCTTCAATTTATTCTGGAGTAAAGCTTTTTCTTTTAAGGAGTCAATATGCTCTCTAATACTAGAAGCCATTTTGTTAAATGCATTTGCCATAACACTAATTTCATCTTCAGTGTCAAAGGATACCTCAGGTACATCAAAATTACCCCTTGAGATTTCGTCTGCTGCTTGAGATAGTTTTATAATCGGTTTTGTCGTTCTGTATGTAATCCATAGCATGAAGACTAGGTTGAAGAGTATTACGCCAAGAATGATGGCGATATTAATCCTCTGTACTATCTCAATTCTATTAGCAGCCACATAGTATTTAACAGTATTTTCCTTGAGAAGCTCATTGTTTAGCTTACTTATATATACATCTATATACCCGAAAATCTTGTTAGCATCATTATAATATGCTATATAACGGTTAATATCCCTAGCGCGCTTTGACCCCACGGCATTATCCGCACAGTCCAGATAAGTATGTATCATACTAGAGATATCCCGAAGGAGTAACCCATTTGTACTAAAGTCGGCTTGGTCAATTATTTCTTTTGATAACTGTTGAAGTGCATTTTTGCTCCCGAGAAAGTTTCTCAGGCTATCTGAATGCTTTGTGTCCAAATAACTTTCAAGGTTTTGCTGTACACTAGTTACGGTATCTTGCAGTTCGTTTAAGGATATGTTGCTAACAAATAGTGAATCCATGTGATTCAAAAGCATCCTAGCATTATAATATGTATAAAAGCTTGTAGCAGCCATTAAAGATGTGGTTATCATGAAGTAAAGTATCAGCTTTTTACGTATTCTATTTTTTTTAATAAATTTGCTAATAAACGTCATCATGTCTGTTAACCCTTACCCCTACTAACTTTTATAGATTCAATTTGTATTATTGTCAGTTGAGTTAATCAATGAACCAATATTGGCCTTAGTAACAGCATATACACCTGTGTCAACATAGGCAGAGGTACGCTTTGATTTCTTTATTTCAACGAGTGCTTTTATACAGTTATATCCCATATCGATAGGATTGCTTACAACACTACCATATATTACTCCTTTGTCTATGTACCTTAAGACGTCAGTGTAATTGCCATAACCAACAACTTTAATCTGGCCCACTTTGTTTAAGTCTACAACCATTTGAGTAGCACCCAAAGTGTCACGAGGGTTTGTACAAAAAATAGCATTTATTTGTGGGTTATTGGTGATTAATTCATTTGTTATTTCACCAGCACTAAAAATACCCATGCCTGAAATACGGATTGCCTCAACGTGCACTTTTCCCTTATAGACTTTAACAGCTTCTTTGAAGCCGGTAACTCGTAAATTTTGTGATACATCTCCAGAGTCGGGACTATAGCCGTTTAGAATAATTGCTACTTTTGCATTCCCAGAGGTGGCATCGGCGATCATTTTACCACCAACACTACCAACTTGATAATTGTTATTGCCTATATACGCTATCCTATCACTGTTTTTTGCATCACTTTCCACAGTAACAACGGGAATATTGTTTTTAATTGCATTATTAATTACTGGGGTGAACATTGTCTCATCCAGAACATGTGTTGCTATTCCATCAACATTGGATGCTATAGCAATATTAAGGTATTGAAGCTCTTCTTCTAGGTTAGTAAAACGGGGGCTATTGAATTCTACCGCTACATTCAAATCCTTTGCTGCTATAAATGCACCCTTCTTTACGTCACTCCAAAAGGAGTCATATGAGTTTGGGGCAATAACTACGAAATGATAATCTGGCTTTTTTACACCTTCAGCAAACTTATCATCAAGTGAATTGTTATCGCTCTTAAAAGGATTTAAGACAAAGGTAGATGTGAATAATATAAGTACGAGTAGTAAGGTAGCAAAAATAATTACAAATTTCTTCTTTGAGCTCATTGCATACACCTCGCGGATTTCGTGAAAGAACTATAAATGTAATTCATAGCACTATAATTTATGGTACTAGAGTATCAAAAAAACACAAAAAATACAATCTATATTTATACAAATCGACCAAACACATCAAGTATTTGATAGATATTTAGCAATAGAAATACGGTTTACAACAAGTAGCAAAAAATACGAGAAAACACTAAAGAAACACTTATTAAAAAATTAAAAAACAATTAATAAAACAATTAAAGAAACAATTAAAGATACAATCTAACAATTGGAAAGCGTTTAAAAAATAAAACAGACTTGCTAATTATAGATTTCTGTGATAAAATACGAAATTGTATGTTACAAATACAAATAATTTACATCCTTGCTCTGTACTCATGTGACAGAGCCGTTGAGTCCGAGGGGAGGTGACCAATAATGTTAAAGAAGTATGAAACTATCTTTATTATCAATTCAGAGGTTGGAGAAGAAAATACAAAAGCCCTTGTTGAGAAGTTTAAGACTATGATTGAAACTTCCGCCCAGCTTGAAAGTATTGATGAGTGGGGGAAGAGGAAGCTAGCTTATGAGATTCATGACAAGAACGAAGGTTACTACGTGCTTGCGAATTTTTCAGCTGAACCAAGCTTTCCTGCTGAATTAGAGAGAGTGTATAAAATCACTGAAGGAATTCTTAAGTTTATCACAATAAATAAGGATTAGTAGGTGTGTATATGAACAAAGTTATTTTAATGGGAAGACTTACAAAAGACCCTGACCTGAGATACACTAGCGGTAATAATACAGCAGTTGCAAGTTTTACAATTGCTGTAAATAGACGTGGTGCAAAGGAAGGTCAGCCGCAAGCTGATTTCATTAATGTTGTCGCATGGACCAAGACTGCAGAGTTTTGTGGAAAATATTTCACAAAAGGTATGCAAGTGGTTGTTGTCGGAAGACTTCAGACTAGAACCTGGGATGATAATGAAGGAAAGCGTCATTATGTTACTGAAGTAGTAGCAGATGAAACTTATTTTGCTGATGGCAAAAAAGGTGGCGGTGACGCTGGTAGCAGCACTGGTGGAGCAGCACCGAGAACTTATTCGGAGACACCTACAGCGTCAGGTGATGGCTTCTATCCAATGGATGAGGATGACGAATTACCATTTTAATATGGTATTTTTGATTCATTAAAGTATGAATTAACAAGATGAATATAAATGATAATAAGTGCCATAAAGATGGTACTTGAAAGGAGGACATGAATATGCCAGCACCAAAGAGAGATAATAAAAGAAATGATAGAGATTCTTATGATAAGGGCGAAGGTAAAGGCGGCATGAGAATGAGAAGAGCTAAAAGAAAGGTTTGCTCATTCTGTGTTGATAAAGCTACTGATATAGATTACAAGGACGTTGCTAAAATCAGAAAGTACGTTTCTGAAAAAGGTAAGATTCTTCCTAGAAGAATATCAGGAAACTGTGCAAAACACCAACGTCAGTTGACAAGTGCAATAAAGAGAGCAAGACATATTGCTTTGCTTCCATTTACTACTGATTAAGTTTTAAATAATAAATAATTGGGATACCGTCAGAGATTAAAATCTGGCGGTATTTTTGTTTTTCTATTTTACTATGTTAATAAGTTTGTTAAAATGGTATATATCGGTTTTATTTGAAATTCTAACTTATACCAGAAATATTACAGATCAATTAAATACAACTATTCGTATTGCTGAAATAGGAGGGAATATGAGATTTTTAAAGAAGTTGCCGATTACTACACAGCTTGTTTTAAATGGAGTATTAACATTGATTGTCATAGTAGCGATATTATCACTTTCCTATTATAATATATCCGGTATATTAGTAGATAAAAATAAAAATTATACTTCAGAAATAACTGCTACTATGCAGTATAGTTTAGCGAGGTATACTCAGGAGTTAAGAAGTATTCTTCAAAATATAGGTTATGATACAAATACTCAAAAAATATATTCTAGCACCGATATAATAGATTCTTATACAGCACGAGAATTGAATATTTTAGCTTTCAACATGATAAATATTAAAAAAGATATATTCGATGTTGTTATCATTGGGGAAAATGGAAGTTACTTTACCAAGAATGGTAATTATGATATTGTAAAAAATTTAATGAAATCTATTCCAGATGACGGAAAAATATATAATACAGGCTTCGAGGAGCTCGAGATACTTAATAAAGATAGCCAAATGTTTTTTTTATATGGTATGTACTTTTACTCGTCCTATGAATCGGATTCCTTCGCTAAGAAACTTGGATTTGCCGCAATAATGGTGGATTTGAAGCCAATATTTAATGAAATCAATAAAATATCGAATAATGCAGAAACTAAATATTATTTAATGGATAAAAACGGAATGCTTTATTCACCTGAGGACCCGCTAGGAATCAATAATAATAAGGAAGTGAGAGATCTTTTAATTGGCCAGAAGAGCAATTCTTCGCAACAAATTATTGAGATAAATGGATATGAGAATATTGTTAATATCAGCCATATTCCGGAAATTGAAGGTAAGATTATAAGCTTCGTTCAAGAAAAAGAACTTTTTTCGGAAATTGTACAAACTAGAACTAAGATACTTAAAATTTTTGTTATAGCTATAATAATCGTATGTCTACTATTCTTATTTACCATAAATAATATAACTCGTCCCATCAAAAAGCTGATTTTTTTCATGAATAATATTAAATCAGGAAGTATAAAGGACCTCAAAAAGCAAGTGCAGTTGGAAGGAAGTTCTGAAATCAATATACTTGAATATGAATTTAATAGTATGATGAATGAGATAAATAACTTAACTCGAAGATTGTTTGATACTAGTTCAAAACTTTATGAGGCTGAAATAGAGAAGGATAGGGCTGAATTGGCATACTTAAGAAGTCAGATTAATCCTCATTTCTTGTATAATACGCTAGAGGTAATGAAGGGAATATCCCTTGAAGAGGGCGTAGATAAACTTTATGATATGTCGAAATCACTAGCATTAATATTTAGATATAGTGCGCAAGGTTCAAATATTGTTGAACTAAATGATGAAATAAGCATTATACGTGCCTACATTCAAATACATATAATAAGATTTAGTAACAGGCTTGAAGCAAACTTTGATTTTGAGGAAAGCACTTTAACGGCAAAAGTGTTAAAGATGACGTTGCAGCCCCTTGTAGAAAATGCAATATACCATGGACTTGAACCTAAAAGAGAAAATGGGGTATTGTGTGTTGGTAGTAAATATGAAAATGGAAATCTATTGATTTGGGTGGAGGATAATGGAGTTGGAATTGAGGCCGGTACACTAGATAACATTAAACTTAAACTCTTAGAAGCCCCACACATTTTGTCAGACAGAAGGCAGGATGGCTCAAAGGTTGACAGCATAGGTATATATAACGTAAATAATAGATTAAAATTGACATATGGAGTACAATATTCGTTAAATATTGAGAGTGAGAAAGATATTGGTACTAAAGTGACTATAACTATCCCCGGGAGTGAGGTGTAGTATGTATAAAGTTCTTATTGTGGACGATGAAGAATTTATTATAAAAAGCTTGATAAAAGGTACAAACTGGAGTAGCTATGATTTTGAGGTAGTATCAAGTGCCAAAGATGGAGTGGAGGCATTTGAAAAGATCTGTGAAATCAAGCCGCATGTTGTTTTTACTGATATTCGAATGCCTGGTATGAGTGGACTTGAGCTTATTAAAAACGTACAAGCCATTCATAAGGATATTTTATTTGTTGTAATTAGTGGATATGCTGAGTTTGCATATGCACAAAAGGCATTAGATTATGGTGCAATTGGATATTGCTTAAAGCCCTTTGATGATGAAGAAATTAATACTATTTTGAAGAAGGCTAGAAATATATTGGGAACAGCAGATAACGGAGATAAATGCGATATTATATCACTCTTTGCAGAGGACTCAGAGTCGAGACAACGGTTAGATGCTTTTTTTAAAACAAAAGGCATTATGCAAGGGGATAGAATATATATAATTGCCTCGATTGGTGGGAAACCACTTCGCCTAAAAAACAACCTAGACTACATAAATTTTAAAACAGGAAGCCATAAAGAGATATATATCTTAAGTAGTGATAGATTGGGCACTGATCAAATAATACAGGATACATTACCTGAAGGAATAAAGGGCATAGGAATATTTGAGGCGGCATATACCTCCTCAAATATGAGGAAGTATATTGACAGCGCATATACACTTGCATATCAGTATTTTACAACAGGGACTAGAAATGTGTATATTAAAATTAATACTGGCAATATAGATATAGAAAATTTGATTGAAAAATATGAAAATTTGTTCTCTAAAATGGATATAAGGGAACTTGTTCAGTTGCTTGATACCTTTTATAATAATGCGGTTAGCGGAGTATTCTCAATAAAACATGCTATGAATATTTATAACACTTATGTAAAATACTCAATAAAAGTTTTAGGCGAGGATGCCTTTGAAGAATATATTTATAGCTTTGACGATCTATGTTATCTCTTTAAAGATTTATACACTATGATAGAGTATATCAAAGATAAAATCACATGTTGCTTAGGATTTAAAACAAACAAGCTAACAGACGATGTGCGAAATGAGTATTTTAAAAAAATTATCCATTATATTAATCAAAATTTTTACAAAGAGATTACTATTCGGAACCTATCACAGGATTTCACTATAAACCCAAATTATTTAAGTCAACTTTTTAGAAAAGAAGTAGGAATGACCTTTACTGATTATATTACAAAATTGAGGATGAATTACGCAAAAGAACTTTTATTAAAGACCGAGTATTCTCAAGGTGACGTTGCTACAAAATGTGGATATATAGATTACTTCTATTTTATTAGAGTTTTTAAGAAGTCAACCGGCGTTACACCAGGGCAATACCGACATAAAGATGAGTAGTATGTTTGAAAATTAACACTTTGTAATAAATATGGATTAAAAAATATAATAGTATGGACTAAAAAAAGGGGAGACAAGATTACTAAATCTAACATCCTCTATTTTTATATATTTTTAATACTTTATATTGGAACAAGAGAAACTCCAGGATTATTACAGTAATTACATGAGTGTAGTTTATGGATTATTATTAGTATACTATGCAATAAAAAACGAGGAAACAGATACTATCTGCTTCCTCGTTTTTTTATATAAGAATTATGTATACAACTCATAAGTATATGAAATATGAATTATACACTTAAAATGCTAAACTTTACTCAAACTTATTAAAGGAGGAAGAATAATGGCAAGAAAGTTTAAAAGAACTATGTCCCTAATTCTTACAGTTCTGATTTTGTTGACATCTGTAGTGGGTGTAAATGCACAAGTTCCTGATGTTAAAGGGCATTGGGCAGCAAATACAATAGCTAAATGGTATGATTTAGGTTTGACTAACGGAACTTCCAGTAATACATTCTCTCCGAATAACAATGTCACAAGAGCTGAATTAGCAACTTATCTAAACAAGATTTTCAATTTTACTGAAATTTCCGATTTAGCTTTTTCTGATGTTTCGGAAGCTTCATGGTATCATAATGAAATTGGAAAAGCAGTTGCTGCTGGTATAATTATACCGAAGGCTGGTAAAGTAGTACCACTTAATAAATTAACAAGACAAGAAGTAGCACAAATGATTGTAACTGCATTTGGCTGGAAATCATCCCCAATAGACAATCTTGAAGCTTTTGTAGATTCAAGTAAGATAGAGGCTTCATATAGGGATGCGCTAAATGTTTTAGTTGGAAAAGGATTTATAATAGGAAGACCGGAAAAAAAACTTGCACCATTGGATAAAATAACAAGGGCAGAAGTAATTGTTATGATTGACAATGCGATGGGAGAACTTAGAAATGTTAAGGGTTCATATTCTCAAAATGCCAAGGGCAATTTAGTAGTTAATATACGTGATGTGGTGTTAAGCAATATGACAATAGAAGGTAATCTCTATCTTACACAGGGTATTGGAAATGGAGAGGTTACTCTTGAGAATGTAAAAGTAAAAGGAGACACCATAGTAAGTGGTGGGGGAATGGAAAGTATTAAAATTAAAAACTCATCTCTCACGGGTAAACTAATAATAATAAAGGTTGATGGAAAAGTTAGAATTGTGGCAGAAGGTTCTTCAGAAATTGGTGGTGTTGAACTTAAATCAGGCGCCAAGCTAGAAGAATTAAATGTTACAGGTGGCGGTTTCAGAAACATAGAAGTATTAGGTGAAATTGGATTAAATCAGGAAATACTACTTGACGGCAACTTTGATCAGGTAAGTGTTTTGGGAAATGGTGCAAATGTAACCATAGTAAACGGATTAGTTGGGAAATTTGAGGTTGATAAGCTAGCAAAGGATACAAACATAAAAATTATAGCAGGTACTATAACAGAGCTCAATGCAAGTGCTGCGGCCAAAGTTACAGGTAAAGGAAGTATTTTAACTGCAAATATTAAAGCAGCAGGTGTTAACATTGAACAAAAACCAACAAAAATAATTGTTGCAGTAGGATTTACAGCGATGGTTGGAGGGACAGCTACCACAGGAACAACAAGTAATGCAGGAAATAGCAACTCTACTCCAAATTCACCAAATCCAACACCAAATCCAACGCCGGATCCAACACCAGACACATCCATAGTAGCGGGTACATTATTTGATGACTTTAACTATTTAACCTCTAATGATGTTGCTTTGGAACAAATGGGCTGGATAGTTAAGGATACTAAGGTTGAAGGACCAGGTCCTGCAGGATGTACATGGTCAAAAAACAATGTTACGTTTATAACAGATCCAACAAATGAAGCTAATAAGTTAGTTAGATTTACCTCATCAACGGATGGAACTTCAATAGGAACCAACCAAGCAGAAATATTCACTCAGAGAAAGTTTTTTGAGGGTACATATGCAGCAAGAGTGAAGTTTAATGATACTCCATTAGAAGGAGCATCAAAGGATGGAGATGCTTTGGTTCAGACCTTCTTTACAATCACACCTTTAGATTTTGATATGGATCCATATTATAGCGAGTGCGATTTTGAATATCTTCCAAATGGGGGATGGGGTGGCCCACGCATGATGTATGAAACAACTTGGGAGACATACATGAATGAGCCATGGACGGCAGTAAATAGTTCTACTACTCAAGCTGACGCAAGCTATGAGGGCTGGCATGATCTTGTACTGAATGTAAGTGAGGGTGTTTGTAAATATTACATAGACGGAACCTTGGTTTCAGACCATTCTGGACAATATTACCCAGAAGGACCGATGACTATTAACTTTAATCAATGGTTTATAAGCGGAGGCTTTAATGAAGGGCTTACGGGTATCCGTACTTATCAGCAGGATATTGACTGGGTTTATTTTGCAGAAGATAAAGTGCTGACTACAGAAGAGGTTAATAATGAGATAACCAAATTTAGAAGTGAAGCAATAAAAAGTAAAGATACTGTAGTGTCGAAGAACCCAAATAATGTACCTGTTGCAGCAACTTTAATCGTTGATAAAAATATCAACACAGGTAGCTATGTAGTAACATCTAAGGTGCCTGCAAATAATAATGCAACAGAAATGAAGTTATTTAAAGATGGTGTTCTTGTTGAAGTTAAACCAGTAGTAGCAAAATTAAGTACCGAGCAAAGCTTTAATTTTAATGTTTCAAATTCAGAAATTGGAACTTTCAAGTACATAGCTGAGCTATCTAATTTTAACGGAACCACGCAAAGCACAGAGCTTGTAGTTACAGTAGTTAAAGCTATGTTTGATGATTTTAGCTATGACACCTCGTCGGATGAAGGTTTAGGAGAAATGGGCTGGAGCATCAAGGAGACCACTTCTGAAGGACCTGGACCGATGGGAGCAACATGGTCAAAAGATAATGTTACATTTGAAACTGATTCTGAAAATCCAAATAATAAACTGGCTAGACTTACTTCATCAACAGATGGAACTGTAGCAGGGACTAATGAAGCTGAAATAGTCTCACAAAGAAAATTCTTTGAGGGTACTTACGCAGCAAGAATAAGGTTCAGTGATACCCCTGTAGAGGGAGCAGCAAAAGACGGGGATGCTGTAGTCCAAACCTTCTTTTCCATTACACCTTTAGATTTTGATTTAGATCCAAATTATAGTGAATGTGATTTTGAATATCTTCCAAATGGTGGATGGGGTGGTCCTCCATTGATGTATGAAACAACTTGGGAAACATACCAGAATGATCCTTGGTTACAAGTGAGAGATTATTCAACACAAGAACCAAGCTTTGAGGGCTGGCACGATTTAGTTTTTACAGTGAAGGATGGACATGTAAGCTATTACATTGACGGTATTTTGGTAGCGGATCATACAGATCAAAACTATCCAGAAGGACCTATGACCATTAACTTTAATCAATGGTTTTCATCAATAAGCGCTGAGATTACTGGTACCCGTATATATCAGGAAGACATTGACTGGGTTTATTTTGCAGAGGATGTAGCACTAACAACAGATCAAGTAAAAGCTGTCGTTTCAAGATATAGATTAGATTCTGTACAATCTGAAAACTGTATTGAGGCTAAAGACCTGGCAAATAAACCGCAAGCAGCCAGCATAAGTGTTGACAGCCCTGTAAACAGCGGAAATTATGCTGTTACAGTAACAGTTCCTGTAAATAATAATGCAAAAACAATGAGACTTTATGAGAATGGAAAACTTGTTCTGGTAGAGAATTTAACTGTTAATGCATCGGATACTCAGGTATTTCCGCTTAGCGTAGAGGATAAGACAATATCCATGTATAACTATATAGCAGAGTTATCTAACTCAAATGGAACTACAACAAGTGCGGCTATTGTAGTTGAAGTAGCAGGTGGTAATTTACCGTTTAATGCTGCTCTAAATAAGTCCGCTATTGGAAGTGAAGGGGCATTAGCTTTAGATCCGAAAGCAATAAATGATGGTATTGTTTCAGACAGCGATACTGCGATTTCCGGGGTTGGAGAAGGTATTCAGTGGGCACAAATAGACCTCGCCAAAAGCTATGATGTAAACAAAGTGAATTTGTGGCATTACTTTGCAGACGGAAGAACTTATCATGACGTAATTGTACAATTGTCAAATACTCAAGATTTTAGTAGTGGAGTTACCACAGTATTCAATGACGACAAAGATAATTCTGCAGGGTTTGGCATTGGCTCGGATGTAGAATATGCTGAAACGCTACAAGGTAAGACTATTCATTTTAATACTATAAATGCAAGATATATTAGACTCTATACAAATGGTCTGACTAAACCATTAACTGATCTAAATAACCCTGGTCAGAACCTTCCATATAATCACTATGTAGAGGTTCAGGTTTGGACAGCAGGCGGAGATGAAGGTGCAGCTAAGCTAAGTGTTGATAATATATACAGTACGGGAGACTACACACTTACAGTAACAGTACCTGAAATAAATGAAGCTACTACAATGAATCTGTATGAGAATGGCATAAAAGTGATAGATGCCAAGACAGTTGAGCCTAACGAAGTGATTACCAATATTAAAACTAACATGGCACTAGGCTCTTATACTTACAAGGTGGAACTAGTAGATAGCACAGGAGTAAAAACGAGCTCTGAATTGGTTGTCACAGTTAAAGCTATCGACAATACTCCTTCTGCTGCGAGTTTGAGTGTAGACACAGCTGAGAATGATGGAAATTACACACTAATAGTTACTATTCCTAGTGGAAACACAGCTACATCACTACAACTGTATGAAAATGGACTAGCAATTGGTGAGGCTCATGTGGTGACACCAAGTTCTATTACTACCCAAGTTATCAAGTTCCCTATTACGAATAAACCTTCGGGGAGCTATAAATACAAGGTTGATTTAATAAATGAATCAGGAACTACTCCAAGTGTACAGATTACGGTTAAAGTAATAGCTGCTATTGAGGATGGTACACCAACAGATGTAGCACTATTCAAAACAGTTAGCGGAAGTGCTGTAGTAGATGAATCAACTTTAGCCAATGCTTTACTAATGACTGACGGAGATTTAAATACTTTTGCAGGACCAGGCGAGGGTGAGCAATGGGTACAGATTGATTTTGGGCAAAGCTACAACGTTAATAAAGTAAAGCTTTGGCATTACTTTGTTGATGGCAGGAAATATAATGATGTAATAGTACAGCTTTCAAATGACGCTACCTTTAAAACTGGAGTTACTACAGTTTTTAATAACAATGACGATGTAAATACCTATACTCAGTATACTTCTCCAGCAGCAATTGGTTTAGGAAATGATGGGGCTCCATATGCAGAGTCTTCAGAAGGTAAAATAATTGAATTTGGTACAATAAATGCCAGATATATTAGGCTGTATTCAAACGGCAGTATTGATACAGGATATCCTCCAGCAAACCATTATTCGGCTGTTGAGGTATGGACTGCAGGAAATTAGACTAAAAGACAGTAGCCTTAGGTGTTATGGATACTTGGGGCCGCAATATGTACTTTAATTAGATTTAATATGGATGTAAGTTAGGGAATTAGTTAGAAACTAATTCCCTAACTGCTACCCTAATAGTGACACAGAGTTAATTTAAACGATACAAAAGGAGTATTACGATAATGATGAATATAAATGAGGAATCAGTTAAAATAACAATAAATCATGTCATGTTTGATGATTTTGATTACAGTGGAGTGGATGATCTAAACTTAGAAGTATTCAAATGGTCAATAAAAGAAGGTGTTGCAGGACCTGGTCCTGTAGGGTGTCAATGGTCAAAAAATAATATTACGTTTATTGACGACGGTAAAAATAATGGAAATAAGGTTTTAAGACTTAGTGCTACAACAAATGGTACTGCTTCAAGCTGTACTCAAGCTGAAATATTACATGAAACCAAATACTTTGAGGGGACATACGCTGCAAGAGTTAAATTTTCAGATGAACCTATTATAGGACAAAAGGGTGACATGATTAATGAAACATTTTTCACGATTTCACCCTTGAGGTATGATAATGACCCTCTGTATAGCGAATGTGATTTTGAATATCTAAGTAATGGAGGTTGGGGAAAAGAGGGCTCAACAATGTGGCTTACCTCTTGGCATACATATCAGGATTACCCTAACTTTGAGATGGATAATACAAATGACTCTATAAATGAAAGCCATGAGGGATGGCATGACTTAGTGCTTGTGGTAGCGGAGGGAACAGTTAAGTACTATATAGATGGAGTATTAAGAGCTACTCATAGAGATAAATTCTATCCCAGAGCAACAATGTGTATATCGTTTAATTTATGGTTTTTAAATGAAGATGGAGCTCTATTGCCTTCTGACAGTACTAGAACATATATAATGGACGTTGACTGGGTCTATCATGCAAAAAATCAAGTTCTAACAACTGAAGAAGTAATTGAACAGGTAACTAATTACCGCTCAAAACGAATAAAACGTAGTGATTCTATGTCATGCTAATTTTATTTCGATAGGAGAAAGCATTTAGCTCGTAAATGGACTCAGCTTATAAAACCAATACATATAACCTATATAGGAACTTACTTTACTAATGATTATACATATTTTATATAAGTTGTGTTTATGGCTTACAGAGTATGTAGTTGATAAAATAAACTTAAGAAATTCTGCATTATAAACTTTGTTGATATTTTTATAGTAATAGGAGAATAATATGACATCAAAAAAAGAACTCGGAGTGACTAGAAATCCTTCTATATTAAAAACAATTGCGTATTATAAGTATTTTTATTTAATGCTTATCCCTGTGATAGTCTGGTACGCTGTTTTTGCATATGCCCCAATGTACGGAATAACTCTCGCCTTCAAAAGCTTCCATTATGGTAAAGGTATTATAGGAAGTCCCTGGATAGGAATTCAAAATTTTGTTGATTTAACGTCCGATACTGCTTTCTGGAATGCGTTTAAAAATACAGTAATTATCAGTTTAGGTAAGCTTCTATTTCACTTTCCAACACCGATAATATTAGCAATTTTACTCAATGAGATGTACTTTCGTAGAGCTAAAAAAGTTTTGCAGACATTGCTGACATTCCCGCATTTCATCTCTTGGATTGTTCTTGCAGGAATAATGACAAATATTCTTGGACAAAGTGGAGTAGTAAATCAAATTATATCAACATTTGGTGGCGATTCAATACCATTTTTATCAGACGCATCTATATTTAGACCAGTTATTTATGGATCTCACATATGGAAAGAAATAGGCTGGGATTCCATTATATATATTGCTGCACTAGCTGGTATACCTGTTGAACTTTATGAGGCTGCGAAGATAGATGGTGCCAATAGGTGGCAACAAATTAGATACATCACATGGCCTGGCATACGGCCCACAGTTGCAATACTATTTATTTTATACATAGGTCAGATGCTAAATGTAGGATCAAGTTTTGACCAGATTTTTAATCTCTATAGCTCTCCGGTATATGGTGTTGCTGATACGATAGATACATTTGTTTACCGTACAACATTTACTACAGGAGCAAATTTCGGATATATGACTGCCGTTGGATTTCTAAAGTCTGGAATCAATGTCATTATGATATATCTTGCTAACAAACTCGTAAGTAAAGCGGGTGAGCAAGGCCTGTTCTAAAAATATTGATATGAGATGCTAAAACAGTGATAGGGAGATTAATTATGAATAATACTGAAACGTTTTTAGAAGAAAACGTAATTAAAATAGTGCCGAAGAGAACAAGGTTTGGTAAACAAAAGGGTGACACAATTATAAATGTCATGATAACAACACTTTTAGTTATTCTAGCAGTTGTGGCAATGTTCCCGTTTTACAATGTTCTAGTGCTTTCATTTGCAAGCGTTAAGGGCATGGCGGAGCATTCAATATATTTGCTCCCTTACACTTTCGACCTGACTTCGTATGGAAAGCTTTTTAAAGAAACTAGCTTTTATAGGGCATTCGGAGTATCTGTATTTGTGACGGCGATGGGTGTCGCCCTAAATATGTTTCTTTCAGTAACAGGTGCATATGCATTGTCTAAGAAAGGAATGCCAGGAAGGAACATTTTACTTAGTTTAGTTTTGTTTACAATGTTTTTCTCTGGTGGATTAATTCCGTTCTATTTGGTTGTAAAGTCTGTCAATCTTGTAAATAATATTTTGGTTATGGTGATACCAACAGGCGTTACCACTATGTATTTGATAATAATGAAAAATTATTTTAATACTATACCTGCTAGCATCGAAGAATCGGCAAAGGTAGATGGTGCCAATGATATGTACATACTACTGAAAATAGTATTACCGATTTCCAAGCCATTTATCGCAACTTTCGCGTTATTCTATGCAGTTGATAGATGGAATGAATGGTATAATGCCCTAATATTTATCAGTGATTCAGCCAAGATACCTCTTCAAATATATTTACGAGGATTGCTAATAAACATGAGTGTACAGCTCAGTTCATCAGCTGCAGCAGTAGTGGATAGTAAGGCTGGTGTTGGTATACAAGCTACGCAGATGGCTTCGATAGTTATATCAGCTATTCCGATAATGTGTATATATCCCTTCATGCAGAAACATTTTGCTAGAGGAATAATGGTAGGGTCGATAAAAGAATGATTTTTTTAAATGGTATATAGTATTAGTAATAATACTAAAATATAAAAATTAAAGGGGGAAAATTGCATGAGTAAATTAAAACGCAGTTTAGCAGCAGTAATCGTGGCTACTATGTTGGTTTCTGGTGTTGCTGCATGTGGCTCGTCAGAGAAGGCAGAGGAGAGTAAAACATCTGTTGTCGCAAGTGAATCAACAAGTGCCGGAAGTACGACGGCAGGTGTTGATCTAAGTGAGAAAATGAATATATCTGTAGCATTATGGGGCATAGACGAAGCTCTTGCCAATGCAGGGAATGATCAGTTCTTAAAGGAAATGTACCAAAAGTTAAACATTACTTTAACACCAAGGCAGATTACTTGGGATGACTATACTCAGAAAGCTCAAATTTGGTCTGCTTCAGGAGATATGCCAGACGTTATGGCTATTGATGCTGTAGGAACAACATATTATAGAAACTGGATAGACCAGGGAGTAGTTAAGGCATTGCCTGAGGATTTATCAAAATATCCTACTTTAAATACATATATGAGTAAACCTGACATTCAGGCTCTTAAGCAGCCAGATGGGAAAATATACACCATACCTAGAGGATTATACGACTCACTAGATTATTGTGCACATGACAGAATTGTTTTATATCGTTGGGATTTAGCTCAAAAAGCTGGTATTACAAAGGAACCTGCAAATTTTCAGGAATTTAATACTATGCTTAAGGCAATTGTAGATAAAGACCCAGAGGGCAAAAAAATAAGTGGATTAACTGCAAACAACATTAAACAAATAAGTGGATTCTTCTGGCTGTTTAGTAATCCTGCTGCAACCAGCGATGGAAGTGGTAGTGACTTTAAATGGATTAAGGACGATGGAAAGTATGTTCCAGCAGTGTTTACAACAAAGTTAACACTTCCTTCCCTTCAAAACATGAGAACTATGTATGAAGAAAAAATGATTGATAGAGATATAGCTAACATGAAGGGCACACAGTCTTATGATAAATTTGTGTCTGGAACATCTGCAGCCTTACTATTGGTTGGATATGGAAACGTTAACAATCAAGTTAATGATCGTTGGAAAAAGCTACATCCAGAAACACCTATGTTAGATGCAATAAAGAAGGCAGATTACTTCCCTGCTGTAGATGGAACTGCATATCAATGTACCTTTAAAACATATTGGTCTGAATCTTATTTTAGCAATGAAGTAGAAGATAAGAAAATGGATAGAATTATGATGCTTTATGACTATATGTTACAGCCTGATACAAAGGAATTTTATAGATATGGAGTTAAGGACGTGGACTATACTAAAGCTGGAGATAAGATCACAAAAATAACCAGCCAAGCAGATTTGGATAAGAAACAGCCTTCCTCAGCAAATCTACAGGCTCTAGTTGAGTTTGATAATGCATATCTATATGATCCAAACAACTCTACTATTGACCCAGCTATATCTAAGGCAGCAATTGCCGATCTTGAACATGCAAGACAGGTAGCAAAGCTGCCTGATTATGAAGTAAAATTAACAGATATATCTACGCCTGCAAAGAATAAGTTCTCTGTACAAGACTATGACTTTATGTTTAAAATCATGGCAGGAAAAGAACCAGTTGAAAAAATGTGGGAAGACGTATTAAAAGAGTATGAAGCAAAGGGCCTTAGCAAAATGATTGAAGAAGTTAATGGCAAAGCTAAGGAAATGGGCTTGAACTAAATAATAGTTTGTGTATATACAAGAAGGTTTAGGGTAACCACGCTAAACCTTCTTGTATAATTTTAAGGACTAATCGGTACTGGTAAACGAAGAAATGCCTTACAAAAATATTTCTGAATAAAGATATGCTATAGATAGGAGCAGATACTATGATCAAATTTGGAACAGGCGGCTGGAGAGCCATAATTGGTGAAGATTTCACAAAAAATAATCTTATTATACTTTCGCAAGCAATAGCAAATTTAATTAAAGATGATAAAGGCCAAGATAGAGGCTTTGTTATTGGCTATGACAGAAGATTTCTATCTGACAAAGCAGCAAGGTGGTTCTCAGAAATATTGATTGGAAACGGGATAAAAGTTTTTTTTATAGAAAAAGAGGCACCTACACCGCTTATCATGTTTTCAGTTAAAACCTATAATACCTGCTATGGTATAGCAGTTACAGCTAGCCACAATCCCGCTGACTATAATGGTATAAAGATATTTACAGAGGGTGGACGCGATGCAACTGAGGAAGTAACAAAAAAAATAGAAACTTATATTGAGAATAATAGCAGGGATATGATGCTGAGCATAAGCTTTGAAGATGGTTTAAAAAGTGGAATGATTCAGATCATAGATCCCATGAATGATTATATAGATACAATTATTGCCATGATTGATACCCAAGCTATTAAAAGTAAAAAACTAAAAGTACTTCTTGATCCAATGTTCGGAGTATCCAAGACGTCGCTACAAACTATACTTGTGACAGCTAGGTGTGAGGTTGATATTATCAATGATAGGCATGATACGCTTTTTGGTGGGAGACTACCTTCTCCTAGCTCTCAGACGCTGCAGAGATTAAAAGATATGGTTTTGGAAAAAGGTTATGATATAGGGATAGGCACTGATGGAGATGCAGATAGGCTCGGTATAATTGATGAGAAGGGTAATTTCATACATCCAAACAGTATATTAGCATTACTTTATTACTATTTACTTAAATATAAAGGCTGGAAGGGTGGAGTAGTAAGAAATGTTGCTACGACCCATCTCTTAGATAAGATTGCAGGTTCCTTCGGAGAGGAAGCCTACGAAGTCCCTGTGGGATTCAAAAACATCAGTTCAATGATGGAGGAGAAGGCTGCTCTAATTGGGGGAGAAAGCAGTGGTGGATTAACAATTCGTGGGCACATAAAAGGCAAGGATGGGATTTTCGCCGCAAGTATTCTTATTGAGTTGCTGAGTATCACAGGTAAAAAATTATCGGATTTGCTGGAAGAGATACATGAGCAATTTGGATATTTTTATATGACTGAAGATGATTTTAAGTATAAAAGCTCGGATAAAGAAAGACTTATACAGTTGTTGTATGACGAAAAAAGAATACCTGAGTTTACATATAAAGTTTCTAGTGTTAGTTATGTAGATGGCGTGAAGATCTGTTTTGAAAATGGTGGATGGATAATTGTTAGATTTTCTGGGACAGAGCCACTTTTGAGGGTGTTTGCCGAGATGAGTAATGAAAATGATGCAACTAATATTAGTAATACAATGAAAAAATTTCTTGGTTTATCTTAGCAGAGTTAAAAGTTTGATCTAAGTTAAGCTACTTTATAATTAGAGAGATGGGGATTATATGGAAGAATTCAAAAAAAAAATTGAAAATTACTCAAAGTGGCTTAAGGCATTAAAGGAAAGTAATGAATTAAGAGATAGTAATTCTATGCCTGGAAGTTCATATTTTATTGACGACAATGATATTTTAACAATTGCTAGACACGATGGAGATTGCAGATACCCATATGGCAAAGATGGGTTCAATTTTTGGGCATATACGTCAGGTTACATGCACTGTAACGAGGGATTGTTTTCAGTGTTTCTGAGGGCAAATGAGGGACAGGAGCCCAAGATTGCTTTTTTTGCTGGTTTTCCAGACGGGTATGGAAAATATAATCCTATACCTCTACTGTCTGTTCCAGCTAATGAGAGTCAGAATATTGATTTTAATGGCATAGACCGCTATACTATTTTTTCTAAAAGTTGTGTGTATTATATAACAGAGGTAAAGGGTTTAAGATTTGCTATTAGAATTTTTGCTGATGAAAATAAGAAAATTTATTTTACCTTATATATTGAAAATCTAGAGAAAACGAAAAAGAAATTTTATATATCTACTTTTATAAATCCTTTTCTTAGCCATAGCCTTAACGAAGATGGGGAAAGCCGCTGGTTTAGAGAAGTCCAATATATTGATAGCGATAATAATGGGGAGTTAGGATCGTTTATTATAAAGGTTAATGAAGATATTAGTAGAACTACCTCGGTATCAAATATTGGTGTTATTCATAGATCCATTTGTTTAACTGAAAATAGCTCTATAATAAGACATGAGGAGACAGCTTCAAGATATCTATATGTAGGAGGCAGCATGGACAGCCTTCATAGTCCCCGTTCACTATATATGGGTGGTTTCGCTAATAAAAAACACATATGTGCATTTACCGAAGTTGGTGTTGCCGGAGACATTATCCATATGGAGATAGGAGAAAAGGATAGTATAAGATATGATGAAATGCTGAGCTACAAAGTGCACTGCTCAGATGATAGTGAAGCTAATGAGCTATTGAATGAGCTAATAGATCAACATGATATAGATAAAAAGCTGGATGATATAGATAAAATAGTTGATGAACATGGTGAAGGCTTAAAACTCAAATTTTATAATTCTCAGCAAACAAATCTAAGAGAAGGAATATTCAATGCGTTTTTTGAGCATTTAAAAACACAGGTTGAGTTTTGTTCACTTATAAAAGGATATGTGCAGCTATCAGCAGGCTCACTAATTGGAATTAGAGACATATTTCAGGCATTAGAGGGCTTGGTGTTCTGGAGACCTGAGGCTGTACGCAATAAAATGCTGGAGGCCTTTGAGTTTATACTTGAGAATGGGCGCTGCCCCAGACAGTATACTCTGCCAGTTAGTGAAGGATTACCACCTGTTATGGATTTAAGGGCCTTCATTGACCAAGGAGTTTGGCTTATATCCACAGTTATCACATATTTAAGGGTGACAGGAGATCGGAACTTCTTAAATGAACTACGTGGATATTACGAAATAGTTGATGAAACGAAGGGATTAGTTAAGAAATGTCAACGGAAAGATAGCGTTCTTGAACATCTTTTTAAAGTGATGGATTATCTTCTTTCAAACCGTGATTTTAGCCATACTGGATGTATTAGAGTCTTATATGGTGACTGGAATGACGCACTTGACGGCTTGGGTGTCAGCACTGAACAAGGTAAGGAATATGGAACAGGTGTATCGGTAATGGCTTCTCTACAGGTCTACCAAAATCTAAATGAAATGGTAGAGCTGCTTACATGGTTGGATGGAAATAAATATTCAATTGAGATAAAGAGTTACAAAGCCGCATCAGAAGAGCTATATATTAACCTAAGGAAATACGCAGTTATAAATAATGATCAGGGTGAAAGTAGGATAGTACACGGCTGGGGTGACAAAAGGTCATATTTTGTGGGCAGCTTTGAAGATCCGGATCATCTGTCAAGAATAGGATTAACCTCCAATGCCTTCTGGGTTCTCGGCGGGATGAATAATCACGACAGGTATATGGAAGATACTATTTTGCAAGCTTTCAGGACACTTGACTCAAAATATGGATTTAAAACCTTTGAACCTGCCTTTGATGCTAAAACACAGGGAGTGGGCAGAATACCTAAACTACCCGCAGGCACTGCCGAGAATGGTGCTGTGTATGTTCATGCATCTGCTTTTGCAGTTATGGCACTTTTTAAAATGGGTCATGCTAAAGAGGCGTGGGATCAACTATGCAAGTTGCTTCCATTTACACATGACAGAATATCTTGTTCACCATACATAATGCCAAACTCCTATGGCTATAACGAGGAAAAAGGGATAGACGGTGAGTCAATGCTTGATTGGCAAACGGGTAGTTCAAATGTTATATTTAAAACATTTATAGGATTTGTAATAGGAATTAAGCCCGAATTTGATGGTGTTTGGTTGCAACCTGCAAAAGGACTGCCATTTGAAGGATTTACATTCCAAATAACAATAAGGGAGTGCATTGTATCCATAACCTACAAAAATTCCGAAAATGACGATAGGAGATATTTTATTGATAACAACGAAAAAAAGGGTACCTTCAATGAATGTATGAATTTAAAAAGGTTGTGGATATCAGCGGAGGATTTTAAGCGCACTCACCTCAGTATTTTAGTTGAGGATTAAATAAACGTAAGTATTTAAGGCTTGATACATTGTCTAAAGAAATAATGTATTAAAATTTAAATAGAAAAATAATAAGAGTAGATAAGGAACGTGTGATAGGTGCTGTAATCTGGGTATTAGACGACTTACGAACAAAAATGAGATAACTGGAATTATTTTCAGGGAATAGCTGATTTATGTAATCAGTTATTCCCTATGAAGTGAGGACCAATATCAATATAAATATTTCAGGAACCAGATTTAACTATTTCCATAAGACTCCACCATACAAAGAAAATCGTATATAGGCGTTAGCTTACTGAAGCCTTTCTTCAACACATCAGGCAACTCCTCTGAAAATGCAAGCTTAAAATCAGTTTGTGCACATTCAAAAAATATGTTTTTTCTATCTAACCATGTTTTTAGGTTTTCTGGCTGGTCAGGGAACTTGCTTCTCTTGTACATTTCTCCGCCGATAATAAATTCATTTTGAGACTCATAGCATTTCAATGCTTTTATAAATAAGGGATGCTTATTAATAATCATATCACGCATATTGGACATAGAACCCGTTTGAGCGCCATAGTAACCTATACCATAGCTTGAGCCTTTTTGGTTAATCTCAAACCAGTAACAGGGTGCAATTGACATAAGATTCTTATCGCGTAAGAATACAAGCCAGACATTATCCCTATACATGGTTTTATCCTTTGTAAAACGTGTATCTCTTCGTACTCTAGAAATTAGTTTTGAAGGAACAGTTATTAGTTGCTCATCAATTTTTGTCATAGTAGGAGCGAGCTCGGTTATAAGCTCAACAAAGGGGTTATACACATGCTCTTTATATTCTCCTTTGTGGCTATCATACCACTCTTTATTATTATTCATCCTATTTTCAAAAAGAAACTTAAGTGCTTCTCCTTTAAACCCATTAAAACTCATTTATTTGACCTCCGATACAGGTATGTGTGACAGACGAAAGATATATATATAATAACACTTTGCGTTGATTAGATGAATAGGAAATATTTTTTAAAAGTAACATTATTAATTAATAATGTTAGCCTACAGAGATTAATTGTGTTCAACTTCAATAAAAAAAGAATTCTGTCAGAAACTCAAGCAAATAAGGCATTTCAAGATATATAATTTCTTAAAATTATCAAAAATCTAAAGCGGAACAAATATCTTACACATTAATTTTATGTAATAAATGATATTTACAAATAATGACTAGTATACTTGAAATATAAGTAAGAGTATGCTTAAAATAACAAATGTATAATTATGAAAACATCAAAGTAAACTCCTAAAAGGTAGTAATGAAGTAAAAATAAACTAAGAAAAAGAAGGAGGAAGCAAAAAAGTATGAAAACAAAAGGGAAAAATTCTTTTCGGGTAGGGCAGGCGAAAAGGCTACTATCGCTGTTTATAGCCTTTGTTTTTGTTCTAGGGATTGTATTTAGCGGATTTACGCAGACAGTTAGTGCGGTAGAAACAACTATACCGTCAGAACAAACTATTCCAACTTACCTAAATCCGACAGCAGCAGTTGAGGACAGGGTTTCAGATTTGCTTAGTAGAATGTCGCTTGATGAGAAAGTTGGGCAGATGCTCCAACCAGAGAAGGGTAGTATCAGTATTGATGATGTTACAAACTACTATTTAGGATCAGTCTTGAGTAGTGGAGGTTCTTTCCCAGAAAGTGGTACGGAAGCAGAAAGTACCATGGAAAATTGGTCAAAACTATATGACTCAATGCAAGATGCTGCATTATCCACTAGACTTGGAATTCCAATTTTATATGGTGTTGATGCTGTTCATGGACACAACAATGTAAAAGGGGCGACAATATTTCCACATAGTATTGGACTAGGGGCTACTCGTGATGTTGATCTTGTTGAAAGAATCGGTGCTGCAGTGGCAGAAGAGGTTAAGGCGACAGGAGTAAACTGGACCTTTGCCCCAACAATAGTAGATCCTCAGAATATCAGATGGGGTAGAACCTATGAAGGCTTTGGAGATAATCTGAATCTTGTAGCCCAGATGGGAGTTGCGTATACCAAAGGGTTACAGGGAGCGACTATAAATGATTTAAAGAAATCTGACAAAGTTGTTGCTACTGTAAAGCACTTTATAGGAGAAGGTTGGACCGATAACGGTTCAAATCAGGGGAATGTTACCAGTATGACAAAAGAGGAGGTAGCAACGCAATTGATTAAACCTTATGCTGATGCGGTTGCGGCAGGGGCAAGATCAGTAATGGCCTCCTTCAGCAGCATAAACGGAGTAAAGTGTCATGCAAGTAAATACCTGTTAACAGATATTCTAAAAGAAAAAGACATAAAAAAAGGTGGTTTAGGTTTTGATGGTATCGTAGTAACTGACTATAACGGTATAGAACAAATAGGAAAAGATGAAGAGGGAAACACTGTAACTGGACTTAAGCTGCAGTTAAAGGTTGGAATAAACGCTGGCGTAGACATGTTGATGGAGACCGGCAACTGGAAGAATTGTATAAACAACATCAAAGAACTTGTAGCCGCTGATATAGAGACTCCAGGTTCAGGTATTGCTATGTCAAGAATTGATGATGCAGTATCAAGAATTTTGAGAGTTAAATTCCAGGCTGGTCTTTTTGAAAGCTCTAAAACAGACCCTACCCTTGCATCAAAATTTGGATCACAGGAAAACCGCAATATAGCTCGTGAGGCAGTGCGGAAATCTCTTGTGCTTCTAAAAAATGATAAAGTAAATGATACTCCAATTCTTTCTCAACTAAAGGACATGAATAAAATATTTGTAGCAGGTAAAAATGCTAATGATCTTGGTAATCAGTGTGGTGGGTGGACTATAACCTGGCAGGGAAAATCAGGGAATAGTTTGACTACTGGTACTACTATCCTAAAGGGTATACAGGATGCAGTAGCAGGTACGAATAAAACTGTTACATATAACAAGAATGGTAGAGTGCCTACCGGTAGTGAGGTTGCTATTGTGGTAATAGGTGAAACTCCATATTCAGAAGGTAATGGAGATAGGGCCAATTTGGAACTCAGTACTGAAGATAAGGCAACACTTCAGAATGTAAAAGAATCAGGTGTGCCGACAATAGTTATTCTAGTTTCAGGAAGACCTATGATTATAAATGACTACCTTAATGACTGGGATGGTTTTATAGAAGCGTGGTTGCCTGGAACAGAGGGTAAGGGCGTTGCTGATGTCCTTTTTGGAGATTATGATTTTACAGGAAAGCTATCCGTCAAATGGCCATTTTATACAGAAGTATTACCGATAGCTGATGACGATAGTCCTTATATATTGTTCAAATATGGCTATGGCTTAAAAAAGGCTACTGAAACTCCAGCTTTACCAGTAGTTCCGGAGAGTCCTAGAGGATCTCTTCCAACAGGTGTAACTGCAATTAATATATCCCCATCTGCTACTACAACCATAGAAGCAGAAAACCCTTATGAAGTAAGCGGATGGGATTTAAATAATCCAGGTAATAACTTTGTCGAATCAGGTAGTGGCAGAAGCGGAGGTAAGAGCATAGGTTGGACCTCTGCTGGCAACTGGCTTAAATATTTTGTAAGTGCGGCAGAGGCAGGCTGGTATAAAGTTGATTTTGGAATTGCTAGCCCAGATGGAGCCACAGGTGCAATTCAGTTAAGAGATGGCACTGGAGCAGTACTTTGTACTGTTAATGCTGCTAAAACTGGTAGCTGGGGTACATGGGGGTCTATGACTTCATACGTGCAACTTCCAGCGGGTGAACAAATAATTCAATTTTATTGTGTAAAAGCAGGCTTTAATTTTGATTATATGAATTTTACAAAAGTAGCTGGACCACTAACAGATCCAACTGTACCTGCACCCATATATACAGGTACAGTTGTTGCTGCTGCTGCAGTAGAAAATTGGATGAGTACCGAAGTTATGGCTAGTAATACTAATTGGTATTGGAGAGATCAGTATAGCGGAGGAGAAAACAAACTGACAAAACAATCAAACTTAGATGTGAGTTTGCCAGATCAAACAAATGTTACAACTATTAAAATTGATCCTTCAAAAGAATACCAGACAATGATGGGTATAGGAACTTCACTAGAGGGGTCTTCAATTCATAATATCCTTAAAATGTCTGAGGCTAAGAGAGAAGAAATCCTTAAAGCATTAGTAGATCCAAACTCTGGAACAGGTATGTCCATGATGAGACTTACAATAGGCACTCCAGACTTTGTATCAGGAGAATTCTATTCCTATGATGATATGCCAAAGGGCCAAACCGATGTTAACTTGGAACATTTCTCTATAGATAAGGATAAGGACGCAAGTCAAAACATAGTTCAAATTGCTAAGCAAGCAAGAGATATCGCCGCTAATCAGGGTGTTGACCTTAAGTTTTTTGCATCACCTTGGAGTCCTCCAGGCTGGATGAAAACATCAGATAGCTTGATGAAGGGGCAGATTAAAGATGAATATCTTCCCGCTCTCGCAAATTACTATTTGAAATACCTTCAAGCATATAAAAATGAGGGAATAGACATTGAGGCAATGACTCTACAAAATGAGCCTCTCCTCGAAATAGAATATCCAAGCTGTAAGATGACTTGGCAGCAAGAAGCTCAGCTTTCAAAGCTTTTGAGAAAGGCTATTGATGATTATAATGCGATAGTATCAGATGCACAGAAACTGGATGTAAAGTTATGGATATTTGATCATAATCCAGGCGATACAATGACATATCCTGCACAGATACTCAAAGATAACGTAATTGGTGCATATGATGCAGTAGATGGAACTGCCTTCCACGACTATGGTGGAGATTTGGGTGAGATGTCAAAGCTACATAATATGTATCCTGATAAAGATATATATCTGACAGAACGTGCGGTATGGGGTACCACTGGTGCCGATAGAATGGCGTTGTACTTTAGAAACTGGGCAAGAAGCTACAATTCATGGGTATTTATGCTTGATAGTGATATAGCTACACATCATTGGACAGGTACACCTGATCCTACACCATTCGTACAGGATGCAGGAAATCCAGACAATTACTGGATGCTACCTGAGGTTTATATTACAGGACAGTATACCAAGTTTGTAAAACCAGGATATATTAGAATCGATAGTAACTATGGTTCAGCCAGTACGGTCACAAATGTTACTTTCATGAGTCCTGATAAAAAGCAAATTGTCGCTGTTGTTATCAACAAGACAGGGACTGAGCAGCACTTCAAAATGCTTAGTGACGGGGGACAGATCGGTGCCACTATACCTGCAAAAACTGTGGCTACATATGTATGGAACCGTGAGAACTTCCCAGGTGAAGTAAATGACGTAGTATCTGGTGGGGGAGAAATAGCCTATACACCTTCAACGACTATTACTCTAAAGGCAGGAACTGACTCAATTGCTGAAAGTACATTTGAATGGACTCGCGCTGATGATGGTAAGCTTAAAGGTGGAACTTCAGGAGTAAGTTTTGCAAACTATATTATTGACATACCTGAAGCTGGCGATTATGCGGTAGATGTTAAGTATAATGGAGCAGGTACAAGAACCTTTGGCATAGAGAGTACCTCTGGAGCGGCAATTTCTACTTCTGGGGATGCGATTTTAACCACTGGAGCCGCAATTTCTACTTCTGGAGATGCGATTTCAACCACTGGAGCCGCAATTTCTACTTCTGGAGATACGATTTCAACCACTGGAGCCGCAATTTCTACTTCTGGTTATGCTATTTCTACCTCTAGAGCAGCGATTTCCATAGTTGCACCTGCATCTAGCACATCAAATCAATGGGAACCACAGAATACCAAGAGTAAAAGAGGAATAATTCATTTAGAGCAAGGAACACAAAACATAAAATTAGCTTTGCTTGCACAAGACGGATGGACTGATGTAGACTCCTTATGCTTTACAAAGCTTCAAGGCAATTTTACTGTTCCAGTCAAAATAGATGCTTTACAGGCAGATAGCTATAATAATCTGGTTGTTTACTCTACATCAGATAATGTGTATGCTTTTGGAAATATATCCACTGATAGCTCGATGTCATATAAAGTTAACGTTCCAGAAGGCAGGAAATATTCTATCAGCTACAAGGTCGCAACAGATAATTCTGACGCAAAGATTAAGCTGAAGATAAATAATGGAGATACTACTACTCCTGCAGCAATTTCTGTTCCACAGACAGGTTCAACTGTGTGGACTACTGTAACTGACAGGGTGTATTTGCCTGCAGGTAACTTAACCTTGACTGTTAGTGCTGACACCAGCGCCTTCAACTTTGGTGGACTCACTATAGGACTAATCAGACCAGAACTTGAAGCCACTACAGGATACAGTCTCGATGGACAGGTGATAAATCTGTCACTTGTAAATTCTGTATTTGTAAAGGAAAACGTAAGTGGTATTACACTCTCTGGAACAGCAGTGACAGATGGTGGATTAATTATTAAAACAGTAAAATACATTGACCCTACACATGTAAGAATAAATCTCGGATGGGAAAAGACCTTTACTGTAGATGGTCAGGTATTAACGATAAATGTACCTTCTAATGCTTTTACAAATTCTACTGAAGGAAACATTTTGACTACTAGTATTGCTGGAAAAAGTACTATAAACAATAGCGTAGCAATAACAGATCTAGCCAAGATAAATGCCGAAAATTATTATCTCATGGATGGTATTACGGTTGCTACCAGTACTAACGGTGGAAATCAAGTACAATTTGGTGAAGGCGGTGGCTGGGTTGATTATTTTGTAGACGTAGCTGAAACAAATGACTACACAATAAATATGAAAATTAATCCCAATAATGCATTTTCAGAATCTATACAACTAATGGAAGGTATCAATGTTCTGTGTAGTTTCAATACACCAAGCGTTGATAATAAATGGGTAGATCTGAGAAGAACAATACATTTGACAGCAGGACAACATCATTTAAAGCTCTTTGCAAACATGGGCAGCTTCAATGTAAACTGGTTGAGTATAGAACCAAAGGCTGTTCAAACAATAACAGATGCTGAAGGAATTTCTAGGACTATTGAAGCGGAAAGCTACTTCAACAGTGACAGGATTCCTATTGAAGGTAATAATAATCTTGGATATGTAAATGCTGGCAACTATAGTGATTACTATTTAGATGTTCCTACTTCAGCAAACTATACAGTTACTTACAAATACACAACGGCACAAGGAGGTTGTTCGGTCTCACTTGTTGATATTGTTGGTACCAGTACAGTGGAACTATCAAAAACAAGTCTACCAGCCACCGGTGGCTGGAGTAATTATACTACTATAAAAGGTGCTGTATACTTGACGCAGGGGATACATACAATTAGGCTTATTGACAATGGCGATGGCTTCAACATGGATTCCTTCAACTTTACAGAAGGTGTGGAGGGTAGCATTCCTTCGTTAAGTAAGGTAGCAACACCAGACGTGTCCTTGATACCAGGTGTTTATAATACAGCTACGCCTATTGAATTGAGTTGTGTTACTAGTGGCGCTGACATTTACTATACCTTAGATGGTACTTTACCGACTACTACAAGTACAAAATATACAGTTGCTATCCAAGTAGACAAGGTTAGTAGCATTAGAGCAATCGCTGTTAAAGCAGGTATGACTAATAGTAGTGTGGTTTCATACACTTATGTAATTGCTCCAAGTGGTTTGCCAATTCAAAAGGTTGAAACACCACAGGTTAGTCCTTCAGAGGGCACATATAGTACTCCTCAGAACATAATAATTAGTTCAACTGCCGGAGCAAATATATACTATACCTTGGATGGGAGTAAACCTACAAGATTAAGTACTGTATACACGGCCCCAATATGTGTAAGCAGTACCACTACAATAAAGGTTCTTGCAATAAAACGAGGAATGGTTAATAGTGAACTTGTTACATTTACATTTACCATAAGTAGTGGTTCAGGAACTCCATATGTACCTACAGCACCAGTACCAGAAACTCAAAAAGATTCAGAAAAACCGCTGGTAACAACCTATATTAAAGTAAATGGTAACACTTTAACGACTATAGTAGAGGCAAAAGAATTGGATAAGGCCTTTGGTAGTGCAAGAGTAAACAAAGAAGGTATAAAAACAGTTGCGGTTGAAGTAAAAGCTGTAGAAGGAATTGTAAACTATCTGGTTGAGATTCCGACGTCGACATTGACTTCCACAACAGCCAATAAACTAATAGAAATCAGAACTCCAAAAGCTACATTATTAATTCCTGAAAATATGCTAGATGCAAAGGCTATGGGAAACTCCAAATTTGTTGAATTATGCATAAGCGCTGCAGATATTTCAAAATTTAGCGATGAAGCAAAAAAGCAGATAGGTAATAAGCCGGTTGTAGAACTTAGCATGAAGCTTGACGGTAAAGCTATAGAATGGAACAACCCTAATGTCCCTATTACCGTATCCATTGACTATGTTCCTACAGCAGAAGAACTGAAGAACGCTGAACATATTGTAGTTCACTATATTGACGCAAACGGAAATTTCATTTCTGTGCCAAGTGGAAGATACAATAGTGCTACAGGAAAAGTGACCTTTACTACCACTCACTTTAGCAAGTATGCCTTGTCATTTGTAGAGAAAACCTATAGTGACATAAAGAAGTATTCATGGGCTATAAAGCCAATAGAAGTACTCGCATCAAAAGGCGTATTAGATGGCATTACAGAAGATGTCTTTAATCCTGGTAAGGCCATTACAAGAGAAGAATGTATAGCATGGTTAGTCAGGGCTTTAGGAATTACAGCTGAAGTAACTAGCAATTTTGATGATTTAGGCGATAGCAAATATTCTAAAGAAATAGGTATAGCTAAAAAACTTAGTATTACTTCTGGTGTTGGGGACAACAACTTTGCACCTAAGAAGGCTATCACCAGACAGGATTTGATGAAACTAACCTGCTCAGCATTAGAAGTAGCGAAGAAGAAACTTGATAAAGGGAATATGGATGACCTGGTGAAGTTTACCGATGCATACAAAACATCAAGCTATGCTATTGACAGTGTTGCAGCATTAGTAACGAGTGGAATAATTGTGGGTTCAGACAATAGCATCAATCCAAAAGGTAATACTACAAGAGCAGAGGCTTCAGTTATAATGTATAAGCTTTATAACAGATAGTATCACACAGAAAGTAAGAACAAAAAAACCAAACTGGTGGCTGCCTCTCGGTAGCCACCAGTTTGGTTTTTTTGAAGCGTCAGTATCAGCTGGTTATTAATTAGATAAAGTATGCCTTGTATTGGGATTTGAGGTCATTTTCTCAAGATGTTGTGGAAAGCATACCTTAGTGATATCATATAAATAGAGAGTTTATGGAATCGCAAAACAAATATGGAATTATGTGCTTGTACTTTGAGAAGTATAGGTGAACTAAGGCTTCTGCCACGCCATAGGCTTGGTACAAGCCAGGTTTTCATGAAGAAAGGTGGTAGTTATGGATAGTAACAAAGACATTAACAGTGAGGATGAGCAGTTAAAAGTCGGAAGCTGCAATGGGAACGATTGGGTATATTTAACTACGGCTGATAATGATTTTGAATATAATATTATAAAGGGCAAATTGACAGAGAATAAGGTTGTTTGTATTGGTAAGGGTCGAGACATAGACTTACTTGATAGTGGATTTCTAAATATAATACTGGGCCCCTGTATTGCTGTCGAGATTATGGTACCAAGTGAAATGTATGAAGAGGCAATGCAAATCCTAAATTTAGAAATTAGTGACGAAGAGTTGGAAGAGCAGGCAATGAACTCGAAACTAGAGGAGAACAGTGGTGGAGAGATATAAGGCGAGACATAGTATCGTTCCACATTATTGATTATGGATTTTCTGCCTTTTTGTTTAATACAGTTGGAAATCTAGGGAAAGAATGATATTATATATTATTGTTGGACTAGATTTTTTTGACATATAGCAAAAGGGAAGGATTTAAAAGTACATGGGAAGAATTATTGGGTTCATGGGGCCCCAGGGGACTTTTTCGCATGAAGCTGTAGAGGCTTATGTGGAGGGCGGAACCTATACCTTAAAGGATTATTTTTCTATACCGGAAGTTCTAAATGCATTAAAATATAGTGATATCGAAGATGCTATAGTACCAATAGAAAATTCTTTAGAGGGTGCAATTAACGTAACCATGGATTTTTTGGCTAAAGAGGATGGTTTATATATAATTGGTGAGGTTATAATACCTGTAAACTTGAATCTCTTAACAAAGACGGGTACAACTGCTGAGGACATAGCTGTTATACTATCACATCCACAGCCCTTGGGTCAGTGTAGAGATTACCTAAATAGTCATTTTCCAAACGCTATTCAGCTAGAAGAAAACAGCACCTCCAAGGCTGCTCAGAAAGTGGTTGATAGTGATGGCACATATGCTGCTGTTGCTTCAAAAATTTCTGCAAAAGTATATGGACTTGAAATTATGGCAAATAAAATTCAAGATTTTGAAAACAATAGCACTAGATTTGTTATAATATCAAAGGCCTTACACAAGAGGACGGGGAGTGATAAAACCTCCATAGTGTTTTCCACTGATAATAAGCCTGGCAGCTTATACAAAATATTGGATATTTTTAGCTTGTGGGATATAAATATGACTAGAATAGAGTCCAGACCTGCAAAAAATGTGCTTGGACAGTATGTGTTCTTTATAGATATCGATGGTCACATTGAGGATCAAGATGTTTTTGATGCCCTTACTATGATACAAAGAAAAACATCCTTTTATAGATTTATTGGTTCATATCCTATCTTTGGTAATTTGGCGCGATAAAAATAGCGCTATATACAAAATGACGGGAAATGAAGCCATTTAACCTTAAAAGTGGTATAATTTACATTACTAAAATTGTAAATTACCTACGTGGGGTGACGTTATGGCTTTGTTTGATAACCAGCTTGATATTACAAAAAATATTAAAATTATTGAATGGCTCAAAAGCGAACTACTGACTGATGTTGCGAATTTATTTAAGGCATTGGTAAATGGAGTTCAGGAGGAAGTTTCCGAGACTTTAGCGGACACTTTGGCAAATATAGTTTTAATATGTTATCTTCTAGGAAAAAGATTTGGCATTAATTATAGAACAGTTGAAACAAAAATTGAGAATAAGATTAGGCTTGGCCTTGTTGAAAACCACGATGTTGAGAGGTACTATGGGGATTTATCTGAGCTTGCGAAGCATCTTAATGGGTCGCGAGTTAGGAAACAAGGAGCTTAAACTAGGGAGATTTTAAATGGATAGCAAAAAACTATCACGCATTTTTATTCCGAAGGCAGGATTTTATCTTTGGGTAATTCTATTTTTTATTGTGATAATTACAATATTGAATCCTTTAATGTCTATTCCAGGATATGTATTATTTGTTTTTCTAGTTATTTACAACTATAAATCAACTCATATCAGAAATAGAGAAATAACTAAGTACATAGAGACACTAACTTTCAATATTGACTGCGCAACAAAGGATACTTTGCTCAATTTCCCGATGCCTTTGGTTCTAGCCGAGTTAGATGGCACTACTATATGGTACAATTCCTCCTTTAAAGGGATTTTTCAAGAGGAGGATTTCCTTCAGAAAACCATAGCAAATATCATTACTGAAATAAAGCCAGAAATGACACAAGGGGATTCTATTACCATTTCAAAAGAAGTTACAATAAATAATCATTTCTACTCGGTATTGGGCAATTTGGTGAAAATTGATGATAACAATAATGAGGAGAGTATTATCGTTATGCTCTATTTTGTTGACAATACGGAATTAATAAATGAACGACAGAGGTTTGAGGATAACAAAAATACAGTAGGATTAGTAGTAATAGATAATTACGACGATTTAATGCAGAGCTTAGAGGACTCAAAAAGACCGCAGATGATGGCTGAAATAGAAAAGAATGTTTCAAGCTGGATAAGCCACACTGGCGGTGTTTTAAAAAAGTTCGAACGGGACAAGTTCCTCTGCATATTTGCATTTAAATATTTAAAAGAACTGGAAGAGCGGAAGTTTGAAATTCTTGAAACAGTAAAGGAAATTAATTTAGGCAACAAGATTCCGGTTACACTGAGCATAGGTATGGGCATAAATGCACCAACCATTATGGAAAATATGCAAAACGCAAATGCAAGTATAGACATCGCTTTGGGGCGAGGCGGGGACCATGTTGTAATAAAGGATGGAGATAATTTTAGATTTTTTGGAGGACGTACTAGGGAACTGGAAAAACGTACAAGAGTAAAGGCACGAGTAATAGCGTATGCATTACGAGGACTTATTGACCAGGCGCCATCTGTTCTGATTATGGGACATGAGAATGCTGACATAGACTGCTTAGGGGCGGCACTTGGCATATATAGAATAGTAAAAAGTAGAGATAAGAGAGTTAATATCGTATTGAATCATTCAAATGCAAATATTGATTCTATATTAAATAAGCTTGGAAAAGAACCGGAATACAGTACTGTGTTTGTTGGGAGAAATGAGGCTTTAGATATAATAACTAAGAAGACACTTCTTATAGTTGTTGATACACATAGGCCTAGCTTTACAGAAACACCAGAGTTGCTGAAGATGACAGACCAAATAGTGATAATGGACCATCATAGAAGAGGTGCAGACTATATTCAAGATGCGGTTTTGTCCTATCATGAGACATACGCGTCATCAACCTGCGAGCTTGTAACAGAACTATTGCAATATTTGGAGGAAAAAATTAGTCTTACAAGTATCGAAACAGAGGCATTATATGCCGGAATTGTTGTAGATACCAAAAATTTTATCTTCAAGACAGGGGTTAGAACCTTTGAGGCGGCTTCGTACTTGAGAAGGCAGGGCGTTGATACAGTATCGGTTAAACAGCTCTTCCAGAACGATTTAAAAACCTATATTACCATATCAAATATAGTAAAAGATGCTGAAGTAGTGTATGATAATATTGCAATATCCACTTGCCCTTCTAACATCAAGAGTGCTCAGCTCATTGCTGCACAAGCGGCCGACCAGCTCTTAAGTCTATCTGGACTGATTGCGGCTTTCGTCCTAAGTTATCATGACGGTGAGGTTGTTATAAGTGGAAGGTCACTTGGTGAAATAAATGTACAGATGATTCTTGAAAAGCTAGGTGGCGGCGGGCATATGACAGTTGCGGGAGCACAGATAGAAAATGTATCAATTGAAGAGGCGAAGGAAAGTCTCAAGAATGCAATATACGAGTATATTGATAGCTTAAATAAAGAATAGCATAAGATAAGTCTATATTTCAGAGTTGAAAGTTTAACAGGAGGTTAACTTATGAAGGTTATATTGAAACAGGATGTAAAAGGAACAGGTAAAAAGGAACAAATGGTGGAAGTCAGCGATGGATATGCTAGGAACTTTCTATTTCCAAAGGGACTTGCTGTGGAAGCAAGCGCTGCTAATGTAAATATAATGAAAACTAAAAAAGAAGCTGAAGTTAATAAAAAGGATAGAGAAATAGCTCAGGCTAAAGAGTTAGCAAACAAAATCAAGGATATTACTTTAACAATAAAGGTAAAGGCAGGAGAAAACGGAAAACTTTTTGGTTCTATCACAAGCAAGGATGTTGCAGAAGCTATGAAGACTCAGCAAAAGCTTGAGATTGATAAAAAGAAGCTAGTAATGCCTGATGCACTCAAGATAGTTGGAACTTTTGAGGTAGAGGTTAAGTTATACCCAGAGATTAGCTCAAAGTTTACAGTTAAAATCGAGAGTCTATAGAGAAACTAAGTACAAATAAAGTTATTCTAACATAAGTTGTAGTTATTACATTAAAAATAATAAAGTAAAAAATAATGGAAGTGGTGGAAGATGCAATGGATATAGGCGCTCTTGGCAGAATTCCCCCTCAAAGTATAGAGGCAGAACAATCTGTGCTTGGATCAATGCTCATTGATAAAGAAGTAATTCCTATAGTAATGGAAATTTTAAAGCCAGAGGACTTTTATAGGCCTGACCACAGAGAGATATATGATGTTATTATTGAGTTGTTTGATAGGGCTCAACCTATAGACTTAATTACAGTATCAGAACGCTTAAAACTACACGGAAAGCTTGAACTTACGGGTGGGTTAGAGTATTTATCTAATATCGCAACAGCGGTACCTACTACGGCAAATGTGAAGAACTATTCAAAGATTGTGGAAGAGAAGGCACTTCTGAGAAGGCTTATTAGGGCATCCTCTGACATCGTGGACTTGGGTTTTAATGCAACTGAAGAAGTAACATTTATTCTTGATAAAGCCGAGCAGGGCATATTTGATATTCTCCAAAAGAGAAGTTCTCAGGGGTTCGTTCCTATAAAGGATGTCCTTGTGGATACCTTCAACAAACTGGAGGAACTATATAATAATAAAGGAAATATTACGGGAATCCCCACTGGCTTTGCAGATCTTGATTTCAAGACCTCTGGGCTGCATAACTCAGACTTAATTCTAATTGCTGCACGTCCTGCAATGGGAAAGACAGCTTTGGCATTAAATTTAGCACAGAATGCAGCTGTACATAGTGGAGTACCAGTAGCAGTGTTTAGTCTTGAAATGTCAAAGGATCAGTTGGTAAATAGAATGCTTTCTAGTGAGGCGATGGTTGACGGTTCCAAGATGAGGTCGGGAAAGCTTGAGGATAACGATTGGCAAAAGGTAGCTAAGGCTTTAGGCCCTTTATCCGAGGCACCAATTTTTATTGATGATACACCAGGTGTGTCTATTACTGAAATAAGAGCAAAATGCAGGAGACTTAAGCTAGAACACAATTTGGGACTAGTAATAATAGATTATTTGCAGCTCATGTCGGGTAGCAGATCCAAGAGCGAGAATAGACAACAGGAAATATCTGAGATATCACGCTCACTCAAGATATTGGCAAAGGAAATAAATGTTCCTGTTATCACATTATCACAGCTAAGCCGTGCACCTGAGACTAGAACCGATCACAGACCAATACTGAGCGACCTCCGAGAATCTGGTGCTATCGAGCAAGATGCGGACATAGTAATGTTTTTGTATAGAGATGATTATTACAACCCTGAAACAGACAAGAAAAACATAGCTGAGTTGATACTTGCAAAGCATAGAAATGGTTCTACTGGAACAATAGAGCTGGTATGGCTTGGCCAATATACCAAGTTTGCAAATTTGGAAAAATTCAGGCAATAAACAGGCGGTAAAAGGAAATGGTCATGCTAAAGCAACAGGTCTTGGATACAATTAAAAAAAATGAGCTTATTAATTATGGAGATGGCATAGTTGTGGGAATATCTGGTGGATATGACTCTGTATGTCTGCTCCATATCTTGTTTTCTGTTTCATCAGAATTAAATATAAAGCTTTATCCTGTTCATATTAATCATATGCTTAGGGGAGAGGAAGCACTCCGAGATGAGAACTTCGTAAAGGGCTTTTGCTTTTCACTGGGTATGAATTTACATGTAGAAAAAATAGATATTGCTAAAAAGGCGTTACAGGATAAAATCTCCATAGAGGAAGCAGGAAGAAATGCAAGGTATGAAGTGTTTAATAGCGTTGCAAAGGAAAAGGTAGCAACCAAAATAGCAGTTGCCCATTCAAGAAATGACCAGGCAGAAACTATCCTTATGCGAATTTTCAGAGGCACTGGATTAGAAGGCCTTAAGGGAATAGAATACAAGAGAGATAATATTATCAGACCATTACTAGATATAGACAGGTCGGAAATTGAGAGTTATGTGGATGGAAATGGACTAGAGGCCATTACTGATAGTTCAAATTTACATACAGACTACTATAGAAATAGAATTAGAATTAATGTGCTTCCAGAAATTAATTCTGCAACAAGATCTGATATTACAGAAAATTTATTAAGATTATCAAAAATTGTAGTAGCAGATGAAGAATTTTTGCGATATAATGCTGAATTATACTATCAAAAGGCTATAATATCTGAGAAAGCTGGCTACGTAGAGCTGGATTTGGCAGAATTAAAAAACTTACATCAGGCTATGATAAGTAGAGTGCTGAGAATGGCGGTTTTCAGTGCTTGTGGTAGTATAAAAGGGCTAGGCTATACTCATGTTGAAAAGCTCTCCTGGTTAATTGAAAATGGGGGAACAGGTGCACGAGTGGATATTCCACTTGGGATGATGGCTATAAAAGCATATACCTCAATAATTATTAGAAGGCAGGTAGCAGAAGCTCAGCAGAGCTTTGAATACAAACTGAATATTCCAGGAAATACAGATCTAAGTATTACAAATGCTACTATTATGACTCAAATAATTAATTTTGAAACAAATGCAGGATGCTATGAATTCATAAATAAAAATAAAGATGATTATACTAAATTTATTGATTTCGGAAAACTTGATAAAGAAAAAGATTTGGATATTGTGGTAAGAAATAGGCGAGATGGAGATACTTTCAAGCCGTTAAATTCAAATGGCACTAAGAAACTGAAAGAGTATTTTATAGATAAGAAAATTCCTAGAGAAGAGAGAAATGATTTTCCATTAATCGCTATAAATAAGGAGATAATTTGGATTATAGGAAATAAAACTAGTGATAATTATAAAGTAACTGATAATACTAATTCTGTATTGATGATTACTTTTGCTTATAATAAAAAATGTAGAAGTTAAGTTGTTAAAAATTTTGTGATAATTATTAGGGGGGATTAGTAGCAAATGGATGTAATTGAACGTGTTTTAATATCTAAAGAGCAACTAGAAAAAAAGGTTGAAGAGCTTGGTAAGCAGATTTCTAAAGACTATGAAGGCAAAGAACTAGTTATGATTGGTGTTTTAAAGGGTGGTTTCATATTTCTTTCAGACCTTGCAAGGAAAATAACTATTCCTGTTGATTTGGATTTCATGTCGGTATCGAGCTACGGAGATTCATCAAAATCATCAGGTGTTGTTAAAATAATAAAGGATGTTGATATTAATATTGATGGCAAACATGTGCTTATAGTGGAAGACATTATTGATACAGGCCTTACACTTAATCACCTAGTAGAACTTCTAAAAACTAGAAGTCCTCTAAGTGTAAAAATATGTGCAGCTTTAGATAAACCATCAAGAAGAAAAGCAGATGTCAAGATTGACTACAAAGGAATTGAAATACCGGATGAGTTTGTAGTTGGATATGGACTAGACTATGCTGGGAAATATAGAAATATTCCCGAGGTGTGTGTACTCAAAAAAGCTGTATACATGAAATAATAACAAATTATTAACAGGCAATGGAGTTTATTGTGTTTTGTAAGTGTATATGCTAATATAATATATACTGTATAAAACTAGAAAAACATTCTATTTTTTATAGTAAAAATTTCTTGTTTTAGTTAATCGAATATTGGTATTAAAGTATAAACATATTTATATGATTCAACGAGAGATTAAGTCTCATAAGAATCTAATAACTGACTAGGGGTGCTAGAATTTACCTGCAATATCCTATGGGTTAGGGTTTGCACCTTGGTTATAATAAGGAGGGAGAGTTTTTTTGAAATATTTTAAGAATATCAGTTTTTATATAGTTATTTTTATAGTAATTTTAGTAATTATTACATTTTACAATGCATCTGATAGTCCACCAAAGATGGTCTATTCTGAGCTATTAACACAAATGAGTGCAGGTAATGTAAAGAGCGTCGAGCTGCAAACTGACACTGCTACAGTAGAGCTTAATAAACCAATAGAAGAAAAAAAGATGACAAAGTATATTGTCATTGTTCCGCCAGATGTTACTTCTGCATCTAATAAGTTTACTGAGGCATTCGAAAACAAGCTTATTGCTAAATATAATGTGGTTACACCGTACCAAGCACCATGGTGGGTGGCAATATTACCAACGATTGGATTTGTTATAATACTTATATTAATATGGTTCTTCTTTATTCAGCAATCACAAGGCGGAGGCGGCGGCAATCGAGTTATGTCCTTTGGCAAAAGCCGTGCAAAACTATCGGTTGATGATAAGAAAAAGGTTACTTTTGCAAATGTTGCAGGAGCTGATGAAGAAAAGGAAGAGCTTGCAGAGATTGTTGAATTTTTGAAAGCACCTAAGAAGTTTGTTGAGCTTGGAGCAAGAATACCAAAAGGAGTTCTTTTAGTGGGACCTCCAGGAACAGGTAAAACACTTTTGGCAAAGGCAGTTTCTGGTGAGGCTGGAGTTCCATTTTTCAGTATCAGTGGTTCAGACTTTGTTGAGATGTTTGTAGGTGTGGGTGCATCTCGTGTACGTGATCTTTTTGAGCAAGCTAAAAAGAGTGCACCATGTATCGTATTTATTGACGAAATTGACGCAGTTGGTAGACATAGAGGCGCGGGTATGGGTGGAGGTCATGATGAAAGAGAACAGACCCTCAACCAGTTGCTTGTTGAGATGGATGGTTTCGGTATAAACGAGGGAGTTATAATACTTGCTGCTACTAATAGACCTGACATCCTTGACCCTGCACTATTAAGACCTGGACGTTTTGACAGACGAGTAGTTGTTGGATTACCTGATATTAAGGGAAGAGAACAGATTTTGAAGGTTCATTCTAGAGGTAAGCCACTTGCTGACGATGTTAAGCTAGATGATCTTGCAAAAATTTTACCTGGTTTTACTGGTGCTGATTTAGAGAACTTGCTAAATGAGGCAGCTCTACTGACAGCTAGGGTTAATAAGAAGAAAATAGGTAATGAAGAGATAAAAGAAGCTGCCTTTAAGGTAATGATGGGTCCTGAGAAGAAGAGCCGTGTCATGAGTGAGAACGACAAGAAGGTTACAGCTTTCCATGAAGCAGGTCATGCAGTAGCAATTAAGCTTATATCTACAAACCAAAAGGTTGATAGGGTATCAATCATACCTGCGGGTATGGCTGGCGGTTATACGGCAAGCAGACCTCAAGAGGACAAGAGCTATCATACAAAATCTCAACTTATTGAAGAGATAATAATTGCTTTAGGCGGAAGAGCTGCCGAAGAAATAACTTTAGATGAGATAAGTACTGGTGCCTCTAGTGACTTGAAAAAGGTTAATCAGATAGCTAGGGCTATGGTTACAAAGTATGGTATGAGTGATAAGCTAGGCAATATGATTTTTGGAAATGAAAATGATGAGGTTTTCCTTGGGAGAGATTATGGACACACTAGTAGCTATAGTGATGAAGTTGCAGGTATTATTGATAGTGAAGTAAAACACATAATCGATAGTGCTTATGAAAAAACACTTTCCCTACTCAGAGAAAATATTGATAAACTCAATAGGCTAGCAGCGGTTCTTCTTGAAAAAGAAAAGGTTGAAGGCGCTGAGTTCGAATCAATCTTTGAAGGAGCATTATTGGAAGCACCATCAGTTGAGGGTTCGTTGCAAACACCACAAATAGAAGGTTAAAGGCAAATTTAGTGAATAGTGAAAAATGAATAGTAAAAGTTAAGTAAAGTCAGCTAACGCTGGCAAACTTATTAAAAGTTTTAAAGGCTGTCTTAAATAATGATTATTTAAGACAGCCTATTTAATATTCATACCAATTTACACAATTGATTTTTAGATGAAAATGGAGGATAGACACATGGAAATTAAAATTGGAGCAACAGGAAACGCAGATATCTTAGTAGATGAAAGCAATACCGCAATGGCAATAGGTAGTGGAGATTTGGCGGTTTTTGCAACTCCAGCAATGATAGCACTTATGGAAAAGGCTGCAACTCTTGCTATCCAGGGATGTTTACCTGAGGGAAACTCTACAGTTGGAACTATGATAAATGTGAAGCATATTGCGGCAACGCCAGTAGGAATGAAGATAGCTGCCCAAGCTACACTTGTTGAGGTAGAGGGAAAGCGATTGCTGTTCTCAGTTGAGGTCTTTGATGGAAAGGACAAGATTGGGGAAGGGCAGCATGAAAGATTTATTATTAACGTGGAAAAATTTATGGCAAGAACTAATGGGAAAATATAAATTCTATAATTACAGGGTCAGGAAATAAGAAAGTTATTGCTTGACCTTTACAAAATTTTATGGTTAAATAAATTTGAAAAGTTAATATTTTATCCTTATCAAGATAGGTGGAGGGAACGGCCCGATGAAACCTGGCAACCAGCATTTAATAATGTATGGTGCCAATTCCTACAGGCTTATGCCTGAAAGATGAGGGGTGTTCATTGTAATGACATACATGACAAACCTCGAAAGAGGTTTTTTTTATTCTTATAGGAAAGTATAAGTGCAACTAAGCTTCCGCCAACGCCATAAGGCCCGGCACAAGCCAAGTTTTCTTTATTGCTAAAAGGGATAAAAAAAGGCCTCGCGATTAATATTACACTAAACAGGAGGTATTTAAAATGTCAAAAAGATTATTTACATCTGAATCAGTAACTGAGGGTCATCCAGACAAAATGTGTGATCAGATTTCTGATGCTATACTTGATGCAATTTATGAACAGGATCCACAGGCTAGAGTCGCATGTGAAACAGCAGTAGCTACAGGTATGGTTCTAGTAATAGGTGAGATTTCTACACAATGCTATGTTGATATTCCTAAGGTAGTAAGAAGTACAATAAGAGAAATAGGCTATGATAGAGCAAAATATGGCTTCGACTGTGATACCTGCGCTGTTCTGACATCTATAAATGAGCAATCCGCTGATATTGCAATGGGAGTTGATAAGTCACTTGAGGCAAAAGCTGGAGATATGAGTGAAGAACAAATGCAAGCTATTGGAGCTGGGGACCAAGGAATGATGTTTGGTTATGCTTGTGATGAAACTCCAGAGTTAATGCCAATGCCTATTACGTTAGCTCACAAACTATCAAAAAAGCTTAGTGAGGTTAGAAAGGATAAAATTGTTGACTATCTAAGACCTGATGGAAAATCTCAGGTTACAGTTGAGTATGACGGGGATAAGCCTGTCAGAGTTGATACTGTTGTTATTTCTACTCAACATAGCGCGGATGTAAGCCATGAAACAATTGAAAAAGATATTATGGAGTATGTAATAAAGCCTGTTATTCCAGCAGAGCTTTTGGACTCAAATACCAAGTACTTTATTAATCCAACAGGAAGATTTGTAGTTGGTGGACCACAGGGTGATTCTGGTCTTACAGGAAGAAAGATAATTGTTGACACATATGGTGGATATGCAAGACATGGTGGCGGAGCTTTTTCAGGAAAGGATCCAACTAAGGTTGACCGTTCCGCAGCATATGCAGCAAGATATGTTGCAAAGAACATTGTAGCTGCAGGAATTGCGAAAAAGTGTGAGGTTCAGCTTGCATATGCTATTGGAGTGGCAAGACCAGTATCCATACTTGTTGATACCTTTGGAACAGCTGTTATTTCAGAAGAGAAAATCGCTGAGCTTGTTACTAAGCACTTTGATTTAAGACCAGCTGCAATAATCAAGACTCTCGATTTGAGAAGACCAATATTTAAGAAAACTGCGGCGTACGGACATTTTGGAAGAGAAGACGCAGACTTCACGTGGGAAAAAACTGATGTAGCAGCTGCCTTGAGAGAGGAAGCAGGGCTGTAATTCAAGATTTCCAGTTAGACTGAATACCATCCCTGTTGAGAGTTAAAATTCAATCTGGGAAAGTGAGTTAATAAAACAAAAAACAAAAGCAGGCGCATTTCATGTTTTAGATGAAGTGAGCCTGTTTTTGTGTAAACCCATTGACAGAGTTTACTAAACAATTGGTATAGATATGTTGAGCTGCCATTAGTATACGAATTAGCCTTTTGTAACACATACACGCCGTATTTCATAGAATGTGGTACGATAATTTTTCTGGAGACAATTATGGGTATAAATTATGCGATACTATCATTGCTAGCTATATATGGTCTGATAAGCCTCTTTTTAGATGTTTTTAAATTAATGGGAAGAAAGAAATATTTCGTTGAAAAGGCAAACATCGTACTTTTGGTTAATGATCAAGAGCAAAATATTGAGGGAATGGTTAGAGAGGCTATGGAAAGCAAGTTTGTTCGCAATATAGCTATAAATGGTAGTTTCATAATTGTAGATATGAATTCAAAGGATGATACGCTTAAAATATTAAAAAAACTTGAAAATCAATTTCCACTTGTAGAGGTATGTTCCTTCGATGAAAAGGATTGCATATTTTACAAAAGTTAGAATACTTTCACTTAAAAAATCCCAATTTAAAAGTAGGTAATCAACCAACTATATTATGATGGAGACTTCTTGCTGTAACAGTTAAAATGGGTTAAGATAGATACTATAAAACAATAAGAAAATTGGACAAGCAGTATCGCTTTACAGATTCAAGTTTTCCCCCGTGTGGTTATCGGTACAAATCATATGGCACATTGGAGGCATGGAGGCAATATGGCAACAGGGCAATTTGGGCAACAAAGGTGGTCTTTTGAAAGCTATCCTGTAGGAACTAATCTAAAAATTACTGGAAGATTTGACTATAAAATATATGAGAACTCCGAGAATGGATATAAAATCTATACTTTCGAGATAGAAAAGATCATTGATGAAGATGATTTCGAGCACGAAGCGGGGGACCTCATAAGCGTAACTGGCTACTATGAGGTTAATGAACATTGTGCTATATTGCCCTGCAAAATTGTTGGTACTGTGGGAATGTACAAGGGAGAAAAACAACTAAAAGCAGAAACAGTAGAATTTATTGAGCCAGCTACTAACGAAGGTATTATTTCATTTCTGTCGTGTGGAATTATAAAAGGTGTTGGAGAGAAAACTGCACGAAATATTGTCATGGGGTATGAGGCAGCAAATGGATACATAGAGGGGTTTGGTAGCAAAACACTTGAGATTATAAAAAATGAACCCTTATTACTTGTCAAAGTGCGTGGTATTTCCAGTGATAAGGCGCAAGTAATACATGATTCCTATATGGAGAATATGGAGTACCAGAATGTAATGATTTTCTTCCAAAAGTTTGGTATATCTTCGGCTAAGGCAATGAAGATTTATAATACCTACAAAGGTACGTCCATTGCTATTGCTGAGCAAAACCCATACATGTTTGCCAATATTAGAGGCTTCGGCTTCAAAAGTTGTGATGAAATTGCGAAAAAATTAGGAATAGATACTCACTCGATATTTAGACTAGAGTCTGCACTAAAAAGTGTGCTCGAAAGTGCCGAAATGGATGGACATTGCTATTTGTTTAAAGATAAGCTTCTTGAAGCGACGTCAAAAGCGCTAAGCGATGGGTCAGATATCATTGAAGAGCAGGAGCTAGAAGAGGCATTTAAAAGGCTGTTAAAAACTGGAGAACTCATAAACATCACGTATTCGGAAGATAATGAGAGACATGAAGCGGTTTACACCAAGGAGATGTACAAGCTAGAGTATGAGGCTGCTCTAGCAATAAAGAACATTGCTGGCTGCCAGGTGATAGAAGATAAAACCTGCAATATTGATAAGCTAATTGAGGAATTTGAGAAAGCCAAAGGCTTTGAATTGGAAAACATGCAAAAGGAAGCTGTAAAGGCAGTGTTTGCCACAAAAATGCTCATTCTGACAGGGTCTGCAGGAAGTGGGAAAACCACCACAGTTGAGTGCATGATTTACGTGCTTCAGAGGTATTTTGAAAATAAGGAAGAAATGAGCTTTATGCTAGCGGCTCCAACAGGCAAGGCTGCCAAAAGGCTAACAGAGATTACTGGTTTTGAGGCGATGACTATACATAGGCTGCTTCAGTTTTCATATGAAAACAAGGGCTTTTTCTATAGAATGGGAAATGAGCTGCCGTATGATTTAATAGTTATAGACGAGAGCTCAATGCTGAGTATAGATTTGGCACATGCACTATTTACTGCTATTTCATCTGGTACTACTGTTGTCCTAATTGGAGATACACAGCAGTTGCCATCAGTAGGAGCTGGTAATGTATTAGATGACATGATTAAGAGTGCTGTACTAAAAGTGGTAAAATTAAATGTTATAAAAAGACAGGCAGATGGATCAGGTATAATTACAAATGCCAATAAAATCATAAATGGTGAAATGCCAGAAATAGTTAATGAAAACAAGGATTTCTTCATAATCGAGGAGGAAGACAAAAATAAAGTTATAAAGAAAACATTAGAGGCGTTAACAAGACTTATGACCGGCTATGATTACTCCATCGACGACGTTCAAGTTATTTGCCCACAAAAGACATCAGAAATCGGAACATATGAGATGAACAAAGCCATTCAGGATATGGTGAACCCGTCAGCTGATGGAAAATCAGAGATTAAAAGAGGAAACAGTGTTTTTAGACAAGGCGATAAGGTTATTCATTTGAGTAACAACTATGAGACTTCTCATTATCAGAGGGATGCTTTAACAGGAAGATATGTAGCGGAGGAAAACAGTGGTGTATTTAATGGAGATATCGGGAGAATTATTGAAATTTCTAAAATAAATGATGCTATTTTGGATACTGACGGGCAAGACAATGATAACGATGGTAAAACTACTACCGAAAAGAGGGTAGCTGTGCAATATGATGAGTTTATTATCATATATCAAATTAGTGAGTTGGAAGAGATAGATTTAGCGTATGGACTCACTGTTCACAAAATGCAGGGTTCACAATGCGAGGCGGCAATAATTTTATGCCATATGAGAAACTATATCATGCTAAACAGAAACCTAGGATATACAGCAGTTACTAGGGCAAAAAAAATGGCATGTATAATTGGTCAGAAAAGGGCGATAAAAGTTATGGTTTCTAACGTCAAAATAAATGAAAGAAACTCTATGCTTTGCGAATTGTTGAAAATATAATGTTTTATCTCAGCGGCGTCACTAATATCCCCGCTTCCATAAGCGGAGATAAGTGACGCCAAGCTTCGAAATAAGTGCGATAAAGAAAACTTGACTTGTGCCAAGCCTGTGGCGCCGGCAGAAGGCTTAGTTGCACTTATACTTTCATAAAGTACTAGAGTTTAGATGGAATTTAAAATTCGAAATTCCATCTAAACTAAGTCTTCTTTATTGCATAACAATGTTAAGTGTTGTAAAATAAACTAATAGTTCACTTTCTTACATTACATAAGGAGTGGTTTTATTAGCTTAATAGAGTATTTTTTTCCTCCTCGATGTGCCTTTTGTAATGTATTACTAAAGGTAGGAACACCAATATACATATGTGAGGAATGCGCTAGAAAAATTGGATATTATAATAACTGTATTAATCCTTTAAACTTACCAAAGGGTATAGAAACCTATTGTGATGGAATGGTTTGCGTAGGTAGATATTCAGAGTCTCTCAAGAATTCCTTGAAAAGATTTAAGTTTAGCAATAGGCCTTCATATTATCGTGCATTTGGTAAGCTTTTGGCACTGAAGGTTCAGAATACAATGCAGTTAAGTCAAATTGATATGATTATTCCCGTTCCGCTTCATAAAAATAGACAAAAGCAAAGGGGCTATAATCAAGCGGAATTAATTGGAGAGTGTCTAGCAAAACTGCTATGCATACCCTTGGTGCCTAATATTCTAGTAAAGACCTCTGAATCAAAAAGTCAGAGTGTACTAAGCAGAAATGAACGTTTATCCAATGTTGAGGGCTTATTTAAAGTTGTTAATGCAGAAGCTATATATTGTAAAAATATATTAATAATAGATGACATTGTCACTACAGGCAGTACCGTAAATCAATGTAGCAAGGCTCTGAAGCAGGCAGGAGCAAGTAGCGTTGTCGCTGGAGTGATTGCAACAACAAGAAATTACTAGTAATCAGCTAAGTTGTTCTAAACTTTTGACTATATTAATTCGTTATTAGGGAGGTAAATATCATGCCAGATGCAAGAAACTGCAGAAGATGTGGCAAAATGTATAATTATTTAAGTGGACCACCTATTTGTATTGATTGTAAAAATGCAGATGAAGAGGTTTTCAAAAAGGTGAAAGAATATCTTTACGACAGACCAGGGGCAACATTGGCTCAAGTATCTACGGACTTAGAGGTAAGTGTTGAGAAAATCAAGATGTTTCTTAAAGAAGGACGCCTAGAGATAACAGAGGGTTCAAATATTATTTTAGAATGCGAACGATGTGGAAAATCGCTTAAAACTGGTAGATTTTGTAATGAATGCCAAAACCAGGTAAGCAATGACATTGCTGGAAATAGTGTTAGAACGGCTGACAGACATCAAGAAGCCACTACTGATGTTAAACGTGGTGGGGGCTTAAGATATCTAAATAAGAATATTTAAAAATTACTGTTACAAATATATACGAGGAAAATATTTACCCCTCGATTTATGTGTATACTATAATTATTTCCTGAGCGATTTAAGCTGATATTACTGGCTTATGTCGCTTTTTTTATTATAAATAAAAAGCAATACTAAATAAATTTATTAAACTGACGATAATTAATATAGAAGAGTAGAGTTTATTTGTGTAATTTAGAAAGCAGGGTGTTTAAATGAAAATTTCAGGAGATATTTATAATGTAGCCAAGGTTTACAATAAACAGAAGTCTATTGAGAATATTGGCAAAACCAGCTCGATTACTCCAAAGAAGGATGTTGTGTCTATTTCAAACAATGCAAAGGATTATCAAACAGTGTCAAAAGCACTTAAAGATGTTCCTGATTTTAGGCAAAGCAAGGTTGATGAATTCGCAGACGTTTATAGTTCTGGAGGATATGATGTAAGCGGAAAAGAAATAGTAGAGAAAATAGGAAAAGCTATATTAGATGAGAAAGCATAAGATTACTTTTGCTAACTTTAGTGAGATGCCTAATTGTTCGGAGGTGTACGGATGGAAGTAGGTTTGGCTAGACAATTAATTGATGTTCTTAACCAAGAAAACGAGATTTATAATACGCTTTCTAAAATATCCAATAATAAAACTAATTTAATTGTTAGTGGAAAAGTGATTGAACTAGAAAGCATTGTTAAAATAGAACAAACATTAATTTTAAAGATTTCTAAGCTTGAGGCTGAGAGAGAGAAGATTGTTGACAAATTATGTAGCTTACTCGGCAAAAAGCCTCAAGATATAACCATTTCTGGGCTTGCAGAGCAAGTAGGGCAAAATGAATCAGATGCGTTAAAAGCTTGTCAGGAAAAAATAGTTAATAATATTAAGAACTTGAAGAACTCAAATGATCTTAATTCAAAGCTAATAAAAAGTTCACTTGAATATATTGATTTCTCTATTAACATGATGACTAGCATTGATACGGTGAACAATAGTTATGGTAGTTCAGGTCACTCAGGAGAAACAAAAAAGAGGAATTTATTCGATGTGAAGCTCTAATATATAAAAGCAGTTTTTTTAGGAGGACAGCGTATGGCTGTGGGATTTTCAAGTTATCATATAGCTCGTTCGGGATTAACGGTTAGTGAACGAGGCCTATTTGTAACTGGTCAAAATATTTCAAATGTTGATACAACAGGATATGTACGTCAGCAGGCTATAATTGAAAGCGGTGCATATATAACTGAATACGGCAAAGACAAGATGTTTCAGTATGGACTAGGTGCTGACATTCAGGAAACAAGGCAGATTAGACATACCTTCCTGGATAATATTTATAGGCGAGAAAACACTTCTCTCGGCTACTGGGAAACTCGTGGCAAAGCCTTTCAAGATGTAGAGGCTATATTAAATGACCCTATGGGAGATGGTCTCCAAGATGTAATGAATCAATTTTGGGACTCGTGGCAGGAGCTGTCAAAATCACCCGAGAGTTTAACTACAAGAGCTTTGGTTAGACAGAGGGGTCAAGCTTTTACTTATTATGTAAATCATATAGGATCACAAATGGATAAACTCCAAAGTGATCTGAATTCAGAGATACAGGTACGTGTAGATGAAGTCAATGGTATTACAGAGGGTATAGCTCAGATCAATAAGCAGATAGCCAGTCAGGAAATAAATGGTGATAGTGCCAATGACTATAGAGACAAGAGAAATGTGTTGTTAGATAGGCTATCAAAGATTTGTGACGCGCAGCCAATTGAAATGCAGGATGGGCAGATAGATGTCACACTTGGTGGATATTACCTAGTACAAAAAGGTACATCAAGAAACTTGTATGTTGAAGCAAACGCTAAAAATGGAGAATTCTTTTATCCAATGCTGGAAGATACCAACATTGAAATTAATATAAAAAGTGGAATTTTGAAAGGCTTATTGGAGTCTAGAGGAGAAGTTTCTGGAGTAAAAGATACTACTATCCCAAGTGGCAATATTCCTACTTCAAAGAATATCGTATCTGATTTCAAAATTAGGCTAAATGATATGGTAAATAAAATGGTGGAAGAGGTAAATTCGCTCCAAATTAAAGGAAAAGCTCTAGATGGACAACCTGGAGTCGCTTTTTTTGATTTAATTGATACTAGATATCCGATGGTGATGGGGAACCTTCGATTAAGTGATAGTTTACTAAGTGACAAGGGGCTAAACAATATTACAGCGTCTGAAAGTACAGCAAAAGGGGATAATTCAATTGCTAAGGAGATAGCTAATCTTAGAAATTTTAGAGACCCGAATTTTCTGCAGAATACTACGGGAGCTGTAAATATAGACGAATATTATAGGGCAATTATTCTTGATATAGGCAATGGCGGTTTTGAGGCAAATACAGTGGCTGAGAACCAGTCTAAGCTTGTACAATCAGTAGAGGGACAACGTTCTGCTATTTCAGGAGTATCTATGGATGAAGAAATGTCAAATATGATGAAATTCAAGTTTGCATATGATGGATCTGCTAAAGTTTTAAACATTATAGATTCTATGATGCAAACGATAATATTGTCTATGGGTCAGGTAGGAAGATAACGGAGTATTATCGGTGGTAAACATGGAATAACGGAGTTTTGGAAGTTCAACTATGAGCGGTAGTAACTAAGGATAATTTAGAGAGACAGGTGGAAGAAAATGAGGCAGAGCTTTTTTGGTATAAATATTGCGATAAGTGGGCTTTACACAGCCAAGCGAAATTTAGATACAGTAAGTCATAACATCAGCAATGCAACAACACCTGGTTATTCTAGACAGCAATCAGTACAGAATGCGTCAAGGCCAATATCAGTCTTAGATGGAACTGGAATGATTGGTACTGGCTCAGAAGTGTTAAGCGTAGACAGAATAAGAGACGAGTACCTTGACTTTAAATATTGGAGTGAAAATATAGCAAGTGGTGAATGGAGCACAAAATCTGAATTACTCGATGAAATAGAAACTACTTTTGGTGAACCATCTAAAAGCGGCTTTGTCACTATAACGAACGAATTTTTCAATGCATATCAAGAGTTGGCAAAGGATCCGTCTAGCCCAGCAGTTCGCGCTCTTGTTCGTGAGAAAGGCGTAACGATGGCAAAGTATTTCAACAATACTTCAACTCGTTTTGAAACGTTGCAGGAGGATATAAATGATAAGGTTAAACTTAATGTTGACAAGGTTAACTCAATTGCATCTCAAGTTCAACAGCTCAACAAACAGATATATTCCTTTGAACTTACCGGAAATTCAGCAAATGATTTAAGAGATTCAAGAACTCTGTTAGTAGATCAATTATCTAAGATGATAAATATTCAAGCTACAGAAGTATCATATGGCAAGCTACCTAACGGTGCAGATGATATACATTTCCTTATAACTGTTAGTGGAAAGTCTTTAGTGGATCATTACAATATAAGCAAGCTTAAGTTAGAACAAAGAACGGATAAACCAGGTGAACCGAAGAAACTAAATGCTGAGGATGTTGGTAACCTGTATGATGTAAACTGGGAAGATGGGAACAAGCTGGTTTTAACTGGCGGTGAGCTAAAGGGACTATTGGATGTGAGAGATGGCAAGGATGGTCAAGTTGGACTAGATGGAACAACTCAGAGCCCCATATATAAAGGAATACCCTACTATCAGAATAAATTAAATGAATATGTGCGTACCTTTGCTATGGCATTTAATGAAGGCTACACAAACAATGCAGGTACCATGGTAGACGGTAAAGGACATGTGGATGGATATGGACTGGATGCAGACATTACAGGTCCAGGAAACGCATCTACAGGAATACGATTTTTCACAATGTTTGGTACGGGTGATGTACCAATATCTACTGGCAATTTTATTAGTGGCGTAACAGGTACAATAACAGATGGAGTCGTTAATGGCAACTTAGTAAAAAAGTATGACGAGATAACTGCAAAGAATTTTACGGTAAGTAGTGATATTATGAACAATACTAATACTATTGCAACCTCTGATATTGCTGGTGAAAATGGAAATATAAAAATATTAAATGAAATTGTTAAGGTAAGATCCAATAATAGCCTGTTTGATGAAGGTGCCCCAGAAGATTTTATGAAGTCTCTTATAGCTGGAATGGGTATAGACGCACAGCAGGCCAACCGTTTCTCAAAAAGTCAGGATGCTATAGTAAAGCAAATTGACAATAGAAGAATGTCAGTTTCAGGTGTAGAGTTAAATGAAGAAATGACAAGTATGGTCAAATTTCAGCAGTCATATAATGCAGCTGCGAAAATGATAAACACAATGGCTGAGATTTACGATACACTCATTAATAGATTGGGAGTCGGATAAAATACCAGGATGTAAAAATTGATTAATTAGTTTGGCGGTAATAGAACAACTATACACAAAAATAATGTAAATAGATTTATTTTTGGGAGGCTAATATGAGAATTACAAATAACATGATGATTTCGAACATGATAAAAAACCTTGGCAATAATCAAGGTCGCTTGAGCAAATATCAGGATCAACTTGATACAGGCAAGAAGATTTCCGTTCCGTCGGATGACCCTGTTGTAGCTGCCAGAGCTCTGAAACTCAGAACAGACGTAGCCAAGATTGAGCAATATCAAAAGAACATAGGTGATGCACAGTCCTGGCTAGACGCTACTGATGAGGCAATGAGCAAAATCGGTGATGTTTTGCATAAGGCAAGAGAACTATCAGTACAAGCCTCAAATGGTACCAACACACCTGGGGATACTCAAAAAATAGCGTTAGAATTAAAGCAACTTAAAGCACAAGCTGTTCATTTGTCAAATTCAACATATGCAGGAAGATATATTTTTTCGGGCTTTAAGACAGATCAAAAATTGATTAATGATGATGAAACTAGTCCAAATTATGGGCAATTTTCGATAAACGTAGATACAGTTAAGGAAAAAATATTTTATGAGATAGGTGTGGGGGATAGCATAAACATCAATATTGCAGGTGGTGACCTGTTTAATAATGGTGGAAATGCTGATACGACGGTCGTACCACCAATACCATCAATGATACAAATGTTTAATGATGTAATTGCCAAAATGGATGCAGGCAAGCATAAAGAAATTAGTGACCAATTGGCTGTAATTGACAAAGAAATGAACAATGTTTTAAGATCAAGGGCTGATGTTGGTGCCAGAACAAACAGGGTTGACTTAACAAAAGATAGAATGGCGAACGATTTAATTAACTTTACTGATTTGATGAGTAAGAATGAGGACGTAGATGTTGCTGAAACAATAATGAACCTCAAAAATGAGGAAAATGTATATCAGGCATCCTTAGCTGGAGGTGCGAGAATTATACAGCAGACCTTGGTGGATTTCCTAAGGTAGTATGTTCGATGATTCAGAAGGAGTACTTAAGTCAACCAAATATTAGAAGCAATTTTTTAGCTGTGGATATGGAAATAAACAGCAGTTTATGACTTTCTGACGTTAGTTTATACAAGGATGTGATAAAAATGGGACTTTCTATCAGTACTACACCGGCTAAATTAGCTATAGAAACTATACCAGGTGGCTTAGACTGGCATACTAGGGATGCACAACTAAATCTGAGACAAAAGCAGGCTAAAGTAAATATTAAAACAGAACAGCCAGTTGTATTGATAGACCAGTATCAGTGCTTTGCAGAGTCGGGTATGAAAAACAACATTGATTTTATGACTGAGCAAGCACAAAAAGGTCACCAAAGCATTATAGCATATACGGGAAAAGTCGCACGAGATGGTGATGCCATGGCCAAGATAGGACATAAAGCTAATATAATGATAAACATTGCAAAGAATGGCGCGGTCACTAAGCATGAATTTGGAATAGGCTCTATGCCTAGGTCAAGACCAAGGATACAGGTCGCAGGTGGAACTATAGATATAGAAGCAGAGTTCCGAAACCATATTGGAGAGATTAATGGTGTGACTGCTAATTATAAAGCTGGAGATATAAATTTTAACTATACAGCCACAAAAGTAGATGTCAGGGTAGCATCTTATGGATCAATAGATATAAAGTATACGGGTAATAACGTGGATGGGTTTGTATAATTACAGTAAGCTACAATTATATTTGGGGGTACAAAAATATGATTATTGAAACAACACATTTTGGTAAAATTGAAATAGTTGACGAGAATATTTTAGACTTTGAAGAGGGTATACTAGGCTTTGAAGATATACATAAGTTTGGTATAATTAATAGTGAAAATCAGGAATCACCATTTATATGGATTCAGGCTATTGAAAAACCAGAGTTAGCTTTTGCACTAGTTGACCCATTTGCAATAAAAAAGGATTACGATTTTGAATTGAAGGATGAGAACGCAAACTTTTTAGGCGTAGAAGAACCCTCACAAGTCGCTGTATTCGCTATTTTAGTAATACCAGAAGATACAAAAAAAGTAAGCATGAACCTAAAAGCTCCAATAATTGTGAATACAAGGAATAAGAAGGCTGCGCAGATAATCCTTGATTCGGATAAATATACTGTAAGACATTTTATACTAGATGAACTCCAAGAACAGGGGGTGTAGCTATGTTGGTACTATCAAGAAAAAAGGATCAAGCTATTATGATTGGTGACAACATAGAGCTTACTATTATTGAAATACAAGGAGATCAAGTACGAATTGGCATTAATGCTCCTAAGAATGTGTCGATATTTCGCAAGGAATTATTTTTGGAAATTCAGGATGAAAACAAAAAGGCAGCAAATACTGGAATAGTTGAATTAGACTCAATATTGAAAAGTAAGGGATAAAAAGTAAATATTCATAAGTTTATTCGATAAAAAACTATATTTTTTGTAGTTTTTTATTTTTTTGCTATAAAGTATTCTACAAAAAGTACGATATATTAATCAAGTAGGAAAGTACAGATACTTTATTCCGGCCGGATATAGTAAATGACGGACCTAAATACCATTCGGGAAAGGATTCCCGAAAATATAAAATCATGGAGGATTTTTATTATGAGAATTAATCACAATATCGCAAGTATGAACACTAACAGATCATTAGGTGTTAACAGAGGTCAAACTCAAAAGTCACTAGAAAAATTGTCATCAGGTCTTAGAATCAACAAAGCTGGAGACGATGCAGCAGGTTTGGCAATATCTGAAAAAATGAGAGGTCAGATCAGAGGCTTGAATAAAGCTTCAAGTAATGCTCAGGATTCAATCTCATTAGTTCAGACAGCTGAAGGTGCACTTAATGAAACTCACTCAATTCTACAAAGAATGAGAGAACTTGCTGTTCAATCTTCAAATGATACTAACACAGATGCTGATAGAAAAGAACTTCAAGCAGAAGTTAAGCAGTTAACTGCTGAAATTGACAGAATTGGTAACACTACAGAATTCAATACTAAGAAGTTGTTAGATGGTAGCGCAAAGGGTGTTGCAGATGAAATTAAAGGTAGTGCTTCTGTAAATAACAACTCTGCTGCAGAGATTACTAAAGCAAATATTGATACATTGAGTTCAACTGTAAGCACTGGTGCAAGTGCTGTTACATCAGATGGGGCATTTATGATTGTTAGAACAGGTGATTCCTCAACAGTAGGGTTTGATGCTAATGATTACAAAATCATAGGACCTGATGGAAAAACTGCTGCAGCTAACACCATATCTCTTTCAGACGAAAATACTATTGATCTTGGCACAGCGCTTCTTACAGGAACGGCTACAGCTAGTATTGCTGTAGGTTCGGGTGCAACTGCTAACTTGGATACAGGAATGAAGGTTGGAGACAGTATTACTCTTGTATTTAGCAAGAATGAAGCAGCAAGTGCTAAACTTGATAGCTCTATTATGGCTCAGATTGGAGCAAATGCAGGTCAGAGTATGTTCGTATCAGTAGGTGATATGAGAGCAAAAGCAATAGGTGTTGATACTATTGATATTTCATCTAAGTTCGGTGCAGCTACAGCTATTGAGACTGTAAACAATGCTATCACTAAGGTATCAAGTCAGAGATCTTCACTTGGTGCTGTTCAGAACAGACTTGAGCACACTATAAACAACTTGGATACATCTGCTGAGAACTTGCAGGCTTCAGAGTCCCGTATCCGTGATGTAGATATGGCTAAAGAAATGACTGAGTTCACAAAGAACAACATCTTGACTCAAGCTGCTCAGGCAATGCTTGCGCAAGCAAACCAACAGCCACAGAGTGTTCTTCAATTACTACAATAATTAATTTTTGTATTAGAAAAGAGGCAAGGCTTAGGCCGATGCCTCTTTTCTAATATAATCAACATGTTGGTGAAAATTGGTAGCGGTAATGGCTTAGGGTTATACCTGCAACACTATAGCTATAACATTAAAAAATTATTTGCAGAGAGGTAATTCAGTGAAAATATCAGCTTGCTCAATTGTAAAAAATGAAGCACTTAATATTGGGAGATCAATCGAAAGCTATAAGGATGCTGTTGATGAAATAATAATTGTAGATACAGGTTCGACTGACAATACAGTTGATATTTGTAAGGCTTATGGAGCAAAGATTCTATATTTCGAATGGTGTGATGATTTTTCCGCTGCAAAGAATTATGCTCTAGAACATGCAAAGGGCGAATGGATAATATTTTTGGATGCTGATGAATGGTTTGTTCCTAAGCTTAAACGCGCATATTTATTAAATGTTCTTAAAAAGGTTGATTCAAGGGAAGATGGAATTCTGACAACAATGTGTGAACTTAATATTAATACGGGGAAAGTAAAGTTCAGAGGAGTAACTAATCGTATTATCAGAGGTTCTCCAGAAATCAGGTATCATGGAAGTATACATGAAAGTATATCTACTAATGGTAGAACTATGGCCTTAAATAGAAGACTGGAAATTGAGATATTCCATTCTGGATATATGGAAGGATTAATAAATATTAAAGCTAAAAGGAATATAGATATTCTATATAATATTTATAATAATGGAGAAGCAACTACAGAGCTTTATTTCTACCTTTTTAGAGAAAATTATCAGCTTAAAAATGTTGATGAAGTAGTAAAGTTCTTTGACCTTTTTATGGAACAAATCGACGTAGATGATACTATTAAAGGGAAAGATGCTTTAATATGTATATATGAAATCATGTATACTACAATGATTTCAAATCCTAAAAGGTTCACTCAATCGGAAGTATCTAATCTTCTAGAAATAGCTTACCAGAAGTATCCTACGTTACCTATGCACAGTTATTTAATTGGAACTGAAATGCTTAAAGCTGAAAAATATTCAGAAAGCTATGAATGGATATGTAAGGCCATTGCGTTAAACAAAGACTATTCTGGAACTTTTACTAATAAATTTGTAGGGTATTTAGCTGACGCATATTACAAACTAGGTTATATCAGGCAGAAACAGGATAGGCAGGAGGAGGCACTTACTCATTTCATTGAAGTCGCTAAAATAGCAAATAACATGGAGTTAACTTCCTTATTGCCAAAGTTGATACCTATAATTGAAGTTCAGCCACAGGAAGAGATTATTTTATTTTTTAATAGTATTCTTGACATGAACAAAAAAGAGAATGTAGAGTGTATGCTAAGTACTTTAAAACAAACAAGATTGCACAAGGTATTTGTATACTTTGCATTAAAATATAATAGGGATTTTGATGAGCAGGATGAAACCACATATATTGCAATGATGCTATCTGGACAGGCGGAGCTGGCTATTAAGACAGCTATTGAGGCGAGTAATAATTTAAAATTGCGGGACGCCAATACTGAAGAACCCTTGGAGAGGCTTAAAGAGGATAATACGTATTCTTTTAGTTTACAAGAAAGTTTACGAAATATAAACGCTATTGATTTTACAGAAAAAGGAGTTCACAGCAATTGGCATCTTGATTATGCAGTGGTGGGAACTTTATACAGTAAAAATATCAATTTGTATAAAAAATATCAAAGTCAGTTTAGTTTGGAGCAAAAGGCAATTATGAGGGCTTATTTTGAGGGAGCCAAAATAGAAGATCCTTCACAGGAGCTAATGAAGGAGCATTCGAGGATTATTAATCTAACTTGTTATATTCTGGAGAAACAGGATTTGCAGCTCCTGAGAAGTGTTGTGAACCAATAAAAACCGAGAGGGTTGTACAAACAGATGAGAGTGTATTGAATGGAGAAATATCATTGGGGACAGGAAGGTAATTTTCTACAATACTAGTATTTTCGGGTTATTGGAACTTGATGGAAAGGCTTTAAGAAAAATGAGATATGTTTTTGACTTCTTCAGAGACAGAAATGATGTTGTCCTATTATGGTGTCCTCGTGCATTAGTAAAGGCGACTCTTAAATTTAGGCGCCCTTATCTTTTCATGGAGTATCAGGATATGGAGGATGAGTTTGTAAAATAAAGGATTGGTATGTAATTCTCAACCATTGACATTTAAATTATCTTATAATACTGTAATTAATATGGTGAAAATTGTAGGAATTTAATTTTTCAGACAATAAAAAATATTGATTGCCATACAGACAGAGCTTGTGTATTTCAGGACTTATATGGAAAAAGCTCAAATAGCAACGAAGCTTGTGGAAGAGGTTAGTCAAAGTTATCGGAAATACATGTACTATGCCGATTCTATGATTAAAATGCAGGGTTGAACATCAAGGTGGCAGGTATATGCTGACCAGCAGAGAAGATGCTTGATTTGCAGCATTATGATTTTTTGAAGGATTTTTATATGAGAATCAAAGCACTGAGAAATCAGAGGCTGAGAAATTATTTTTATCAAGTCTCTGAAGAACCCTTGCTGTGCCATGAGTCGGAACGGGAAGCTGTAACCTGCATTTTCGGGGACAGAGCGACGGAATATAGCGTTCTCAATAATCATCGATGCCGATGTATTGGAAGAATAAAAGCAGAATGTAAGCAAATGGGACTAAAGTTTAATAGAGTTTAACCGATTATATATAACAGGAGGCGGATGAAAGGTCTCTTAATCTTTGACAAAGGAGTGAAGTTCATGCGTAAGCATCAGCAGAAACGGATACTTGATCTTATCGTGACACTGAATGAGGCAAATGCTGAGATCAGGCGCCTGTTTATTTGTGGAGAAAATTCTGCCGTCTTGCGACTCCTTGGGGACTGTCAGGATGGGGTCGTTCAAATCGGTGAATTCATTGAGAATGTTGAGGGAGAGGAAACTCGGACTGTCGCTCTACTGGAGGAATACCATGAGAGCCTGTACAGTGCTGGTGAGAGAATTGAAACTGCCGATGTGGGTTTTGTGAAATGCTTGCAAAAGCAGCTCCTTCGGATTGAAAACAGCGTGAGGAGAGAACTCAGCCAAGACAGGATAGAGGTCGCATTCTTTCCCTATAAAGCGAGCATGTGGGATTCTCTCGAATCGATCTGGCTTGCGGCAAAGGATGATCCTCAATGTGATGCATATGTAGTTCCAATCCCATATTTTGACCGACTACTCGGTGGTGCGTTCGGCCAGGTGCATTATGAGGGAAGTCTTTACCCTGATTATGTTCCAGTCGTAGACTGGCGTACATATCAGCTTGAAGAACGCCGACCCGACGTCATCTTTATCCACAACCCATATGATGATGGAAATTATGTCACGAGCGTTCATCCAGATTATTATAGCGGTAGATTGAAAGGATTTACCGAGCTGCTGTGTTATGTTCCATACTTTGTAGTTTCCAATGACGTGCAGGAACATTTTGTGCTCTGTCCCGGCGTGCTGAATGCCGACAGGGTTTTTCTGCAGTCGGAAAAGGTGCGCGACACCTATGTCCGCATTTTTAAAGAGTTTGAAAAAGAGCGCAATTGTAAGGGGCGATTTGGTGATGCTGAGTCTAAGTTTATTGCATCCGGCTCACCCAAATTTGACAAGGTTATAAATTCGAAACCCGAGGATTTTGTTATCCCTGAGGAATGGCGATGTTTGATTAAGGGTTCAGAAGGAACTTCAAAAAAAATCGTGTTATACAATACATCTGTTGGTGCGATTTTACAAGGTAATGAACAATATGTCAAGAAACTCCGATATGTGCTGAACACATTCCGGAATCGTTGTGATGTTGTGCTTTGGTGGCGTCCCCATCCATTTAGTGTAGATACTTATGAGACAATGCGGCCACAAATTTTGAGTGAATATGAGCAGATTATTGCTGATTACAAGCGAGAGGGCTGGGGTATTTATGACGATACTGCCGATTTGCACAGAAGCATATGTCTGTCGTCAATGTATTTCGGGGACGAAAGTTCATTAGTGACTTTATATCAATTTACCGGTAAACCAATTTTGTTACAGGACACAAAATTTAATAAATACGATAGAGGATCATCTGGACTGGTTTTTCTTAAAATTGCAGACGATAATGAGTGTCTGTGGTGTACTTCTGCGACATATAATGCCCTCTTCAAAGTGGATAAAAATACATGGCAGCCAGAATACATGGGTAAATTCCCAAATGAGAGGCTCTATGCACCATGGCTTTATAAGGGTATAACAAAGTGTGCTGACAAGCTATATTTTGCTCCATATGCTGCAAGAGAGGCAGCGGTATTTGATATATCTACAGGTCAATTCGCCAAGATTTCATTCAGGAATCTTCGGATGAGGTTAAAAGTAACAAATCCGGCAATGTTTTGCGATGCTGTATCACATGGACAATATGTTTGTTTTATACCCTTATACTATCCTGCCATTGTACGGCTGGATACAAAAAGCGGTGAACTCATATACAACACTGAATGGCTTGGTGCGCTTGAAAAATTAATTCATAGTCCGGAAAGAGGCTATTTTTATAGTTGCTATCTCAATGATAATGAATTGATATTGCCTTGTGCTAATGCCAATGCTCTTATTCTTTTTGACATGGATAGCGGAGTATCCAAAACCTTTACTTTAGGTAAAGCCGGTAATCGTTATGTATGTGCCTGCTTTGACGGAACTGATTATTGGCTCTGCTCAATCAAAGGGTCTATATATCGATGGAATCAGGATAACAATGAGCTTACAAACGTTGTTCCTGCAATTAGTGAAGATCAGTCAGGACAGATGTTTATTGATATAATCTATTTGGATGGTCACATTTGGGCTTTCCCTTATAAAGCAGATTTTGTTATAAAGATTGATACATCTAACAATGGAATTGAAAAAGTTGACATTTTTGATAGTGAATTATCATCAAAAGAAATGAATGTTTCTTTATATGATGGTAATTTTATTATGGCTGTACCATCCGGTAAAAATATCTATGCACATACCGGAAAGAGCAACCATTTTATCAAGTATGACACTTTAACAGGAGAAAAGCGTGAAGAAGCAATAGTGCTTGATGATAAAGGTCTCGCTGAACTACGTAAGCACTATTACAATGATAACTTTGCCAGTGCAAAAACGGCAAACGACTGCAATTATAACGAGATTTCTAACATCCATTTTGGTATCGATGAATTCTTAGACTTTTTCAATTCGCCTGACTTTTTTTGGAAGTTTGAAATTGCAGGGCAAAAACAAGCGGAATTAAGGCGTAAAGAAATCAGCTATGCTGATGGCGGCTCAGGAATAAAAATATACCAAAGCTGTAACTCTGTGGCGCTTGAAAGGTGTCGATAAATTACTATAAGCTATAATAAAGGGAAGGAAGAAAAAATGAATATTGCATTAATACTTGCTGGTGGTCTTGGCCTTAGAATGAATCAAGAAGGTGAACCGCCTAAGCAATTTTTTGTTTTAGGCGAGAAACCGGTATTGATACATACTCTTGATAGATTTGAAAAGCATCCTGAAATTGAAGCGGTTTGCGTTGTTTGTCTTCCAACCTGGGAGGAATATCTAAGTAATTTAATTAAAGATTTTGGAATTAAAAAAGTACGATGGGTGGTTGCCGGCGGAGATTGCAGACAAGCATCAGTATACAACGGACTGTGTATGATTGAAAAAGAATGTTCACTAGACGATGTGATTGTTGTGCACGATGGAGTCAGACCGTTTATCACATCAGAGATCATCAGCCAGAATATACAGACTGCGATCAAGTTTGGCAATGCTATGACAAGTATGCGGAGCACTGACACGCTAATCACTTCCCATGATGGGGAAATCGCAGAATATGCAATGGATCGGGACAGCAGCTTTTCAGTACAGACACCGCAGACATACCGACTTGGATATGGTTTGAAGCATTACCGGCGGGCATATGATACGGGTAGAACGAATACAATCAATTGCTGTGAGTTGTTCATTGAAATGGGCGAAAAGATATATATAGTTAATGGGCGGAAAACAAATATAAAGCTCACAACCCGTGATGATATAGCTTATTTGAGATTTCTCAATTCCATTTTTCATGATGAAGAAGACAAGCTGATCGGGATAGAATAAGGGGTGTTTATGAGAAATAGTCAAATTCTTAATGAAGATATTGAATTACTGGCAAGGCTTTCGCTATGGGAAAAGCTCTCTGGTAAAACCCTTCTTATCACAGGTGCGACCGGTATGCTTGGAGCTTACTTGGCTTTGGCAGCAAACGAAGCTAACCGGATTGGTGGGTATGGAATTAAGCTGTTGCTATCAGGCCGGAACGAGGTAAAAGTGAAATCATTGTTTGGTGGTGTTGAGTGTCAATTTCTTCTGCAAGACATTCGAGAACCTTTGACAATTGATGAACCGATTCATTACTTTCTGCATACCGCAGGACCGGTGGGACCTACAGTTTTTGAGAATAACCCTGCGGAAGTCATTTCAGTTAATGTCGAAGGCACACTATCAATACTGCGGTACGCAATTCAGCATGACTGCCAGAGCTTTGTTTTCGCATCAACACACGAGGTTTATGGGCAAGTCGAAGGTGAACAAACTGAATCATCACCATGTAGGGTGATTGAACTGACCAATCCTCGCGCTTGTTATGTGTTGGCAAAACAGACTGCTGAAAATACTGTTGCCTGCTTTGCAAAGCAGTACGGTTTGCGTTCAGCATCGGCTCGCTTTTCGCGCCTGTATGGTCCGCTTATGAATTTACGCAGCGGTCTCTTTGTTAGTGATTTCTTTTGTGATGTACTGGAAAATCGTTCTGTGCGTGTCCTCGGGGGGCTGAATTTATTACGGCCGCTTTGCTACATTATGGATGCTGCAGAAGCAATGCTTCATACGCTTGTGGCTGCGAACGCTGGAGAGGCATATAACGTTCAGGGTGATGAGCTTCCAACTATCGGAGAAATCGCAGGGATTGTATCTTCATTTGGAGATTGCGGCACAGAGTTTTGCCACCCGGAAACGGAAGATTACGCAAAAACTGGACATTGGTTGAATACAGACAAGATAAAAAGCCTCGGATGGCAGCCGCGAGTCACACTTTCTGATGGATTACGCCGAACCTTCAGTTATTTTAATGAAGCTGGAGTGAATACATGAGAAATTATAAGAAAAGCCAGGAGATTGCGTTCACTTCTGAAATGCTTCGGCAATTGCAGCTTATCCAGCTTGAAATTTTGGTTGAACTCGATCGGATTTGTGCCAAACACAATATCACGTATTCCATTGATGGCGGAACTTTGCTCGGTGCTGTCCGTCACAAGGGTTTTATACCTTGGGATGATGATATAGATGTCATAATGCTGCGGGATGAATACGAGAAATTTTTTGAAGTTTGTAAGACTGAGTTAGACAGGAACAGCTTCTTTTTGCAGGAGCATAGGACAGATCCCTTTTACAGGGTGGGTTATACGCGTATTAGGAGAAAAAATACGGTATATGTCCGTGCTGGGCAAGAGCATATGAAACACAAAACCGGAGTTTTGATTGATATTTTTATTCTTGATAACACTCCGAATTCGTACTTATTGAAAAATATTCACCGTGCGTTGTGTTTCTGTTTCCGAAAGACTTTATGGTCGGCAAGCGGGAAAATTGTTTCTAAGAACTTTATGGTGCGTGGACTATATGCAGTTTTATCCTTGCTTCCGGCAAACTTTGCTTTTGGGGGGTTTGATACTTTAGCTAAGATAAGTAACAAAAAACAAACTTATCTTGTTAAGCACTACGCTATGACATATCCCACGCCTAAGGTGAATGGATTTGGAACGCCTGCAAATTTGATGAATGATTTTACCCGGCTCGAGTTTGAAGGAAGTATGTTTATGGCGGTTGCTGATTATGAGCAATATCTGAAACTTTTATATGGTGACTACATGACTCTTCCACCGCCTGAGAAACAGAAACCACACATTCATCTTTCTGCTTTTGAACCAGTGAAGGAAGAAGCAGCTATCGATTGATAGAAGATGAAATGTATACCAGATTGCTACTTTGGAGGGTTAAGCTATAATGATTTCACTGAATGAAATACTTGTTAGTGTTATAGTACCGGTGTATAACGTTGAAAAATACTTGCGTCGTTGTCTTGATTCTATCTGTAATCAGACCCACACCAAGTTAGAGATGATCCTTGTGAATGATGGCTCGCCGGATGCCTGTCCCGCCATATGCGATGAATACGAAAAGAATGACAATCGTGTGACAGTGATCCATCATCAAAGCAACCAGGGGTTATATGCGGCACGAAATTCAGGAATAGATGCAGCCAGAGGTGAATGGATATGTTTTGTTGACAGCGATGACTTTGTCGATTCTCACTTTGTGGAGGGATTACTTGAAGCTGCGGTGGGCCATGGTTGTCTTACCGCTCGTTGTAAACGAAAGTATACATATTTAGAAACAATTGACGTAAAACAACCTGAAATAGAGTTCAAAGTCTTTAACTGGTTTGAATATGCAGCCTTTTTAGATAATACACCCGGATATACCCTATACAGTGTATGCTGGGGTATTTATCATAAATCACTTTTTGAAAATCTTAGATTTCCATGTTTCCGACATACTGAGGATGCGCCCGTAAGTACGCAGGTTTTATGGCTTGCCCGAGAAAAGAAGTTTGCGGTAACCAACCAAACACTTTACTATTACTACCAAGGTCCTTCAAGCATTATGCGAGGAAGCACAAGTCTGAATGTCTTAAATCGATACGAAGCTTTTGACTGGATTTTTAACTTTTGGTCAGACAAGAACGAACCTGAAATGGTTGATATTTATTTCAAGTTATACTTTACATTACTAGTGCTTGATTATACAAATCTCTGCCGTGACTTAGCTGTGGAATGGGAAAAGTACTCGCATCTGTATGCTTTGATAGATCAGAATGCCAATAAAGCTCAGCTTCTGAATCTAAAGGTTACGACATTTCCTCCTACTTCTCAAGGCCTTTGGGAAACTATTGCCAAAAGTAGGGATAAGTTCATACTATATGGTTTTGACAATCGTGGACATGAACTGCTTCCATGGCTAATTTATTTCGAAATAGATTTAATTGAGATATGGGATAAAAATGCCGAAAGGTGTGAAAATGCAGGCAATACGGATATTCCATTGGTAAAACAGCATACCGCTATTGAACAAAAGAATGATGTTGTAATCATTATTTCTATTGAGGATGAAAAATCATCCGCCGTTATCAGACGGAATTTAAGGAAAATGGGATACAATAATTTTATTTCAAGTGAAAATATTTTTGGTGCAATTAAATATGCAAAATACAAAAAGTTTTTGCCATTTTTGTTGCCGGATTACGAAAATAGCAGAATATAAAATGTTAACCATATTAATACTTTGGAGGTTAAGCTGTAATGATTTTACTGAATGAAATACTTGTTAGCGTTATAATACCGGTGTATAATGTTGAAAAATATTTATGTCGTTGCCTTGATTCCGTCTGTAATCAGACCCACACTAAGTTAGAGATAATCCTTGTGGATGACTGCTCCCCAGATGCCTGCCTCGCTATATGCGATGAATACGAAAAGAATGACATGCGTGTGAAGGTGATTCATCATCAAAATAACCAAGGGCTATATGCAGCACGGAATTCAGGAATAGATGTATCCAAAGGAGAATGGGTATGCTTTGTTGACAGCGATGACTTCGTCGATTCATACTTTGTGGAGGGCTTGCTTGAAGCTGCTGCAAATAGTAATTGTCTTACCGCCCGCTGTAAATGGAAGCATACATATTTAGATACAATTGACGTAAAGCAACCTGAAATAGAGTTCAAAATCTTTGACTGGTTCGAGTATGCCGTTTTTTTAGATAATACACCTGGATATGAACTATATAGCGTATGCTGGGGTATTTATCATAAATCACTTTTTGAAAACCTTAGATTTCCATGTTTCCGGCATACGGAGGATGCGCCTGTGAGTACGCAGATTCTATGGCTTGCCCGTGAAAAGAAGTTTGCAGTAACCAATCAAACGCTTTACTATTACTACCAAAGTCCTTCAAGTATTATACGTGGAAGGACAAGACTGAATGTCTTGGACCGACACCAAGCTTTTGACTGGATTTTCAACTTTTGGTCGGGCAAGAACGAACCTGAAATGTTAGATATCTATTTTAAGGTGTATTTTACAGCATTAGTTATAGATTATACAAATCTCTGCCGTGACTTAGTTGAGGAGCAGGAAAGGTATTCGTATCTGTATGCTTTGATAAAGCAGAATGCCAATAAGGCTCAGCTTCTGAATCTAAAGGTTACATCATTGCCTCCTGCTGCTCAAGGTATTTGGGAAACTACTAGGAAAAGTAAGGATAAGTATATATTATATGGTTTTGGTGAGCGTGGACACGAAATACTTCCATGGTTGATTTATTTTGAGGTAAATTTAATAGAAATATGGGATCAAAATGCTGAAAGGTATGAAACCGCAGGTAATACAGATATTTTATTGGTAAAGCCACATTCTGGCTTTACACAAAAGAATGATACAGTAATCATGATCTCTGTTAATGATGAAAAAATATCTGCCGTTATCAAGAGGAATTTACGGAATATGGGTTATTGCAATTTTATTTCCTGTGAAAACATTTTTGGAGCAATTAAATATGCAAAATACAAGAAGTTTTTGCCATTCTTATTACCAAATTACGAAAAGGAGGGAACCATATGAACGAACCGCTTGTTTCCATTGTACTTCCTGTATACAATGGCTCACGTTATATCGTAGAGTCGATTGAAAGTTGCCTGTCGCAGACATACAGGAACATAGAATTGATTATTGTGGATGATTATTCCATAGATAATACACCGGAAATAATCGCTAGGTATGGAGCTTTGGATAAACGCGTATCTGTCATAACCCACGAAACCAATAAGAAACTGCCGGCAGCGCTAAATACCGGGCATAATGCTGCCAAAGGCGAAATTGTTACTTGGACCTCTGATGATAATATATATAAACCTGATGCAATAGAGAAAATGGCCGAAGTGCTGTGCACAGATCCTAAAATAGACATTGTTTTCACAGATTTTGATATAATTAATGAAAAATCTGACTTTTTATGCAGAGTAAATACCGGTCCAGCCGAAGAACTTCCAATTATGAATCAAATTGGGGCATGTTTCCTGTATCGGAAATCCGTATTTATAAGTGTTCAAGGCTATAACGAGAACTTATTTGGAGTAGAGGATTATGATTTTTGGATTAAATGCTATAATTATGGTTATAAATTCGCCAAAATTGGTGAAAATCTTTATTTATATAGGTTTCATGGTAATTCATTAACTGAGAAACGAAAGAAAGAAATAAATTATGCAACCATAAAGCTTACAATTGAAAATAATAAAAAAAATTATGATAGGATACCTGAAGTAATAAGAATGCGCTCTTATCTTAAGGCTACCAGGTTTGCAATGAATAATAATGATAAGGAATTGGCTCACTTTTGCTATCAAAGAGCGTTGGAAATTTCACCAGATGCACCTTCTTACACATATCAGTCGTTGATTGATTATGCTACTTTATAATTTGGGGGAATAGTTATGATTTTACGCACTTGCGACTTAAAAGAATTCATGGATCGCACAAATGGGCATACTATTGTTTGCTTTGGAGCAGGTAAGCAGTTATCAGAGTTTTGTGATGAATTTCAAGACGTTATGTTTGAAAAGCGAATAACGTTCATTATAGATAACAATCCTGCGCTTTGGGGAACAAAGAGAAGTTTAAATGGTCTTGAAATTGAAATAAAGCAGCCTGATGCTGTTTTAACAAGTATTACAAAAGATACAATTGTTTTGATTACATGCGGGGGCACATCCGGCTTAGAAATATTTGAATCGCTTAATACGAAGCCGGAAATAGCATCAAATGAATGCTATTTTGCAAGATTCGTGAGAGAACGTCAACATGATAGTAAGGTACCGGAAGGATTCAGAATGAATTTGAATCCTGTTATTCCCAAAAAGATACACTACTATTGGATAGGAGGCAATCCTATCCCTGCGAAAAATCGTAAATGCATTGATAGTTGGAAACTATACTGTCCCGATTATGAAATCATAGAGTGGAACGAAAGTAATTATGACTTTACAAAGAATCGATATATGTGTGAAGCCTACGAAGCCCGTAAATGGGGTTTTGTTTCTGATTACGCAAGATTGGATATTATTTATACTCACGGAGGCATTTATTTGGACACTGATGTAGAAATAGTCAGGTCATTGGATGAGTTGCTTTACAATGATGCATTTTGTGGTTTTGAGGATATGCAGCATGTTAATTTTGGTTCGGGTTTTGGTAGTATACCTAATTTTTCATTGCTTAAAGCCCTACGAGGATCTTATAACAACATTCCATTCGTTAAGGAAGATGGATCACTAAATCTAATTGCGTCACCGGTTGTGCAGACAGAATTTCTGTTAAAGCATGGATTGAAGAAAGAAGGCGGATTTCAGGTGCTGGAAGGGTTAGCTGTATATCCTGTTGAATACTTTTCTCCATTTAGTTTAGGAACAAGGAACTTAAGGAGAACATCAAACACATTTTCTATACATTGGTTTGATGGTTCGTGGTTAAGCGAAGAACTGAGAAATAATAGCGATATTTACGCAAAATTGTTTGTATCAGCCTTAGAAAATGAGAAATCTGAAGATGAATAGGTTGGGGGAATAGTTGTGATTTTACGCACCTGCAATTTGGAAGAATTCATGAGCCGCACGAACGGTTATACCCTTATATGCTTTGGAGCAGGTAAGCTATTATCAGAATTTTGTGATATATTTCAAGACTTTATGTTTGAAAGGCGAATAGCTTTTATTGTAGATAACAATCCTGCGCTTTGGGGAACAAAAACAAATTTAAATGGTATTGAAATTGAGATAAAGCAACCTGATGCTGTTTTAACTAGTATTACAAAAGATGCAATTGTTTTGATTACATGTGGAGGCCCGTGTGGCTTGGAAGTATTTGAATCGCTCAATACAAAACCGGAATTAGCAGTAAATGAGTTCTATTTTGCAAGCTTCGTAAGAGAATGCCAACGTGATAGCATGTCAGATAATGCTAATAAAGTGCCAGAAGGTTTTAGAATGAATCTGAATCCAGTGATTCCTAAAAAGATACACTACTGTTGGGTAGGTGGAAATCCTATACCTGAGAAAAATCGCAAATGTATCGATAGCTGGAAACGATTCTGCCCTAACTACGAAATTATAGAGTGGAACGAAAGTAATTATGACTTTACAAAGAATCGATATATGCGTGAAGCCTACGAAGCCCGAAAATGGGGATTTGTTCCTGATTACGCAAGGCTTGATATTATTTATACACACGGTGGCATTTATTTGGATGTTGATGTAGAAATAATCAGACCATTGGATGAGCTGCTTTACAATGATGCATTTTGTGGGTTTGAAAATATGCAGCATATTGCTTTTGGTTTAGGTTTTGGTAGTAAAGATAATTTTCCACTGTTTAAAGAAATGTGCGATTTTTATAATAATATTTCATTCACTAAAGAGGATGGATCACTAAATCTAATTGCTTCACCGGTTTTGCAGACACAATTTCTGTTAAAGCATGGATTGAAGCAAGAAGGCGGATTTCAGGTACTGGAAGGGTTAGCTGTATATCCTGTTGAATACTTTGCTCCTTTAAGTTTAGTAACAAAGATTTTAAGGAAAACATCAAACACATTTTCTATACATTGGTTTGATGGTTCGTGGTTAAGCGAAGAATGGCGAAAAAGTAATGATGTTTACGCAAAATTGTTTGCATCAGCGTTAGAAAATGAGAAATCTAAAGGCGAATAATGTATAGTATCATTTGTTGTAATACGTAGGAAATTAGGCATCTACATATGGCACACAATTACTGATTATGAGATAAATATTGAGAGGACTTACACGTATGAGTATTTTGTATTTTAACAATTGTTGGTTTACTAATGTTGGTGAGGCTTTTATTGATATAGGTGGTATGGCCTTATTAAAGAAGATTTTTATAGACGAAGAAATTGTCAATATTAGTTCAATGAACACATGGTATATAGATGCAATACAAAAGAAAGAAAATTCATTTTTTAGTGTTATGGAATATTTAAATATGGGGGAATATTTTCTGGGGGATTATGTTATTTACTCGGGAATGTTTGCCTCAGAGGATTTTATAGGAAGAGATTCATATAATATGCTGATTTCCTTTGTAGATAGAGGTGTAAAGCCTATTTTCCTAGGGTTGGGTCAAAGCAATTATTCTTTAAAAGAGACAAAGAAATTTATTGAGTTAATTGACAGAGTAAAACCAGCATTAATAGTATCTCGTGATGATACTACGTATAATAATTTTAAAGACTACGCACCTTCTATTAGAGGTATTGATTGTGCATTTTGGGTAAAAGACGTATACAATCCTCGTTGTAAACTTAATAAGAAATACGACGTTGTAACATATAATCGTTCACCAGAACCAGAAAAGTATAGTACTCAAAGAAAAAATGATGTAATTAGAGCGTATCATTTTCAATATAATTTTAGAATCAAGAATGTCAAGCAAAATTTGTTAATATCTGATACGCCTTATGATTATTTAACATTATACGCAAATGCTGACTGTGTTTATACAGATTTAGTACATGCCACTATTGCATCTTTGCAATATGAAAGGCATGTTAAGTTTGAACGAGTTGACAACAGGGGGTTGGCAATTGATGCAGTAGAAAATTTGCAAATAGATGAAGATGGACTTTTATTTGTTAATGCCCAAAGTTTAGAAATCCAAAAGAAACGTATTGTAACTGAAATTAAAAATTTTATATCCAATATTGGAAATACGTAAAATTTTATAACTAACTAAATAATAAAGACTAAAGAAAGGAAAATAATTCAATTACTGTTTAAAAAACATATATGAATTATACGTGAATTATGGAATATAATAATGACGTATTAGAATGTAAAGAAAAATATTTAGATATTATATTGCAGAAACCAACTATTTTAGAAAAAGTAATTAAGAGAAATGTTGAATCTGAATGGTCAATAGAACACATACAAAGAGTGTGGGAGCCAGCTGGTGGAAGCACACTATTTATACTATATGTGGGTAGTATAAAATACTTCCTGAAAGTAAAGCATAAAAGTGTACTTGTTGAAAGCAAACTGGAAGAAGAAATTAAGTTCATGGAATTTTCATCTTTAGCCAATGAATTTTTTATGATAAGAAAAATAAAAAGTAATTTTGTACCTCGGATTTTATTTTTTGATGAGGAGGATGAAATGCTATTTTTGGCATTGGAATATGTAGAATATTCTTTTGCCGAGAGATTGAGCATGGCTTCGTTAGTGGAAACACTTGAAATTTGGGGAAAATTAAACGAATGTGTGGCGAGTTTATTTAATGAAAATATTGTACATTGCGATTTACATGAAGAGAATATACGGTTTAGAGAAAATGGGGACGTAGTCCTTATTGATTTTGAAGAGAGCAGATATATTCAACAAAAAGTGGAGTATTTACAGTCCTTGGATTATGTTGGGAAAAATTTTATCTCTTCTTTAGGCGAATGTCCGCGGGCTTCGATATGCGATAATAAAGAAAAACATAATTGTTTAAAAAGACTAAAAGAAGAATTCGATAAATATATAGTAAAACAATTACATTCTCAAATAGAGAAATGTAACTATGATTCGAACAATGGTATTTGTACTTCTTTGGATCATGGGGAAAGTCAAGAAATATATCAATCTATTAATACTTCCTTATTTAAAATAAAAGGTCAGAGAGGGTTTGAGGATAATAGGGAAATACTCATAAGAAAGGTTGTTGAAACATTATCAAAGGGATATGAATGTGTTTATATTGATATAGGCAGCAATAATGGGAATTTCTGCAGAGAAATTTCGAAGCAAATGGAGGGAGAGATAAGGTGTATTGGACTGGAAGGATTTTCTGAATTTAATATTTTAGCAAAGGCTCTATCTTTCCTAGAAAACTGTCATAATATTGAGTTCTATAATTTTGTCTGTGGGCAAGATAATTTGACAGAGCTTAATATAGATGTGCCATGTATTTTTTCTGTGTTCTCAGTATGGCATCATATAATTAATAAAGAAGCCTTTTTAAATCAAGTAAAAAGCATGGATACAAAGTATATGATTTTTGAGATGGCCATTCAACCAGAATGCTATGAAGGGAAAACATGGGAAGAGGAATTAAAATATATCGCAAAAACAGTGGGTTTTAAGCATCATGAAGTCATAGGACATAGTAAAGACTATAAAAGACCAATTATACTATTGGCAAAAAATCATATAGAAGAAGAGAAAATAGTAAAAATAAAGCACATCTTTAAGAATGAAATGATCAAAAAATTGAAAAATAAAGAGTTGAATTTATCATTTTCTAAAGGAGTAAAGAAAATGTATATATGTTTTGGAGCGGGTAATATAGGAAGAAGTGCGGTACATCTGCTGGGCAAAGAGAATATAGCCTTCTTTTTAGATAATGATGCAAGCAAGACAGAATCTACTATAGAAAATATTCCTATAGTATTATTTGAGACTTTCCAAGGGGAGTTATCGGAATATTGTATAGTAATAACAGTATCGGATTCCTTTATTTCGCCAATAGAAGGAGTATTGCTAGCGAGGAATATCACTAACTATACAACAATTCGTGTCATTCAGAAAGAGATTACAAAACAGAAAATTAACAGTAGAATAGATTTTATAAATATATATCAGAGATCAATCGGTTGGATAAAGGAAAATACACTGAATGGCGAAGCTATTATTTGCAGTTCGGACAAGCGAAAAGGTTATCCGGAAGTTACCGGATATTTTATCCCTACATTGTTGAGATGGGGATATCGCGATTTAGCAGTAAATTATTCAAAGTGGATTTGTTCAATCCAAAAAGAGGATGGCTCCTGGCATGATACAGATGACAAGGCTCCTTATGTGTTTGATACAGCACAAATTTTAAAAGGACTTATTGCAATCAGACACATCAATACAGACGTGGATGATACAATAAAAAAAGGTTGTAATTGGATACTGAGCAATGTGCAGGAAAATGGAAGGTTAAGCACGCCCACTGTGGAGGCATGGGGGGATACAAGAACATGTTCAGAGTTGATTCATTTATATTGTCTCTCTCCGCTTATTCAGGCGGCTGAGGAACTGGAAATTCCGCAATACAAAGAGGCAGCTCATAGAATCTTGAGTTTTTACAAGACCAATCATTATGACGAGATTATGAATTTTCGTCTACTCTCTCATTTTTATGCCTATGTGATGGAGGCATTATTGGATTTAGGTGAAGTGAAAATGGTATCAGAGGCTATGCAGAAAGTATCCAAACTTCAGAAATTAAGTGGGGCGGTTCCTGCTTACTGTAATGTAGATTGGGTATGCTCTACCGGATTGTTTCAATTTGCACTGGTTTGGTTTAGACTTGGAGAAATGGAGAAGGGTAAGAGAGCATTTGAATATGCATGTAAGCTACAGAATGTTTCAGGCGGTTGGTTTGGAAGTTACTTGTCAGAAGACAATGCAGATGAAGTAAATACATATTTTCCGACAAGTGAAATCAGTTGGGCTGTTAAATATTTTTTGGATGCCTTGTATTATAAGGGCTTAGCAGAGTTTGAGGGGCGAGCAAATCATTATTTGAGTGATATAGATTTTACTGACGGCCGGTATATGCTTATAAATAAAATCATACAGGATGAACAGGAAAGTAATATTGGTAAATTAAAAATATTGGATGTTGGATGCGGAAAAGGAAGATACTTAAAAAATCTGTTAATGAGCAATCCACAACACCAGTATTATGCAGTTGACTTGTCAGAACATGTCATGCGCGATATTTCACATGAGAGTATTATTAAGAGCCAGGGCTCTCTGACTTGCATTCCGTTTCAGGATAATACATTTGATGTTACATATGCTTGCGAGTCTTTGGAGCATGCGGTAGATATTGAAAGTGCGATAAGGGAAATGGTACGAGTGACAAAGAATGGCGGAAAGATAATTGTTATTGATAAAAATACATCAGAGATGGGGAGAATGGAAATAGACGAATGGGAACAGTGGTTTGATACAGAAACACTTAAAAATATTATGCAAAAATATTGCGATAGTAAGGTGATATATGAAAACATATGCTATTATGAACAAAAGGAAAGTGATAATTTGTTTACTGCATGGATTGGAGTGGTGAAAAGCATTGCATGAAATACTTACCGCGTTTGGTACTCGGCCAGAGGCCATTAAAATGTGTCCGTTGGTCAGGAAATTACAAAAGCATTTATAAGTGGTGGAATAAATGACGTAGTGTAAAAGCATCCCGACACTGATATTCTTAATACAAGCAAAGAATAATGGATGGGAGGCTTCTTAATGGTCAGAGATTTAGCCCTTGAAAAAGAGTGGGAAATAAGATTTAAGGAATATAAGAAGAGTGGATTAAGTATCAAAGCATGGTGCGGCAAAGATAAGTTATATCCAAATGCAAGTTAACATAATATTGGTTTGAGGGAATAATTAAATTTCTAGGTTAACTTGTACTTTTTCTTGACTTAGATCCAATATTGATTTAGCACAAGTAAGCTGCTGCTATCCAGAAGGGAACCGAATGGCAGAATTGCTTTGAAATTGCTATGAAGAACAATATAATGTACCAATTAAGATTGCAAGGCTGGCACAAACACTTGGTGTCGGGATAAGTAAAGAAGAGAACAGGGAATTATTGTTACACAGCTGATACAATTAAAGAGATATTTTGTATTTTATTAAAGGGTAAAAATGGAGAAACATATAATGTTGATAATGAAGATATGAACATTACTATATTTCAGATGGCAGAGTTAGTTGCAAAAGATATAGCAAATGAAAAAATATCTGTAGAGTTTGATATTCCAAAAAATACAAATATATATGGATATGCTCCCAAAACTAATATAAAATTATGCTCAGATAAATTACGAATGCTTGGGTGGGTGCCTAATTATGGCATGCACGATATATACAATAGGATGATTGAATGGTTAAAATAAGTGCACTAGGAAGTTGTATTTCAAGAATAATTTTGATTAACGTAAAAAAGGCTAAAAAAAAACGGTATAAATGCTATTGGACGGCCAAGCTGAATTCCTGGTGATAGATTTATATGATTTTCAGAATGACGCGGCATACTATAACAATGCATCTTTTTCAACATGTGCACATGAATTTTTCAATAAAGGCGCATATAAATCTTATCACGAAGAAATTGGTGTGTTTAATTTTATGAAAACGCCAACATTTATGTGGTATGGATATGTTGATTTGTTCTTTCAAAAAATTATTGATAAGTATGATAGCAAAAATATTATTCTTGATAGATTTTTTTCAGTAACTCGTTCTTTATCACATTTAAAATATAGGAATAAGTAAAAGATTATATAATTAAGAAAAGTGTTAAAAATATACTATTTACAATAAAAGAGAAAAAATTTAAATGTTAAATACTGCTAAACACATATCAACAACTTTCCGATAAAACTAGTAGAAGAGTTTTGTGGAGGTGTCGCATGAAAATTGATAATAGTTATTCTGTTAGTAAAAGTAATACTATGAATAACAGCAGTACTATGAATAACAGCAGTACAAATTATTCTGCTGCTTTAGTAAAAAGAACCAGTGCAATTGATGTAGAGAAGATAACTAGCATACAAAATAATGTTAAAGATTGGTCACAATCTAGTACTAAAAGTATTTCGCAATTAAATGAGTATGATAAGGACAATATGCCAGTATCTGAAAGAGTTGTAATTGAAGCTATTCAGAAAGCTAATAAAGCAATCTCAGGCGGCAACAGGAGATTTGAGTTCTCAATTCACGAACAAACAAATGAAATAATGGTCAAAGTTTTCAACTCTGAAACAGATGAACTAATTCGGGAAATTCCTAACGAAAAGGTTTTAGATATGGTAGCAAAGATATGTGAAATGGCAGGAATACTAGTTGACGAAAGAAGGTAATGATTATGTCTAGTAGCGTAGGTAATACAAGCTCAACAAGATTATCAGGTTTAGTATCAGGTATGGACACCGATGCATTGGTAAAACAGATGCTGGCAGCTGATACCGCCAAAGTAACTAAGCTAGAAGGAAATATACAATTAGATGAGTGGAGAACAGAAGCTTATAGAGAGGTAACCTCTTCGCTTCAATCTTTTTATAGTACATATTTTGATCCTCTTTCCTCATCGAATTTAAAAACTGAAAATTCATTTTCTAATTTTACAACTTCCTATGGAGCAACGACTTCAACCAATTATGTTTCTGTGACAGGTGGAGCAAACGCAACAGCCGGAACATACTCTATTATAAAAACGGTAGCTGCAACTTCTGCTACGCTTTCGGGTAGTAATATAAGTCTACCAGTTATCGGGTCTGCAATAGGTACAGTCGGTATCAGTAGTGAAAAGAATAATAATATTTTTGTACTGACTTTGAATAATGTTACTAAGCAGATCACACTTGACGGTTCCGAAGCTTTGACAATGGACCAGTATAAGACTAAGCTGGAGGGTAGCATTAATAGTGCATTTGGAGAAGGAAAAATAAAAGTAGAAGTTACTGGCGGACAGCTAAAATTATCCTCAGTTAGATCTACAGACTCTTTTAGCATTGGAACAGCTTATAATGATGGCGCAAGTGAACTATTTAGTGCTAAGCCAACAGAAGATAGTAAATTTACACTATCTGAATCAAACAATAAATTTCAATTGACTATTGGAGAGGATACCCAAACTGTAATAGTCCCGCTTGTAGATGTGGATGGGAATGCAAAAACTACGTTCAGTAGTGCTGTAGAGTTAGCTGACGCAATCCGAAGAGGAGCAAATACCGCTTTTGGCGGAACTGCAAATATTGCCTTTTCGGGTATAAGTGGTAAAGTAACATACACATCACCAGCGGATCCTGTTTCTATAGCCCAGACTCAAATAGATGCAAATGCTGCTTTAGGATTAACCAATTCAAGTCTTTCCAATAAGGTTGATTTAAATGCAAAATTGTTTAATATGACTAATGCAATAGGTACAACTTTTGGAACAGCAGACACGTATGGAAATGATATACAATTTACAATTAACGGCACATACTTTAAATTCAACTCAAAGGAAACTTCTTTGCAAGATATAATGGATAAAGTAAATGCTAATACATCCATAAAGGCAACAATGAAGTATGATACAACAACAAATAGCTTCAAGATACAATCTACAGGGTCAGGTGTTACGGATAAACTTACAGTTAAAGATGTAGAAGGAAAAGGAACTCTTATGGGGAAACTTGGAGTCGTGGGGACGGATATAGAAGGTACAGATGCAAGTGTAACTCTACTTAATGGAACAGTGGCAACAACGATTGTCAGGTCATCGAACTCATTTACCTATGATGGGCTAACCTATGAAATCAAACAAGATTATACAGCAGGGATTGAGACAGATATAGATACTGGTGCAGTTACCCTTACAGAATCAGGTACAGATGCAGATCCTATAGTGGCAACAGTAAGCACTAATACTACAAAGACCTATGACTATATTAAAGGCTTTGTAGATAAATACAACGAATTAATTACTAAAATAAATGCAAAGATGACTGAGAAAAAGTATAGAGATTATGCTCCATTAACCAAAGATGAGAAAACTTCAATGTCTGAGGATCAAATAAAACAGTGGGAGATTAAGGCAAAGTCTGGTTTGTTAAAAAATGACAGTATACTATCTGGGGTTATATCCAAGATGAGAAGTGCTTTATATGATGCTGTAGAGGGTGCGGGTATAACCCTTTCATCTATTGGGATAACTACGTCTTCAGACTATACAACAAAGGGAAAGCTTGAAATAGATGAAAAAAAACTAAAGGAAGCACTTGCTACAAAATCGGAACAGATTACCAAGCTTTTTACAAGCACTTCTGACAAGACTTACTATGAATCACTGAATAGTTCTACAAATAGAAACGAAAGGTATAAGGAATCAGGAATAGCACAGAGGTTCTCTGACGTTATTCAGGATGCTATAAGAACTAATACAGATAATAACGGCAATAAGGGCACATTACTAGATAAAGCTGGTATTGTGGGAGATCGTTCTGAATACACAAATTTGATATTTAAAGAGATGGCCAGTTTTGACGAAACGGTCAGTGAGATGAACAGGAGACTTACTGCAAGGGAATCAGCCTTATATGCCAGGTTTACGGCAATGGAATCAGCGCTAAGTAAGATGAATGAGCAACAAAGCTATATAACTCAGATGTTAGGTAGTAGTTGATATTAATTATAAATTGAGCACAAAGGATATACAAGGAGGATGCTAACTAATGTTTACAAATAATGGATATAACCAATATAGAGAGAATTCAATAAAGACAGCAAATCCGGAGGACCTAACATTAATGCTTTTTAATGGATTGGTGAAGTTCCTTATGCAAGCTCAAGCTGCAATAGAGGCAAACAATATAGAAAAGTCGAATAACGGAATTATAAGAGCGCAGGCAATTGTGAAGGAATTTCAAGCGACATTGGATATGAATTATGAGGTATCAGAAAACTTGGATAGTCTTTACGACTATATGTATAGACGGCTTGTTGAAGCAAATCTCAAGAAGGATAGCAGTATAGTAGTGGAAGTACTTGGGTACGCTAGGGATTTAAGAGATACTTGGGCACAGGCAATGAAGCTTGCAAAACATCCAGTTTCGGCAACAGAAGGAATTGCAAAATAGGTACAAGTAAATCAAAAATAATAAGCACCTCACAGGCCATCAGGGCTTGTGGGGTGTGCTAATTAACCTTGGGATAGAGGAGAACAATATGACGCCGGAACAATATGTACAAAAGCTTATTGACATATCAGAAAAGAAACTGGACGGCTTAAGAGATATATTAAACTTAACAAAGGAACAGTCTACAGTTATTAATGAAGATAGCGCCGAAGAAATTGAAAGATTAATTGGACTAAAGCAACATAAAATTGATTTAATTGATGAGCTAGATAAGTCATTTGAGGTTTATTATTCAAGACTGAAATCCATATTGGGAGTTCAAAGTATTGAAGAAATAAGAGCAATTCAGCTTCAAGGAGCAGCAGAGCTAAAGCAGATAGTGACAACAATATTTAATATAACTAAACAAATTCAAAGCCTTGAAATTGAAAATAAAAACTACGTTCAAGCAATAGTTGCTAAGTTGGGTAATGACATAAAACGTATTAGGCAGTCTAAGGTGGCAAATAATGGTTACAATGTAGTTGCTAAGTTACCGAAACCATCATATTTTTTTGATAAGAAAAAATAGCAAGTTTTATTAAGAGAACAGAAAAAAAGCCTCAAATTTTAGGGAAATTTTAAAATAAGCTTTTAAATTTTCGATAATTATATAATTATAAATATATAATTTCGAGGTTTTTACTTCTTTTCTTCCGCCTTTTTAGCATCCTCAACGCATTGATTAACAAACCCCATAACCTTATCCATGTACTGGTCAGGTGATTTAGTGAAGCTCTGTCCATATTCTTGTGCTCCAGAGTTCCAATAATGCACAGGTACAGGACTTTTTCTAAAATATAGCTCATATAGAAGCTTTGTGTTATATGAGGCAGAGATATCTTGTTGTTCTCCGTCAATCAACAGCACAGGTGTGGGAATTATTTTTGGTATTTTAGGGATTATATCCAGTTCATTTGTAACTTTCGAGAGCTTTCTAACTGCAAAATCAATTGTATATTTAAAAGGAAAATCTCCTAGCCAACTGTTTGATTTTATTGCATAATCAAGGTAATTATCAATTTTTGAATAAGGGCTATCGCCGACTAAACCTATAATGCTATCTTTATAAGGAGTTTCAGAAACTGCAGAAAGGCAGGAAGATGCACCGGTTGAAAAACCCATGAGCACTATCTTTTCAGTTTCCTGCTGCTTTAGATATTTTATAGCACTCAAAACATCTTCAGTCTCATTTCTTCCAAAGGTTGAAATGGATCCAGCCGAGTTACCTGAACCTCTTAAATCAAACGTCATTACATTAAAACCTTCATTGGTGAATCTTGATATCAACTTAAAGGTTTCCTCATCAAATTGCAATCTGTTTTTACCATAGCCATGAACCAACAAAACTGTTGTTTTTGAACCTTTTGCAGAGAAAAACCAGCCATTGATTTTTTCTTCTGACTCGCTAGAAGTAAAGCTTATATTTTTATAATCAGGGGCAATATTTGATGATATTTGAGGTGTAGTTATTTTGCTGGGATGAGTGATTTTCCAAGCTGATAAAAATGAAACTATACCAATTACTATAAAAAGAAGTATTATTATGTATAAAGTTGCAAAAAATATATTTTTTGGTAAAACGCTTTTGCGCTCGGCAAAAGCAACTGTATTAAGCTGCATTAGTTATTTCCTCCATATTGCTATTGACTATTCAATGACTAAGATTTATTATATTTTTATTTAGTGGAAATGTAAATACAATAGCTAGAATTGTCAAAACATGCTTATTGCGAACGCTGATTAGTATAATATTTTAATCTGCAATACAAATCATACTCAAGAAAGCAACACAATATAAAACATTTATAGAACACGGGTTTACTATTAACTGGAGCAACTTCTGAGTCATTGAAATGGAGAGTAGATTAAATGAGTAATATTTGCAACCAATGCCCAAGACAATGTGGTGTTAGCAGGAAAGAAGCTTTAGGCTTTTGTGGGGTACCAGAGCAACCAAAGGTAGCAAAGGCATTTCTACACATGTGGGAGGAACCTTGTATTAGTGGCACACTAGGCTCTGGAGCTGTGTTTTTTTCTGGCTGTAATCTCAAATGTATCTATTGCCAGAACTACGATATCAGTCAGAATAATGACGGAAAAGTTATATCCATTGAAAGGCTTCAAGAGATATTTACTGAATTAATAAATAAAGGTGCACATAACATTAATTTGGTGAATCCATCCCATTATACTAGCGCTATCAAACAGGCTCTAACCACAATGAAGCAGCAAGACATACTTATGGTACCAGTGGTTTACAACACAAATAGTTATGAAAAAATCGATGCTTTAAAATCAATGGAGGGGTTGGTGGATGTATATCTTCCAGATATCAAGTACTCCTCTGAGAAAACCTCGCTCAAGTATTCTAGTGCTCAGGATTATCCCGAAGTAAGTCAGAAGGCTGTAATTGAGATGTATAATCAAGTGGGAAACCCTGTATTAGATGCGACAGGACTTATTAAACGTGGCCTTATTATTAGACATCTAATTCTTCCTGGACATGTTAAGGAAAGTATAAATGTGCTAGATTGGATAAGTGAGAATTTTCCAAAGAGTGTGTACGTTTCTCTTATGAGTCAGTATACGCCGTACTATGATGCGCACAAATACCCTGAAATAAACAGACCCATAACAAGAAATGAATATGAAAGAGTTGTTAATCATTTATATAAACTTGGACTGGAAGAAGGCTATATACAGGAGCGACAGTCTGCAGATATACAGTATATCCCGAATTTTAATTTGGAGGGTGTTTAAGAACACACTTAAACTATAATTTTAAATATAGAAATTATTTATTTTAGGCAGCAACAGTCTCATAAAATTATTTTGGTAAGGAAATACTTGACAAGATGGTTTTATTAATAATTTTGAACTTAATAAAAAAACTCTTGCATTATGTATTGTTATGTATTATAATTTACATTACTAGAAAATATTTACAGACAGTTCTAGCATTTTTCTAATGAAAATTCTTTTTTACTCTCTTTTTTTAAAAGTATCACTTATAACCCCCCCTTTTAACTTTATTTCAATTTTCTATCCCAACGGCGCTACAAACATGTATAACGATTTTAATTAAAAATTTTTCTAATCTTTTCTTTTAATAGCTTTTAAATAGCTTTTAAATTTCTTTTAGCATTTCTTTTGCATTTCAATAATTATTTCTATCAACATTTCTGTTAAGACGCATGGAGGATACAGTCATGCAGGACAATTCTTTTTACTCAAAATACAAATACATAAGGTCACTGGGTCACGGCGGCTGTGGAGAGGTTTTCCTTGCGGAAAATATGACTTTGGGCAATTTGTGGGCCGTCAAGGAAATCGTGAAAGGTGAAAAAACATCTATCAGCGGATATATTGAGCCAGAGATTTTAAAGCGCTTAAATCATCCAGCTTTACCTAGAATATGTGATGTATATGAGGATGAAACTAAGATTTATATTGTAGAGGATTATTTAGACGGTACATGCCTAAAGCAGGAGCTTGAAATAAAGGAGAAATTTGATGAGCAAACTGTAATTGATTGGGCAATCCAGCTATGCAGTGTTTTGGAATATTTACATTGTCAAAAGCCAAACCCTATTATCTACGGGGATATGAAGCCACATAATATAATTTTAACAAAAGAAGGCTTTGTAAAACTCATTGATTTTGGTGTTTCTGTGCTAGCGACAGAAGCAAATAATGAGACTTCAAGTGATGAGTTAACAAGCAATCGAAAAATAAGCGATGAGGCAACAAGAACTGAGGCAACAAAAGCTGAGGCAGCAGGGGATAAGGCCACAATATTTGAATATACAAATTCTCCGTGTAAAGGTATTTCTGAAACAACCTTCATTGGAACTAAAGGCTACGCAGCACCAGAACAATTTATTGGGAATGGAATAAGTAGAGCTAGCGATATATATTCATTAGGTATAACCTTAATTCAACTGGTAACAGGAATAGATCCTCTAAAAGCGATAGACATGATTCAAAACGAAAAATACGCTGAATATCTATCATCGGGTCTATTTGATATACTTCGAAAGTGTGTTAATCCCAATGCAGCGCTGAGATACCAGACCGCTGGCATATTAATGAAGGAATTACGGCAATACAGTTTACGTAATGCTGTGGGTAACCCAAATAATATAAATAACCTTAGGAAATCACTAAATGTTACAAAGATTATAGCAATAACGGGAGCTAGAGGAACAGGAATTTCAACAATTGCAACTGCAATGGCGGAAGAAATGGCTAGGGGACCCACCTCGGTGTGTATAGTTGATCTCAGCCAATCAAGCAGACTTGAACAAATCACATCTAGCAGACTCGGAAAAAGTCTAACGGGTAGACTTGAAAAAAGTTCACCTGACAGGTTTGAAAAAAACCCTTCTATTGGGAAACATAATTTGGATTCCACCACATTAATAAAGATAAATCCTAATTTGTACTATATCAATCTTAATAATCAGACAGAAATAATACAGTCCGACCAACTACTACTGCATAAGCAACTTGGGATGCTGCAAGACAGCTTTTCGTACATATTTATTGATGTTGACATAATGTCAATAAAAGCTATCGAGCAATATTTAAATCATATTTTTATAGTTTCTGACATGAATGCCTTTAATGCAGCCGATATTGGGCAATTGCTGATAGCGCAAGGTATGTTAGCCCCATGTTTATCAAGGACATCTTTTATTATCAATAAATATTATAAAGGTGAGCTGAGCTCTCAAAATATCTTACAGAGCATGCTTTTGAATGGAGATACACCACTGCAGCTCCAAGAGTTAATTGTTTATTCTAAAGCTTTTGAGGTTCCATATGAGCAAAAGGTTTATTTTAAATGGATGTATAGTTTTTTTGGCGAACCGTTGAGATTTAGAAACCTCATTACTGACGGCTTTGGGAAAGCAATTACGAACATAATTTCAAAGACAATTTCGAAGACGATTTCAAAGACAACTTCACCAAAGAAAAGAAAATGCTCCCGTTTCTAGGAATAGATAAACAAAGGCTTTAAATTGAGTAGGAGTATTAGCGAAGGTTGTTATCTGATAAATAAAGCAGGAGGTAAAAGCCATTGGGCAAAAGACTAGTTATCAAAACAATACTCATTTGCTTTGGAATATTCTTGATACTTAATTCTATAGTAATTGCGTATGTGTTTAAACAGTATCCATTAGACGTTGAAAAACATGTTTTAGTTATCGTTGCTGCTGTGGATATTGATGAGGGAACTGTAATTGAAGAAAGACATATAAAGACAAAAGAAATACAGCAGTCTGCTTCAAATCTCTCATTAGCAACGGACAGAGGACAAGTAATAGGCAAAAAAGCAAGGGTAAAGATACTGAGAAATGATTATGTAAGGACTAATGTCTTAAATGCTAAGAAGGACTGGTTTCAAGATGATGAACGAATAATTATTTTGCCTATGAGCATCGAGGAGAGGCTGGCAAATTTAATTCAAAAAGGATCATATGTTGATATAAGGCTTAAAAAAGAGGCAATTGATGTCGTTGAGACAATTCTTTATAAGGTAAGAGTAGAGGACGTATTAGATGAAACAGGAACATCTTTAAACTCAAAATCAGGAATGAATTCCAGAACCACTTACATGAAGCTTATCCTAGATAAAGATGAGAGGCAAAAAATTTATACTGCAACAAAAACAGGCAAGTTAATTTATGAGCTCTACTGTGATGAAACGCAAAAACCAGTAAATTAACCTACTCAATTTGCCTCATCACATTTATAGGATAGAAATTTATTATACTTTATCGCCGTATTGCGGCTAGGAGGCTTGTATGGGGAAAATAGTAGCTGTATGGTCAGATGTAAAAAAATCCGGGAAATCAGTAGTGACATATATGTTGGCTAAACAGATGAGGGAAATGGCTAACAAAGATTTAAAAATATTAGTTTGTTGCTTGAACTTAAAGTACAGTGCACTCTATAAGCTGTTTGGGATAAATGTCTCTTCCACAGGTCTAGAGGATTTGGTTAATTATCAATTTTTTGAAACGAACAAGTCTGATGTAATAACGAGTATAGTTCCAAAGAGTGAAGGTCTGTACTTTCTTGGAAGCTATCGAACCACAAACTCTTATGTTCAAAAAAATATCGAAAAATACAGTAGATTATTGGAGGAGCTACAAAGAAACTTTGACCTCGTGATTTTTGACACTGTTTCAGGTAAAGAAAATATACTAACAAATGTGGTTTTGCAAAAGGCTGACGTCGTTTTAAAGCTTTTTGTCCAGGATAATGATTCCTTGAAGGAATTGAGTAGTGTGGAGGATGAGCAGATGCATGATGCTCAAGAGACACTCTATATGGTATCTAAATACATAAACATTTATCCTAGGCTTAGTGATATTAAACGCAGATATGGATTAAAGAGGGTGTTCATTATGGACTATTGCGAGACACTTCAGGAAATGAAAAATAGAGATAGCTTGCATCTGTATCTTCAACGTGAAACAAGCTGTAATAACTCTGTAGTAGTTGTTTCAAAACATATTCTTGAGACACTATGCTTAATGCCTCAAGATAGGTTTGCAAAAGAAAGACCAGGCCGTTACATGCGGAGTCTTATAGAGGCTCTTCAAAGAATTTAGTAAGCATGATGGAGGATTACTGTATGAAGACGATACAAAAGCTGTGTCTAAAAGAGCTAATGGATTACATTGAGGAAGAGCAAAGAATAAATGGGTTAAACGCAATAAAGGATATTCATGAAAACACGGCAAGCTATATTGAAGAGGCTAAACAGATTCAGAAAAGGTTAGCTATTGACGGAAGTGTACAGGCAAGAGAGTTCATGCAAAACAGTATTTATTTTCTTTTAATAGAAAAAACAGGAATCATTAATGTAGATAACATTGATGCGTTGCTAAAGGAATATCACATAGACTACTACGAAAACATATATACAGGTGGTGACAAAGAATGTGTTGTTAAGCCTATTGACAATGAAATAATGAAGCATTTAAGCAAATACTCTATTAGTTTGCAAGATGAGTACGATGTAAAACTCCAAAAACTGACACAAATAATATATCAAGAGGTCTATGGCTACGGAATACTGGATGAGCTAATATTTGATACCCGCTTAAATGAAGTAGCCTGTACGAGGAAGGATTATATATGGATTCAGTATAACGGGATAAAAAGGCATATACCAAATACTAAATTTATATTCAAAAATGAGGAAAGCTACAGAAAAACCATTGAGAATAGACTTACATCAACAGCTCGTGAGGAAATGAATGCAGGAGCACCGCTAATTAATGCTATTCTAAACAATGGGGCTAGAGTTACTGCACTAAGACCACCCTTGTCAAAATACTATGTTGTTAACATAAGACTATTTGCATCAAAAGCGCAACTGGTGAAGTATCGTAGCAGATTTGTTGAGGATAGGATATCTAGAATTATAGAGCTCCTTGCCAGTAAGGGGAGAAGAAATGTAGCCATAATAGGAGAACAAGGCTCGGGGAAAACTACAGCCGCCGACGAGCTTATTATTAAACAGCTTGACTCAGATATTAGTATAGGCTTAGCTGAAAACATCCACGAACTGAATGTTTCTTCAAATTATCCCCAAAAAAATATTGTCGAATTGCAATATACAAAAGAATTCAAACCGTCGGATATTACAGAAATATTTTTCAGATTGAACCGTGACATAGTAATTTATGGTGAGGTGCGGAACTCTTATGAAGCCTTCGAAATGATAAAGGCAATGCTAAGGCAGGCTAGGGGCAGTTTATTTACCTTTCACTCCTCCAGTACACGAAGAATGATACATGATTTAAGGCAGCTTTTAATGCAAACTGGCTACTACACTGACTTCAGGGAGGCACAGTTTGATGTCGCTGATGCGGTGGATCTAGTTGTACATATAAAGCTTGATAGGGAAACTGGTCAGAGATATGTATATAAGGTTTCAGAGGTTTTGGCTGAGGAAAGTAGTATGTCCTTTAAGATAAATGATCTTTTTGTTTTTGATAAAGAGAGCGGCAAATACCGGGTTAATGAAAATGAATTATCAAAGGAGCAGATAATGTCCTGCATGGAATATGAGATGACACATGCAGATGTAGAGGAGCTCCATAACCTATTTTCTTTAGGAGAAAAAATGCTATGTCAAGTATAACAAATAACATGACAAATGAATTAAAAAATGATATCGCAAATAGAATAACTACTGAAATACTACCCAATAATTTGCTTGCTAAGGTAGTATCAAATTTATATCAAATAGAAAATATTATCTCAAATAACAAGTTATATTTGGCTATGATTTTAACTGGAATATTGCTCATCTTAATCGGTATGTATATTTCGATATATAAAAAGGTCTTTTCAATAAATAGGAAAAAGCTAACGCTAATAAATAATTTTAAATATTTGAAATATTTAGAGTTTATAACAAATAGGTTTCCCTTTAAAATACTGTCTTGCAAGCTAAATAGTTCGATAGCTTATTTTATGGTGGAGGATATGGTTCAGCGAAGTTTGGTTGCAGTATTTACGATAATGCTGCCTACGGTAGGCTGCTTATTGTATTTTACAATAAATATAGGCCTGAATCTGTGGTACACAAGGATTATTATTCTTGTTTTATGCGTAATGTTGCCCTACTACATATTTACATTGGTTGTAGATTATATGAAGTACAGCTTACGATTAAAGATCCCTTTACTAATTGATAGTTTTCGGAGCTCATTTATGATGTATTACAGAATTAAGCCCGCATTACAAGAATGCTGTATAAATAATGATAAAGCATTAGGTCGAATTATGCTAAGAGTGTCTGATAGTAGTGATCTAAATGAAAGCCTTTGTACTATACGAGATAAAATTGATGATACCTGGTTCAATCTATTTGTCTTACTTCTTGTGAATTATCGAGAAAATGGAGGAGAACTTATTGCACAGCTTTACAAGTTGAATAGAAGTATTACTAGATATAATAATATCGAAAAAAAGAAGAATAAGAGGCTCATATGGTACGAGGTCTTCGTTATCTTTGCAAGTATTTTCAGCCTGCCTGCAATTCTGCTAATAAATAAAATGATATTGGGAATTAATGTTGGACTATATTACGATGCAACTGCAGCGTTTACAAAAGTAGTGATATATTCCTTGCTCGCTTTAGTAATTGTAAGAGTCTTGAGGAAAATGTAGAGATAGAACAAGGACTGGGATTCTTGGGAAGAATGCAGGGGAGAGTGATGTTACGAGGCTTTAGAAGAATGCAGCAGAAAGAAATGTTAGGAGGCTTTAGAAAAATGCAGCAGAGAGTAATGTTGGGAGTCTTTAGAAGAATGCAGGGGAGATCAAATGTTGAGAATTTTGATAATTTTGTTGATTACTATGGGGATATTCACACTTATGTGTGGATTGTGCTTTAAGCCGCTGAATATAAAAACAGGCTTTGGTAAGCGGAAACTAAAATATACAAAAACTCCATTAAGTTTACTGGAGAGTATCGCAGCTAAAAGAATAATTCAGAAACCATTAGAGTATCTGTCACAGGATAAAGAGCTTTGGACAAATAAGCTTGCTTCAAGATTATTAGAACTTAGTGAGGCTGGGATCAACTTAAATCAGCTGTATATCTTAAAGATAACATGTTTAATCCTCTGTATATTTTCGGTAATAATTATTAGCTATACTAATGTAGTTTATCAAGCCAAGGTGATTGTGGAATCTTCTGGGAAAGAAATATCTATTTTGTATAAAGACAATTCATATGAACAGTCAGGATATAAATTGTACAAACAAATCACAGCCGGAGTTGGCAAAGGCAAGCTTTCTAGTGCCAGTGACACAGAAAAATATTATTTAGTTGAAGAAGAAATAGCAAAATATCTAAATACATCAGATCAAAGTCAGCTTAAAGATAAAACAGAGTGGTTTATTAAAGTATGGGGCGAAGTCCAGAACTTGAGAGTATTTAAATATTATCATATCCTAATTGTACTTTTGGCACTGTTTTTACCAGAACTTTTGCTAACACTGCGGTGGCTACTTAGAGGATGTGTTTACAAAAAGGAAGTAATAAAGCTAGAGTACATTTTTGGACTATTAGCAAGAGTAGATGGCATAAAAACCTTGGACATTATTTATGAACTAGAGAAGTCCTCTAAGATATATTCCAAATATCTACATGAATTTGCGGTGATGTTTGAATACGACAAAAAAAGTGGTTTTGATTACCTAAAAAGTAGGAATATAAAAAGTTTAACAAAGATGGCTAATGTTATTGAAATATATAGCTTATCAGATAAGGAACTGGCGTTACAGGTTTTGGAGAGAGAGGTGATGGAAAGGGATGAATCAATAATTATTACAGCAGAGGAAAGTATTGATTTCATTGATTTAGTGGCATTTCTAAGTATAGTTCCGCTAGTATACGAATTAGCTAGGCTAATGCTAAATCCTATGCTTGATGTTGTATACAAGGCATTCGAATTTATTTGATGTAGATTTGGGGACGGAGTGAAAAAAAGTATGAAGCAAGTATTAATTACTATTACAATGCTAGCCATTGCTCTAGCTCTTGTAATTGGAGTAATTGTTCCAATATTTAAGCATAGTGCAGAAACTGGTAATGCTACTGTTCTAAAAGGTGAGGCTACACTGACACGGATAGCGCAGGTGCTTAAGTAGTGGAAATCTTAGCAATATGGTGGGGCGATGTCTTAAGTGCTTCTTGTTAGGGGATTTAATTCAACGAAGAAACAAATTATTTTAGAGAGGAGAACAACAAAAATGAAAAAAATTATTTTATCAATAGCTATGTTTGCTATAGCAATGGCGTTACTTATTGCAGTAATAATACCACTTGCAGATCATGGAAGAGAAAATGGAACTAAGGCAGAAACACAAATTGACTCTGTAGACACAAACATTGCCGCGTTAAGCAGTGTAGTTAGATAGGTTCACTTGAATTAATGGCTTCAGGAAGGAGAGTATGATGTACGTTTTTGAGCATGGCTATATCATACAAGGAGAAGATGAAGAGTATAATTATTGCTATTATTATGTTTGCACTGTGCGTAGCTTTGGTAATTGGTACAGTACTGCCAGTATCAGAACTAATATCTGATACTGGAGGAGAGGTATATCAGACAGTCAAACAACTCAATGACAATATCACAGTTAATTAAACCCGAAGCATAACCCAAAGAACTCCAGCTGAATCCAAGAATTTTACACGATCATATATGTTATTGTATAGACAAAAGGGCAACAAGTATCTAGAAGGGGGGCTACATCAGTATGAACAAAATATACGCTTTCATCATAATTATTCCACTCCTTGCAATTCTGTTTTTAAAAACAATGTCCTTTTATGAGTTCGACACCAAGCAGAGATATATCAAAAATACAGTAGATAGTGTTGCACATAAGGTAATGATAACAGGTGTAATGACAAATAACGATAAGGATGAATTAATAGACAAGCTAGAGAAACTTAGCGATTTTAAAAGTGAAGATGTTATATTGAAATGTGGCTATATGCAGGAGGATGGTAGCATGTCAGGCCTCTACTCATATGTCCCGGGGAATGTACTAGAGAGAGGTGAAATATTTAGCATATATGTCCAATCAACGGGTGAAAGTGCTCTCTCTAGAATGGAGGGTGAGTCAATCGGTGAAAACAAGAAGCTTTTTTACAAGGCTAAAGCGCTCTGTAGAGTTGAAAAAAAGCAGCAAGAATATTGATGATAAAACAAGAAATATCATCTGCTGTTTTAGACAGAAGTATATCCCCCAGAATGTAATTAGTACTTTTCAAAATGAACGTGGAGGAGGTCTTGGCACGGTGTTTATAGGATTGTCTGTAATACTTCTAGCTTTTGTAATTTTTATAAACATAGCTGATTACTCTCTTTTCACTTACAAGCGAAACGCTATCTCAAAGGCAATTGATTATGCTGTAACTTCAGCTGTGCAGCAAATAAATAAAAATGAAAGTTTAATCGGAGTAGCAAATGGATTTATAGAAGAAACAGGAGAAAGGAAACTAGAGGGCGTTGAGATAGATATAGATATGGCCACTAGAACCTTTCTTACTGTATTTTATGAAAACTATAAAATAGGCAATCTTAGCATTGATAATAGTTTATTGATATGTGCTACTTCTACACAGAATGAGAAGTTAAGGTACACCATCAAAGCTGATTCCCAGCTTATATTTGAGGGGGAGCTAGAAAATTCGGTATTACTTGAGGAGAAGATCAATCAGGCTATAACCCAATATTGGTGTAGCGCAAAAGATAACAGTCAAGTGTATCTAAATGGAAATCCGAAAACAAATATGCTTGAAAATGGATCCTACTTATTAGCATTTATAAAAGACATTAAAATTAAGGGGCTTTACTCACAAAGAAATGTAAACCTCTCAAGTTTTGCTGGTGCAAAACTTGAAAGACAGTAAAAAAGTGAAGATTTGCTAAGAAATAGAGGTATGTATTTATATATTTCATATGATATAATGTTTAGATAGCTAAATAACATATAACAATAAGAATGGGGCAAAGTTGAAAAAACTTGCCCTTTATTTTTTGAATACTACATAGCATATTCATTTTAGTGTAAAATAGCATTAACACCCAAACAGGAGCTATTAATGAAAAAATATAAAAAGATTTTTATTGAGATAACAAATATTTGCAATCTAAAATGTGATTTTTGTCCCGAAACAAAAAGACAGTTAAAATACATGAGCAAAGAGGACTTTGCACACGTTATTGAAGAAGTGAAGCCTTTCGCAAATCACATATTCTTTCACTTGATGGGAGAGCCGCTGTTAAACCCTGAAATAGGTAGCTTTTTAGAAATATGTTCTAAAAATGAGCTTAAGGTCACTATAACTACAAATGGTACATTATTAAACAGGGTAAAAGATGTATTCCTAAATGCACCTGCACTTAGGAAGGTGAGTATATCACTTCATAGCTTTGAGGCAAATGAGGGAACAGTGACGTTAGAAGAATATATAGCTGCTACCATGGGATTTGTAATAGAGGCTATAGGTAGAGGCATAGTTTGCGAGTTAAGGCTGTGGAATAAAGATAGCGAAGGGATACAAGCTAGCAATAAACTCAATTTGGATATAATTAATATGCTCGAGCAGCTGCTGCATTTAGATTATAGTCTTAAAACAGAACTGGAGTTGCGTAACAATATAAAGCTGCAAGACTATTTATTTATACAATCGGCAGATAAGTTTGAGTGGCCTAATATAGAAAGGGATATCGTTGATCAAGAAGTATTTTGCTATGGACTGAGAGATCAGTTTGGAGTTTTGGTTGACGGAACGGTAGTACCCTGCTGCTTGGACAGTGAAGGTAACATAGCGCTAGGCAACATATTTGAACAGCCAATATATGAGATACTAAATTCTGATAGGGCTCGCAAATTATATGATGGCTTTACGGGTAGGGCAGCAGTAGAAGAGTTGTGTAAGAAATGTGGCTTTGCCAAACGGAAGAATCGAGTTGTTGGATGTGTAATACCCTCTGAAACTTAGAAATCGTTATACAGGTTCATAGTGTCACTTATTTTCTAATAATTGGCGCCACTGATATCACACATATATAAGTGGAAGTTACTGTCGCAATTTTAAAGCTTTTATCCAACTTAGATGGTATAATATATGATATTAATAGAGTTTTTTAATCATTTGGAGTTTTATTTTATTTGAATATAAGACATCGTATAAATGTATGAAGGAGTAATTGTATTTGAACATTTTATCTGCTGAAGAGATTTCAAAAAGTTATAGTGAAAAGATATTATTTAATGATATATCGCTTGGAATAGGTGATGGAGACAAAATAGGTCTCATTGGAATAAATGGAACAGGGAAAAGTACGCTTTTAAAAGTAATTGCAGGCCTAGAAACTACAGATACAGGCAGAGTTATAAAGGGAAATGGAGTTAGAGTAGGGTATCTGGAGCAGAGTCCTGTATTTGAGGCGGGAACAACGGTACTGGAGCAGGTGTTTGAAGGACCTACTCCTATTATGGAGTTACTGCGTGAGTACGAGCGAGTGCTAAAAGAAAGTGGACAAAATGCAGAGGATAAACACCTGCAAAAGAGAATACTTGAATTAATGCATAAAATGGACAGTATGAATGCATGGGCAATAGAAAGTGAAGCTAAGACCATACTGACAAAACTAGGAATTGAAAATTTTGATGCTGATGTGGCGACACTCTCTGGAGGTCAAAGAAAACGTATTGCTATGGCAGGAGCACTTATAAATCCTACTGAGTTATTAATACTAGATGAGCCTACCAACCACATAGATAATGATTCTGTTGATTGGCTCGAAAAATATCTGCATACTCGAAAGGGTGCGCTACTCATGGTTACGCATGATAGATATTTCCTTGAGAGGATTGCCAATAGAATTATTGAACTAGATAATGGGAAGCTTTATAGCTATCAAGCAAATTACAGCAAGTTTTTAGAGATGAAGGCTGAACGTGAGGAACTAGAACAAGCTTCGGACAGAAAACGTCAAGGCTTACTTCGGACTGAGTTAGAATGGATTAGAAAAGGAGCTCAGGCACGGTCTACAAAGCAAAAGGCTAGAATAGATAGGTTTGAAAAGCTACAGGATATTAAATCGGCAAGTCATGATGATAATATAGAGATTCAAGTTGGTGCCTCCAGATTAGGAAGAAAAATTATTGAAATTGAAAACATACAGAAGTCATACGGCGATAATGTTTTTATAAAGGATTTTAACTATATTTTGCTAAGGGATGACAGAATAGGTATTATTGGCCCAAATGGTATAGGAAAGTCTACACTTCTTAGAATAATTACGGGTGAGATTAAGCCTGATTTAGGCAAAGTTAATATTGGTGAGACTGTAAAGATAGGTTTTTTTACTCAGGAAAATGTGGACATGGATCAAAGCCTCCGTGTCATTGAGTACATTAGGTTAGTGGCAGAGATTATCGAAACCAAGAATGGAAGCATAACCGCTTCTCAAATGCTTGAAAGATTTTTGTTCCCACCAAGTGTACAGTGGACACCTGTTTCCAAACTTTCCGGAGGCGAGAGAAGGAGATTGTACCTACTCAGCATACTTATGGGAACGCCCAATATACTTTTACTCGATGAGCCTACAAATGATTTGGATATTCAAACGCTAACGATACTGGAAAGTTATCTTGATGAGTTTCCAGGTGCAGTTATAACTGTATCCCATGATAGATATTTTTTGGATAGAATTGCAACAAAGATATTTTCATTTGAAGGTGAAGGGCATATAAATAAATATGCTGGAAATTATTCTGACTATAGAGAGTATGCTTTAAGACAGGCTGCTTCAGAGGATGCTAATAAAAAGCATTCTGAGGATAAAAAAGACATTAATTCACAAAATAAAGAAGATAGACAAACGCAAAAAGAGAGACCAATCAAATTCACTTTTAAGGAGCAAAAGGAATTTGAAGAGATAGATGACCTAATATCAAAACAAGAAAGCAATATTGAGGAGCTCAAAACAGAAATTGACAATACCTCAAGCGATTTTGAGCTTTTGCAGGAGTTGTTGGCAAAGCAGCAAAAGTTGGAGGAACAGCTGGAATATATGGTGGAGCGGTGGACTTATTTATATGAATTAGCTGACAAAATAGAAAAAAACAAAAATGGCAACGTGTAGTTACTGAAACAGTAAATTTACATTGGCAATTATAAGGAGAACAAACGAATGCAAGAATTATTTGAAGATATGGAACTAAATAAGTCACTTGTTGAGGCACTAAAAACGGTTAATATCACAGTGCCAACTGATATTCAGAGTAAGGTTATACCTGAGGCACAAAAAAACAAGGATTTGATAATCCAGTCGGAGACAGGAACTGGTAAAACGCTAGCATATCTGCTTCCACTTTTTGAGAAGCTAGACCTAGACAAGAAAGAAATGCAGGCAATAATACTTGTGCCAACGCATGAATTAGCAATACAGGTGGAGAGGCAAATAGGAATGTTGTCTCAGAATTCTGATATAAAAGCAACTTCTACACCAATTATAGGTGATGTAAACATATTGAGGCAGCTAGAAAAACTCAAACTAAAGCCCAATATAATTGTGGGTACTGCTGGTAGAATACTTGAATTAATACAGAAGAAGAAAATCGCAGCACATACTATCAAAACCATTATTTTAGATGAAGCAGATAGATTGCTAGATGATAGCTATATTGAGAGCACCAAAGCCGTTATCAAGACAACACTTAAGGAGAGGCAGCTCATTATGTGCTCTGCAAGCATATCTACCCGTACAATTGAGCGCGCAAAGCTGCTGATGAAGGAACCACTGATAATAAAGAGTTCGCCAAAGATGCAGGTTCCAGAGACAATTGAGCACATATATTTTGTTACAGAGCAACGCGATAAGATAGAAGTTCTGAGGAAGCTTGTAAGAATGATAAATCCTACTAGAGCCATCGCATTCTGCGGTAGCAGCAGTGATATTACTGAAGCCACCGAGAAGCTGAAATATCATAAGATAAACGCAGAGAGCCTGCACGGATCAAATGTAAAGATGGATAGAAAAAAGACAATGGAAGATTTCAAGGCTGGGAGACTACAGATACTGGTAGCTTCTGACCTTGCGGCTAGAGGTCTTGATATAGATGGTATAACTCATATAATTAATGTAGATATTCCAGAGAGATCAATGGAATACCTTCATAGAGCGGGTAGAACAGGTAGAAATGGCAAAAGCGGAATGACGATATCAATAGTGACAGAACATGAAATTGAGTTCATTAAACAGTATGAGAAGGAACTAAAGATAAAGATAACTCCGAAGTCAATGTCAAACGGTGTTATGGTGGCTTATAAAAGAGAAGCTAAAAAGAAAAGTATTCCGCAAAGTTCAGGAGCATCTGATCACAAGCCTCACGGCCAATCAGACACCAGGCACAAACCAGACGGGAAATCAGCACCTAGAAGCTATAATAATAACAAACCAACAGTTGGTTTTAAGCAAGATAGCAAACCAACAACAAATAGCAGTTCAAATATCAAACCATCAACAAACAGTAGTCCAAGTAGCAGACCATCAACAAGCGACAGTCCAAAAAGAAAACCAATGGTATTTCGTAGGCCAAAATAAGGAATAAAAAGTTATACTAAAGGTGATTGAATAAACGATCCAAGTGATAAAGGGGGCTAAGTCATATGGAAACAACAACCATTCCAAAGGCATGGGAAGGTGTACTGGGTTCTGCAAGCTTCATACCGGTAACTAGTGTAAAATCCATTGAGCGTTATCACGATGCTCAGTGGTCAAAGGGACTTAGCATCCATGAAACCTTTGAGATGGTTTATATTAAATCAGGTGAAGGTATATTCGAAATTGGTGGGCAAAATGTTGACGTCGGCCCAAATGATATTGTTATAATTAAGCCCCATCAACATCACAAGATGAACGTGACATCAAACGGTGGTTGTGATTTCATTGTTCTGTATTTCAAGTTTATGAATCAAGCCCATCATGCACTGTCTGAGACATCGCTAGAGGATTTTATAAACTTTGTGAGTGGAAAAGAATCGGGTGCTTTCATAAAACTAAAGGTAACTCAAAAAAATGATATTATAGTACTTTTAAATAGAATACTAAAGGAAAAAAGCAGTGATCAGCTGGGTAGTGACCTACTTAATTATTTAATGCTGATGGAGTTATTTGTGCTGATATCCAGAGCATTAAAAGCTGAATGGGAAAATAGCATAAAGAATAAGAGTCCAAAAATCAAAGAGCTCATGCAGTCGGCCATTCGGTTTGTTCTCAACAATTTTGAGAGAGAAATTTCGATAACTGATATTGCAAAATATGTTTTTCTCAGCCCGAGCTATTTTACAAGGGCATTTAAAGAAGATACTGGCTTTAGCCCAATGCAATATCTACTTAACATCAGAATTACACGCGCATGTGAGTTGCTCAAAGAGACAGATATGAAGGCAGGAGAGATAGCACACAGTGTGGGCTTTTCAAATCAGCAAAGATTTAATGACATGTTCAAGAAACAAATCAAAATGACTCCTATGCAGTATAAGAATTCGTCAAAAAACATTCAAAATTAATAAAAATAACGATAAATAACAGGAAGAACACTTTCTAAGCTTATTATATAATTATTTCATAATAAGAATAGAAAGTGTTTTTTTAATAAATCAACTTTCCCAGAGTGGTTATACTTAACTACTTATTTGGTTTTATATTAACTTGTATAAGTCATATAGAAAATAAGATAGGTAGAAAATAAGACAGATAGAAAACAAGACAGATAGAAAATAAGACAGATAGAACTATTTGATATATAAAAAATAAGAGGAGGCGTTATATATGGGAATGACAATGACACAAAAGATTCTTGCAGCTCATGCGGGGCTGGATTCGGTAAAACCAGGACAACTTATCAAGGCAAGGCTTGATTTGGTTTTAGGAAATGATATAACTACGCCTGTGGCTATTAAGGAATTTGATAAAATTGGACTAGACAGTGTATTTGATATAAATAAAATAGCAATAGTTCCTGACCACTTTACTCCAAACAAGGACATAAAATCAGCAGAGCAAGTTAAGGTTTGTAGAGAGTTTTCGAAGAAAATGGGAATTGTGAACTTCTTTGAAGTAGGCCAAATGGGAGTTGAGCATGCTTTGCTTCCAGAAAGAGGTCTTGTAGTACCTGGAGATGTAGTTATTGGGGCTGACTCACATACCTGCACCTATGGAGCGCTGGGTGCATTTTCAACAGGAATTGGAAGTACTGATATGGCGGCTGGAATGGCAACGGGAGAAGCTTGGTTCAAGGTGCCAGAGGCAATGAAATTCGTACTCAAGGGCAAGCCTCGTAAATGGGTTGGTGGTAAGGATGTAATTCTTCATATTATCGGTATGATAGGTGTGGATGGAGCATTATACAAATCAATGGAATTCACTGGAGACGGTGCACACGCACTCTCTATGGATGAAAGATTTACAATGGCAAACATGGCTATTGAGGCAGGAGCAAAGAATGGAATATTTGAGGTTGATGAAAAGACAGAGGAGTATGTCAAAGAGCACTCTTTAAGGTCTTATAAAACATATGAAGCGGATAAGGATGCAGAGTACTCAGAAACATATGAGATTGATTTAGCTACTATCAAGTCAACCGTTGCATTTCCGCATCTTCCTGAAAATGCTCGTACAATAGACAATGTAGGTGATATCAAAATAGATCAGGTAGTGATTGGTTCATGTACAAATGGACGAATTGAGGATATGCGAATTGCAGCTGAGGTATTGAAGGGTAAAAAGGTTCATGCTGATGTACGTTGTATTATCATACCGGCAACTCAAAAGATATGGAAACAAGCAATGAATGAAGGCCTGTTTGATATATTTATAGATGCAGGGGCTGCTGTTAGTACACCTACCTGTGGACCATGCCTTGGAGGTCATATGGGTATCTTGGCAAAAGGCGAAAGAGCAGTTTCTACTACAAATAGAAACTTTGTAGGGCGTATGGGACACCCTGAAAGCGAAGTTTACCTAGCAAGTCCAGCTGTTGCAGCAGCATCTGCAGTTCTAGGTAAAATTGCCGGACCGGAGCAGCTGGGTTAAGCATTCTCAGGGGATACATCTACCCGCTGTGACAGATAAATGATTTAATTGGGAAAGTATTACTGAAATACAAGGAGGCCAATATATGAATGCAAAAGGCAAAGTTATAAAATATGGAAATAACGTTGATACTGACGTAATAATACCTGCAAGATATTTGACTACAACAGATCCTGCTGAGCTAGCCAGCCACTGTATGGAGGATTTGGATGATAAGTTTATTTCAAGGGTTCAAAAGGGTGATGTAATGGTGGCTGGCAAGAATTTTGGCTGCGGTTCATCAAGAGAACATGCTCCAATTGCAATAAAGGCATCAGGGATATCCTGTGTTATTGCAGAAACCTTTGCGAGAATTTTTTATAGAAATTCTATCAATATAGGACTTCCTATTATAGAATGCCCTGAAGCGGCATTGGATATAAAGGATGAAGATGAGGTTGAAGTAGATTTTGATAAAGGTAGCATTAAGAATCTAACAACAGGCAAAATCTATAAAGGTCAGCCGTTTCCAGAGTTTATGCAGGAGATAATTTCAGCTGATGGATTAATTAAATACATCAGGAACAATTAACTACTAATTTTGTTCCTTTAAAATTGTGTTTTATTATTTAGTTGTTCTTAAGAATCACGTTATATATAAATAATTATTTACGAATTTAAAACGGATATATTTCTGTTAAATTCGGTTTACTAAAAATAAATATTGTGGTATTAAATGAATTTTATCTTTTTTTAAAGTGAGATGCTTACTTTATTCACCGTTAGAAATGGAGATGGAAAAATGAATTACAAAATAACAGTACTTCGTGGAGATGGAATCGGTCCAGATATAGTTAGTGAAGCTTTAGAGGTATTAAAAGTAATTGGACAAAAATATGGACACAGCTTCGACCTAACAGAAGCTGATCTTGGTGGAATAGCAATAGATAAGCATGGAATACCACTTCCGCAGGCTACAATAGATGCATGTAAAAGTAGCGATGCTGTTTTGTTGGGTGCGGTTGGTGGACCCAAATGGGATACAGTGCCTGGAAATTTGAGGCCTGAAGCCGGACTTCTTGGTATCAGAGCTGCATTAGGTTTATACGCGAACCTTAGGCCAGCAATTATATATGGCGCTCTAAAAGATGCATCACCACTAAAATCAGAGATTATAAACAATGGAATTGACATAATGGTTATTCGGGAACTCACAGGCGGAATATATTTTGGCAAAAGAGGTAGGCTTGAAACAGAAGGTGGAGAAGCGGCTTTTGATACTGAAATGTATAGCAAAGCAGAAATTGAACGAATAGCGCGAGTGGGCTTTGAGACTGCTATGAAGCGTGGCAAAAAACTCATGTCTGTAGATAAAGCAAATGTATTGGAGAGCTCAAGACTTTGGAGACAAGTAGTTGAACAGATTGCGAAGGAATATCCAGAGGTAAGCCTAAACCACATGTATGTGGATAATGCAGCAATGCAGCTTGTGAGAAATCCAGCACAGTTTGATGTTATTCTGACAAGCAACCTATTTGGAGACATATTGTCTGATGAGGCATCAATGATAACAGGCTCAATTGGTATGCTGCCATCTGCAAGCCTTGGAGCTACAAAGCTTGGACTCTACGAGCCAATACACGGCTCAGCGCCCGATATAGCAAATCAAGATAAAGCAAACCCAATAGCGACAATACTTTCAGTAGCTATGCTACTCAGACATTCTCTGGATTTACCTGAAGAAGCAGCTGCTATAGAAAAAGCAGTGGTAACCGTGTTAGACAAAGGCTACAGAACAGGTGATATAGCTTCAGTTGGAACAACTATTATAGGCACTAAAGAAATGGGCAGAATTATAAGGGAAGAGATTTAAATAATTGTTGGGCCGTTGCAAAATGCAGCGGCCTCTTATTTATTTGTTGAATACTAACAAGTTCTTGAGATAGTTCGAATAACTTAAACAAATTTATATGTAAAGCCAGGTTTGTCACTTATGATATATTGAAAGATCATTTTATTTGAGAGCTCTGATTTCTGATCTATATTCATTAATTTCTTTGGAATATTTAGAGAGCATTGCCAGTTTGTCAACTCGACATCACCAAAAACCTGAATATTAGTAAATAAACACAATTCTCTATATTCTGAGTCTATATCAGTAGGTAATTCCACATAGGCTTCTGGGAATGAGTATGAAGCTATGCCTTCGACTATTTCACTGGGGTTCTGCGTTGGTGTGGTTTTATTCAACTCAAAGATTGTTTTAATATGGTGATAATACTTCTGTTCGAGCCAATCAGGATTAGTCATTCTTTCATTATTCTTTTTTGGACTCATAAGTACAACATCGATTTTAATATTTTGAGGAATTAAAATTCCTTCTGGTAACATTTGGGGGAAAAGGTTCATCGTTATTGAAACCTGAGGTTCTTTTTGAAGGGCATTTTGCATGGTTTCAGTTAAAACAATATGGATTGGTTTGCTTTTATCAGCATTAAATACGGTTGCATCACACTGTATGATTTCGTTTACATAGTTTTCTGCATTGAAGGCTCTAAGGGTATTTTTAAGTAAATGAATACTATTGGGGTTTATTTCAAGAAAGGTAAAATTGATTTCCTGACTTGTAAAAACTGTGGTCATAGGAATTGCGAGAGTTGCAAAAGGTCCAGTACCTGCATACAAAATATGAATGGATGTATTCGGAAATTTCTCTTGTGCAGCTTTTATTCCAAAATATAGTCCTCTTAAAAACTTTTTGGTTCGTATTAGTTCTTTCACACACATGGCTGCCCAGGTAGAGCCTATTGCCTTTCCCTTTGGAAGGTGCATATCTAGGCGGCTTTGGTCATCATCTGCTTTTAATTGGGAAGCACTTGAAAATATAAAGTACAAATCATTTATTGCTTGTGTCAATTCAACATAATCATCTTCTGGCTTTAATAGTATTTCAGTTATTCCCCTCAATTTCTCGATATAATTTTGCATAGTATCTACTCTTTCATTAATTATTTATTCATTTAATATACATTTTATCAGATGTTGTTGAATAATATAACATAATATTATATTATTTCCATATCCATAGCAATTGGCTTACATATTATGCTAATTTGTGATAGAATTTAAGTGGAAATTAATTACAACTATATGTTAAATACACTTGGATAAGGAATTTATAACTATGAAACATAAAGAAAACACAAAACCCTACAGCGTTAAAAAGATATTTGCAAAAATGTTTTCGTACATAAAAGTGCACAGATTGCTAGTCATATTATACTTAGTCATATCGATAATCCTAACCTTAATTAATCTAATTTTTGCAAATTTGATAGATAATTCTATCCAATCAGCTGTAAACTTTAGTCAAAATAATCTCTTTAAATATGTTTTACAAGCAGTTATTGCAGCTATGATTGGTATGGTTATGACCTACATTTCTGTATATGTTTTTGGAATATTAAAGGCAAGAATAATGCTAGACATTCGAAACAATGCTATAAATCACCTTCAGAAGCTTCAGCTTTCATTTATTGAAAATAACCATACTGGAGATATTATTTCCAGATTTACAAGAGACATGAACTCTGTTCAAAATTTTATAGGGGAGGACCTATTCCAGATAGTAATTCAACTTGTTTCTATTATAATTACATCGGTTTATTTAATTAATATTAGTTTTAAGCTCTATATTGCTTCAGTTATTCTGATGCCACCTGCTCTTTTTATTATCGCTAAGATAATAAAACCGATGGGTAGTTTTTTTAAAGAAGCTTCAGCAAATCTTGCAAAAGCTAATGCGGTTGCGCAGGATTCGTATGGTGGTATATTTATTATTAAAGCATTTAATCTTCAAGAACATTTTGAAGGCAGATTTTCAGCCTTTGTAAAAAATAGCCTGCAATACAGCATCAAAGGTGTTCACAGGTTGAAATGGCTTTCTCCGTTCAATATAATTTTATCGAACTCACCGTTCACTATATGCTTGATTGTTGGTGCATACCTGTCAATCAATAAGGATATATCCCTGGGACAACTGCCTGCGTTTGTATACTTGTTAAACAGTATTGTCTGGCCCCTTGCGGCGCTGCCTCGTACTTTCAGCAACATCCAGTATTCGATGGGAAAAGCCCAGCGCTTTTTTGAAATCCTTGATAAACCAATAGAAAGAGAAGGTGGGATGGATTTTGACTTTTCGGAATCGGAAACTTGTATAAAAATTAAAAACCTAACGTTCTCGTATGATAATAATATTAACTCTCAAAGAGAAGGAGAGTGCAGCCAGAAGACTATTTTAGAGAATTTGAACTTTGAAGTGAAAAAGGGTAGTAAGCTAGCGATTGTTGGCAAGAGTGGATGCGGAAAAAGCACTATATTAAAGCTTATTTTAGGCTTCTATGATTATCAAGAAGGAAGTATAGACTTCTTCGGTTATGACATGTATGAGTGGAGCATACAAGCCATCCGCTCAAAAATATCGTTTGTATCCCAGGACACTTATCTATTTCCATCATCAGTCTTTGATAATATTCTTTATGGTAAAACTGGAGCTGTAGAGGAGGATGTTGTCAGTGCTGCAAGAGCTGCAGGGGCTCACGAATTTATAATGGCACTCCCAGATGGATACGATACGATGGTAGGAGAAAGGGGTATCAAGCTGTCAGGAGGTCAAAGACAGCGAATATCTCTTGCACGAGCATTTTTGAAGAATGCACCTGTTATTTTGCTTGATGAACCTACCTCAGCTCTTGATAACATATCAGAAGCAAGTGTGCTCGAAGCAATGGAGGTTGCAATGCAAAATAAAACAGCAATAATTGTAACTCACAAGCTTTCTGCAATTAAAAATGTCGATGAAATTCTTGTTATAGACAATGGGCGAATTGTTGAGAGAGGAACCCATGAGTTGCTTTTGTCAAAAGACAGTAATTATTCTAGGCTCTATAACAGACAGTTTGACAAAGAAAAATGAAAACATACAATTTAAATATATATTATTTCATAAAGAAAAGGTGGATATTAATCTTATGAAAAGTTTAAATATCAAAAAATTTCTGCGTATTTTTAAACACGTTAAACCAAATAAATTCTCGTATTTTTTTATACTAGCATGTGACTGCCTAACTGACATAAGTTTTTATCTTCTGACTCCTATTGTAATGAAGCTAATGATTGATGCAACAATAAAATCTGACATGGAAATGCTTAAGTATGGCTTATTCTTGACATTAGCCGTAACCTTATCAGCAATGGTTTTATTCGTCATAGTAGAGTTCTTTATGTTCAGTTCTTTTGATATTACTACAGCAAATATCAGGAATAAATTGTTCAAGGTCATATTGAAACTTCCTGTGTCCTACATCGAACAAACTCATAGCGGGGACACTATTTCTAGGCTCACAAACGACATTGAAGCAATGAAAAATGCATATAGTTCGCCGTTCAGGGCGATTCTAGTATCATTGGTAGGTGGACTGGGTTCAGCGATTTTAATGTTTTTATTGGATTGGAAGGTAAGTATTTTATTGATCTCCATAGGGCTCCTCTCTTTATTGTTGAGTTTAAAGCCAGCAAAAATTGTAAAAGGAATAAATGATGATATTCAAAAAAATATGGGAAAATATACTGAAAACCTTTCAAATATCATAAGTGGTTTTATGACCATCAAAAGCATTGGACTTGAAAAATTAATGTTGGTCAATGCACAAAAAATTAATAATGATATATCTCAAAACAATATAATAATTTCTAAAAAGAGTGCATTCATGGAAAGCAGAAACTTTTTGTTTGCATCTATTAATTTCCTTGGCATAGTTATTCTTGCGGCTTACCTTTCTTTGAAGGGGATAAGCAGCTTAGGTTCTGTGGTATCTATGATCTTGCTTCTGCAACATATAAATAGGATGTTTGGTCAAATAAATGGTATGCTTGTTAGGCTACAGGGATATGTTGCAGGCTCTGACAGAGTTATGGAACTCATGGAAATGCAAGTCGAGGCTAATAAAATAAATGTAGAAACTGTTATTGGAAGTGATGCTGCTATTGATTTTAAAGATATTGTTTTTTCATATGACGGCATAAATAATACTTTGGAGGGAGTTAGTCTAACAGTAAGAAAAGGGCATATAGCAGCATTGGTAGGTCCTAGTGGTGGAGGGAAAAGTACAATAATTAAGCTGATAATGGGATTTTATACCCCTTCATCAGGGCAAATGACTGTTGGTGGGAAACCACTTAAAGATGTAACAATGGCTGAATTGAGGTCTATGATTGCATATGTTCCGCAGGATGCGTATATTTTTGATGGTACAGTTGAAGAAAATATTAGATATGGAAGGCTCGATGCGTCAAAACAGGATATAATTGCTGCTGCAAAAGCTGCATATGCAGATGAATTTATTCAGGAAATGGGGGATGGATATGAAACTCGTGTTGGTGAACGTGGTATAAAGCTTTCTGGTGGTGAGAGGCAGAGAATTGCTGTCGCACGTGCTTTTCTAAAGAATGCTCCTATATTGTTGTTGGATGAGGCTACTTCCTCTTTGGATTCCCAAAGCGAACAGCATGTGCAGGAGGCTCTTAACACCTTGATGAAAAATCGAACAACGTTAATTATAGCGCATAGATTATCAACAATTGAAAACGCTGATGTAATTTACATAGTAGATAATGGTAGAATTATTGAACAGGGTAACCATAACGAACTTGTTTTAAATGGGAACTTATACTCTAAGTTGCACTTGCTTCAGTTTGAATAATTTAGCGCAAGTTATTTATAGTATATACTTCTATTAATTCTAAAATGCTTTTGGGGTTCAACATTATGGACTAGGGTAAAGTAACCTCAGTCCTTTTTTAAGGTTAATAGCATTATTCCATTTGTTACAGTTTCAATTTCGACTTGTGATACCATTGTCATAAAATTCTTCTAGGCATAGATTTTTAGCTGGTTTGCTCCTTGCTTCTCACAAAGAACAAACTAAGCATGATTAAGAGCATTCCTCCGATTTGAAGGAAAGAAATTTTCTCGTCAAGTACAAGTACTCCACCAATAATCGAAACAATGGGAATGAGATTTAGAAACATAGATGAAATAGTGGCGCCAAGGCTCTTTACTGCAAGATTATATAAATAATAAGCAAGTGCTGAACAGAAGATCGCTAGATACAGTAAATTAAGCAACGAATAGGTTGAAATACTATGCCACTGATTAATCTCGGGGATAATAAACGGTAGGAAGAGGATAGAGCCTGCTATCATTTGGTAGGTAGTGATTACTATCCCATTATATTTATCAGCAAGACTTTTACAAATAATAGTATATATAACCCAGGAAATCATTGCTCCTATCATTAATAAGTTTCCCTTTGTTGATCCAGAAGAAAAATCTAAAGAACCCTGCTCAAAAATCACCACAAATACTCCGATAATGGATACTATAACACAACTAACGACTCTCTTAGTCACTTTAAACTTATAGAATAATGATTCAGTAACAAGTGTAAAAATTGGTACAGCAGCGACAATAATAGATGCATTTGAAGCTGTTGTATATTTTAAACCTATATTTTCAAATAAAAAATAAAAAACTATACCAAACAGAGATGAAGCAGACAAAAGCAGAACATCCTTAATTGACATTTTTATAAAGAGTTTCTTTACACAAAGAAATATAACGAGAACAACAGATGCAATAACTTGACGGAAAAAAGCTATTGTGATTGGAGGAAGCTCCTGAAGTATTATTTTGGTACTGACAAAGGAGTACCCCCAGAATACAACTGAGAGTAGTATGGCAACAATTGCTAATAGCTTAGATTTTTTTATAGACATTATTATGTATTCCTCCAAAGAAGTCAAAGTATCAATACATATCTTCTCATAACCTTTGTATAATAACAAGAATTTGTTCATAGCAGAAACCACCAAAACTGTAAAATCAAACGCCTCGAAATATTTTTATTAATGCAAGTTTCGGCTTTTAAGCTTGCAATTCCCCACAATACAAATACTCTCCAAAGTGAATATTAACTTTATCATTTGTAAATAATACGCAATGGAAAGTTAAAAAAGAATATGTGTTTATTGGAGGTTATTATGAATAATGTTCAAGAAATTTCTCATCAAAATATAAGCGTAAAAAAGGCAATATTGCTTTTGGCTGGTTGGGTATCTGCTATTTTAGCATTATTTATTTATCCATTTGTGTTTGGAATGCTAGGAGTGGTTTCTGGTATTCTTGCCACTAAAAATAACAAAAGTAGAATAGGAGTTTATCTGGTTGTATCGTCTATTGTTCTTATGGGAGTTGGACTGGTTTTTAGTACTAAGATTCTACCATTAGTCTATCATAGATAATAGTAGTTTATCTGCAGTGAATTAAGCCTAATCAAAACTCTGGGAAAGATTTCTAGATGTATAAATAGAATTATCTTGTGCAAAAATATATCTTAAATTATGAAAATATAATTGTTATTTAGCCATAACACTAGGCTTTTATTCAAAATGGTGGAACTCTTCCATTAGTGCTATAGCTAATATTGTTTAGTTGTTCGTAAATATATGTTGGAGGAAAATATGAGTGAGTTGGGTAACGGTAACCTACTAATTATTGGGGGTGCAGAAGACAAATGGGGTCAGAGTTCGGTACTAAAGAATGCAATTGAAATGTGTGGAGGCGCAGAATCAAAAATTATTGTTATAACAACTGCGACACAAAAACCTGAAGAAGTTGGAAAAGAATATAGAGCAGTATTTACACGGCTTGGGGTAAAAGATATAGATGTTCTAAATATAGATAGTAGGGATGATGCCAATAATGACTCTGTCGCACTAAGAATATCAGGTGCTTCAGGTATTTTTTTTACTGGAGGAGATCAGCTTAGGATTACAAGTATTCTGGGGGGAACAAAAACTTTTAGAGTTCTTAGAGATATGTATAAGAAAGAGATACCAATAATAGGGACAAGTGCAGGAGCATCCGCGATGAGTAGTACAATGATTGTGGACGGAAATAGTAATTCAGCTGCAAGGAAATGTACACTAGGCATGTCCCCAGGACTAGGATTTCTTGAACATGTAATAATTGATCAGCATTTTGAACAAAGAGGGAGACTTGGCAGATTACTAGTGGGCGTTGCACAGAATCCATCAATATTAGGTATTGGAATTGATGAGGATACAGCAATTAAAGTGCACTCAAATGTTTCCTTCGAGGTAGTCGGTACAAATTGTGTAACTGTAATTGATGGTACTACTATACAGGAATCCAATGTTTCAGAACTTAATCCAGAAGAAATAATAGCATTATCAAATGTCACTATCCATGTTTTACCTAGTGGCTATAGATTTGATTTGAGTAAAAGAACAGTAAAATTAACTAGAAAATAAAAAGTATTTAGTTAATCTTTTAAAAATGCGCAATTATTTAAATTATATTGGAGGGTTTTTCAGGTGCAAATTCAAAGCATTTATTGCTTTCAAGGTAAAAATATATACAGTCATCAGCCAGTAATCCGTATGATAGTAGACATAGGAATATATGAGGCTGGTCCAACAAGAGAAATACCTGGTTTTAATAAGAGACTGCTTGAATACTTCCCAGAACTAGCAGAGCATACTTGTGGGCTTGGATATAAGGGTGGGTTTGGAGAACGTCTAATAGGGGGCACTTATATTGGACATGTGGCAGAACATCTAATTATTGAACTTCAAAACAGGATGGGATACCCTGCTAAGTACGGTAAAACAAGGCAAATAGGCACTTCTTCGAAATATTACATTATATATGAGTATATAAATGAAGTTTTTGGCATTGAATGTGGCAAAAAAGCTATTGAAATAGTTAAGGCCTTTGCACAAGGCACCCCAATTGACATAGATAATATAATATATAACCTAAAGAAGATATCTTTGGAGTCTGATATGGGGCCAAGTACAAAAGCTATTTATCAAGCTGCAAAAAATAGAGATATCCCAGTTAGCAGAGTAGGAACAGGAAGTATTTTAAAACTAGGGTATGGAAAAAATACAAGAACGATACAAGCATCACTTACCGATAGTACAAACTGTATAGCTGTTGATATTGTATCGGACAAGCAGCTGACCAAAAGAATATTAATGGACAATAATATTCCTGTTCCCTATGGTCTAGTGGTACAGAGTCTACAGGAGGCATTGGAAGTTGTACAAAAGGTTGGATTTCCACTGGTAATAAAACCGTTAGACTCTAATCAAGGCAAAGGTGTAACTGTAAATATTATGTCGGAAAGTCAAATACACCAAGCCTTTTTGGAGGCTAATAAACATTCAAAAAAAGTGATACTAGAGAGATATATAAGCGGTAAGGATTATCGCGTTCTGGTTGTTGGTGGGAGAGTATGTGCAGTAGCAGAGAGAAAGCCGCCCAAGGTTATTGGTGATGGAATTAGTACAATCTCAGAGCTGGTTAAACTGGAAAACATGAATCCTTTAAGAGGCGAAGACCATGAAAAGTCTTTAACATATATTAAGCTTGATGACATAGCTATAAATTATCTCAAAGCTCAGGGACTATCCTCAGATAGTATTTTAGAGGCAGGACGGAGCATTTATCTAAGGCAGAATGGAAATATAAGTACTGGGGGTACAGCAAGAAACTGTACAGAGGAGATACACCCCAAAAATGCATATTACGCAAAAGCCGCTGCGGAGGCTTTGGGTTTAGATATTGCAGGAATAGATTTCGCGACAGAGGATATCTCATGTCCGATAGATATTAATGCAGGTGCAATTATCGAGGTAAATGCAGCTCCCGGACTTAGAATGCATCTACATCCATGTGAGGGTGAGCCTGTAAATGTTGCGGAGGATATTCTTAACATGATGTACCCAGATGATAGTAGCTATAGTATTCCGATTGTAGCAATCACAGGTACAAATGGCAAAACCACTACAACAAGGCTTATTAAGCATACTCTATCAATAATGGGACTAAATATAGGAATGACTTCAACAAGTGGAATATATGTTGGAGATAAGTGTATTCAGAAAGGGGATACCACTGGGCCTGTGAGCGCAGGACTAATATTGTCAAACAAAACAGTAGATGCTGCGGTACTAGAAACAGCTAGAGGTGGAATAGTGCGTAAAGGCCTTGGATATGACCTTGCAGATGTTGGTGTTTTAGTTAACATCAGTGATGACCATCTCGGAATAGATGGAATAAATACACTAGAGGAACTAGCACATACCAAGGCGCTCGTCATTGAAGCTATTAAGCCTAATGGATATGCAGTATTGAATGCTGATGATAGTATGACGCCATATATGCTAAATAGGGTTAGAAGTAACGTAATCATGTTTAGCCGCATAATAACAAGCTCATTATTTAAAAAGCACTGTAAAAACCCTAATAATATCGCTGTATTCGTCAAGGACAGCTTTGTTTGGGTATTAAAAGATTCTAAAAAGATTCCTCTTATAGGGCTAGAAGATATTCCGATAACCTTTGGGGGGCTTGTGGAATGCAATGTTGAGAACTCGCTAGCCGCCATAGCCGCTTTAATCGGACTGGATGTTCCAATGGATATTATTAAAAAAGGACTAAGTTCCTTCCAACCGGATGTAGTGCTAAACCCTGGCAGATTTAACATTTTTGATATGGGCGGTTTTAAGGTGATGATAGATTATAGTCACAATATAGCTGGTTACAACGCTGTTGTAAAATTTATTCAAAAAGTTAAAGCCAAGCGCCTAGTAGGTATAATGGGAATGCCCGGAGATAGACTTAATTCTAATATTAAAGAAGTTGGAGAGCTATGCGCCAGGTCATTCGCAAAGATTTATATAAAAGAAGATGTTGATTTAAGAGGACGTAAAACAAGAGAAGTAGCAGAACTACTGGAAGCAAGTATAATTAATTCTGGAGCAAAAAGAGAGAATGTAGAAATAATACTAAGTGAAACTGAAGCACTTGAAAAGGCTATGCTCGATGCAAGACCAGGTGATTTGATAGCGTTGTTTTATGAAGAATTAGATCCAGTTATTCATATGATAACAAAATTCAAGAAGGAGCAGGAAACAACAAATCTCCTTATAGAAAACAGTTTAAAGGCTAATAAAGTTGACTTAAATGAAATAGAAAGCTTGACTTTTAAGACAACCAATTAATAGACAAGTTTCTACAAATTACCCTATATGGCAGAATCGAAAGAAATGTAATATAATGATACTGCACATAAAGTACTTAGGGGGTAAAAATGCCGGAGGTTTATTATTATGTAAAGTCTGAAAATGTATCCAACATAATAGATTGTGGACTTAAGTTATCAACATTTCATAATAAAGAGGTAATAATAGAAAATGAAAAGAAGCTATGCTTTTCAGGGCTGATAAACCCAAAGGATGACCTCGAATTATACAAATCCACATCGTTCAGATGCCTAAAGCTTCAGGTCAAAAGTGAGAAGTGTTTTGTTGCTGATAGGTTTATTTATGAAACTACACAGGGACAGGATATGGAACTTTATTACAAAACAATAATTCCTATAGAACAATATATGTTTGGAGAGTACAGACTTCCAGAGTGCCTTATTATTACCACCATTTTAGCTGGGGAGGCATCTGTTTTAGACAAACGAATGGATTCTCCAGTAATATATTCTAATTCAGAGGAGTTATACATAAACAATGTTTTGCAGGAACTCCGAGAACAATATGCAGAAATTGATGATTCGCTTCTTTACTATTTTCTCGATAAGCTTACAGATTTGGGGAAACTTGATAAAATAGAAAATAGTAATACAGATACATCTATTTTTAAAAATGAATCAGGCAGAACTTATTGCGTAAAAACCCCGGATTTGAAAAAGTTCTGTCGTTAAATCCGCCTATTGCTACATGGAGGTTAATTTGAAAAATCTGATTTTAGAAAAGTTAAAGCAAAACAAGGAATATATTTCGGGTGAAGAATTAAGTAAAAATTTTGGCGTATCAAGGACAGCTATTTGGAAACATATAAATGAACTCCGAAAAGATGGCTATAATATCGAGTCATCCTCAAAAAAAGGATATAGGCTAGCTGGGGCACCAGATTTGCTGGATGGTAGAGAGCTTATAATACCTAAAGGACAGATAATCGGAAGAGAAATAATTCATTTCCAAGAGATAGACTCAACTAACAATCATGCGAAAAAAATTGCAAACGATGGTTGTCCACATGGAACTATTGTTGTTTCTGAGAAGCAGACACTGGGACGTGGAAGAGTAGGCAGAGAGTGGAAATCTTATAATAGTGAGGGTTTATGGTTCACAATAGTTTTAAGGCCTGACCTCGAACCCGAAAATGTTCAGATAGTTACACTGGCAGCATCAGTTGCTGTTGTAGAGGGAATATTAGATACTCAAGGAATAGTTTGCGGAATCAAGTGGCCCAATGATATAATACTAGATAATTGCAAATTAGGTGGAATACTAACTGAACTTTCTGCCGAGCCTGGACATGTTAATTATGTAATACTGGGTATAGGCATCAATATTAATCAAGATTCAAGTACTTTTGACGATGAAATAAAGAATAGAGCTACTTCTTTAAAAATACATAGGGGTAAACCAGCTTCTCGGGTCAGAGTGCTTGAAAGCATTTTGACTAGATTTGAAGATATATATAGTATTATGCTACAAGGAAAAACGCAGGAAATTATAAATAGGTGGAATAGCTATTCCGTGACCATAGGAAAAGAAGTAAAGATCATTTTTAAGGATATTGAATATATTGGATTAGCTCAGTCCATTGCTTCAGATGGCAAACTTGTTGTAAAATGTAATGATGGAGTAGTTAGAGAAATATCAGCAGGCGAAATACATATTAGAGGTTTGTTGGGATATACATGATGTGATTTTATATAGCAAATAAAGTGTAGGAGGAATTTATCAGTGGTTAGAAAAAATGAGTACCCTAGGAAAACCGATTTTTCAAAGGATGGCGTTCAGGGAAGTGAGCCTGCTGCTTCAAATTTTCCACAAAAGAGTGGAGAGTTTCATCACAAAGAAAATATTACAAGAAACAACCGTCCTCCAAGAGAAACTCAACAGCGGGATAACAATCAGCAAAAAGAATATCAGCGCAGAGAAACCCCAAAGAGAGAAACTACATCACGTGATAATCAGCTAAGGGATAATGTTCAGAGGGAAAATGCTCCAAGGGAAAACACGCTAAGAGAAAATACTCCAAGAGTAAATACCTCAAAAGAAAATACTCCAAGAGAAAATACTCCAAGAGAAAATACTCCAAGAGTAAATACCTCAAAAGAAAATATTCCAAGAGTAAATACTCCAAGGGAAAATACTCCAAGAGAAAATACTCCAAGGGAAAATACCACAAAGGATAATCTTCAAAAAAATAACCATAGAGAAAATACCCAGAATAGAGACGGTTATAGGGACAATAGAGAGCCATATAGACAGCATAACCAGAGACCCGCTATTAAACCCCAAACTGAGGAAAATCTAGACGACATCTCAGCAGATATAGGTAGAATAGAGAAAGAAATTGAGCTTGAACTTAAAGAGATAAGGAGCATGAGACTTGGAATATAGTTCTGTGACTCATGGAGGGTTCAAATGATTCTTGTAGTGGATGTTGGCAATACCAATATTGTATTAGGTGCGTTTGAAAGCAAGGAACTTCTGGCGAGTTGGCGTCTTAGCACCATAGAAGCGAGAACTGCAGATGAATTGGGAATGCTGTTATTAAATTTGTTTGAACATGAAAAGCTGAGTGCAGAAAAGGTTGATGCAGTAATTATTGCTTCAGTTGTTCCAACAATAATGTACACACTTGAGCATTCAATAAAAAAGTACTTTAGAATTGATCCTATGATTGTTGGTCCAGGAACTAAGACCGGAATTAATATTCGATGTCAAAATCCAAAAGAAGTTGGTGTCGATAAGATTGTAAATGCAGTGGCTGGATTTGAAATGTATGGAGGGCCGCTCATAATTGTAGATATGGGCACCGCGACTACATTTTGTGCTATAACTGCGAAAGGTGAATATTTAGGTAATGTGATATGCCCTGGAATAAAAATAAGTGCTGAGGCTCTTTATCAGAAGGCAGCAAAACTTCCTAGAATTGACTTAATTAAGCCAGAAAGTGTAATTGGAAAAAACACCATATTAAGTATGCAATCGGGTATTTTTTATGGATATGTTGGTCAAATTGATTACATAGTTAAGAGGATGAAGCATGAAATGCAGGAGGATGCTGTCAAGGTTATTGCAACAGGCGGTCTAGCGAGACTGATTTCTGAGGAATCCAAAGCAATAACTGAAGTAAATTCTACATTAACCCTAAACGGACTTAGAATTGTATATGAGAGAAACCAAAACTAAAAAAACAATAATAAAAAAACAATAATAAAAAAAGACATTATGAGTCTTTTTTTTTATTATTTACCTGCCATAAAAAATACGAAGCTGCATAAACTAAGCTAGTACCAACGGATTCAAGGAATATATATGTATAACTATTTGTACAAGTTATATATTATGTATACATCGATAGCATGTAGACTCGAAAATTATAGAATTAGATACTATAATAGATATATATTAAAACAACAAGGCGTTACAGCAAAATGCATCTCTAAAGGAGCAATTAAAACATTTGTAACTTAAAATGTATTGTGGTACGCTATTAGCAATTGTGAAAAAAATGGAGGGTTTTGTATGGGATATAAAGTAGCTATTATAGGAGCAGGATTTGTTGGAGCATCAGCAGCATATGCGATGTCCATAAACAATTTAGTATCAGAATTAGTATTAATTGATGTAAACAAGGAAAAGGCTTTTGGTGAGGCTCTTGACATTGGCGATGGTTTGTCATTTTGTGGTAACATGACAGTTTATTCAGGTGATTATTCAGATGTTAAGGACTGTGATGTTATAGTTATAACTGCAGGCGCTGCTAGAAAACCAGGTGAAACACGTTTAGACCTTGCAAAGAAAAACACTTCAATAATGAAGAGTATAGTTACTGAAGTTATGAAGTATTACAACCATGGTGTAATTCTTAGTGTGTCAAATCCAGTTGATGTTTTGGCATATATGACACAAAAATGGTCTGGTTTGCCGGCAAGCAAAGTTATAGGTTCAGGTACAGTACTAGATAGTGCTAGATTTAGAACTCTATTAAGTCAGGCATTGGATGTAGATATTGCCAATGTTCACGGCTATATCATTGGTGAACACGGTGATTCGCAGTTACCATTATGGAGTTCAACTCACATTGCAGGAACAAAATTTGATGATTATGTTAAAGCTAATGGCTTAACCATTGACAAAGAAAAGCTCTTTGCTGATGTTAAAACAGCAGGTGCTACAATAATCAAGAATAAGGGAGCAACTTATTACGGTATAGCTCTTTCAATCAACAGAATCGTAGAATCAATCTTAAAGGACTTTAACACAATTATGCCTGTTGGTACTGTTCTTGATGGACAATATGGTATTAAAGATGTATTGTTAAATGTTCCTACAATAGTTGGTGGAGGCGGAGCTGAAAAAGTTCTTGAATTAAACATCTCTGACGCAGAATTGCAGCTTTTGAGACATTCAGCAGAACAAGTTAAAGCAGTTATTAATGAAATTAAAAATATATAAAGCTTAATAAATTTAAATCGAAACTTGAGAGGGTTTCGATTTAAATTTTATGAAATTGTTGTTAAAGATTTCACAGAGGTGTAGAATTAACAAGTAAAAAAGAATTATTAAATATTTTGGAGGACAAAAAATGGGAACTATTTATGAAGATTCACTTAAAGCCCACGAAGAGTGGGGAGGCAAATTAGAAGTAATATGCAGAGCTCCATTAAAGGACTCAAGAGATCTATCATTAGCTTACTCACCAGGAGTTGCTGAACCATGTCTAGAAATACAAAAAGATGTTGAGAATTCATACAAATATACTAGAAGACATAACTTGGTAGCTGTTATTACTGATGGTACAGCAGTACTAGGTTTGGGTGATATAGGGCCAGAAGCTGGTATGCCAGTTATGGAAGGAAAATGTGTGCTCTTCAAGACTTTTGGAGATGTTGATGCTTTCCCTCTCTGTATTAAATCAAAGGATGTTGATACTATAGTAAACACTGTTAAGCTACTAGCAGGTAGCTTTGGTGGTGTAAATCTAGAGGATATTGCAGCTCCTAGATGTTTTGAAATTGAAGAAAGACTTAAAAAAGAATGTGATATTCCAATCTTCCATGATGACCAGCATGGTACTGCAATAGTTACTGCTGCAGGTCTTATCAATGCGTTAAAGGTTGTTGGAAAGAAAATTGAAGAGGTTTCAATAGTTGTTAACGGAGCTGGTTCAGCTGCTATCGCTATTACAAAGCTTCTTTTCTCAATGGGTCTGCGTAAAGTTGTTCTCTGTGATACAAAGGGTGTTATTTATGAGGGAAGAGATAATCTCAATCCAATCAAGGCTGAAATGGCTAAGATTACTAACCTTGAAGGTAAAAGAGGTTTGTTGAAAGATGTTATTGTTGACGCTGATGTATTTATCGGAGTATCTGCACCAGGAACGGTTACAGTTGATATGGTTAAGACAATGGCAAAGGATCCAATAATCTTTGCATGTGCTAACCCAACTCCTGAAATCATGCCTGAGTTAGCACATGAGGCTGGTGCTGCAGTTGTTGGTACTGGTCGTTCAGACTATCCAAATCAGGTTAATAACGTTCTTGCATTCCCTGGTATTTTCAGAGGTACCTTTGATGTAGGAGCACGTGAAATAAATGACGAGATGAAAATTGCTGCTGCTTATGCAATAGCTGAACTCGTTACAGATGTTGAAAGAAAAGCAGAATACGTTATTCCATCTCCATTTGATCCTAGAGTAGCAAAAGCAGTTGCAGCAGCAGTTGCAGATGCAGCTAGAAAAACCGGAGTTGCTAGAAAGTAATTTCCTTGATTAAACAAAATTATTAAAACAAAAAGCCATAGGTAAAAATACCTGTGGCTTTTATTTGAGCAAAAAAGGCTAAGAAAGAGATTGTTGCATGTTTTGCGACAATCTCTTTTTGAATATATTGAATTACATCAAATACTATGAAAAATAAATATGCTTTTTGTACATAATAAGCTATAGACAGTATAATAGCAACTCAGTAATAATTAATAATAACCGATATGAATAATAACCGATATGAATAATAACCAATATGAATAATAACCAATATGAATAATAACCAATATAAATAGCAAAGGAATACGGTGACTATAAATGATAGTAGAAAAGTTTTTTGAGAATCCTAAAACACTTCATGTTAATACAATGGATAACAGAGCTTATTTTATTCCATACCCAACTATCGATGATACATTATCTCAAGATAGAATAGCTTCTAAAAGGTTTCAACTTTTAAATGGACAGTGGAGCTTTGAGTATTTCAATAGTATTTATGATGTTACTGAAGAATTCTTTGCACCTGACTTTGATATTTCAAATTTTAAGAAAATTCCTGTCCCTGCCACATGGCAAAACCATGGCTATGACAAGCAGCATTATACAAATATAAGATATCCTTTTCCTTATGACCCGCCATACGTACCTATTGAGAATCCCTGTGGTGCTTATGTTATACAGTTTGATATTGACAATAATTGTGATGGCATGCGCAAATACTTGAATTTTGAAGGTGTAGACTCCTGCTTTTATCTTTGGATAAATGGCGAATTTGTAGGCTATAGCCAGGTTTCACATTCAACCAGTGAATTTGATATAACAGATTTCGTACATGTGGGTGCCAATACCGTTGCGGTATTGGTGCTTAAATGGTGTGATGGAAGTTACTTCGAGGATCAGGATAAATTCAGAATGTCAGGAATTTTCCGTGATGTATATATACTTTACCGCCCTCAAAACCATATTCGTGACTTCTTCGTAAAGACTACATTAAAGAACGGCTATAAGCAGGCAGAAATTTCAGTGGAGCTTGCTTTTTTAGGGGATCAACTATCAGTTGGATATGCACTTATAGATATTAATTTACAGAAGGTTATTCAAAAAGGACAGGCAGTAGGAAGTAACATTAATATTACCTTGGAAAATCCACAATTGTGGACTGCCGAGACACCAATGTTATACACATTAATGCTAAGTACAGGTGATGAAGCAATTGCAACCAAACTTGGTATTAGAGAAATCAAAATAATAGATAAAGTTGTATATTTGAATGGCACCAAAATAAAATTCCGTGGGGTAAATCGCCATGATAGCAATCCGGTTACCGGACCTTCGGTCACGGCTGAAGATATGCTTTTAGACTTAATGCTAATGAAGCAACACAATATAAATGCTATCCGTACCAGCCATTATCCAAATTGTCCTATTTTTCTTGAATTTTGTGATAAATATGGGTTTTATGTGATTGCGGAGGCAGATATTGAAGCTCACGGAACCACTGCAATATATGGTGGAGCACAGGATGGTAAAGCCTTCCCACTACTAGCACATGATCCTACGTATGAAGAGTCTATTTTGGACCGAGTGCAGAGAAGTGTTATAAGAGACAAAAATCATCCAAGTGTGGTTATTTGGTCATTGGGAAACGAATCTGGCTATGGTAGGAATTTTGAGAGCGCACTTAAGTGGGTAAAAAGCTATGACTCAAGCAGACTTACGCACTATGAAAGCGCATTGTATTCACCTGACGGATATGACAGTGATTACAGTAATCTAGACCTATATAGTCGGATGTATGCTTCCTGTGAAGAAGTAGCTAATTATTTTGATCGGGATAACGGGGATAAGCCCTTTATACTGTGTGAATATGTTCATGCTATGGGAAATGGACCAGGCGATATAGAAGAATATCATGAGCTTATTCAAAAATATGATGGTTTTTGTGGAGGCTTTGTCTGGGAATGGTGTGACCACGCAGTATTTATGGGAAAAGGTGAACAGGGTAAAGATAAACTTTTCTATGGTGGTGATTTTGGAGAGTTCCCGAATGATGGCAACTTCTGTCTCGATGGACTTGTATACCCTGATAGAAAACCTCATACTGGACTTTTGGAATACAAAAATGTTATCAGACCTGTAAGGCTTGTGAAAGCTAATCTTAAGGAAGGAAAGATAACTTTTAAAAACATGTTGGATTTTACAAATTTAAAGGATTATTTGTATATAAACTATCAGGTGACACAGGATGGTCAAGTTATATTTGAGGGAACTATAGATGATAGCAGCATCTTAAATATAAAGCCTCATCAAGAAAAAGTAATTTATTTAACTCTAAATAATATAAATGAGAGCAATTGCTACATTAAGTTTAGTTATATTCAAAAAAATGACATGGAATTTACTCAAAAGGGCCATGTTTTAGGCTTTGATCAGGTTGAAGTATCTGTAGAGAAGAAATACGATGGTAGTAGTAAAATTGAGAGCTTAATTAGACAAGGCATGTCAAAGTCAGACAAATTATTTGCACATGATAAGTCAAAATCAGGCAGTCTGAGCGAGCAAGATATGCCGATGTCAAACAATCTGAATGAGCAAGAACCACCAAAGTCAGAAAGTCTCAATGAGCAGGAGCTGTCAAAGCTAGGAAGTACAGAACCAAATTGTATGTCAAACACAGAAGACGCTATTATTAAGAACACTCAGAAGAATAAAAGCTTATCAGCACAAGAGAGTGACCGCAAGCTAGTTATTGTTGGGCAAAATTTCAGATATACCTTTAACAAAATGACAGGTGCTTTTGATGAAATGGTTTATGACAACAACGTTATTTTAGATAAGCCAATGAACTATAATATTTGGAGAGCTCCAACTGATAACGATAGAAATGTGCGTACCAAATGGGAAGAGTGTGGCTTTGACAGGGCTATTTCAAGGGCGTATTCTACTTCTGTGGTAAGCCTTGAGAACAGTATAAGAATAGTAAGTGACCTTTCCATATCCGCTGTATACATTCAGAGGATACTAAGCGTGAGCGCGGAGTGGTTAGTTGGTGATACTGGTATAGTTTCCTTTAATATTCAGGTCGAAAGAAATATGGAAACCCCATTCTTGCCACGATTTGGGCTTCGATTGTTCTTGCCCAAGGAAATTAATCAGGTTGAATATTTTGGATATGGACCATACGAAAGCTATGTGGATAAGCACAGAGCATCGTATTTGGGCCAGTTTAAAGCAAAGGTAGCAGATTTGCATGAGGACTATATTAAGCCTCAAGAGAATGGTAACCATTGGGGTACTCATTATGTGAAGCTAATATCAAAGACTGGAGTAGGTCTGGCAGCGACAAATAATGAAACTTTTGATTTTAATGTTTCCCATTATACGCAGGAGGAACTGACAGTAAAGAAACATAACTTTGAGTTACAGGAGTGTGGAAGTACTGTGCTCTGTTTAGATTATACTCAGAGTGGAATAGGCTCAAACAGCTGTGGCCCTGAGCTGTCAGAAAAGTACAGGTTTGATCACCAGAGATTTGATTTCAATATGACATTTAAGCCGATAGTGGGGTAAGTAGACTAAAACACTACACTAACGAAATACTAAGGGAAACGGTTTTTAGCTTCCCTTAGTATTCTATTTCAGAAAAAATGTCTATCATCCATTTCATGTAGCTTGCTAGGGATTACTTACCTTAGACTATAGAGTACTTCAACAGATTTAACTCATAAAACACCAACATATATTGACACTTCTGTATCAGTGGTTAATAATGGTATATATTGTAGTAATCTAGGTACCACATTTGACGAAAATACAAGAATGTGGAGGAAATATAATAATGTTTTTGAGTAGAGTACAATTGTACAATTATTCATAGCTATAATAACAACACATATAATTTTACCGGTGTTACTTTTAATGGGACTTTTTTTATTTGGAAAAAGTTCTTTAATTGGTGCGATTATCGGTATCTTCTTTGTAGGGAATTTGATACTTCTATTATTTAAAATTGGAAGTTGGGAATTTACATGGTATTATACCCGTTATTTTTTTGTGCTCAAGACCCCATCTGCATATGAAAGTATCTAAAAAAATGAGATATAATAAATATATTGATATTATTAAGAATTAAGTATAAAGATAATCTTTATCAAATATACAACTTCATGAGAGAAGCAGGTGAACCCACAATTAATAAAGATAGCGTGCCAGCTAACAAGGATAGTACTCAAGTTAATAAGTATAGCGTGTCAGCTAACAAGGATAGTACTCAAATTAATAAGGATAGCGCGTCAGCTAACAAGGATATCACGCTAGTTAATAAGTATAGTGTGCCAAATAACGAGGATAGCAAGCTAGTTAACAAGTATAATGCCCCAATATATAACTATTTGCGAGAGTATGCCAAGCAGGATATAAATGTATTTCACATGCCAGGGCATAAGCTTGCTAAAGGAATGCCGCAAGATTTGGTGCAGGATGTTTTGCAGCTAGATGTGACTGAAGTAGAAGGCACAGACAACCTACATTATCCAGAGGGCATAATAAAACGTGCTGAGGAGCTAGCTGCAAAGGCATTCGGAGCAGATAAGACCTTCTTTCTTGTGAATGGGTCTACCTGCGGAATTCAGGCCGCTATCATGAGTGTCTGCGCCAGAGGGCAGAAAATTATCATAGGAAGAGATTCACACAAGTCGGTGGTATCAGGGCTTATACTATCTGGCGCAGAGCCAGTTTTTGTTTACCCTGAGTACAATTGTGAGTTTGGAATTACTGGGGCAATAAGTGCAAAAAGCATAGAGCAGTCATTGTGCGAGAACCCAGATGCGGTGGCCGTGCTGATTACAAGGCCAAATTATTATGGGATGTGCAGTGACATTGAGGAAATAAGCAGCATAGTTCACTCTCACAACAAACTGCTTATTGTAGATGAGGCACATGGTGCACATTTGACATTTAACCGTCAGCTGCCACCTTCTGCACTGGAGCACGGCGCAGACATATGCATACAGAGTGCACACAAAACTCTACCAGCAGTAACTCAGGGAGCATATCTCCATATTAAAGGCAATCGAGTCGATTTTGATAGATTAAAATTTAATTTAACCATGTTACAAACCTCAAGCCCATCATATATTATTATGTCGTATCTTGATATTGCCAGGGAATTAATGGTGACAAGTGGAGCCGAGAGGCTAGATGACCTGATTAAGGACCTTGAGTGGTTTAAGCAAGGGATGAATGACTATGGCACATACAAGGTTTTATCTAACCAATACCTAAGTGAAAAAACTGTCCATGACCCAACTCGACTAGTTATAAATGTTAGTAAGCTTGGTATAAGTGGTTATTGCGCGGAGAAGATATTAAGAGATGAATTTAAAACACAGGTAGAAATGGCCGATTATGAAAACCTAGTATTTATAACTACAATAGCTGATAATCGGGAAGTCTTCTCTAGATTACTAGAGGCTATGAAAGGTTTGGCTGATAATATAGCGTTGAAATGGGATAAAAAACTAGGTAAAGTTATGACATTGAGGGAATATACTGATTGCCAAAGTAAAAGCTTCAGCGAAGCTAGTATTTCTCCGTATAACGCCTATATATCGCAAAAGGATGAGGTTTCTTTTGAAGAAAGTAGTGGTAGAATATGCGCAGATATTATAACTCCTTATCCGCCTGGTATACCAATTTTATATCCTGGGGAAAAAATAGACCAATATCAAATCCAATACATTGCTGCTATTATTCAAGCAGGGGGTATGGTTAATGGAATAGGATATAATAAATATATTAAAGTAATAAAGTAGCAGAGCATATAGCATTTATAACCTTTGTTTGTATTTTATTACTAATCTATAGAATTGGATTTTATTCCATCTTGTTTGGTAATATGATATAATTTCGTTATCGAATATTGGTTGCGACTTAATAACAAATGATAATTTGGTTGGAGGAAATGTAAATGCAAAACGGTATATTTATAACTTTTGAAGGCACCGATGGTTCAGGTAAAACAACACAAATCAAGCTTGTGGAAAAACATATAATAGAAAAAGGATATGAAGTAGTTTTATCGCGGGAACCTGGAGGTACAAAAGTCAGTGAATTGATTAGGGATTTAATACTAGATCCTTCAAATACCGAGATTGTTCCTCTGACAGAGTTGATACTATATGCTGCATCAAGGGCTCAGCATGTTGCACAGATAATAAAGCCAGCAGTAGAAGCGGGGAAAATCGTGATTTGTGATAGATTTGTTGATTCTAGCTATGCTTACCAAGGCTGCGGTAGGGGTGTTGACCTTAAGATAGTGGCTGATGTTAACCGAGTGGCGATAGATGGAATGAGTCCAGATATAACGTTTTTTCTAGATATAGATCCTGAAATAGCAATAAAAAGAAGAATAAATTCAACTGGCGCTGATAGAATTGAGCAAGAAAAAATGGATTTTCATAGACGTGTATATGACGGATACAAGAAAATGGCATTGCTATTTCCAGATAGAATAAAGACAATTGACGCAAATAAATCAATAGAAGAGATTTCTTCTCAAATAAATGAATACCTAAAAGAACTACTGTAAGTCTATTATAAATTTTATGAAGGAGGTTTAAATATGAAGCTATTATTTGCTATTGTCCATGATGAGGATGGGCACAAAGTAATGGAAGAACTCAATAAGAATGGTTTTGGGGTGACAAAAATGTGTTCATCTGGAGGATTCCTTAAGGCTGGTAATACGACACTGCTTGTAGGAGTAGAGGAAGAAAAGCTAGATGAAGTAATTGCTATTATAGAGAAGAAATCAAAAAGCAGAAAACAGGTTATAAATACACCTGCATCACCAAGTGGAATGAATGGTATGAATGGAATGTATATGCCGTATCCAGTTGAGGTGGTTGTTGGGGGAGCAACAATTTTTGTAGTTGATGTAGACAGATTTCATAAGGCTTAGGGATTAATTAGAAAATATGCGTGTTAGGAAGTGAATATGTCATAAAAATTCAGGATACGTCAAATAATCCTTCTGGTATTAAAGCTTTTCCCAGCAGAGATGAAAGAGCCATTAGAAATGAAAGAGATGTAACTTTCGCGTCTCAACTAAGAAAACTGGATACACAAAATTTCCAGGAAAAAATTAAGGTTCTTGCGGATAAAATTCAGAGCCAGGGAAAAAAGCTGGAGAAAAAAGCTGATATCCGTGATTTGAAGATATACAAACAGCTAATATCTGAATTTTTAGATGAGGCAGTTTCTCATTCGCATAGCTTTACAAAGAAGAGTTTTTTAGATAGACGTGGCAGACACAGGGTTTATGCCACTATTAAGAAAATAAATGAAGAACTTATAGCACTTACAAATGAAGTGCTGGAAACTGAACAGAACAACTTAGAAATACTTAAAAAGTTAGATGATATTAGGGGACTAATATTGGATTTGTTTTTATGATACGGAGGCAAAATGTTAGGGCACCAAAAGGTGTTAAACACCTTAAAAGCAGCAATTAGAAATGATAATGTTAGCCATGCCTATATATTTGAAGGGCCTGATGGAGTGGGAAGAAGAGAGACTGCACTGTCGTTTTCGGTTATGCTTATGTGTGAGGCTGAGGATGCGCCGTGTGGGGAGTGTAAAGCATGTCGGTTATTTGCACAAAGCTCGCACCCGGACTTCCAAGAAATATATCTAGAAGACAAGAGTATTAGCGTAGAAGATGTCAGAAATATATTAAAGGGTTTAGTTATTAAACCACTTTATTCAAAATATAAAGTTTTTATTATAAATGATGCAGATAATATGACTGTTCAAGCTCAAAATGCATTACTAAAGTCGCTGGAAGAACCACCACCATATGTGGTTTTTATACTTACAGTGCAAGCTGGAGCAGCTATGACTCAGACTATTCGTTCTAGGTGTCAAAGGATACTCTTTAATAAAATAGATTATGAAGATATAATGAGAATACTTGAATCAAAATATGGTAATAGAAAGAGTGGATGGGATTTTATAGTTTCATATGCAGATGGAGTTATAGGTACAGCGATATACTTGATTGATTCTCCACAGTATCTTGAAATCAGAGATGAAGTGCTAGAGGCAGTGACACAGCTGCTATCTTCACAGGATGCAGACCTGTTTAAGCTTTACGAAATTTTTGAAAAAAATGATGATAAGATAGAATATTTATTACGTGTAATGCTACTTTTTTTTAGGGATATTATGTTATATAATCAAACAGCTGATTTAAGTATATTGATTAATTCCGATAAAAAAGATATGATAATTAAGAATGCGAGTGTAAGTCTATCTCACCTAATAAAATGTATCCATGCTATTTGGAGTGCAAAAAGAGGTCTAGAGGTTAATGCAAACTTCCAGCTTGCAATTGAGGTAATGCTGATGAAATTTCAAATTTGACTCTCATATGTGTATCATAGAAAGGAATTATATAAATGGTAAAAGTAGTAGGAGTTAGGTTCAAGAATGCAGGAAAGATTTATTATTTCGATCCTGGAGAGTTTTTAATAGACTTAAACCAAAATGTAATTGTAGAAACTGCAAGAGGCATAGAGTTTGGACTTGTAGTTGTACCAAATAGAGACGTGGACGAATCTGAGATAGTGGCTCCCCTCAAAAAGGTAATTAGGATAGCCAGCGAAGAGGATGCCACTCACGCCGCAGATAATGATAAAAAGGAAAAAGAGGCATACAATGTCTGTATGCAAAAAATAAATGATCATAAGCTCGATATGAAGCTAATAGACGTTGAATATACTTTTGATAATAATAAAGTATTGTTCTATTTTACAGCGGACGGTAGAGTGGACTTTAGAGAGCTAGTAAAAGATTTGGCTGCTGTATTCAAAACAAGGATAGAGCTGAGGCAAATTGGTGTAAGAGATGAATCCAAAATGATGGGTGGAATAGGTATATGCGGAAGGGTGCTTTGCTGCAACTCCTTCTTAGGTGAATTCCAGCCAGTATCAATTAAAATGGCAAAGGAGCAATCTCTTTCACTAAATCCCACAAAGATATCAGGTACCTGTGGAAGGCTAATGTGTTGCCTCAAATATGAACAAGAAGCCTATGAGGATCTTTTGGCTAGAGTACCTAAGGTTGGTGCTATAGTTGATACTCCGGAGGGACAGGGAACAGTGGTGGGGGTCAATCTATTGAAAGAGATTCTCAAGATAAAGCTGGATATAGGAAATGATTCTGATCTTAGAATATACAACTACAAAGAGGGAGAGGTTAAAATAATAAAGAATGCAACCTCTAGTGATGAAACTGATATTGACTTAGAAGTCCTCAAACAATTGGAGGACTAGTTATTTATTGGTTATTCATGAAGTATAAGACAAGCTTAAAGAGAGATATATTGTTAAATGCAATATAATTCAAATAAATTACGTTTGTCAATTATAAAAATTGGTGGTAGAATAATAGCGAAAAACATATGCAGCAATGCTTGTTTTTCCTTAATACTTAGGAGGTGTTTTTAAATGGCATATTTTATAACTGAAGATTGTATTAGCTGTGGCGCATGTGAATCTGAATGCCCAGTATCTTGTATATCAGCTGGTGACAGCGTATATGTAATCGATGCTGATGCTTGTATTGAATGCGGTGCATGCGCAAATGTATGTCCTGTTGATGCTCCAAAGCCAGAATAATTTTTTAGGTAAAATGGGGTCAAATAAAGGGGTAACCTTTATTTGACCCTTTTTTCAAGAATAAATAAGAGGTGTCACGTTGGTTACGATAAATGAGAAGGAACGTATAGATGACTTACAGCTCCAAGGGCTCAGATTGATCCAGAATGTAGAAGGCTTTTGCTTTGGAGTAGATGCTGTATTGGTAGCTTACTTTGCAGATGTAAAAAGGAATCATAGAGTACTTGATATAGGGACTGGAACAGGAATTATACCCATTTTGTTATCGGGGAAAACACAGGCAAAGTCGATCGTGGGTCTTGAAATACAAGAAAGTATGGCAGAAATGGCCAACCGTAGCGTTATATTGAATGACCTCCAAGACAGGGTGCAAATAGTTCATGGAGATATAAAAAGATATAGTGAATACTTTGGCAAATCTAGCTTTAATGTTGTAGTTTCGAACCCTCCATACACGAATAAAGGCTGTGGACTGGTAAACCCACATGACAGTAAAGCTATTTCCAGGCATGAGATTTTATGTAGTTTGGAGGATGTCGTGAGTTCGGCAGCCGCATTGTTAGAATCAGGAGGACAGCTGGCTATGGTGCATAGGCCAGAGAGATTGGCAGATATTATCTGCTGTATGAGAAGTAATGGTATTGAGCCAAAGTATTTAAGATTTGTGCATCCTAAGCCCTATAAAAAGCCCAATATGATATTGATAAAGGGCAATAGGGGCGGAAAACCAGAGCTAAAAGTTCAAGAGCCGTTGTATGTTTATAACTTAGATGGAACATACTCGGATGAAATAAACAAAATATATGGTAGAGAGGTAACAAAAAAATGAGCGAAAAAGGTACTCTTTATCTTGTGGCAACACCTATAGGAAATCTTCAAGATATTACATTCAGAGCAGTAAATACACTCAAAGAGGTTGATGTGATTGCGGCTGAGGATACAAGACAATCTATTAAGCTACTAAATCACTTTGAGATAAAGAAACCACTAATTAGTTATCATGAGCATAACAAGAATGTTAAAGGAAATTATTTAATTGAGCAGCTTCTTGCAGGAAAGAATATTGCTTTGGTTTCGGATGCGGGAAGCCCGGGAATATCGGACCCTGGGGAGGATCTGGTAAAGCTTGCTATAGAAAATGATGTTTTGGTCACAATGATCCCTGGGCCAGTTGCAGCAGTGACAGGTTTAGTTATTTCAGGATTGTCTACAGGCCGATTTGTATTTGAAGGATTCTTGCCCATGAATAAAAGAACAAGGCAGGAACGTTTAAAACAATTAAAGGATGAGACAAGAACTATTATTTTTTATGAAGCACCTCACAAGCTTTCATATACGTTGAAGGATATATATAATGCTTGGGGTGATAGGAAGATAGCTCTTGCAAGAGAACTAACAAAGAGGTTTGAAGAGGTTATCAGATGCGGTCTTTTTGAAGCTATGGAGAAGTATCAAAACGAAACACCTAAAGGTGAGTTTGTTGTAATAATTGAGGGACAGGATGAGAAAATACTTATTGAAAATGAGAAAGACAAATACGCAGATATAAGTATTGAAGAACACGTTCAGAGGTTTATAGAGGCCGGACTAACAAAAAAAGAAGCCATTAAAAAGGTGGCTGAGGATAGAGGAATAATTAAAAGAGATGTCTATAATTCTGTTATGAAAAAATAAAGAGAACCCCAAAGAGGTTCTCTTCATTTTTAACAAAAAGAATAAATGATATTAGTTACCAGCTCTTAATTCTTTCATGCAATCAGGGCAGATGTTTTTACCCTTATAAACTTGTACATCCTTTGCATTTTGACAGAATATACATGCAGGTTCGTATTTTTTCAAAATAATTGTTGATTCATCAACATAAATCTCCAAAGCGTCCTTTTCTGCAATATCAAAAGTTCTGCGAAGTTCAATTGGAAGAACAACTCTACCCAATTCATCAACTTTTCTAACAATACCTGTAGACTTCATAATAATAATGACCTCCTCATATACACTTTATATTTCGACAAACTTCGAAATTATAATACCATAAATTCCAATAAACGTCAACTTTAAAATAAAAGAAATATTATGTCGTTTTGTATAAGAATCATCACAATAATATTGATATAAGTACGTTTGAGGTAGGTTTATAATAAAAATAAAAAAATATTAAATTTTTGTGAACATTGTAATAATAATTAAATTACAAAGCTAGAAATAAAATACAGGGAATTAAGCAACGATGAAAAGGAGTATTCGACAAAATACGCGAGCAAAAAAAATCATAAAACATGTGAAATGTAGCATATATAATAAAAAGGTATTTGATTATGTAATAGACAATATTTTGGTGAGGTATATATGATTAACTACATATGGGTAGGATTATTGCTAATGGGATTTATTGTTGGGATTTTTAATGGCAGGATAGACGAGGTTACCAAAGCAGCTATGGACTCAGCACAAAGTGCAGTAATGGTGTGTATTGGACTTCTAGGAGTAATGTGCCTTTGGACAGGGCTTATGAAAATAGCAGAAAAGAGTGGGCTGGTCAATAGTATCGGTAAACTTGTAAGACCGATTCTGCGATTTTTATTTCCTGATATACCCAAAGATCATCCTGCACTTGGAGCTATAGTTATGAATCTGGTGGCAAATTTTTTAGGACTTGGCAATGCAGCAACCCCACTAGGAATAAAAGCTATGAATGAATTGCAAAGCCTAAACAAAGACAAAAAAACAGCAACTGATTCTATGTGTATGTTCTTGGTTCTTAATACAGCAGCTATTCAGCTAATTCCTGCTACTATAATAGCCCTTAGAACTTCTGAAGGCTCAAAAAAACCTGCAGAGATAATAGTATGTATTTGGATTGCATCTATATGTGCGACTATTATGGGTATTATAGCGGCCAAGCTATTGGCAAAGGTGTGGAATGAAAAACAAAACTAGATGTGGTGAACAATGGGAATAATAAGACACTTATCGGATTTCGCAATTCCTACAATATTTATTGTAATATTAGTGGTAGCAGTCCTCCAGAGGGTTAAAGCCTACGATTTGTTTGTTGAGGGTGCAAAAGAAGGAATTGAAACCATCATCAGAATAATGCCATCGTTAGTTGGCCTACTTGTAGCAGTGGGTGTTTTTAAGGCGTCTGGAGCACTAGATGTTTTAATATATATTCTAAGGCCGATAATAGACCTTCTGGGAATGCCACCACAGGTGGCGCCACTAGCGTTATTAAGACCTATATCTGGAAGTGCATCATTTGCATTTGTTACAGAGATAATCAAAGCTTTTGGTCCAGATACATATGAAGGTAGGGTAGCCGCAATTATGATGGGCTCTACCGAGACCATTTTCTATACACTGGCAGTGTATTATGGAGCTGTCGGTATCAAAAACATTAGATATACACTTGTAGCAGCGTTAATGGCAGATATAATAAGTGTCATAGCATCACTGTGGGCATGTAGATTTATATTTGGCTAAGTTGCCCCATAGCTCTTATTAACTTGACAGTACTGCTATATAGAAGCATTCCACGCCCACCTGCCTGAAGGAGAGCTTTGCTAGTAAGCTTATTCATACCATCATTAGCTTTAGGATGGGTAACATATATACTTAGTAAAATTTTTAGGATAGAGAAGTAATAATCAGAATGAGAAACTTGGCTCTGAGCTACTGCATCGATAAAATAGGTGATTCTATCCTCATACTCCTTCAAATTCTTATAATAAAAAATAGAGTTTATACTTTTAGAAAAAAGGTCGTTATTGTAGTTTAGATACCCTTCCAATATCTTCTGAGCACCACATATCCATGGAAAGAATGCTTTATTTACACTTTCAACCTCTTGCTCTGTCAAATCGGGGTTTGTTGCCAAAGCAAGTAGAAACTGTATACTGAGCGGAGAATCAATTGACATACAGTACTCCCAGTTTGATATATCAGGATACTTTTGTCCATGGGCACGACTCCAACTAAGAAGATTGATTTCCTTACCTGTATCGTCCGAAGAATACTTTGTAACCTGTAAATCAATAAATAGTGACAAGTAACCAGCGATATAGCCCCTAATAATATCGAAGGAGGGTAAAAGACGTACCTTTTGCCTACACTTTTCTACAAGTATACTTAAATAGCCATCATCGTCCTTTGATGGGAAAAAAGTAAAATACTTTTCATAAGCTTCTGTACGAAGGTTGGTAGCATCTTTTAAGGATGAAAAAATCAAATTTAAAAAGGGCTTTGTGCTAGTGGATGAATGCGCACAAATTGAGTCTAAGTACTGAACAAGTGCTTGAAACGAGAATATAACCTCTGTCGCTAAAGCAACATCAACCTTTGGATATAAAGTGAGGACAGAGGAAACTGCTAAATCAAAGTTGTTTCTACCCAAGGCATCTAAGGCATTTGATTTCATAGAGCGCATTTTAATGCGATTTGTATATATTCTATATTCATTTATTCGTTTATTAACTATGGGATAAATAATTTTAGTATAGTTTTTTGTAAAGCTTATACAGTTTAATAAATTACTCATATAAACAATCCTTTCAAAAGTTCCTACAATGCAAAAGACCACACAATTCAATGTTGCTACAGTTCAAGGTTCTTAGGATATTACTTAATATTGACTTTGTGACCACGTATGTAAACAAATAGACAGATATAGCAAGCGTAGTTTTAGTGAAGTATAATCAAAGGGTTAAGTCTATTTGGGTTAACTGTAATATTATCCTTGAAAAAATTAAAACAAATATGTATAGTAGTAATAAGTACTATTAAATTATACCATGTTAAGGAACAACTAAATATTAAAAGAGAAATAGTCACTTTAAATGCGGAAATTTATTATTTAATTTCTTATAAATAAAAAGCAACAATTAGTGGCAAATGAGGAGGAAAGTATGTCTAAAAAAACTTATTATATTACAACACCTATATATTATCCAAGTGGTAAGCTTCACATAGGGCATTCATATACAACTGTTGCAGCAGATGCTGTGGCTAGATATAAGCGATTAAATGGTTATGACGTAATGTTTTTAACGGGAACAGATGAGCACGGTCAGAAGATACAAAGAAAGGCTGAGGAGAAGGGAATAACTCCGAAAGCATATGTGGATGAAATTGTATCTGGTATAAAAGAACTTTGGAAGCTAATGAAAATAACTAACGACAAATTCATAAGAACTACAGATGAAGATCATGTGGAGGCAGTTCAGAAGATATTTAAGAAGCTCTATGATCAGGGCGACATATATAAAAGTGAATACGAAGGTTGGTATTGCACGCCTTGCGAGTCTTTTTGGACAAAGACTCAGCTAGCAGAGGGTAAGTGTCCCGATTGCGGTCGTGAGGTAGAGCTGACTAAAGAAGAAAGCTACTTCTTCAGACTATCTAAATATCAAGATAGATTAATAAAATTAATAGAAGAAAATACTGAATTTATCCAACCTGTGTCTAGACAAAATGAAATGTTAAACAACTTCCTAAGACCAGGATTAGAAGATATAGCTGTTTCTAGAACTACCTTTAATTGGGGTGTTCCGGTAACTTTTGATGAAAAGCATGTAGTATACGTATGGATAGATGCTTTATCAAATTACATTACAGCAATGGGCTATGCATCTGCGGAGGACGCAAATTTCAAAAAATATTGGCCAGCAGATGTTCATTTAGTTGGAAAGGAAATTGTTAGATTCCACTCAATAATTTGGCCAGCAATGCTTATGGCTCTAGATTTGCCACTCCCTAAACAGGTTTATGGACATGGATGGCTTTTGCTTGAAGGTGGAAAGATGTCCAAATCAAAAGGGAATGTTGTTGATCCTCAGATATTAGTGGACAAGTATGGACTAGATGCAATAAGGTATTTCTTACTAAGAGAAGTTCCGTTTGGATCAGATGGTGTTTTCTCGAATGAAGCGCTTATAAACAGAATAAATTCTGATCTGGCAAATGATTTGGGAAACCTTGTAAGTAGGACAGTTGCTATGGTAGAAAAGTACTTTGGCGGAACTATACCAGCGGAAAAGGTGGCTGGTGACTTTGATGAGGACTTGTTAAGAATCGTCCAAGAAACTCCAAGAAAAGTAGAAGATTTGCTTGATAAATTGCAATTTAGCACTGCTTTGTCAGAGATATGGAAGATAATTTCAAGATGTAATAAATATATAGACGAAACTATGCCTTGGGTTTTGGCAAAGGATGAGGTAAATAGTGCAAGACTTGCACAGGTAATGTATAATCTTGTAGAAAGCCTTCGCATTACAGCTATTCTTATTGAGCCCTTTATGCCTGAGACTCCAGAGAAAATATGGAATCAGTTAGGAATTGACAATAAGAACCTTCTTGAATGGGGTAAAGCCAAGGAATGGGGTTTGTATCCATTAGGATCATGTGTTAAAAGGGGAGATGTAATATTCCCTCGAATAGATATAAAGAAAGAACTAGAAGAAATTGAAAATATGAGTGTAGAAAATAAATTGGCAGTAAAAGGTGAAAAAATCAAAGAAGCCAAAGTAGCCAAAGTAGCCGCAAAAGAGTCTACACAAGCAGTAGCTGAGGTGGATAATGAAACAGATGCAAACCTTATAACAATTGATGATTTTTCTAAGGTTGAGCTTAGAGTTGCAAAGGTTATTGAAGCTGAAAAGGTAGAAAAGGCTGATAAGCTTTTAAAGATGAAGCTACAAGTTGGTGAAGAGACAAGACAGGTGGTTTCAGGTATTGCTAAGTACTATACACCTGAGGAAATGGTAGGCAAGACCTTAATACTTGTAGCCAACCTAAAGCCTGCTAAGCTTAGAGGAATTGAGTCACAAGGCATGATTTTGGCAGCTACAAATGAAAATGGACTTTCTCTTGTTACCATCGACAAAGACTTAGGTAGCGGAGCGCATGTTGGTTAATGTGATGTATTCCCAAAATATATTATCTAGCACTCTTAGGGAATATATCTGGCATCACTGTGACAAACGCCACCTTTTCAGTTGATAAAATATCTGGCATCATTGTGACTGCTACTGATTGTTAACTGGTAACGTTGAATTCATGGAGGATATTTTGATTTTTGATACACATGCACATTACGATGACGAAAGATTTGATGAAGATAGGGATTCCCTGCTAACTGAGCTAAACCAAAAGGGTATTTCTTATATCCTAAATGCCTCCGCTAGCTTAGAATCCTTAGATTCCTCGATAGAACTGTCTGAAAGATATGACTTTATATATGCTGCCTTGGGAATACACCCTCATTCTGCTGATAAGATGGATGAAGGTGTACTTCAAAAAATCAGAGTACTTTCAAAAAACAAAAAGGTAGTGGCAATAGGCGAAATTGGATTGGATTATTTTTATGATAATTCTCCTAGAGATATACAGCGCTACTGGTTTGAAAGACAGATTGAGCTGGCAAAGGAGCTTAGCCTTCCAATAATTATTCATGATAGGGATGCTCATGAGGATACAATTAACATCATCAAAAAAACAAATGCGGGGCAGGTGGGTGGTATTTTCCATTGCTTCTCAGGAAGTGCTCAGATGGCATTGGAGATGCTAAAGCACAATTTGTATATAGCTATTGGTGGCCCTGTAACGTTCAAAAATGCTAGGAAAACGGTAGAAGTTGTTAATGCTATTCCATTAGATAAATTAGTTGTTGAAACAGATTGCCCCTATCTTGCACCTGAACCATATCGGGGGAAGAGAAATAATTCAGGTTATTTAGTTCATACAATACAGAAAATCGCAGAAATCAAAGGCATAGGTGAGGCAGAGGTGGCTGAGGCTACGCTTGCAAATGCGAGAAAAGTATTTAAACTATAGCATCTGTTATTCGTCATATAGCGAATGAAGGATGGCTGTTCACTACATTTTGTGACCGAATAATATGGCTCATGGGGGTTATTCTATGAAAAAGTTTATTATCGTTGTTGTATTTGTATTTTTAATCGCTATACTTCTTTCTTTTAATTACTTACTATGGGACAGAGAAAAGCAGTTGGAAAGTTTTCAGGATATAAGTGATTCAAATAACCTTACTATTGATACTCTAAGTGAAAAGATGAATACCCTTGATAAGCTCAATAAGGAATTGGGTAAAACAGTACAGGATTTGACTAATGATAATGCAACAATAAAAGAATATTATTCAAGGGCAAACAGCGAGAATATAGACTTAAAGAAAGATATTACATCAAAAAACGGAATAATAATCTCACTCAAAAACACTATTGATGTTGCTCCGATGAACGCTGTGATTAAAAAATGGGCTGAGGCTGTTAACTCAAAAAATTACGAAGCTGCAGAGGCTCTCATTAGCAAAGATTCAAAAGATCAAACAATAAATGATGTTGTTAAATTTAAAGAAGTATATCAGAGTGAGCTTAAAACTATAAAAATCAAAACTTCAAAGCTATTTACTGAGTTAACCGATGATGAGCATTTAGGAAAGATCCAATTTAAAGTAGTTTTTGAAGTAGGCAAGCCAGATACCACTGAGGAGAACAAGGATGCAATGCCTCAGGAGCTTTTTAGAATTGGTGATAATGAGAAGTATATTACAATGGGATTAAAGATGGATACAAATGAATGGCTGATATTGGAGATAAGTGATAAACCTTAAACAAGCTTGAAATGCAGGGTTTAAGGGAAAAATAAAAAAATATTTTATTAGAGTTATAACAATGATTAATCTACTAAAATCCAGTTAATAATTGTAAATGAGGGACTGATATGGAAAATAATTTCCATTATATAGGCAATAAATTTGACAAAAATTTGCGCTTAGAATAAAATAATCATAGTCCCTTTGAATATTTTTAACAGGAGGTTAGTATTATGACACCGATTGCGAAGAATATTAAAAGGTATTTTTCTAGATTAAAGATAAGGCCATTGGATGTTGCAATCATAGGCATTGCCGTTGTTATATCCGTTACGGCGGGTTTTTTTGTTTTTAATGGGCTAAAAAGACACGTGGTAATCAACGACAATGGAAATGAAATTGCAATCAAGACGATGAAATCAACAGTACGAGAGGTACTAGAGCAGACCGGCATCACAGTAGCAGGTGAAGACTACATTAGTATGCCGTTTGACGCCAAGCTCGCGAAATTACAGAAGAGTGTAATAGACATAAAACGAGCGGTGCCTGTTTCAATTAAGGTGGATGGAAAAGAGTACGATGTTAAAACGTATAAGGATACTGTCAAAGAGGTACTAAGCGATAATGCTATAAGCGTCGACGAAAATGACAAGTTCGTTGAGTCTCAACAAGGAGACAAAATTGTATCTAATATGGACATAGCCATAGTCCGTGTGGATGAAAAGACAGTAACCGAAGCATCATCTATTTCATTTAAAACCATTACAAAAGAAAATGACCGATTAGACGTTGGAACAAAAAATACAGTTAGACAAGGAAAAGAAGGGCTCCGAGAAAAAGTGTATACTGTAGTTTATGAGAATGGAAAACAGATGACTAAGCGGTTGCTAAAGGACTTTGTTGCGTCAAATCCTTTAGACAAGATTGTTGAAGTCGGTACGGTTTTAAACTACAAGACATCAAGAGGAGACTATTTAAGGTTTTCAAAGGCAATGAATATGAGGGCAACTTCATATACTGCATCATTTGCAGATACAGGTAAAAACCCAGGAGATCCTGGATTTGGTATCACGGCAACTGGTGCAACTGTAAGGAAAGGTATTATAGCAGTAGACCCAAGAGTAATACCTCTCGGAACTAGAGTGTATGTTGAGGTTCTAGGTAGTGCAGCTGATTATGGATATGCAGTTGCAGCAGATGTAGGAGGAGCCGTTAAAGGTAATACGATTGATGTTTATCTTCCTTCTTCTAGTGCGTCAAATGCTTGGGGAGTAAAGAAAGTAAAGGTTTATATACTAAAATAAGTGCTGGTATTAAGGCTTTTCAGTATATAAATAAATTTTTTAAAAGTTTTGAAGGGACTATTTTTGAGCTAATCTAGAATACTAGATTAGCTCTTTTTCTACAATTAGCATAGTTTATTCTTAACTCATTAATATAGCAAATGAAGATTTAATATGTCATGTACTTGAAATCATGCATGCCTTCTATGAAAGTGGTACAAACTTATATCAAGGTATTTGTTCTGATTTGCAAGTCCGCTTTGCTTTTTTAGGGAAAAATTAAAATCGGGCCTTCAAATAATCTATTATTAGGGTATAATTGTACATAGATACTAATAACATCCTCTTAAGGAGAGATAAATGATTAAAAATAATACATTAGACATAATAAAAAAGCATAACTTAAGACTTACAAAATCACTGGGGCAAAATTTTTTAAGTGACGATAGCGTTGTTAATGAAATTGTTAATTGCGCAGAAATTGATGATAAAACACTTGTACTTGAGATAGGACCTGGTGTTGGAAGTATGACAAAGGAATTGTCACGAAGAGCAGCTGGAGTTGTAGCTGTTGAAATTGACAAGTACCTTATTACTGCACTCAATGATAACCTTAGTGAATTTTCGAATATATCTATTATTAATAATGATATAATGAGAGTTGATATTGAAGCCATAATATTAGAGTTTAAAGAAAAATATAATGCTAACCGTGTAATGGTTGTAGCAAATCTACCATACTATATAACTACACCGATTATAATGAAGTTTTTAGAAGAGGTTCGAGGCGTAGATGGAATGGTCTTTATGGTACAGAGAGAGGTTGCACAAAGGATGGTTTCAAGGCCAGGGATAAAAGACTATGGTGCATTGTCAGTAGCAGTGCAGTTTTACTCAAGCCCCAAAATTATTTTTGATGTTCCACCAGAGTGCTTTATTCCACAGCCAGAGGTACATTCTACAATAATCAAGCTGGATATTCTCAGTGAGCCGCCTGTTAAGGTTCTTGATAAAGAATTATACTTTAAAGTGGTTAAGGCCTCCTTTGGGCAAAGAAGGAAAACTCTTGTAAATGGATTATCAAATGCAGGAATTTTCAATAAGAATAAAGAGCAAATCAAAGAAATTTTAGAGAACATGGGGCTCAAAGATAATATAAGAGGTGAAGTATTGTCAGTGCAGCAATTTGGAGAGCTATCAAATTCACTTATTGAAAACTAACAATATATATAACGGCAAACAACAAAGCAACAAATCAACAAAGCAACAAACAATAAAACGAAAAACGATAAAGAGATTAACAGAAAAAGTAGAAACGATATATAGACAAAGAGACAAACCAATATAAAAGGGTTTGTCTCTTCTTTATTACTTTATTTTTCTATACTTATCCTTGTAACTAATATTAGTCAAAAAGATTTCTATTGTTTTCAATACGAATAAGTATTAACCTTTTGATGACTTCATTACATGATCGTCATCTTTGAGCTGTAATGGCATAGTGGATACAACGATATGCTTGTAGTGTCTCATTAACTCACGCTCAATAAATACCCTTGTTTGGTTGTGAAGGATATTATTCCACCAGGATCTTACCACAAACTGAGGCAGTATCACTGTAATGATATCCCCTTTCTGATAGTCGTATTCCGTTGAATCAATATACTTCAGTAAAGGTTCTACTATCCTTCTGAAGGGTGAATACTTAATAATTAGTTGTATATCGGAATCGAGCAGGTTAAATCTATCCCGCACTTTTTTTGCAGTCTCTTCATCAATTGAAACATTAAAGGCTACAACATTGTCCGATATTGTTGCGGCATAACGAAGAGCTCTTATACTTGCCTTATTTATACTGTCAATGTGTACAATAACGTGGTTCCTGTACACATTGTGTTTGATGTGTACATTTGAAATCTCCTCGGGAGTCATTTTCAGTTGTTTGACAACGGCAGCATAATGCTTCTTTACTTTGAGCATAAAAAAAATCATTATAGGTATTATAATAACAACGATCCAGGCCCCTTGTGTGAATTTTGTAATGGCAATTACGATTACAATGATAAACGTGGTAAGAGCTCCAAAACCGTTGATTATCGCTTTGGGAATCCAATTTTTGCCCCTACCCTTTACCCACTTAAAAAACATACCACCCTGGGATAATGTAAACGAAATAAATACACCAATGGCATATAATCCAATTAATGAGGTTACATCTGCCTTAAAAATAATGACTAGCAGCGAAGATATAACCGAAAGCAGAATGATTCCATTTGAATAGCTGAGTCTATCACCTCTCATGTTTAGCTGTCTTGGTACATAACCTTCTTTCGCCATGACTGAAATCAGATTTGGGAAACCCACATAAGCTGTATTTGCTGCAAGTACTAGTATCAAGAAGCATAGACCAGTTATAATATAAAATGCTATATTGCGACCAAATATCATTTGTGCTATCTGTATAAGCATAGCACCTTTACTTGGGTCAACATGGTAGAAATTTGCGATGATAGAGGTGCCTCCAAATACTATAAATACAAGTAAGGAGAGTATTACCAAAACCTTCTTGGAGTTTTTTACTGAAGGTTTCTTAAAGTTTGGTACTGCATTACTTACGGCCTCAACACCTGTAAGAGCTGCACAGCCGTTGGTAAAGGCCTTTAATATTAGGAAAAGTGTTAGCGGTTCAAGAGTGGTTTGTGCGAGCTCAATAGGCTCAGGCTCATAGCCATTAAGTATTTTTATTATACCTACTATCAGCATAACTAATATAGAAAAAATAAAGAAATATGTTGGCAGACTAAAAATCTTTGCAGATTCTTTTAGCCCTCTTAGATTCCCTAACGTCATAAGCAGGATTAGAAAAACACATATAGGAACGGTATATGGTTCTAAAATTGTGAAAGCTGATGCAATTTGGTCAACGCCTGATGCAATACTTACGGCTACTGTGAGTATATAGCCTATACTCAGCGCAGAGCCAGCTGTAACACCAGCCAATAGACCTATGTTTTCTTTGGCAACGACAAATGCTCCACCGCCATTGGGATAACTCTCTATTGTCTGACTGTATGAAAGTGTCAGTATAGCTAGTAGTGCAATAATTGCAAATGAAATATATGCCATTTGCCTAAAAGCCAACATACCTATGGCAGGCAAAAGCACAATTAATATTTCCTGTCCTGCATATGCTACCGATGAAATAGCATCACTAGCTAGCAAGGGTAGACCCCAAAGAACACCTAGTTTTTCACCTTTAAGTTCTTCGTTTTTAAGAGGTTTACCTATCAAGAATCTTTATAGTCTAGTTCCCACAAAATCACCCATAGTTTTCTTTGGTTTATTTTACAACTAGTTACAATATATCTGTACTTATTATTATACTTAAGCGCGAGGTATATGTAAACCGAGATTGTTAACATTCCCCTCTAGAACCAAATTCTAATTTGCCTTAAGGAGTTCTTATTTTTTTATAAGCATCATATACTTTAATGTTAATAATTTAACTTTTGCAAATAGATACTGTTAGCGGTGGGGGTATAGGTATGTACTAACATTTTTACGGTTAAATATACCAGGTCTTCGGTTGGTAATATAAGAGAGTTGAGTTGACCAAATAAATTTACAGAAGGAGAACTTTGCAATGAGTAATAATTATCAAAGGCTATTTTATATCTTAAAAAATATGGATAATGATGTAGGGTATCCAACAGGTTATATTAAGGTTGAGATAAATTGCGAGGTAGCAAAGCTACAAATAGCATTGAATAATTTGTCAAATAGGCAAGGCCTAAAATATCAGCTTTATGGTATTAAAAAAGACGATAAACACCTAATATATACTGCCATTTGTGATATCCCAAATGAAAATGGTAGAGCAGACGTTAAAATAAGTGCAGATATTTATAGAATAGGCTCAAGCAAATTAACACTAGAGGATATAAATATATTTGCTATTATTATTCAGTTACCCAACAGAACACCCTCAATAAAGTGCCCACTGGTTGCTTACACAAGAGGTGAGGTTATATGGAAAAATGAATTTGAGGCACTTGTTTTAAATAAAGAGCTGCTTACAAGTAATGATACTATTGCAAAGAATGTAAAGTTGAACAACACAAAATCGGATATAGTAAGCGAAAGTATAAATGAGATAGGAAAAATAAATGGTGTTGCTGATTCTGATAAGGATAATAAAACTGAGCAACTGCCAAATATACTTGCCGAAATTGGATCATTTCAGGACATAGGTGGGGAAACAGAAGTATCAGAATATATAGAAAATAAAGAAACAGAAGTATCATTTGAATCAAAAAATGGTGAAATAAATGTATTGTTAGAATCAGAAAATGGTGAAATAAATGTATCAAAAGATAATGGAATATTTATATGTGATGATGTTAAGGATAAAGAAAATGATACTTCTAACATAGTGAAGAATGGTAAAAAAGATGCTTCTGAAGCATTGGAGCATAATGAAACTGCTATTGCTGAAAAAGCCGAAAATAGTGGAATAGATATATTAGATAATATAGAAAATTCTGAATATGCTGTGTCAGGCAATATAGAAAATATTAAAGATAATTTATTTAAAGATATGCAGACTGATAAAGTAGAAGAATTAGAGTACCAAGACAATTTTGAGCAAGCCTTTGATTACCTGGAAGGTATGCCACTGCAAAAGGATGTTGGACTCTATACTGACAAGAAATCTAACATTTCAGAAAAATTTGAATCAGCCATAACAAACATTTATAATAAGCACAAATCAACAGTGATAGAGCAAGAGAACACGCCAGAAGTAGGTTTAGTTGACAATGATATATTGAGCTCTGTACAGAAAAATTTTAACGATATTTCATTAATTGAAATTGATGTTGACAAAGCAAAAAACGAATTAAACATGCCAAGACTGAAGGAAGAGCTAGATAAGAGCTTTGAGAGCTTCAATCCATTTAAAATGAACAGCAAAAATTTTAAATGGTGGAAGATAAATAGTCCAGGTTACTTAAACAATATTTTATTTAGGCACAACATAAAAACGTACTTACTTTTCAACCCTAAGGTAATGCTGGCACACTATAAATATAGGTATATTATTTTTGGTATTCGAAATGATAAACACTTAGGTAAGGAATATTTAATATGTGGTGTACCAGGGGTTTACAGCATTGATGAGAATCCATTTGGGAATATGGGAAACTGGGCGCAGATAGAAGGCTATAAGCCTAAATATGGAGCCTTTGGGTATTGGATAATTCTGATTGATCCGAGAACAGGGAAATTAATGAAGGTAAAATAGAATAGAGCTGAACAAGGTGTTAATGAATATGTGAGTAAAATAAAATATTGCTGTTTTAATAAGTTGCATTGGGGTAAATATGTATAATGATTTTGTAATGCAATTTGTTAGGGGGGCTAATATTGGCAATTCAATGGAGAGATAGTTACGCTATAGGTATAAAAGAAATTGATAATCAGCACAAGCAGCTTTTTGAAGCTATAGACAAGCTTTTTACATCATGTGCACAGGGAAAAGGCAAGGAAGAGGTCGGAAATACATTAACGTTTCTAGAAGATTACACTAAAGTGCATTTTAACGATGAACAGAAACTACATATTAAGTATAACTATCCTGAAAAAACTTCTCATAAGGATATTCATGAGAAGTTTCTCAAAAATCTTGATAAATTAAAGAAGCAATTTGAAGAAGAGGGAGCAGGTGTGCTTTTCATATCTAATGTAAATAAAACAGTTTTAGATTGGCTGATTCATCATATTGGAAATTCTGATAAATCGTTCGCTACTTTCGTAAAACAACAGCAAAAATAATTTGTTTGCCGAAATATAGTGTAATATAGTATAATTAAGGTAATTAAGCGAGTTTGAAGGAGTTGAGTTACCTTGACCTCAAAAAATAAGGTTGTTATACGAATTTCTGGTAAAGATTATACGCTAGTGGGAGCTGAATCTGATGAGTATATTCAGAAGGTTGGCTTATATATCGATCGGAAAATGAATGAAATATCAATGCGAAACAGCAGCTTCAGCACCTCTCTTGCAGCAGTTTTAACTGCAGTTAATGTCGCTGATGACTTTTTCAAATCGCGTGAGAATGAGAGTATTATTAATAAGGAAAAAGAAGCTATTAGAGATGAGCTAGAGAGAATTAGAAGCGAGAATGTGCATTTAAAAGAAGAGAATAGTATGATAGCTTCAAAAAACACATCACTTCAGCTTGAACTGGCAAAAAGAGAGGCTGAACTTGGTGAGGTAAGGAACTCCATTAATAAGGAGCACAAGACGCTGGTCCCAAAAACACTGAGCGGGTATGATATGTAAAAGGTCTCTTCGAAATAAGAACCTATTATTTAGTTCTATAAGTAAAGCTAGAGGGTATGATATCCTTCTAGCTTTTTAGTTTTTTTAGAATTTAAAATCATGCAACCTTTTACGGAGTTCAGGTATCAAATAGATGATAGGAGGGATATAGTGGATGAAAATGTTTTAATATCCGAGCTGATTAAAAAAAATCCAAAAGCTTTGGAAGAACTGATGAGTACATATGGTACCAGACTTTTAAAGTCAGCATTTCTAATTATTAAGGATTATGGATTAGCCCAGGATACTGTCCAGGAGGTTTTTATTCAAGTTTATTATAAAATATCCCTATTCAGAGCACAAAGTACCCTCTATACCTGGATCTATAGTATTATGCTTAATATTTGCAGGAAAAAACTCAAAAACAACTGGCTAAAGAAAATAGTTCTTTCTGATCAAAAGATTAATACGAAAATAGCTGAAATAGAAATAAATGTTAACCATTTAGACCTGCAGGACGCATTACAAAAACTAAATGATAAATACCAAAGAATAGCGATAATGTTTTATTTTGAGGATTTTACAATAAAAGAAATTGCGGAGGCCACTGGGAGTAGAGAAGGAACTGTAAAAAGTTCACTAAGTAGGTTGAGAAGTTTATTAAAAGACACTATGTCAGGAGGTAATGAGTATGATGAATTTTCAGAATCCAGACGAACAACTTAAAAATAGAATAAAAGAAGAATACGAAAAATCTGTTCAGAATATATCATTCTCCGACGACTCAAAAGAGCGTGTTTTTTCATCTATTAGGAGAGCTTCGCATCTTAAAAGATGTATAAATAAGATAAACCTATTTGCAGAATATGAAATTAATATTCCCATAAAAGCTTATATTGTGTGTGCACTAGCACTGTGTGTAATTTTTTATTATATGTTTTTCCAGTCTCTAAACATATCAACAAAAGATATTACTGCTGCTAAGATTAATTACATAAATATCTCTGATTTGGGAGGTAATAATGATACGAATTAAAGTAAAACATCTGTTTTTAGTAATAGCCATTATCGCTATCGCTTTAGTCTCGGGAATTTATTTCGCACCTAGGATTATGTATATATCTGGAATCACATATGAAGCTATTGGAAATCAGGAGAAAGCAAATGCTATATTCAGAAAACTTGAGATGAGATATCCTGAAAATCAGCTCAGTACCAAAGCACTTTATAAGAGGTGTGCAAATCAGTTTACAACAAGCAATAATCCTTTGGACTTTTCAAGCATCTATTCCAGTATCTCTACTTTTGGATCATCTTCATCAGGACAGATTATTAAACCTGAAGATATTAATAAAATAAATGCTGAGTTTGTGACTATATCAAAAAGTGTGAAAAGAGATGAAGATTTTAGAAAGCTAGAAATGGTTGTTGGACTTATGAATTGGTTTGGGGGTAATCCCGATAAAGCAATTGAACTTGAAAATAGTGCAAGAAGTTCTAACTCAAAAGCAACTAGAGATGAAGCAACGTTATATCTTGCCATTATGAACCTGCAACTGGGTAATTTGTCAGAGAGTACTAATTTACTACAAAACATTTTAGATAAAGAAACGGATTTAAGCTACTATAAAAGTACAATTTTAAGTAGTATTGGTCTATTGGAGGGTAAAATAAAATATGATGATCCTCAAAATAATTATACTAACAATCCAAGAAGTACTTTGGTATATATACATAATCCAATGTCTAATAATTTAAGATATAACTCTTATAATCATAAGTCTGGGGATGCTGGACTCAAAGGATGTATAAAAGCCTTTGATTCTAAATTGGCAGGAGTAATGATCGGGCTAAGTAGAGCCGAGATATACGAGAATGGTGGAATTGGAGGAAGCGAGTCTCTTGATTACATTACGTCGGCAAAAAATGATGGGAGTTTTGAATTTGAAAACGTATATCCAGGGAAATACTTTATTGTTATAGTAGCTCCTTGGTTTCAAATCAAAGATTCACAGGTTTATTTTGAAGGAATTGAAAATAAATTAAACAGGTATGTTGAGCTTGAGACAAATAAAGTTCAAAGCCTTTCAATTTCGTTTAATAAAAAATTTGAAGTGCGTGTCGTAGATAATGATAATGGAAAAGTCGATTTATCTTGGACTTCAGTACCAGGCGCTTCTTATTATCATATAGGTGTAGGCCCCATAATTAAAGGTACAGTCCATAGCAACGATTTTTTTAATGCTACCTTTTCAATTAGTACGAAAGATACAAAATACAGTTTTGATATAAATAAGTACTGCGATATAAATTCGGATTGTTATAGTTTTTCAAGTTTTGATGATACACATGTTGGAGGGATAGATGCAAATGATTTATTGGGAGTGTTTTACCAATCAGGTGAATATGGTGTTTCTATTACTGCCTATGATTCAAGGGGTCAATCTATAAGCAGTACTAAACCCATCTCCACAGGTGAAGGGTTAGATAAAATTAAGGTAAGTGGAGGTATTCTATCAGAAGCCGATAAACTTTTAATTGCTCGTAAGTACAAAGAAGCTATTATAGAATATAAACGTCTGATCGATGCGAATCCTAGGGATACTCATTCCATCAGGATGTTGGCTGTACTATATAAAGTAGGTTATCTAAATGATGGTACTGGAAAAGACTTAAATAAAGCTATAGAGTATTATGAAATGCTGAATAATATATCTCCCTCCTCATACTCTTCCTTGGAATTAGGTAAAATTCAGCTTGAAAAAAATAATCTGGACAAAGCAATTTCTTACTTTAAAAAAATTGAAGATGAATACTTTAAAAAAGAAAGTCAATTATTTGAGGCATACTATTTTAACGGAGACTTTTATGAGGCACATAAAAACTTTGTGGATAACAGAACTTCATTGTATTTTGGCTATATAGATCCCAATATTCTTTGTATCCAATTGCTTCGGGGAGATTTTAAGGAAGTAAGCACTATTTTAGAATCTGTTTATTATTTCGAAGAACCTAAAGCTGTTGAAAAGCTTTTGGAGTTGACTCCAGATGAGGAATATCAGGAGTTTTTTAAGATTATGAAAAATGGTAACAGAAGCGATGCAAAAACATGGCTTCAGAAGCAGAAAAGTAGCGATTCCTGGAGAATATTTTACGAGTGTCTTCTGAATTTGTCCATATCAGACAAAGAAGATGCAAAGAAGGCCTTCAATACAACGTTGAAGGACTTTGGGAGCTCCCAAAGAGATGTAATCATGGTTAAGGCATTGTCAGTACTGGCAAGAAATTGTCGAGGGTATTGAATATCATTACATCAAGCGGCAAGTTAAGGTATAATAGGGAATTATATAGTAATATAAAAAAATAGATATACAGAAAAATAGATATAAAGAAAATTAGATATAAAGAAAAATAGATATACAGAAAGATAGAAGTTTCTATGAATCAACTTTCTTAAATTAAAAATTTAAGCTAATATATTATATAGGTGAAAATAATGAAAGTAATATTTATATTTATTGATGGAATTGGGATGGGAAATAAGGACAAGCTGACAAATCCTATATATGCAACTGAGTCACTAGTGCTTGCTAAGCTAATGGATAATGCAAGCTTCCATGCAGATGCTACTCTTGGAGTTAAGGGTCTCCCGCAGAGTGCTACCGGACAAACTGCTATTTTTACAGGAGCTAATGCGGCTTTAGCACTAAACAGGCATATGAGTGGGCAACCTACGATAACACTTAAAAAAATAATTTACAAAACTAATATGTTTGGTGAATTAAAGAAAATGGGGTTAAAGGTTGCCAGTGCAAATGTATACAGAGATGAGTATCTGGCCAATATGCTCAATGTAAAAGATAGAAGAAATAGGCCGTCTGTGACCTCTGTTATGTGTATGGCAGAGCATATGAAGTTTAAAACAGCTGAAGACTTTATTAATAATAATGGTGTATACCATGATATTACAGGTAATATACTTAAGGAATCTGGTTACCCAGTTGAGACCGTTTCACCACAAAAAGCAGCACAAAACCTCTATGCACTCAGTAGAGAAAATGATTTTATACTATTTGAACATTTCGTTACAGATATTGCAGGGCACAAAGCCGAGCTTGAGGAAGCTATAAGTGTTGTAGAAACACTGGATTGTTTTTTAGCAGAGCTGACCAGTTTGATGAATTTTGAAGAGGATGTACTGATTATTACCAGTGATCATGGGAACTTAGAGGATATTTCTGTCCGTACTCATACAATGAATCTAGTACCGGTTATTGTTTTAGGAAAAAAAGCAGATAATATAAACACACAGGTTGGCTCACTGGTTGACATAATGCCGTTTGTTCTTGAATTGTTTAGGAGTGGAAAACAGTAATAACAAAAGTATTTAAAAAGAAAAGCCAACAGTTTAAGAATTAATATTGATTATTTCATGTAAGGAAATTTTTAAGTTAGGGGTAATTATGAACAAAAAGATAGAACTTTTAGCACCAGCAGGGAGCTATGATGCATTTTTAGCAGCCGTTGAAAATGGTGCCAATGCGGTATACTTGGGTGGAAAGCTATTAAATGCTAGACAGTTTGCAGGTAACTTTGAGGAGCAAGAGCTTCAGAGAGCTTTGGATTATGCTCATACAAGAGGAGTACGAGTTCTCCTGACCTTAAATACACTTGTCTTGGATACTGAGATGCAAGAGGCGCTTGAGTATGCAGGTAGAGTATTCGAAATGGGAGTTGATGCATTTATTGTGCAGGATGTGGGGCTTGCTTCGAATTTGAAAAAAGCCATACCAGAGCTTCCTATTCATGCGAGTACACAAATGACCACATATAATAGCGAGGGCGTGAGTGCACTTGAGAATATGGGTTTTAGCAGAGCAGTTCTAGCAAGAGAGCTAACGCTTCCCGAAATAAAAAACATATGTGAAAATACACAGCTTGAAATAGAGGTTTTTGTTCATGGAGCACTCTGTATTTGCTATTCTGGACAATGCCTGATGAGCAGCATAATTGGTGGGCGAAGTGGAAACAGGGGCAAATGTGCTCAACCCTGTAGACTACCCTACTCTATTCAAAAAGATAATAAGAACATAAAGAGTGGCTATTTGCTAAGTCCAAAGGACCTCTGTGCTATTGAGAACCTATCCGACTTGATTAGTGCTGGTGTTAGCTCTTTCAAGATAGAAGGTAGGATGAAAAGTCCTGAATATGTGGCTACAGTTGTTCGTATTTACAGAAAATATTTGGATGAAATTGAGTTAAAAAATAACTTATCTATAGATAAAGGTCAGAATAAGAATAAGGTAGAGGTCTCAAGGGAAGACAAGCATGAGCTTTTACAAAGCTTCAACAGAGGGGGTTTTTCAAAAGGTTATTTGCTAGGAAAGACAGGCCCAGACATGATGGCTTATGAAAAGCCAAAGAATTGGGGCACATATCTTGGAAGTGTTGTAGACCAAGACATGAGTACAAACTCAGTAAAAATACAACTAAATAACACGCTGGGAAATGGCGATGGCATAGAAATATGGTCAAACAAATTCTATGAAGCTAGCCCAGGAGGTATTATTACAAAAATAGTCAGAGATGGACAACTTGTTAAGCGTGCTCAGAGCGGGGATGTAGTATGGGTATCTGTTGTAAAGGGAAATGTTGAAAATGGTAGCAAGATCTACAAGACATCAGATAAGCAGTTGCTAGAACAAAGTGCAACATCATTTGCCAAAGGTACTAGAAAAGCAGAGGTTACAGCTGCTTTTACATTAAAAGTTGGACAACTACCTGTATTTTCGTTATGTGATGACTGTGGAAATAGTGTTTCTACTACAGGCGAGGTAATGCCCGAAAAAGCAATAAATAAGCCTCTGACACAAGATAGAATAAGTGAGCAGTTAAAGAAAATGGGATCAACACCTTTCAATGTTGCACACTTAGCGCTAGATATAGATAATGATGTAGTAATACCTATAAGTGAGCTAAATAATATTAGGCGAAAAGCAGCAGAGTTGCTCGAAAATAAGAGAATATTATCAAGTAAAAAGAAAATAAATACAGCAAACGGGGAATTATATAAATCTTTGTTACATTTCCCAGGAAATAGTCATGATACAAATAAAAAAGTAAAAATATCTGCAATGCTCTACAATTTAGAGGACAATTTAGATTTGGGCAGGATAAATGCAGACAGATTATATATACCCTACACAAGCTTGCTGAAGGAAGCTGTAAAAAATGCTGTTTCTATTAGTAGAACTGATGGTAAAGAGATATTCGCATACATTCCAGCTGTGACAAAGGGGAAATATACTGAAATAATTGAAAATAGTGTGCAGAGTATTGCAGGCGTTGTCGATGGTTTCTTGGTGGGAAATATGGGAGTTGTGCAGACACTAAAGGACAAACTTGGTGAAAATGTAAAGCTAGTGGGCGATTACTCTCTAAACATACTCAATAGCTCAACACTGTATTTTTATAAAGGATTGGGATACAGCGGAGGCACATTGTCCTATGAACTCAATTTATCTCAACTTAATTTATTGAGCTTTCCGCAAGAATTTGATACTGAGCTAGGTGTATATGGGAAAATACCTGTAATGACTAGCGAATATTGTCCTGTAGGAGGAAGTCTGGGTAATAATGAGCCACAGAAGTGTAATACAATATGCAAAAATGGAGTTTATCATCTTAAAGATAGAAAAGATGCAACGTTCTTGGTAAAATGCGATTGTGTGGATTGTAGAAGTACAATATTTAATTCAAATGTTATATTTGCTCCTGACCTTCTTGAGCAAATTAGCAAAGCTGGCGTGGAATACATGAGGCTAAGTTTTATTGACGAGAGCATTGAAGAAATATATGATATTGTTAATTTGCATAGAAGTATAGTTGAAAACAATAATTATTCTGATAAAAATAAACTTATTGAGAAAATAAAGGCAAAGGGTTTTACAAAAGGTCATTTACAAAGAGGTGTATAGTGCTAGGTATAGTGCCTTGTGAAGGAGGAAAGAAAATGAGTGTAGAAGTTTTCGTTGAGATTTGCAGGGAAGACGTTATACTACCAAAGTATGCAAATCCTGGAGATGCAGGCATGGATGTCTATGCTTGCGAAGATATAATTATTAAACCAGGTGAAACGGTAATAGTTCCGACTGGAATAAAGCTTGCCATACCAGAGGGATATGAAATTCAGGTTAGGCCTCGAAGTGGTTTATCCTTTAAGACACCACTTAGAATTCCAAATTCACCAGGAACAATTGATAGTGGATATAGGGATGAATTGGGTATAATAGTAAATAATAGCTCTGATGTAGATTCTCATCAAAATATCAATTCACAATTTACACTTGATGAGAAAGGTAATAGAAAGGGAACATATTTTATCAGAAAAGGTGATAGAATAGCACAGATAGTACTCCAGGTGGTACCCAAGATGATTCTTACAAGAGTTGCTTCTGTTAAGAGTATTGGAGTTGATAGGGGCGGTGGATTTGGTTCAACAGGGGTAGAGTAAGCGAGCTTATAAAATAAGGAGGCTGATTTTATTAAAATAAATGGTAATATACAATCAATTAAAGATAGATTACTAAATGAACTAGAGGAGCTATTTGATGTTAAGTATGGCTCGAGAGATTTGGTGCCAGTAGAACTTACGAAAACAATCGCAAGAATATCCTCTGAGATTAACCGTGAGATATCGGTTTTAATTAATAGAAGAGGTAATGTGGTTGACATAAGTATTGGGGATAGTGGAACAGTTTCTCTACCACAGATAGATAGTAGACGTGGAGAAACAAGATTATCTACTATAAGGTGCATTCATACACATCCGGGCGGAAATGGGAAACTATCACAGGTTGACATAAGTACACTTCAAAAACTGAGATTAGATACTATGATAGCTGTAGGTATTGTTGAGGGAGAGGTTACTGAAATCTATGCAGGTTGTCTTAATCTGGATCAAGAAGCAGATATATATGGTCCATTTACTCTTGGTGAAGCAAGACTCAACTATATTTATACAATAATTGAAGAACTTGATGCCTCGGCAAGAGCTGATATATTCAAAAACGACGAAACTGCCGAAAGGGCAATTTTAGTTGGTTTAGAAACTTCACAAAGTAGATTGGAAAATATGTCTGAAAGGGAAGCAGAGGAATCCTTGGATGAACTAGAGGAGCTAGCAAATACTGCAGGGGCTGTTGTTCTAGACAAGATTCTGCAGAGAAAACAGACTCGTGATGCTGCTTTCTATGTCGGTAAGGGCAAGATTGAGGAACTAGCCTTGATGTGCCAAGCCACAGATGTGCAGCTGATAATATTTGATAATGAACTATCTGGAGCACAAATAAGAAACATTGAGCAAATGACAGGAGCAAGAGTAATAGACAGATCCACCCTAATACTTGATATATTTGCACAGAGAGCTATATCAAAGGAAGGCAAGCTACAAGTAGAGTTGGCACAGCTTAAATACAAGCTACCGAGGTTAACTGGGCAAGGTGTAGACCTTTCAAGACTTGGAGGAGGAATTGGTACAAGGGGTCCTGGTGAGAAAAAGTTAGAGGTTGATAAAAGGCATATCCGTAGAAGGGTAACATATCTGGAACAAGAGCTTGAACAGCTAGAAAAACGACGTGACTACATGCGTGGGAGTAGAGAAAAAAACAACACCCCTATTATCGCAATAGTTGGATATACTAATGCTGGCAAGTCTACTTTGATGAATAAACTTTGCGGGTCCTCGGTTTTTGTTGAAGACAAACTTTTTGCTACTCTTGATCCATCAGCTAGACAATTGGTATTGGCAGACGGAAGAGATGCTGTACTTGTTGACACAGTTGGTTTTATTAGGAAGCTTCCTCATGACTTGATTGAGGCCTTCAAATCAACACTAGAAGAGGCAGTTCATGCAGACATGCTATTACATGTTGTAGATGCTTCAAATGAAAATGCGACAATGCAAATAGCTGTTGTTGAGCGATTACTTGAAGAGCTAGGTACTACATCAAAAAATACAATTCTTGTATTAAATAAGCAGGATAAAGTAACTGGTAGCTCAAGAATTAATACTATGGGCTATACCTCAGTGTGTGAGATATCAGCGGTCACAGGAACCGGCATTCCTGAATTGCTGGAAAAAATAACAGAGGGCTTTAAGGAAAGGCTTAGAGAAATCACACTGCTTATTCCATACAATGATGGGTGGGTCATACCATATATTCACACTAATGGACAGGTATTAGAACAGGAATATTTAGAAAATGGTATTAGTGTGAAGGCTGTAGTTAAAGTAGACAAAATTAGTAAACTTGAAGATTTTATCCTTGTATAAAACTGCTAATTAGGGTATTATAATAATAATAAATTGAAATTGTTTACATGAATTTGGAAATAATTTAATCTATCTTAAAATCCATCACGGAAGGGGTTTTGATTATGATCGTTAGAAACTGTGCAGGTGGAGTTGTTTTTTCAGGAGAGAAAGTGTTCCTTTTGAAAAACGAAAAAGGTGAGTGGGTTCTTCCAAAAGGGGTAATTAAGAACGGAGATTATCCTGATGAGGTGGCAAAACAAAGAGTAAAAGATGAGACTGGAATTAATGCTGAGATTATCACAACCGCAGGCAATACCAATTATGAGTTCTTCTCTGTTACACGTCAAAGGCCAGTTTGTAATAAGATAACCTGGTTCATTATGAAATCCCTAGATGATAGTTATGAAATAAGTAAAGAAGAAAATTTTAGTGAGGGTGGTTATTTCACAATCGAGGAAGCTTTGAAAAAAATTACTTATAGTCAAGATAAATCCCTTATTACCGTGTCATTTTCCAAGTATAAAGAAGATCAACAATAGTTTTTTGCGTTTTGTTTAATTATAACTATGAAAATTAAAGAAGATATTAAAGTAGGATATTACAGCACTCTCCATAATTAGTGGGGGAGTGCTGTTTTTGAATATAAGTGTTATTATAAATTTAGATAGTGAATGTTATAAAAATATATATCATAATACTACCAATAGGACACACAGAGGGGGGATTACTCTGAAATCAAATTCTTGTGCAAAATATATTTTTAATGAAATAAAGGATGAGAATGAGCGAGCAACATATGATTTCCCTATTATTATAGACGAAACATATGGAATTGACAAAAGCAGTTGCATGCTACATTATCATGATTACATAGAAATATGCTATATAAAACAAGGAACAGGAACCTATTTAATAGATGGAAACGAATACTGCTTTCAAGCTGGTGACATATTTGTTATTGGTAGTAATGAAATTCATCTCGCTTATAATGATAAAGATGTAATTATGTTAGTCGTTCTTTTTTTACCAGGATTATTGTGTAATGGAGCAGGTTATTCATTTGAAATGGAGTATGTACAGACCTTTTGTGAAGCAAGAAGGATGTTGTTTCATAAGATACAACCATCTTATAGCCATTACGAGGCTATTCTCGATGCACTTTTGGAAATCTTACATGAAAACATTTATAAGGAATTAGGGTATGAGCTAATTGTAAAGGCTTTATTGTTAAAAATGACTGCCAATATTAAAAGATGTTTTAAGATAGAACACAAGTATAATTTAAGCAATAACGCCAAAAACTATGACTCTTTCATCCCCATTTTTGAGTATATAAAAGATAACTATTATAAAAAGATTAAAATAGACGAACTCTTATCGCTTGTTAATATGAGCGCTTCAAATTTTAATCTTGTATTTAAGAAATCTACAGGGTCAACACCAATTGAATATATAAATAAATTTCGAATTGTTAAAGCTTCGCAAATGTTGATTGAGACAGATGACAAAATAATTGATGTTGCTGAGGAGTCGGGATTTTTCAGCTTGCCACACTTTATAAGTTGTTTCAAAAAATACACAGGAAAGCTTCCTAAGGATTTTAGAAACATTAGAGAATAAGTAAATTATTTTATAAGATATGTAAAGATAATAAAAGGATACTTCCGTATAATTAATTATGGAAGTATCCTTTTATTATATACAAACATTTAAACAACTTTCGTAATAATTGAGGTAAAGTGAAAATATAAAGATTAAGAGTAGCACTAGACAAGAGATGTATTTTTAATGAAGTGTTGAAGAAAAATTAAAGGAGAACAAGAATATGCGTGAGATTTCAAAAATCATCTTTTCGGGAGATGATAAAGTAGCACATTTTGCTGCGAAGGAATTAAAAAAATATTTAATAATGATAACGAACAATGAATTTAATATTGATTTTGAAGGTAACGAGGTAGGGGAAGCAATAAATTGTTTTAGGATAGGGCTATTTAAGGATTTCCAAATAGAGTCATTAAATCAAGATAATAATTCACATTTTGATGATGAGATATACATAAATGTACATAAGGGTAAAGGCATTATTTCAGGAGTAAATCCCAGAAGCATTCTATTAGCTGTTTACAGATTTCTTACTGAAGCAGGCTGTAGATGGGTAAGGCCTGGAATTGAAGGTGAATTAATTCCTAGAAAAGATTTATCCAACATTTCGGTACATCTGCAAGAGAAACCTTCATACAGACACCGAGGTATATGTATTGAAGGTGCGGTTAGCTTAGAAAATGTGTTAGATACTATTTCGTGGCTACCTAAGGTTGGGTTAAACAGTTATTTTATACAATTTAGAGAAGCATATACCTTTTTTGAAAGATGGTATAACCATACATACAATCCACAAAAGAAAAGTGAACAATTCAGCATAGAAAAAGCTAAGGAATTTATGAAAGAAATTGAAGGCGAAATTGTGAAAAGAGGCTTGATTTATCATGGGGTAGGACACGGATGGACATGCGACCCGCTTGGAATACCAGGGCTTAGTTGGGAGGCTGTAAAGGGAGAATACTCACCGGAGGTAACACAATTTTTCGCCCAGGTTAAGGGTGAGAGAAAAATGCAAGATGATATTCCTTTGAATCTTAACTTATGCTACTCAAATCCTAAAGTAAGAGAAATAATGGTAAACAGTGTTTTAGATTACCTTAGCATTAATAAAAATATTGACATTTTACATTTTTGGCTTGCTGACGGGTTCAACACTCAATGTGAATGCGAGAATTGCATAAAAGAAATTCCTACTGATTTTTACATACAAATATTGAATGAGCTGGATAAGGTTCTAACAGAAAACAATATAAATACAAAAATTGTTTTTCTGTTGTATTATGACTTACTTTGGACACCTCAAAATAATCATATAGAAAACCCGGATAGGTTTATCATGATGTTTGCGCCAATAACCAGAACATACACTCATTCATTCAAGGAAGATAGTGATGATGCGGATATTTGCGTACAAGCTTATGAGAGAAATAATTTGAAACTTCCTAGTAGCATCGGTGAGAATATTGCGTTTTTAAAAAAATGGAAGAAAGAATTTAGCGGAGATAGTTTTGATTTTGATTATCATTTTATGTGGGATCATTTTTACGATCCAGGATATGTTGCCATATCTAATACTATCTATGAGGATGTTAGAAATCTTAAAGGAATTGGGCTCAATGGGTTAATCAGTTGCCAATGCCAGAGGGCATTTCTGCCAACCGGACTTGGTATATATATAATGGCCAAGACCTTATGGAAGGATGAAATAGATTCCAATGAAATAACTGAGGATTACTTTAAAAGTACTTTTGGTCAAAATTGGGACAAATGCTTTTCCATTCTATCAACATTATCAGAATTATTTACTCCTCAGTATTTAAGAGGAGAGCTGACAATGGTAGATGAGAAAATTTCTGATAAATTTAGTCAAATTAAAGAAGTGTGTAGGGAGTATGGAAAGCTGATTGAAGAGAATAAAGAAAGAGGGCAGGTATGTCATAATAAGTCATGGCAATATTTGTATTATCACAAAGAAATATGTTTACGACTTGCTGAAATACTAAAGTTTAGAGTATTAGACAATTTTGAGATGACTACTAAGCTATGGGAGGAACTTAAAGTGTACTTGCAAGTCAATGAGGACAATATTCAGCCGGTTTTTGATCTATACGAATTTAAGCAGACCTTTGAGGTAATGAACAGGTTTGTTCTGAAAAGATAAAATTTATAATGAATATATATTATCTTAAAATTAGGAGGCTTAGAACATGAGGGATTTAAAGATAGTGGTAATAGGGGCAGGGAGTACATATACACCGGAACTTATTGAAGGATTTATAGTTAGAAGAGAGAGCTTACATATAGGGTCAATTTATTTAATGGATATTGACCGAAAAAAGATGGAGATTGTAGGAGCATTCACTGAACGTATCTTAAGAAAAAGCTCTTTGGCATGCAAGGTTGTAATGACAGAAGATTTGGAGATAGCCATTAAGGACGCAGATTATGTTCTGACCCAAGTTAGAGTGGGAAAACTGGATGCAAGAATAAGGGATGAAAAGATTCCGCTAAAATATAATCTTTTGGGACAGGAGACTACCGGAGTAGGGGGCTTCATGAAAGCAATGAGAACCATTCCTATAATAATGAATGTTGCAAAAGTAATGGAAGCACTGGCACCAAACGCCTGGCTGATAAACTTTGCAAACCCATCAGGTTTGGTAGCGGAAGTAGTAATAAACAACTCCAAGGTGAAGATGGTTGGGTTGTGCAATTGCCCTACAAGTATGATTAAAGATGCGAGAGCAATGGTTCCTACTAACACAAAAGATTTTGATTATGACTATGTAGGGTTAAATCATTTAAGCTGGATTACTGGAGTTTATGCAGATGGAAAGGATATTTTGCCCGATTTAATTGAAAACGGTTTTGAGGTTACAACAATGAAAAATATTCAAAAAATGGAGTTTGAGAAACCATTACTCAAGGCCTCTAAAGGGATTCCATCTACATATTTAAATTATTATTATTTCAGAGATGCTCAAATAAAGCACTGCAAAGAAGAAAAACAAACTAGAGGCGAGGTATGCAAGGAGCTTGAAAAAGAGCTGCTAGAAATGTACAAGGATGTAAACTTAACTGAAAAACCAGAGCTATTGGAACAACGGGGAGGAGCATATTACTCTACGGCTGCAGTTTCGCTAATTGATGCATTAGAGAATGATAAAAATGAGTTTCATGTTGTTAATGTTAGAAATAATGGTGCTCTAAACTTTATGGATGAGAATGATGTTGTGGAAGTGAAATGTATAGTAAATAAAAACGGAATTACACCAGTTAAGATTGAAGAATTTGATAATGATTTAGTTATTGGACTAATGAAGGCAGTAAAGGCTTACGAAAAGTTTGCAGTAAAGGCAGGGCTTTATGGGGATTATGATGCAGCTCTATCCGCACTATTAGTTCATCCTTTGATAGGTGATTATGATAAGGCAAAGCCACTTCTTGATGAGATGCTTGACGCCAATAAAGATTTCTTACCGCAGTTCTTTAAATAATAGTTATATTAAAAATTTATCCGCGCTTAGCGGTGCAGGGAGGTTAATATATGAAAAAATACATACTAGGATTAGATGGAGGAGGTACAAAGACACAATGTGCACTTTATGATATAGAGGGAAATGAGGTCGATTTAATAAATTGGGGACCCACAAACCATGAAGTGTTAAAAGGTGGGTATTTGGCACTTAAAAGTGAACTTACATTACTGGTTAACTACCTGTTGAAACGTAATGATATAAATATAGATCAAATTGTAAAAAGTGTTTTTGGAATAGCAGGTGTCGATACAAAAGAACAATATAGAGTTATTTCAAAAATTATAAGTGAATTAGGGTTCAGTAACTTTGTTTTATGTAATGATGCCTTTCTAGGAATCAAGGCAGGAAGTCCAAATGGCTGTGGAGTTGGTGTTGTAAATGGAACAGGGTGCTGCGTTGCAGGTATAGATAATGCTGAGAATAAACTTCAAATAGGCGGCTTGGGTATGATGACGGGGGATTTTGGAGGCGGAGTATATATTGGAGAGAAACTCATTCAAGCAATCTACAATTATTATTTTAGGTGTGGTGAATATACCTGTATGTTAGATGTGATTCCTGAAGAATTAAAAGTCAGCTCTAAATTTGACTTTATGGATAATGTTTTACATAAAATTGACGCAGAAACTATCAAAGTTTCTGATCTGAATATAATAGTTTTTGAAGCTGCAAATAGAGGCGATATATTAGCAATTAATATTCTTAGTGAGATTGGAGAGAGCTTGGCAGCATCGGTCAACGGATGTCTAAAGGAGTTAAAATTTGATGACTCTAAACCTATTCAAATAGTATTATCAGGTTCTATAAATATAAAAGGAAGTAACCCAACGATTATTAATACATTAAAAGAAAAGATACTTTCTAAATACAAAGATAAAATTTTTGAATTTGTAGTACTTGATAGGTTGCCTGTTATTGGAGCTGTTATATGGGCAATGGAAGACATTATTTCAAGAAGAGAAATCGATAAACTATTTTTTAGTACTCCTTCACAATCAGTTTTGGTTTAGCCATAACAACTTCTGCTGTATATAAGTCTGTTTTTTCTAAAAACCGCAAATATATTAAATTAATGCCAACAAATAAGGAGGAAAAAATTCGCCTAAGCAACACTGGAAACAAAACAATTATTAATGGTAATGGCGCAACCGGTTAGGTAAGAGCCAAAAATACTAAGGACAAGTGCAAAGGATAAGCACTTGTCCTTATATCATTTCTATTGCTTTTATTAATGTTGATTTTTCTGTATAATAAAAATAGAGGAAGTTGTTTTTTGAAGTACATTTGGTTATTGAAGTTGTACAGGACATTTAAAATCTGAGAAGAATTTTTTACAGTATCATGTCATCGAAGTCAGGGAGGCTAAATGTTACCAGAGTACAGGACAATACTTCATTCTGCAACGGCAGAATTTGAAGAAAAGAAATCTAGATTTATTGCAAATGTTAAGCCAGTATCTAATGAAAATGAGGCTGTAGAGTTTATAAATAGTCTCAAGTCGAAGTACTGGAATGCCACTCACAATGTATATGCGTACAGCATTAATAATGACACATTAATACAAAGGTATAGTGATGATGGAGAACCTTCTGGTACAGCAGGTATGCCAACGCTTGAAGTAATCAAGAGGATGGGCATACAGGACGTGGCAGTAGTGGTAACTAGGTACTTTGGTGGAATGCTACTTGGAGCTTCAGGACTCATTCGAGCATACAGCAAAAGTGCAACATTGGGCTTGGAAGCGGCAGAAGAAGTAAGACGAAAGCTCTGCTTTAATATAAACATTGTAGTAGAATACACGCTTTTCGGTAAACTACAAAATATGCTTATGACAAATAATATTATAATAAAAAACATACAATATGGACAGGATGTTGAATTATGTGTACTTATTGAGGTGGGAAATGAAGAAGACCTAATAAGTAAAATAACTGAGAATACAAACGATAGAGCCCTCATTGATTTAGGTGAAAAAACTTACATTACAATAGGTAGCGATGGAAGGTTGATTATTTGAGAAATTACTATTATAATTTATCTTAGCGGCGTTACTAAGCCCCCACTTCAAAAAAGTGGAAGCTAAGTGCCGCCAAGCTTCGAAATAAGTGCGATAAAGAAAACTTGGCTTGTGTCAAACCTATCTTCTTTATCTTAGCGGCGATAACGCTTACTTTAACTAAGTCTACTTTATAGTGGATATTGCACAATTTATTTTAATTAATCGAATATTACATAGAAAATATTAGGAGGTATTTATGTCAGGTCATTCAAAATGGGCGACTATTAAACGCAAAAAGGGAGAGACAGATGCTCACAGGGGTAAAATTTTTACTAAACTGGGCAGGGAAATTGTAATAGCAGTAAAGCAAGGTGGAGGAGCCGATCCTAGTACAAATGCAAAATTAAAAGATGTTATTGCTAAGGCTAAGGCAGCAAATTTGCCTAACGATAACATTGCAAGGAGTATCAAGAAAGCATCAGGCGAGGGTGACAACTCAAACTATGAAGAGATAACCTATGAAGGCTATGGACCAGGTGGGGTTGCTGTTATCTGTGAATGTACAACAGACAACAGAAACAGGACTGCTGGTGACTTAAGGCATTACTTTGATAAATTTGGTGGCAACTTGGGACAAAGTGGTTGTGTATCGTATATGTTTAATAAAAAAGGTGTTATAGTTATAGAAAAGAATAGCAAAATTAATGAAGATACCTTGATGATGGAAGCTCTTGAAGCAGGAGCAGAAGACTTTAACACAGAAGATGACTGCTACGAGATACTCACTGCGCAAGCTGATTTTTCAGTTGTACGTGAGGCACTTGAAGCAAAAGGCTATGAATTCCTACAAGCAGAAGTATCTATGATACCTAACTTGATGACAAAATTAACTGATCCTGAGCAAATCAAACAGATGGATAAATTGATAGAGATTCTAGAAGACCTTGATGATATATCAAATGTTTACCATAGCTGGGAGCAGGAAGAGGAAGAGGACGAAGAGTAGAAAACCACTTGTAGACCGTAGTTCACGCCTTCTTGTATGTATTGTTTATCAAAAATAATACATATAGGAGGGCTTTTTTATACTATTGCAGGATGTTCTGAAAGAGTTTGTTTTTGAGTGTGAGATAAGAAAGTTGGATTATTCAAAAACGATACTGCTATAATCAAGGAGTTTGAATTTTTTTTAACTATTATAAGAGTGATTAGTATCATTATTTATAGCGGGAGTAAACTAATGTATTTAAGACAGAACAATGACCCGTTAACATATAAAAAAATATTCACTAGAGCAATATTTATAGCACTCATGATATTAATAGTATATATTTTAGATACTGCTTGATAAGACTACTGTTAGTGATAGGCATATGAGCATGCGAGAAGTTATGTGAAATTTCATACGACACAAAGCTCAGAGGTTACCAAGTTAAATAAACTTTAGGAGGTCTTCAATAAAATGGTATCAAACGAGATAATTTCAATTATTCTTAAACTTCAGCAAGAGGCAATATCTTCAGGCAACCCTCCCTTTGCCGCAGTAATAATTGTTGATGATAAAGTGATTTCATCTAGTCATAATAAATCTCGAACATCGGGTAATCCACTTGAACATGCCGAAATGTCAGCAATTCAATTAGCAATTAAGAATTATGGCTCTGAGATTCTATTAAAAGCACATTTAATATCATCAAATGAACCATGTCCAATGTGTATTGGTGCTTGTATATGGTCTGGGATTCCAAAAGTATCCTACTTTGTGTCTCAAGAACAAGTTGCAGCCATACGCGGGTGGGGAAAGTTCATGCCAGCTCATAAAATTGCTGAAGTTGATGATTCAGGTATAACTATAAATGGACCAATGGAGAATGAAGGCATGTTGAGAATTCATCATGAATTTTGGACAACCGGCAACAATTCTGAATTTAAACATTCGATTCATTTGTCAGATTGCAAAACTACTAACGAATCATAACCAAAATCAATAAAACGATGCGACTTGTTGTTGCCGCCCATTGCGGGAACTTGTGTTGAGCGAGCCAGGCAGTAGCCATTCTTCAGAGAACATACTCCTTGTTCAGCATGGGTGATGATCTAAATTATAGATAAAATCATGTAATTCTATAATATATGTGTCAATGGCACTTGTAGTTGTTTTTATAAACAATTATCTTGAAGTGAATAGTGAAAGAGTGCTACAAAACTACTCATTTATTTAAGTAATTTTGTAGCACTCCATTTGAATAGTACAATAAAAATCAGTTAGAAAAGGCTATAGCTGTTTTACTGTTTTAGAACTTTTTCTACCATTTCCAGTCTACCCTCATCTATGAACTTTTGTATATGCGCTACGGCTATATCCAAAATAGTAGCAACTGTACCGATAGAAGACTTAGGATGTCGTTTTAAATATTCTCTTATTTTCTGAAATTCCAATTCGTTCTTTTGGCTGCAGCTCAAACACAGATTATTATTTGTAGTATGATGAAAAGTTCCATTACATTCTTTGCATTGCTTTAGTTCAGCCATATAAGATACTGACCCCCAGAATTATACTTTGTACTTTTTTTGATAGATAGCATATAGTTATTTGAGTATTTAATCGGAACACAGCTGGCTATTTTTTGCCGTAATGCCAGGAATTTCGTTTAACTTTTCTTCGAGCAGAGCTATCTCAACTTCTGAGCCAATTAAGTGCAAGATAATAAGGCCTTCATTAGAACAAAAATCCTCACCAGCATCGTGTATACCTAGTCTAGTCTTTATAATACAACCTGATTCTGTGAGAACCTTTTGCATTTCATTAACGTTTTGAATCCTCTTATTTGTTAACACGGACATTACATTGTAGCAAGCCATATAAATTAGCCTCCTTGAAAAAAATTGGTTATAAAGTTTTCTTAAAGTAATTCTATAACATAGAAGTACTTTGCACAAGTTGAATAGTTTATATTATGCTAAATATTATCTTTATAGCTGCCTAAGTCAGAATCGGGAGTTATTACAACGTCTGGGTTCTTAACTTCAAGAACGTCCAGTATGAACATAAAAATTGGGATACCAATAATAAGTCCCCAAATTCCAAGTATGTGTTCAGAAACTATAAGGACAATAAATGTATAAAAAACAGGAAGCTTGGTTTTCTCAGACATAAGCTTTGGGTTAAGTATATAGCTCTCAAGTGCATGCAAAATTGCGACTAATATGAGTATATATAAAACCATTTTAAAACCACCAATACTAAAAGCTATTATTGCTAGAGGGATTAAAGAAATAACTACACCGGCAACTGGTACAAGACCTAGAACGAATACCATAAAGCCCAATCCAAATATTTGTGGGAAATTAAGAATAAACAGAATAATCATTGACAGTATACAGTTGACAAATGATATAGTTATCTGAGTCTGAATCACCTTTCCAAAGGATTGCAAGAACTTACGCCCAAAGAAGGATAGCTCATCATATACAATGGCGACTTTACTGCTCTTAAAGCCAGAAGTAAATTTTATTATCCTGGTTTTCTCAAGGATAAAAAATAAACTTAAAATTACGGCTATAAATATGTCAAAGCCCCACCTTCCAATATTAGTGATAGATTTAAACAAGGTTTCAACATTATCACCTATATAAGCCGATATCTTGAAATCCTTTGATAATGAAATAATATAATTAAGAGTATCATTATCATAGGTGCTGTTTAAAAAAAGTGTAGCTTGGTCTATTATCGATTGTAGCTCGGTAATAATTACAGGTATATACTTATAAAGAATGTAAATCGCGAGAGCAATAATGGCTAAGTACACTACAATTATAATTGCCTTCAAAAGTCTTGAATTAACTATTTTGGCTTTTGTGAAAAAAAAGTTTGATGCAGTGTAGCCTAAATAAGCGAATATAAAGGTAAGCAGAAATATGTTTGCCATACCCCTAAGAAGATATACCCCGACTCCAAAGGCAAGAAGTATCAGTAAGCGCCTTGGCATTTGTCTTGAAAAAATTGATTTTAATGTTGTCATAACTGTATCCTTTTTTTTTATTAGAAAATACATAAGTGGCTCTACAAGAAAATATGAAACAAAGCGTAGCATAATGTACTTATCTAGCTTAATTATATATAAATTCCAAAAAGTAATAAAGCTTTATATTTAAAAATTTCCTAAAGTAATTAAATAAAAGGACACCGTCCAAAACGGTATCCTTTTATTTGAGTTTTACTTATTATTTCTTACTGTTTGTATAAGCTTCAAATACTTTCTGAGTAATGGTTCCACCGATTTTGCCAGCTTCTCTAGAAGTTAAGTCACCATTGTAGCCCTGTTTCAGATTAACGCCAACCTGAGAAGCGATTTCATACTTCATATTTTCGAATGTTGATTTACTTCTTGCCATAATTTTATTCCTCCTTATAAGTTTCACCATATTTCACTAAATGCTAGTGATGTTTGTTGGTGTACTTATATAATCTGCAATATTTAAAAAAATATAACGGGAATTTATGTCTAAAACACCATCCAAATACTAATTAGCCAAATAACCTATACAATAATAAAGTGGCGTTTAATAACGCCACTTGTGGTAATACTTAATGATCTCTTGCTGTCTCAGATTCTCTAAACAAAAGGCTTATGCTGTATAGGCCAGCAATACCTACAATAGTAAATATTGTTCTTGTGATAAGTGATGTAGCTCCAAACAGTGTTCCGACCAAGTCATATCGGAATAATCCTATAAAAAGCCAGTTCAGTGCTCCAATGATTACAACTATTAATGCCACTCTATCCAAAGGTGTTCTCATGTTTACAACTCCCTCTCTCTTTTAGTTTTGCGTGTCTCTTTTAAGAAATTTTTGCCGTAAATATATATTTGTACTTCAGTTATATTATAATTAATGTAAACAATTTTTATTCAACCAAAAAAAGTATATAAAATAACCGCATTTCCTTTTTACGAGAAATGCGGTGTATTTAAATAACCGCTGCTTTCACAGGCAGTTAGTTCTGATATATGAGGTTATATTATATTTAGGCAACAATAGAAATCGTAAAATACTGATGTGTTCTTCTTTAGTATAATATGAAATATAAAAATTATGTGTGATACCTAAAATTAACTATTAGAAAAATATTTTAAGTTATAAAGGTGTACTGTTTTTTGTAAGATTATTTTTACATAAAGAAGCTTAAAATATGGAGGACAAACTTTGGAACCAGTTCAAATACCGAATTTGCCTACGAGTGATGTGGTTACTTTAATAATTGACGCAAGAGCTCCACAAAAAATTAAAGAAATGCTAATGCAACGAAAAATTTCAATTGTTCAAACTTCAGCGCATCCTGATGTGTATCCCGCAGTGGCATATCACCCAGATATTATGCTCCACCATATTGAAGGCAATATAATTGTGTATGCTCCAAATACCCCACAAATACTGATAGATGAACTTAGGGGAAGGGGATTTGAGATGAAAAAAGGATACACGTTGCTAGGAAACAAATATCCGCATACAATAGCCTACAATATAGCGAGAGTCGGAAACTATGCCTTTCATAATACAACATATACTGATCCTGTTGTAAAAGAGCTGCTTTTGGAAAGAGGAATAAAGCTTATACATGTAAAACAGGGGTATTCAAAATGCTTAACCTGTATTGTTAATCAAAACAGTATAATTACCTCTGATATGGAGATTTATAAAAAAGCAAGTGAAGTAGGTATTGATGTATTACTAATAGAACCAGATAAGTCAATAAAGCTTGAGCCTTTTGATATGGGTTTTCTAGGAGGAGCGACAGGGCTGATTGGAAAAAATAAGCTTGCATTTACAGGAAATGTAGAATATCACAGAAATTTCAAAGAAATATTAAGCTTTTTAAGTTTAAAAACTGTGGACGTGGTTATGCTTAATGATGAAAGGTTAATTGACTTAGGAACTTTAACTCCTATAATGCAGAAATAATGTGTTCATGCATGTAGAAATAATCTTTAACGTGTAGTACCTATGAAAATTACAGTGCATATAATGTAGCATAACTTGACGGAGCGTATTAAAACTAAAAGTATGGTTGGAAGTAATAAGGTTTTTAAATATTTTATTCCAATTTAGCATAAACTCTAAAACGCTCGCTGCATACAACATTTTACCGAAACATATACTACACACGAAGGGAAGTGAAGTTGATGCAGTATCAATATCTCTCTATAGGAGTTAACGATAACGCAGAAAACATTGTACAGCAAATTGATAAGGAACTTCAGCAGCTAAAAGAAAAAAGCATAAATTATTCGATTAAAGAAATTAATTTTGAGGGTGAAACTTCAGTAGTATGCAATATAGAAGAGGAAGCTTTGATTTCTAAAAACTCCAATCAATATGAATTACTCAAATTTCATGTGTCAAATGCACTTGCTGACCATGTTATAAAACAATATGAAGAAAAACTGCTAATTAGAATAATAAATAGCAATTACGGGTACTTCAATTCATCTGAGAAAAAAGAAATATTGCATATTTCACAAAAGATTATTAGAAATGATGATAAGGTGTTTTTTAACACTTTATTTCAAATAAGACGAAGAAATATGATTATTAAAAAACTTATGGAATACTTTGAAGGTTCAAGTAACATAATTCTAGATGGCTTTGTAAACTTTAGACTCAAGGAGTATATAAAAGAGCTAGAGGAGATTATTGATAACGCAGTAGATGATTTCTTGATAGAGAGGGAGTATAAAGAGTTCATAAGGCTATTAAGATATTTTGTAGAAATACAAGACTCCAAATTTAATTTTGTACATGTGATAATGCAATATGGGGACCAATATATATTGTTAGATGAAAAAAAACAAGAAATTACCAATGAGTGTATACAAGATTTTTTAACTGAGCTTCCTGAAACAGAGATAAATCATGATGACTTACTTGTAAGTTCTCTGATAACACTTGCTCCCAAAAGTATAATAATTCATAATTGGGAAAGGTTCAAAAATCAAAAACTTTTGGACACGATAAAGAATGTTTTTTCTGGTAAAGTTGTTTTATGTAGTGGGTGTAGTATTTGTGAATACAATATGGCAAAATCTGACAGAAAAGAATAAAACTTTTAGACTCATAAAAAGATAGTCAATTATTACTAGAAGTTTTTTTGCAATATATATTGACAAAAGGAAGGTATATAAATACAATATATTGTGTAATTACAATATATTGTTATTAAAACAGATTAAACAACTTTATATTTGTTTACTTAACTTATATAAAGTAATTTATACTACTAAAGATAAAATTAAACAATTACTAAAGAAAAATCCAACAATTTACTACAGAAAAAGCCATTAATCACAAATGATAAACGTCCGGGAAGAAGAAAAGAGAGTCTTATGGCTCTCTTTTTCCCTATACAAATAATGATTTATATAATAAACTTGATAAAACATGTAAATAATTTAGAATATATAAATGTAATTTTTTATCAGGAGGAGTACCTTTGAAAGTTATAGGATTTGTTGGACCAAGTGGTACAGGTAAAAGCCATAGAGCCTCATGGGTCGCAAGGGAACATGGGACTGACTATATAATAGATGATGGATTGCTTATAAAGGGCAATCAGATAATCGCTGGTGTTTCAGCTAAGAGAGAGAGTACTAAAATTGCATCAATAAAGAGAGCATTGTTTACTGACAAAAAGCACACTGAGGATGTAGCAAATGCTCTTAAAAGCTATGATACCCAGACATTGTTGATTATTGGAACATCAGATGCAATGGTGGAGACAATAGCGGATAGGCTGGGAATAGGTCCGGTTACTGAAAAGGTGTATATAACTGACGTAGCTAGTGAATATGAAATCAAACAGGCCTTGTCTACCAGAAGAGAGCAGGGAAAGCATGTAATTCCTGTTCCAACCTTTGAAATAAAAAAAGATTTTTCGGGGTATTTTCTGGATCCACTTCAGATATTTAGAAGGAAGGGAAAGGGCAGCTATCAGCTAATAGGTGAAAAATCTGTTGTACGTCCAACCTTTAGCTATATGGGGAATTACACTATATCTGATTATACAATATATCAGATAGTAGAGTTTGTAACCTCCAATATTGAAGGTGTATCAAAAATATCAAGGTTTCGAGCAGAAAACAGACCAGATGGTATATATATAGAAATGGATTTGGTGCTTATCTATGGGTGCTTGATAAAGCAGCTTCTGAGAGAGGTTCAGGAGAAGGTAAGTGAGCAAATAAAGCATTTGACTGCGCTCAATATCAGAAGAATGAATGTCGTGGCAAAAAGCTTGGTTATAGATAGCAAAAAGTAATAAGTGGAACAGGTTTTGTGGGTTGTAATTAATAACTGCAATAAAAGTAATTAATATCTGCAACGATTGGAACATAAAAACTTCAATAAAATGCATGGGTAGAATTAAATAAATACAGTAATATCAATGGTTATAAGGATTTTGAGTGATCAAAGACTTATAACCATTATTTTTTATTATTAGCCTATTTTTTATTTGAAGATCTGTAATTTGATTTGTATACTGCATAAGTCCTGTATAGAATTAAATGGGGTTAAATACTGTATACTTTTTCCAATTAATATATTATAATGATGGGAAAAAATAGAATAATACATATAATATGTTAATGATTTCATATTTCACAATTTCATAATTTATTAGCCTCATATAAGGTAATTGTTAAGGTATAGGAATATCAATATTTTAAAAAGTAGATATAAAAACTTTTTATTTTAGTACTCATTTAGATTAGCATAATTAAGAATCGAGTTATCAAAATTAGTATGCGTAAACGGTTAGAGAAAGTATTAATACAATAATTTAATTTAGGAGGATATAGATGAATAAGTTTTTTTACAAAAGAGGCAGCATGAGGTATTTACTTTTAGGATTTACTCTATTAATAGTAATCTCTCTCTCAGGCTGCTTTTTTATTCCAAAGGAGGAGGAGGTCCTTGCCCCACCTTTAAAAGCTAGGATAAAGATTACCTATGATTATATTGAGGTAAACAAAGGTAACATTGAGCAAAATACTCAGTGTACCGGATACCTTGTTTCAGTTCAACAAAAGGATGTTTCCTTTGAAAATCAGAATGGAAGGTTAAAAGAGGTATATGTACAAATAGGCAGTAAGGTGAAAAAGGGGGAACTTCTAGCAGAACTTCATACGGATAACCTTGAAAATCAAATAAAGCAGCAGGAGATTATCTTAAAGAAAGCTCAGTGGGCATGTGATGCATTGAAAGCAACCGAAGAAAAAGATATGTCAGTATTAATTATTCAGAGAGATAAACTGCAAAGACAGCTTGAAAACATGCAAAATCTTACTGAATCATATTCAAAAGAGGACATAAAAGGACTCCAAGAGCAGATTAAAGAACAGGAAATACTCATTAAAAGTACATCAAATACCTATGCTATAAATATAAAGACAGCAGGCGGGGATGTTGAATTAAGTAGACTACAAATGGAAAATTTAAAGCAAAACCTTAGCAACTCTAAACTCATATCTCCGATAGATGGAACAGTTGATTACATAATCGATACTAAGGTAGGCGAATACATTGACCCTTACAAAACCGTAGTTAGGGTAGCGGATACACAAAACTTGCAGATACAGTATACTGGTGACAAAGTAAGTGGCTTTGAACTTGGTATGAAACCACATATAAAAATCAATGGTAGTAATTGCGAGGGAGTGGTTATTGCAACTCCTTCAAACATGCCAAAGGATGCAGAGGAAAAGGTGAAAAATTCTATTAGAATTCAAATAGATAATATACCTAATAGTTTTAAGATTGGAGATTCAGCTGATATTACTTTAGTATTTGCAAAGAAGGAAGATGTAATTGTGATACCTAAAAATATTTTGCATACTGTTGGATCTCGAAAATTTGTATATGTACTGGAAAATAATATTAGAAAGGAATATGATGTTGAACTCGGAATAGAAAATACGACTGAAATTGAGGTGATAAAAGGAATTTCAGTAGGGCAGAAACTGATTAAGGACTAGGGGGTTGAGGCGTGTTACTAATTACAATCAGAAAAATGTTGAGTAATAAATGGATACTCATGTGTACCCTTATTGGTTCAATAATTACAGCTGCCATGTTAAGCAGCATACCAATATATACTGAAGGTATTTTACAGAGAGTGCTAACAAAAGATCTGGAAATTTTCCAGCAGGAAACTAATAATTTCCCTGGAGGGTATTTGGTAGAGTATGATGGAACTTTTTCAGGCACAGATGGGAATATGTCCTTTGATTCCTTTGATAATAAAATTTCGCAAGTAGTATTTAAAAGTATCGAACTTCCTGTTCTTTCTCAATGCAAGTATATTGATGTGGGTAATGGACGAGTTAAAATGGAAGATGGAAAAAAAGAAATAGATGCTAGAATTTCAGCCCTTTATGAGATAAAGGATCATATCAATATTGTTAATGGGCGTATCTTCTCGGGTCAGCAAGTAAATGGAATATATGAAGTCATTGCTTCTGAGGAAGCGATGAAGGTGTCTGGACTAACTCTGGACAAAGTTTATACTGTATCATATAAAAAAGATGCCTCGTTCAAGAGTGAAGTTAGTACTTTTAAAATAAAAGTAGTAGGTTTATACAGTTATAAATCTGAAAATGATCCATATTGGTTTAATGATATAAGTGCATACAGAGACACGATATTTATGGATTCAGAATTATTAACAAAAATATTTATGCATACAGAAAAAGCCAGTATAAAAAATACTAAGTGGTATGTTGCATATGATTATCACAAAATTAAGCTGAGTAATTTGCCATCTGTTTTGGAAACCCTGGATGTTCATGCCAAATGGTTTGAAAAAAACAGGATGTATATGGATTATAAGCTATCAGCTAAGCCTATTTTAGAGAAGTATGATGAAAGGGCAAAAACGCTCAAAACTACGCTTTTGGTACTGCAAGTCCCTATATTGATTTTATTAGGGTTCTACTCTTTTATGGTATCCAATTTAAAAGTGGATTTTGAAAGCAATGAGATAGCAGTTCTGAAAAGTAGAGGAGGGAGTAGTTCCCTTATATTTTCGATGTATTTGATTGAATGTCTTCTGATAAGTGCAATTAGTTTGATTATAGGCCCGCTTCTCGGACTATATATGTGTAGAATTATCGGCTCATCAAATGGTTTTCTGGAGTTTGTGCAAAGGGCGGCACTACCATTATCGCTGGGACCAAAAGCATATTTATATGCATTGGGAGGAGTTTTGCTCAGCACTGCTTCATTGCTGATTCCGGCGCTTATTTCTTCTCGTCTGAGTATTGTTCAGTATAAACAAAATAAAACAAGAGGGAAAAAGACAATTTTCTGGAAAAAGTACTTTGTTGACTTTATATTGCTAGCACTTGCTACGTATGGATTATTTGCCTATAAAAGACAACAGAAAGTACTTTATGTTAGCGGGCTTAAAGGGAATGATTTAGGAATTGACCCCCTTCTGTTTTTAATTTCGGTGATATTTATTTTAGGTTGTGGCTTATTAGTTTTAAGGGTGTTTCCGTATTTAACCAATCTTATATTTGCAATGGGCAGAAAGATATGGGATTCGGTTTTGTACGCCACATTTACTAGCGTTAGTAGAACATCCGGTAAAGAGCAATTTACAATGATTTTTATTATTTTAACAATTTCAATAGGAATTTTCAGTGCAAGTTCTGCAAGAACTATTAATAAAAATATTGAAGAAAAAGTAAAGTACCAGGTAGGTGCAGATATTGTGGTTAATGGTCACTGGGCCAGCAATCGTAGCAGTGGAACCAGCTTACATGGACAATCATCGGGCAGCACCGATTTGCAAAGAGCGGAGGAACTTGTGTACTATGAGCCTCCATTTGAGATGTATACGAAACTAAAAGGTGTCGAATCGGTAACAAAAGTATTCAGAGAAGATAATGTGAAAGCTATTACAGGTAATTTAAACCTTTCTCAGGTATCACTTTTAGGAATAATTCCTGAAGAATTTGGGAAAACTGCATGGTTTAAAAATAATCTGTTGCCATTTCATTGGTATGAGTATTTGAACCTACTTACTGATTCACCGACTGCCGTATTGGTTTCAAAGTCTTTTAAAGATAAACTTAAGGCTAAAGAGGGAGATACAATTATTATCAGGTGGGGTCAGCAGAAGGATATAACTGGAGTTATTTATTCCTTTTTAGATTATTGGCCTTCCTTAAACCCAAATAAAAAGGTAGAAGACAAACCCTCGCCATACTTTATTGTTGCTAATCTTGATTATATCAATGCAGTTCGTTCTGTAGAACCATATGAAGTGTGGATAAAGAAAAGGCCTGAAGCAACAAGTACTCAAATCTATAATGATATGGAAAACAAAAAAATTGATTTGGATACTCGAAAAGATACTACAGAGATTCTTACTAAAAGTAAGAATGATCCTATACTGCAAGGAACAAATGGTTCATTGACACTTGGATTTATAGTAACTATTATAATCTGCAGCATTGGATTCATTATTTATTGGATGATGTCTATTAAGAAAAGAGTTCTTCAGTTCGGAATTTTCCGTGCAATGGGTTTATCTATAGGCAGAATTATTAAGATGATAGTATATGAACAACTGCTGATTACAGGTACTTCAGTAATAGCCGGAATTGTTATTGGTGGCCTTACGAGTAAGATATTTGTACCTATGCTTCAGTTGGTATACGGCACTGAAGAACAAGTTCCTCCATTTGAGGTAATTACACATGCAGGGGACTATATTAGGCTATATGTAGTAATAGCCATTATGCTGTTAATATGTTTCGTAGTCCTTTGGAGACTTTTATTAAAAATCAACATTGGGCAAGCTTTAAAAATGGGAGAAGACTAACAGTTTGAATACTTTATGGAGGACATTGACATAATGGTACCTATTATAAGAACAGAAAATGTAGGTCGCAGTTTTATAACGGGAAAAGAATGAACCAACAGCAGAATTGGATACACACACTGGACTCCAAATTGTAAAACTCTTCAAAGAATTGGTAGACAAAGAAGGATTAACTGTATTAATGACAACCCATGATCCTGGAATTATGGAGGTGGCCGACAGGATATTCGAATTGAAGGACGGTGAAATATTAGATGAGTAATGAAGACATTAAAGACATGATTTCTTGTGAAAATCTTGTAAAAATATACAAAGCTACTGACATTGAGGTTGTCGCACTACAGGGCCTGGATCTAACTGTCAAAAAGGGCGAAATGATGGCTATAATAGGTAATAGTGGAAGTGGTAAGTCTACTTTATTAAACATGCTTGGAGGACTTGACCGCCCTTCGGCAGGAAAACTGTACGTAAATGGATTAGACCTATTAAAGCTTTCAACTAGACAAATGGTTAAATATAAACTTGAGACAGTAGGATTTGTATGGCAGAACAATGCAAGAAACCTTATTCCATACCTGACTGCGTTGGAGAATATAGAATTACCGCTTATACTTTCAGGTAAAGCAGATAGAAGAAAGCAAGCGCTCGAAATACTTGATATGGTTGGCTTATCTAACAAAAGGAATAGTAAACTAAACCAACTTTCGGGTGGGGAGCAGCAGAGAATTGCAATATGTATTGCAATTGCCAATAATCCAAAGTTGATTTTAGCTGATGAACCCACCGGGTCGGTTGACTCCAAAACCACAGATTTAATATTAGATGTCTTCAGGGAGCTAAACAGGAATTTGGGAATTACGATAGTACTTGTAACTCATGACAGACAGCTATCCAAAAAAGTTGATCGAGTCGTGGCTATACGTGATGGACGTACCAGCAGCGAGTTTATTCGGAAAAAGTCCTATGCTGAAGAATTTGCTGCAATAGATAAGTTAAATTCTGAAGATACCCACGTTGAGCTTGCAGTCTTAGACAAAGTGGGGCGGTTGCAGATCCCTAGAGATTACCTCGATACACTGGGGTTATGGGGTAAACAAAACGTACGAGTAGAAATAGAAGGGGAAAAAATAATCCTATTGAACCCAGAAAAAACAAAGAAAGCGAGTGTGAATTAGTTTATGAAAAGGAAAGTTATTATTATTTTTATTATTTTTGTAGTACTTGCAGGTGTTTTGTTTGCATTCTATGAAAATAGCAAAACCAAGGATGTTTTATCGGCACTGGAAGAAGAAAATGTTACACAGAAGGATTTAAAGGAAGCAAAATTAACGTTTTATTTTAAGGGTGCAGAATCGAAAGCTATACGTGAAGTTTTGGATGAAATTGAAAAGAAGACTAAAGGAAAGTTAAATGTTAAGCTGGATTTTAAGTTTATTAATGGTCCAACGGAATTCTATTTAGATACGATTAAAAACACTATTAATTCCGGACAACCCTGTGATGCATTTTTTTATTCATCGCGAATGGATCAAGGGCTGAGATCTCTAGCTAACGAGAATTTAATAATGGATATATCAAATGTTTTTCCACAGTTTGCGCCGAACTATTTTAATAAATTAAGTAAAGAAGAAATAAATGCAGTTTCGGTAGATAAAAAAATTTACGCCATTCCCAATCGTTTACCAACCACACAAATGCGTTGTGCTTTAGTCCGTGAAGATTTAATGGAAAAATACAAAATATCCGATATAAAAAACTATGATGATTATGAAATGTATTTGAAGTCTGTCAAGGAAAACGAACTGGACTTGATACCGATGACCTTTTATGAAACAACTATTGGTTTGTTTGCAGAAGCTAGTGGATATGTAGTAATGGATTATCTACAAGGACTTGTCTATAAATGGGACGATCCAAATACTAAAATACTGGCATGGGAACAAACGCCAGAATTTATTACAGGTATTCAAACAATTAGAAGATGGTATGAGAAAGGATATCTTCTGAAAGATGTCGGAGTTTCTCAGATTGATGAGTCTTTGGTTACATCTGGAAAGTGGGCATCGTTTATAGCGCCTCTTGACTCTGAGTTTGAATTTAACAGTGCTTTAAAAGAAAAGGGTATCAACTGGAATTATAAAGCATACCCATTGTATCCGGATAGGATTTCTGAAAGAGATTCACCTTTAAAGGGCGCAATGGTGTTCAATTCAAATTCCGATAATGCTGAAAGAGTAATGATGTTTTACAATTGGTTATATTCAAATCAAGATAATTATGATTTACTTATGTATGGTATTGAAGGAAAACACTATGCTCTGCAGAATAATCAAATCAAGCTGCCCGAAGGTGTTGAAGCGGAAGACTCGTATTCTTCCTGGAGATGGCGCTGGCCATTTGAGAATATAGATTATGAACGAGTTGATACATCCAGTTCAGAAGAAGCTGTAAAAGAGTACTATAAGAAGATTAACGAAAAAACTAATTACCCTCCACATATGGGGTTTTTACCAGACTATGGAGCTGTTGGTGATATTTCTACTTCAAGGGCAATGTCTTACTATTCCACTGAACAGAAAATATATACAGAAGATTTAAAACAAGAGGATATTGATGCTTACATAAAAGAACAAAAAGACAGTGGAGCTTCTAAATTGATTGAGGAAATCCAGAAGCAGTTTGATAAATGGAAAAATGAGAATAAATGATGTACAAAAATGCTTAATTTTAGGGTGTTTTGCTGCAGAGGGTTATTATAACCCTCTGCAGCAAAACATTTGGGAGGTTAATATGTGCGAAGTATCAGTAGTTATGCCAACGTTTAACAAAGATAAATATCTAGATCTCACGTTAGCAGCTTTTTCTATACAAAATTATAAAGATTTTGAGCTAATCATAATAGATGATGGAAGTACAGATAAAACAGCAGAAATCGTAGAAAAATATAAAGACATATGTAATATTACATATGTGTTTCATAGTAATCAGGGTAGATCATATTCAAGGAATGTAGGACTACAAATTGCAAAAGGTAGATATATAATTTTTAATGATGATGATCGTATACCATCCTCTGATTTTATAAGTGAACATTTAGCTACTCTAAAGAAAGATCCAAAAGCTGTAAGTATAGGTTCAAAAAAATCAATACTATCATACTACTCGGATAATCTCACATTCCGCCAGTTTTATTTACTTAATTTATTAGAAAGAGACCCAGGTAAATTAGAAAAAATTCTGGCACACAAGGATGACACACCTCTTTTTACAGTTAATGAATTAGTGAATGATTTTAAAAGAGTTATTAGTGAATGGTTCTTATACGAAGCTAGAGATAATTATAAAGATATTATTAATTCCTTTTCTCAAAGTCTAAACGGCTTTCATTTTGGATGGGCACTTGCTACAACAGGTAATATGGCATTTGAAAGTGCTAAGTCCAGTACATTATTTGATGAAAATTATGTTGGCTGGGGTTTAGAGGATACAGATTTCGCTTATCAATTATATAAAAATGGGTATACATTCAGATTATCAGCAAGAGCAGAAAATTTTCATCAAGTTCATAAAAGGGGAAATGATGAATGGAATCAGTTGAGGGGGAATATTAGTCGTTTTTGCCAGAAGTATCAAACTATTGAGACCTACTTATTTGCACAGGTTTTTCAAGAAGTAGATGGCAAAAGTGATTTTACATTTTTAGATGCTAACGAAATATTCGAAAAATTTCTTTCTATTAATTCGGATGATTCTCTTTATTTAAATTATATTAGGTTGTGCAAGTTATGGATGGGAGTTAAATGAAAAAATATATTTATATAGGTGCTGGCGGATTTTTTGGTGCGATTTTACGAGCATTTATCGAAAGTATTCACATATACAATTACAATGAGAAGATACCTTTAAACACACTCATAATAAATATATCAGGAAGCTTTCTTTTAGCATTAATTCTTACCTTGGCATTAGAGGTATGGAAAATAGGTGCAAATTTAAGGCTAGGACTTACTGTTGGCTTTCTTGGAGCATTTACAACTTTTTCTACCATGTGTAAAGAGACGGTTAACCTTATGGACAAGGGATACTATTTGTCAGCAATTTCCTACATAACTATTTCTACAATACTTGGACTTTTAGCTGCTTATTTGGGGGTTGTGTTAGCAAGAGGAGTAATAGCAAAAGTAGTAAAGAAAAAGTCGTAAAGAGAAAGTCGTAAAGAAAAAGTCATAAATAAATAGAATAGTTATAAAGAAAAAGATGAAGAGTAAGAAGAACAGAGGGATAAAAAACAGAGGGATAAAAAACAGAGGGATAAAAATCAGAGGAAAAAAAGTGAGGTGGATTAAATAGAATATTTACTTGTTGGGTTTGGTGGGATTTTTGGAAGTATAGTAAGGTTTGCACTTGGTAGATTAATTACCCGAAATGAATATACTACCTTTTATTTTGGAACCTTTATAATTAACATTACAGGAGCTATACTCTTAGGTCTTGTAAATAGTCTGGGGATAGCCGGTAGTTTTTATTCATTGTTGGCAGATGGATTTTTAGGTGCATATACTACTTTTTCTACGTTTATGTATGAAGGTTTCAGCCTTTTCAAGGAGAATGAAAAGTTAAATGCTTTTACATATATATTCGCATCTTTGTTTTTGGGGATAATAGGTTTTGTGATAGGTGCTCAGCTAGGGAAGTTTATGAAAATAATTTAATAATTTATGATAACCACGAAGCACCCTAGTCTAGAGGGTGCTTGGTGTTTTTAACACATATAAAAGACATTCTGCTATATTTGAGATTAAAAAATATAAATTAGATTGAAAATAACTGAAAATAGCAAGTAATTGTCTATTATATATTAAAATATTGTTGTAAAATATAACTAGCTTTTTACAGATGATTTTAATCAAGCGTAAGGAACTCTAAAAACTATTTTTAAAGCTAATCTTAAAAGCTTATCTTAAAAGCTTATCTGAAAGGCAGTAATCTACATTACAGAAACGGTGGCAAAATTCATGGCTAAAAGAAAGATATATTTACTCTACATCATTACAACTCTATTTTGGTTTTCCACGTACATATACGCTCCGATTATGCCAACATATGTAAAATCCTTAGGAGCATCATATTTTCTAGTCGGACTAATTTTGGGCTGTTATGGGGTAGGCCAGATGCTACTAAGAGTGCCTATTGGAATACTTTCAGACAGATTAAATAAACGGAAGGTGTTCATATGTTTTGGCATGGCTTCTCTGGTAATTTCATCACTCGGATTATATTTTTTTACAAATCCTCTGCTTATACTGATATTTAGATCGTTCTCAGGAGTGGCCTCCGCCTTTTGGGTTATATTCACGGTACTGTATTCTAGCTATTTTCATGAAAATGCTGCTACAAAAGCTGTAGGTGTATTAACTGCATTTTGCAACGGAGGAGTTCTCATCGGGCTTCTAGCAGGAGGCTTTATAGTGAGAAGCTATGGAATAAGGGCTACTTTTTTTGTTTCTATAGTATGCGCAGCAATTGGTTTGATACTGAGCTTTGCTATTTCTGAAAAGAAAGTTGAACGTAAGCCAGCGCAAATCAAAGAGCTTCTAATGGTTGCACATGACAGAAATTTCAGAATAGTAGCAACTATCGGCGTTATTTGCCAATTCATATCATTCGCAACTGTATACGGCTTTACACCAGTTGTAGCTAAAAATCTGGGAGCTTCCAATTTCCAGATAGCAATGTTGACGGCAATATCAGTGTTGCCAAGTGTTATAGGATCTGCGCTAAGTGGTTCATTTTTTGCAAAGAGGCTAGGGGAGAATAAAACTATGGCATATGGTCTGATTCTCGCAGCCATAGCCTGTGGTGTGATTCCCTTTGCACCTAATATGACGATACTTTCTATTTCTCAATTTTTAGGAGGCTTCGGCACAGGAACAGTTTTCCCTCTTTTAATGGGGCTTAGTATTAAAAATGTTTCAAGTGATAAAAGAGCTACTGCTATGGGTATATTTCAGGCTGTGTATGGACTAGGAATGTTTATGGGACCTACAGTTGTTGGAGCATTAACGGATGGAATGGGAATAAAATGGGGTTTTATAACAATTGGAGTAGTAGCTCTCTCGGGTGTTTTAATTTCCATGTTATACAAGCAAGAAAAAGTATAATAGGAATCATGACGCTGCTTATAAAATTTAATATATTTATTCGATAACACTTCATTTGGATATAAGAATAATGTTAAGAAATATTAATATAATAAAAATGTTGGGAATAATTATTCTTATTGTTTTTTTAGTATTTTAGGAATAAACTGACATTATAGTAAGCTTTAGAAATTTTATTAATTATAGGGGGGACCACTAATATGCATTTTGACTACAAGAAGTTTGATAGGAAAGGACTCGAAATCATATCATTGTATTACATTGATGAGGAGAATGATGATAAAAAAGAAATTTGGGTTATACCAGGTCATGGCATGAATCTTTGTAAGTACAAAGCTAATGATTTAAGAATAATTGAGTTTGATCCCGACGAAATTAGAGAAGGCTTCTGTGGCACCCCACTCCTATATCCAACACCGAATAGAGTTTACAAAGGTAAGTTTGATTATAAAGGCAAAGAGTATCCTCAAATTAAAAATGGAAAGCTAATAACTATTCATGGCTTGTTACACAATGAACGATTTAACGAAGCAAAAATCAGCAAGACTGAGAATAGCATTTCTGTTTCTGCCCATGTTAATTTTACCGAAAAGAATCACTTATATGAAGCTTTTCCATTTGAACATAGATTAAATGTAAAATATACTCTTGATAAATCAGGCGTCCGTTTTGATTATGAGATAGAAAACAGAGAACAAGATCAGAGTATTCCATTCGGTATAGCTCTTCACCCATATTTCTCTAAGATTGACGGTGAAGATGAAACGGTTATAAGGGCTCCTTATGAATATGCATATAAGACTACAGAGGACCTCATACCAACAGGAGAAGTATTAGCTGTAAAGGATGAAACCGAGCTTTCTGATTATGTAGCAGTAGGAACTCTAGATTTGGATACCGTTTTCACTGGTAACAAAAATAATGAACCGGCTAGTATTAAATATTCAAAGTCTGGTGTAAAAATAACTTTAAAGAGCAGTGATGATTTTTCTCACATAGTTATATACACCCCTAAGGGAAAACCTTTTTTCTGCATGGAAAACCAAACCTGTGCCACAAATGCACACAATCTGTATAATCAAGGTATGAAAGATGTATCAGGGCTAAAATTTGTTGAGCCCAATTCCAAGTTTGGTGGCTTTGTTGAGTATGTAACAGAAAGAATATAGATTTTATGAAGTTATAGTGATAGCTTAAATAGGTAATGCAAAAAAATTGGTTTAAGATATAATATATCTTGGACCAAATTTTTTGTTGTAAAAATCATAGAATTATTAGTTTAAAGAGTGGGGTGGACGTGTGAAGAAGGTAAGTATATCGTTATTATGTAATCAAATGGGTGTGCTGGCCATGATTTTATCTGCAACAGGGCTTGCATTACCAAGGCTTCAAGAGGAGCTTGGATTGACATCAGTACAGCAGGGGAGCTTGATTAGCATCCAGTTCTTCGGATTTGCAATAGCTATCCTATTAGGTGGAACTCTCGCGGATAGATTTGGAAATCTCAAGATTTTGAGATTAGCTTTTCTAGGATTAGGGGTAGCTACATTTATATTTGGTGCTGCATCTACATATTGGATGACGTTAGCTGGGGTTTTATTTATAGGGGCTTTTGGCAGTATTGTTCAAAATGGAATAACTTCTGCAGCAGCAAGTTATGACAGCAAAAATGGGATATCGAATCTTCCATTTATACAGACGTTCTTTACTGTGGGGGCTATAATAACTCCTCTGTTACTTTTGTTTTTTATGCTGCAATTGAATAAGTGGAGATATGCGTATTATATTGTAGCAGGCATGTGTGTTGTAATGGCTTTTATTACGTTGAGATATAGGGATGAAGATCAGAAAAAAGCTAGCTCAATGAAGGAAGCCTTTCTACAATATAAAAAGGTATTTAAAGAACCTACATATCTAATAGCACCGTTTGCTCTATTCTTGTATGTTGGTGCGGAAATTGGTGTTTGGGGTTTTGCACCTATGTTTTTTGAAAGTCAAGGTTATGGTAAAACCTCGGGTATATTATCAAGTGTGCTGATATGGGTTTCCATGTTTATCGGAAGAACAATATCAGTACGGCTGCTGAAAAGGTTTGACATGTGCAAAATTATGCTAGTTTATGGGGTTTTAGCACTAGTTTCGCTTATTCTTGTAATGTTTTCAAATCAATCTACAGCAATATTGTGGATAGGTATTTCAGGATTTGCATATGCTCCTTTTTATGCACTGCTTGTATCCTGGATGACAAAGCTTACAGGCGAAAAAAGCAGCACTATATTAGCCTTTACTATGGCTATGGGAGGGCTTGGCCCCGTATTATTTGGATGGCTCACAGGGATAATAGTAGCTAACTATGGAAGTAGGTATACAACTTTAGCACCTGCCTGCGCTTTTGTACTATTACTTATTATCATATTTGTATTTAGAAACAAAAAGAAAGAGTTATCTATGTAAGTCTTGCACGGTTAAAACAGATGGGAAGCTATTAATTTAGAAATTAAATATTTAATAATTAGTATATAAATCAAAAATATAGTGGACAGCGTTGTTGATTTTAAATCAACAACGCTGTCCACTTATTAATTATTGGATAATTAATAAGTATTAGAAGAAACGTTTAAAAAAGCAATGATAAAATTGTTAGGTATTGACATATGTATAAATCAGAGGTATATTATTTATAACAAACTAAACCTATATAAATACTATGAATTATAAGGAGGTCGTACATATGAGCAGAAAATTAAGTTTTGACACTTTACAAGTACATGCAGGTCAAGAGGTAGATCCAGCTACAGGTTCAAGAGCAGTTCCAATATACCAGACTTCATCGTATGTTTTCAAAAATTCTGATCATGCAGCAGATTTGTTTGCACTGAGGGATTCAGGTAATATTTATACAAGAATTATGAACCCAACAAATGATGTTTTTGAAAAGAGAATTGCAGCTCTAGAAGGTGGAACGGCTGCGCTAGCTGTTGCATCAGGCTCAGCAGCAATTACTTATTCAATACTTAATGTGGCAGGTGCTGGAGATGAAATCGTAGCAGCTAACACCTTGTATGGTGGCACCTATAATTTATTTTCAGTAACCTTACCTAGATATGGAGTAAACACCATATTTGTTGATCCTGATCAAATCAGTAACTTTGAAGAAGCAATTACTGACAAAACAAAGGCAATATTTATTGAAACGATAGGAAATCCTAATGCCAACATAATTGACATTGAGGCAGTAGCAAATGTAGCTCACAAGCATGGTATTCCTCTTATTATTGATAACACCTTTGGAACACCATATCTGGTTAGACCTATTGAGTATGGTGCTGATGTAGTTGTGCATTCTGCAACAAAATTCATTGGAGGACACGGAACCTCTATTGGTGGTGTAATTGTTGATGGTGGTAAATTTGACTATGCAGCAAATGACAAGTTTCCCGGTTTTACGAAGCCAGACCAAAGCTATCATGGCGTTGTTTACTCTCAACTAGGTGGAGTGGCTTTTGTGTTAAAAGCCAGAGTTCAGCTGCTTAGAGATACTGGAGCAGCTATAAGTCCTTTCAATTCGTTTCTATTTATTCAGGGCCTTGAGACTTTGTCACTAAGAGTTGAAAGACATGTAAGCAATTCAAAGAAAATCGCTGAACATTTGCAAAACCATCCATTAGTAGAATTCGTAAATTACCCTAGTTTGAAGGGTAATAAGTACTATGAATTGTCACAGAAATATGTTCCGAAGGGTGCTGGATCAGTATTTACTTTTGGAATAAAGGGTGGCTTCGACAATGCAAAGAAATTTATTGATAGCTTAGAAATATTCTCATTGCTGGCAAATGTCGCAGATGCAAAGTCATTAGTTATACATCCTGCAAGCACAACACATTCTCAGCTATCTGAGAAGGAGCTCTTGGAGTCAGGTGTTACTCCGAATACAATTCGTCTTTCAATAGGTATCGAGGATGTTGATGATTTGATTTATGACATAGATCAAGCACTTGAAAAGAGCAGATAGAATTCTTATGTCCAGAGGGAGGTTTTCTCCCTCTGGATTTTCAATTGTTTGAATTTAGGAGGATATTTTGTGAAGAATGTATCTCTACACAATTAGCAATAACAGAGGCTGTATTAAAGTGATGTCTTAAAAGCATTATTTTGAGGCAGCCTCTGTTTGTTTACAGTTGACTTTTTTTATTTCTTAATACTATAATTTATAATAATACTTATAATTAATATAATTTTCATAACTACTCTAAATATATGATAGAATTAATTACCGTAAATAGATAGAGTTCTACCAATTATAGCTCATGGAGGATAAAAACATGCCAATTAGAATACCTGACAATTTACCTGCAGGCGAAATCTTAAATAGTGAGAATATATTTGTCATGTTTGAAGACAGAGCTTATCATCAGGATATTAGACCACTTAAAATTGCTATTTTAAATATAATGCCTACAAAGGTAACTACAGAAACTCAATTACTTAGACTGCTCGGAAATACTCCTCTTCAGATTGAACCTGTCTTATTATATCCGGCATCTTATATGCCAAAGAATACCCCGGAGGAGCACTTAACAGCGTTCTACAAAACCTTTGACGAGATTCGCGACGAGCATTTTGATGGCCTAGTTATAACAGGTGCGCCGGTAGAACAAATGGATTTTGAACGAGTTGACTACTGGGAAGAGCTGACTCAGATAATGGATTGGAGCTTGACAAACGTGTACTCTACTCTACACATTTGTTGGGGTGCTCAGGCAGGATTATATTACCACTATGGTATTTCAAAATATAATATTCCTAACAAAATGTTTGGCGTTTTTCCACATACCAAAAATAAAGAATATGTTAAACTACTAAGGGGATTTGATGATGTTTTCTATGTGCCACACTCTAGACATACTGAGGTGAGGCGAGAAGATATTGAAAAAATTGATGAGCTTGAAATACTTTCTGAATCTGAGAAATCAGGTGTTTATCTAGTTGCATCAAAGGACGGTAGGCATATTTTTGCTACTGGTCATGCAGAATATGATCCTCTCACTTTAAAAACTGAATATGAAAGAGATATTGAGAAAGGTCTAGATATAGAAGTTCCAGAAAATTATTTTCCTAATGACGACCCTAATTGTGAACCAATAGTTAGATGGAGAGGTCATGGCAATCTTCTATATCTGAACTGGCTTAACTATTATGTTTACCAAGAAACACCGTATGATTTAGCAAATATAGCTAAGATAGAAAAGTAGAAGATTTGTAATTAGACTACCTATGAGCACCTGAAATAGAAATCCTTTTAAACATTGTTTGCTGTGCAAGGGGGGAGGACCCATACAGGATTGTGTAGTAGGCATAGCTTTAGGTGCTCATAGGTACGATAGAATTTAATCTATCTACTTTACATAATATTGAGGCTAAATCAAAAATGTTACTATTTTAATTCACAATTTCCTCTTATTTTTTGAATACTTCTTATTACAGCATCCTTGGAATTTCCCCAAGGGGCATCATTAAATCTGTAATCAAATTTTTTAGTAAACCAATCTACTTCTTTCTCTATTCTTTCAAGGTGAGTGAGCTGCATTTCCATAATGTTTTTAGTAAATATTGCGGCTTGGTTTGGATTTAAAAATTTCTTAGTTGAACTGAGTAGCTGCTTTAAATGTTTTAGACAAAAGCCCTTCTTTGAATGAAAGGTCTCTCTGAAGTCAGGTTCCTTAAAATACAAATAAAAAATTACATCAATATACCTGTCAATAGTGTGTTCTAACTTGCTACAGATAGCACAACTTGCATCAATATGGTCAAGCTCTGCCACAAGTTCTGAAATAAGCTTATCTGTATCTGTTTGTTTGGTGGATAGCTTAATTGAAATGTTTTTTACCATACTTGCAGCAGCGTCTTTTTCTAAAGAGTTAACTTTACTCTCAAATATTTTCTTAATTCGAGAGTTTTTTTCTTGCAGGAAGGTATCTATCATTAGAGCTAGACCAAGTCTGTTAACTTGCTTGTTGTACATGGCCTCAAAATGTGCTTTACAAAAGCCCAGCTCATTAGTTTCCTGTCGTTTATCTGGCTCCATCAAAGAAGCACCTAAAGCATATTCGATGCTTTCATCCTCAAGTTTTCTTTCTAAAACGCACAAAGGACATTCGCAGTCTACAGCGAAGGCATCCGAAACAGGTATTGTGTATATTTTTTCCTTCATTTGAAAAACTCCTTATTATTTGTCTTATTCTACCACTACAAATACTCCCGCTTAAATAAGTGGAAGTACGACCCTCGATAAGTATTACTAAGAGTCTGAGGGATTAAAACTGTACTGAACCTAAGAACACTGCTTATTTGCTTATTAAAAAAATTATATCACTTTAATTGGATTTGGAATATAAAAAACATTAGTAGGAACTAAACAGAGTATTCAAAATATAGGAAGACTATTTTAATGAATATAGGAAGACTAATTTAATGAATATAGGAAGACTAATTTAATAAATATATGCAAACTGATTCAATAATTATATTATTGGGTATTATGGTTTACATGTACAATAAAATATATTAAATCAGATAGAAAGTGTGGTAAATACTACTTTGTGCCCAAGTGGTACACTCTATTTGACACATTGGACCGATTTAGGTTAAGTATGGAGGTTAAACATGAAGTATAATGGCTATTTAGTTAGTGAAAAGGATGGTAGCTTGATAGTAAAGAATGTAAGAGATTTTAACTTAACACATGTGTTTGAGTGTGGACAGTGTTTTAGGTGGCTAAAGCAACAAAATGGCAGCTATAAAGGCATTGTTAATGGCAGAGCAGTAAATGTAAGTTTTAGCGATGAAACTCTATATATCACAAATACTACTGAACAGGATTTTATAGATATTTGGTACGAATATTTCGATTTGGGGACAGATTACTCAAAAATTAAGGCTATACTTGAGAAGGATGACATCATGAAGGAGGCTATTAAAACCGGATATGGTATTAGGCTACTAAGACAGGATTTCTGGGAGTTACTTATATCCTTTATTATCTCAGCCAATAACATGATTCCTAGGATAATGAAAACAGTCGATTCACTGTCAGCTCTAAAAGGTAATTGCATTGAGCCACATAATAATTTATATAACTTTCCTAAAATTTCTGAACTTGCAAACGCTTCATTAGAGGAAATTCAGCAATGCAAAGCAGGGTTTAGGTCTAAGTATATTCATAGGACCTCACAGCTTATGGATCAAAACACAATTACAAGAGAGATACTTCTTGGAATGGATACTGGTATGGCTCGAAATGAGCTTATGAAATTTCCTGGTGTTGGACCTAAGGTTGCAGATTGTATTCTGCTTTTTAGCGGTCTCAAATATGATGTTTTCCCAACGGATGTATGGGTGAAAAGAGTAATGGAGGAGCTTTATTTAAAGGAAGATTCCAGCTTAAAGGAAATACAGAAATTTGCTAAGGAACATTTTGGTGATTTAACGGGATATGCACAGCAATATCTCTTTTACCATGCACGACTCAATAAAATTGGTATGGTTAAGAAGCAATAACGGAACTTTTTGTTAATTACTTCAATATTATGTAATGTGAAGCTAAATGTTTTATAAAGTAAAGTCATATTATATAAGAAATTGGAGTGGTCTTATGAAGTGTATTGCAACCTTAGATTCTGGAAATCTTGTATACAAATTAGATTCTGAGCTTAAAAAAAGAGGATATAAATTTGAAATTATATCAACTCCTTGTCATATCGCAAAAGGTGGATGTGGTTTATGCCTAAAATTCCCAGAAGAGTTTTTGAATGTAGTTTTAACAGAGGCAAATGAATGCAATACGCCAATCAAGGAGGTTTATAGGGTTATTCCGACTTTTTCAAAGACTAAGTATAGAAGGATATAGGTAAGAAAATAATTAAAGTAAAGGAAACGGCAGATAGTTGGTGATATATCATTTAAATTAATCTAAAAATTGATTTACTTTATATTTATGTGGTGCTATAATAGGCCTATAAAGCAGTGCTTGATGGGATTGCAAGTCCTTTCTAATGCTTTGTAAAATTTAATATTTTTCCTGAAATGAGCGCATGACCTTTTATTTTGAACCTACATTTGTAATAAGGGAGTCTGCTGTTTGATGTATTATGTCAGGCCTTGGTAATTCCGACACACGGCGCGAACGTTGTGCAACGGCGAAGGACGATTGAAGATATCACCGGGACACCCACCTAGCTTGGGCTAGGTGTCAAAATACTGGGAGACGCCATTTTGGGGCTTATTTAAAGCAAAGGGGCAGATGATGCCCCTTTGCTTTGCCCTTTTTTACTTACTGGTTCAAAACATAGTTACTTACTTAAGTTCAAACCAAACGCTGGATTTATTTCTATTAAAATATATACTATCACCTTCAGAATAATGCCAAATCGATTGTAATACCTTTGGTTGTTTTATTCCGTTTACAGTTTGATAATCGGAAATAATTGCCGACCATTCTGCTTCTCTCGATGAACCATCCATATTAGTTGCCAATCTATCCTTGGTCCTAAAGGACAACATTAAACCATTTTGGTCAAAGGTGAAAATACCGCTAGCAGAAATACCGTAATAGGTTATTGTCCCTTTCGCATGGGTAGCATCTATTTCTTCCCATTGTATGTAATCTTGTAATGCAGCATTTGGAAAAACAAGACATTCTGCAAGAAAGGTTACAAGTGATGCTTTATCCATACTCTCACCTCTTTGGTCAAACAAGGTAATAGCTTTAGCAATAGTGCCTTTCATGCTACCGACTCCGTTCTTATAGGAATCAAAACCTTCAAATGGTATTCCATATACAGAGGAATCGATAAACGCAAAGCGCTGGGGTTTAGCAACAAAATTATATTGTGTATAGTCTATTTTTATGGTCTTATTAGCAGACATATTAAAATCAACATCTTTAAAAGTTGCCTTCATATAAGACATTTTAGGTGTACCTAAGTATCCACAATATTCAAAATATTTCTGAACTGGTGAAGGTAAGTTCTTAATATCCTCTTTTGTGAACACTTCTGTATTTTTAGGTTCATTTGAAATGGTGGTATTGATAACTGTACTAAACTCAGATCTTGTCTTTGAATATGGTATATCAAAAAATATAACTACTGCTGCAATTAAAATTAATAAAATAGATATGATAATCCACATAAGCTTTTTACCCCTTTTTGTATTATACATATTGTTGCTCGATTTTTCATTTGACATATTGTTTCTCCATACTTATAATATTTTCTTCTAATTTTAAAATTCCGTTATCCAAGCCTTTTATTAAGACGGTATCAAAACCGTCATACAATTTTTCAAAAAACTCTAACTCTCTATTTTCACGTTGCTTAAAATAATCTTGGCATTTACCGGTAAGACTTATTCTCAAGATTCTGGCATCCTTTAAATCTTTTTCTAGATTTAAAAAACCTTTTTTCTCAAGTATAAGAGCCATTTTCTTTACGTTTTGTCTTGAATTACCTATAAAGCTAGCAATCTCACTAATGGTTGGGGAATCACCGCTGTTTTTTAAGATTCCAACTAACAGCAGCCATTGCTTTATCGTCAAGTTTCCATCAAACTTATCCCCTAAGACTTGCAATCTATTTGCCAAAATGAATACTGAGCCAAATATATGAGCTTTTTCTTCTATATCGTTCATCCTAAACCTCCTAATTCAAAATAAGTAACTGGTTACATTTATTATATGTAACCAGTTACGCTTTGTCAATACATAACAATGTAATAAGTATTTTTAATATTATGTAGCTAAATAAGCTGTTGCAAAACTAATATCAGATTCAATATATTTCAAAGATTATATTTAAAAAGTGCAAAGTAATTACATGAAATAGTCTGGTTCACCACAAGCATTTTTGCCGTGGCGTAAATTCAACCTCAGTTGCCTATTGTAGGTAAAATTGCTATGATTACCACCCAATTCAAGGTACATTGTTTACAGTTAAAATGAAAACTGTTAAAATTACTATGTAATTGTAAGGTGTTTTATTGTAGAATATGAGAATATACTGATATTGAATATATTTTAGGAACAACCAAAATACTTAAACTTGGTTAAAGAAAAAAGGTTAAGTTATTATTGAGTTATTCCTTAAAGGAAGAGTTTATGAAAAAAGGGCTTATCAATGAGGCTAGATTAATAGCAAGCCGTGACCCGGCAGCTAAGAGTACGTTAGAGGTAGTGCTTCTCTACCCTGGTTTTCATGCGCTAGTTTATCATAGAATGGCACATTGGTTCTATAAAAAGGGAAGATTTTATATTGCGAGGGCTATTTCCCAGTTTGGCAGGCATTTTACAGGAATAGAGATACATCCTGGAGCTAGGATAGGAACTGGGTTATTTATTGATCATGGAATGGGTATTGTAATTGGTCAATCTGCTGTAATTGGGGATAATTGCACTATCTATCACGGTGTGACACTAGGTGGAACCGGCAAGGAAAAAGGTGCTAAACGCCACCCTAGTATTGGGAATAATGTGCTGATTGGTGCAGGCGCGAAGGTACTTGGACCTTGCAATATTGGGGATAATTCAGCTATAGGTGCAAATACCTTTGTTTCATTTGATGTAGAACCATATTCAACAGTGGTTGGAGCAAAAGGTAGAATCGTTAAAAAGCGAAATCAAAGAGTGAGTTCACCTTCCGAAGAACTGGATCAAATTCACATGCCTGATCCTATATCACAGGAGATATGCAGGCTAACAACCAGACTTCAGCATATGGAAGAGCATTTTATGGGCAAGAACTATGGGCCCTGTACTATATTAAAGACTAAGAATTCAGAAGTATTGAACGACAAGGATGAAATAAATGTACAGGATGACAAGGGTGTAAAAACTAAGGTAAGTGAAGAAAAATAATGTTGCTAATTCTAAAAATATAGTATGAAATGGCAGTAGCAGTGATGGTATATATAGTATATATCATCTAATGTATGAAAGGAGATAGAGATGAAGGTTTATAATACACTTTCAAGGAAAAAAGAGGAGTTTAAGCCTATTAATGAAAAAGAGGTTCGCATATATTCCTGTGGACCAACAGTATATAACTACGCGCATATCGGTAATTTGAGAACTTATATATTTATGGATATGTTAAGGAGGGTACTTGAATATAACCAATATACTCTAAAGCATGTTATGAATATTACAGATGTAGGCCATCTTGTCTCTGATGAGGACGAGGGTGAAGACAAGATGCTAAAGGGTGCGCGTGAACAGAAAAAGACACCTTGGGAGATAGCGCAGTATTATACAGATGCTTTTATAAAGGATATAAAGGCGCTTAATATAGAGATACCTGAGATTGTTCCAAAAGCGACTGATCATATACCTGAAATGCTTGAATTTGTTAATGGATTAGTTGAAAAGGGCTATGGTTATGAAACCAGTGATGGTATATATTTTGATATACAAAAGTTCAAAAACTATGGCAAGCTCTCCAGAGCAAATTTGGAGGAGCAACTTGCAGGAGCTAGAGTTGAAGTAAATGAAGAGAAGCATCATCCAGCTGATTTCGCAATATGGAAGAAAGCTCCAAAAGAACATATCATGCAGTGGCAAAGTCCTTGGGGTATGGGATATCCAGGGTGGCATATAGAATGCTCTGCTATGGGAAGAAAATATTTGGGTGATGTGTTTGATATTCATACCGGGGGCGTAGACCACATACCTGTTCATCATGAAAATGAGATTGCACAGTCAGAAGCTCTGCTTGGAAAGCCTTCTGTTAACTATTGGATGCACAGTGAGTTTATGATGGTTAATAACGGCAAAATGTCTAAGAGCCTTGGAAACACATACACGATAGATTATTTGAAGGAAAAGGGATATGACCCACTTGCATTTAGATATATGTGTCTCAATGCACACTATAGAAATAAATTCAACTTTACATGGGATGTAATGCAGTCAGCACAGGTTTCCTATGACAGATTTGTTGAGGGTGTACATTCACATAAAGATGGAACTGATACAGTTGATAGCGCTGTTATAAATGAATTCCTCAGCGATTTTGAGGAGGCTGTAAATGATGACCTCAACATTCCTAAGGCATTAGGAATTGCATGGAATGTCGTAAGATACGGTAAGAAATCACAGTTAATATTTGAACTATTGACCAATATGAATAAGATATTTGGATTTGACTTAGAGAAAAAGAAATCAGATAACAATGAACAAGAGGTAGCTCCAGAGATTCAAGCACTAGTAGACGAAAGGCAGCAGGCTCGAAAAGACAAGAATTGGAAACGGTCAGACGAGATTCGAGATGAGCTAAAGGCAAAAGGAATTGTTCTAGAAGATACTCCAAATGGAGCGAAGGTAAAGTATATATAAATCTTAGAAATGGGATTTGTTTGAGAAGTTGAAGCGTATTGCAGAGTAATTTTGTGATACGCTTTTGTAATAGATACATTCTTAGAACCACCATATTAGTTTTTTATATTATATTTATGAAGAATATAATATGGAAGGATGTAAGAATTTGAATAAATTACAGGAATTTGTGACTATAGCAAACTCCAAACTTGGGTGTGGATATGTTTATGGAGGACAGAGTGATCAACCTCTTACAATAGACGCATTGGAGGTATTGGTAAAACGTTTTGGTAAGTCACATTACTATTTTACTAATTATTCTGCAAAGAGATGGATAGGCAAGGAATATTATGATTGCTCAGGTCTCATAGTGTATACACTGAGAAAGCTGGGGCTTATTCTTAAGAACGAAGATTATACCACGCAGAATATTTTTTTTAAGCTATGCACACCAATAACACAAAATCAGCTGGGAATAGGTGATTTGTGCTTTTCAAAAACATCTTCAGGTATTGTGCATGCTGGTATCTATATGGGTAATAATAGAGTAACGCATGCTAGAGGAACATTCTATGGAGTAGTTAATACAACACTATTTAGTTCGTTTAATACCTTCGGCAGACTCACGTTTTTTGATAAGAAATAAATGAGGCTACATTTCTAGGGCCTATTGGCATTATGCTTATGATAGACTGATTTATATGAAATATTTGGAGATAATAATAGGGGGAAATGATATGACAAAGCTTATTTCATGGAATGTTAATGGGCTCCGTGCATGTATAGAGAAAGGATTCTTGAACTTCTTCAAAGAGGTAAATGCAGATATATTTTGTATTCAGGAATGTAAACTACAAGAAGGACAGATTGAGCTTGAATTAGAGGGATATGAGCAGTTTTGGAATTATGCTATTAAGAAGGGCTACTCAGGTACTGCTATTTTTACTAAAATAAAGCCAATGTCATCATCTTGTGGAATTGGAATAGAAGAGCATGATAATGAGGGACGAGTTATAACTCTTGAATTTGAGGATTATTACCTGGTTAATGTTTATACTCCAAACTCTAAAAGGGAGCTTGAAAGGCTAGGTTATAGAATGAAGTGGGAGGATGACTTTAGGATTTATTTGAAACAATTAGAAGAAAAGAAGCCTGTCATTGTGTGTGGAGATTTGAACGTAGCGCATAATGATATTGATCTGAAAAATCCAAAAACGAATAGAAATAATGCTGGTTTTACTCCTCAAGAGAGAGGAAAGTTTTCTGAACTTATAGAGCAGGGTTTTGTCGATACTTTTAGAAGTATATATCCTGATAAAATTGATGTTTATACATGGTGGTCGTATATGTTCAAGGCTCGAGAGAAGAATGCTGGTTGGAGAATTGACTATTTCTGTGTATCGGAGTGTTTGAAAGATAGAATAGAGGAAGCAGATATTTATGCTGAAGTTATGGGCTCTGATCATTGCCCTGTTGGGCTGAAGATTAAGTGATTTAGCGTTGCAATGCTTGGTACAATTTAAGACAATATATCGAAATATGTCTGTTGTGAGATACTCGTGAAATATACTTGGATTTGGTTGTTTTTTATTCACATGGTGGATAAGCCTATTTTAAACATATACACAGGTTAATCCACATTGTGCACAGAAACCATGTCCACAATATGAATAAACTGTGGAAAACTCGAGGAATTATACTAAAAACTAAGGGTTTAGCACAAAACTGACATATTTAGTTGTGGATAATAAAATTGTTTTAACACACATAAGTTTAGTGTATAATAAGTAGTACAGAATTAGCGGGATAGAGTTGGAGAAAATAATGTTTGAAGCTATTATTGGCAATATGCGTAAGGACTTTGATATTAAGCCAATGGATGTAATGAATCTTAATCCATTAGTTTTGGCATATATAGGGGATGCAGTATATGAAGTATATATTCGTACCATGCTTGTAATAAATAATAAGACAAATGTAAATATGCTTCACAAGATGTCTGTGAAGTATGTTAAAGCAAAAGCACAGTCAGATATAGTTCATAGAATAATGGACAAACTAACTCAAGATGAACAGGATGCAGTGAGAAGAGGCAGAAATGCTAAATCAGCTACAGCCCCGAAACACGCAGATATTACAGATTACAGGTATTCCACAGGGTATGAGGCAATGATAGGCTATTTGTACCTTACAAATAATACAGAAAGACTTATAGAAATATTACGGCTATCAGTAGAAGAACAAATAATAGTGAAAGAGTAGGTTTAAAGAATGGCTGAAGGAAGAGATAGAATGGGCAATAAGACACGTAATGATAATAAGATAGGACCTAAATTCCACTTTGGTAAGAAGCCTTCATTTGGCGAAAACAAAGCTGCAAGGGCTGCTGGAGATTGGAAACCATCCGTCGACAATAGAGGTCCAAGAACTGACGGAGACAGAAAGCCATATGGCGATAATAGAGGACCGAGATCTGATGGGGACAGAAAACCATATGGAGATAATAGAGGTCCAAGAGCTGATGGGGACAGAAAACCATACGGAGATAATAGAGGTCCAAGATCTGA
>Ga0123336_10000022_pt1 | contig 169426 bp, 152 predicted proteins | sample SSSSmetaG_FD_96466 | JGI IMG/M metagenome (GOLD analysis project Ga0123336, IMG submission 96466) | Glacier valley bacterial and archeal communities from Borup Fiord, Nunavut, Canada, to study Microbial Dark Matter (Phase II) - ​SSSS metaG | ecosystem: Environmental > Aquatic > Freshwater >...
AGGATTGATAATATGGCACGTATACTACCTGTTGAATATACAGAAGCAAGTATCAGCGTAAAAGAGCAGTTTGACGACCAGATTAAGAAAAATGGGCGTATTACAAATATGAAAAAGACATTACTTCATTCATTACCAGCTTTTCACGCACTGATGGAATGGTATCCCCTTAGAGATGCAGTACATGAATTTATTGGAGATAAAGGTGTTAACTATTTTTGCCATGCCATTTCGTCTCAGAACAGCTGCTTGATATGTTCCACATTTTTTAGAAAGATTTTAATAGATTCTGGAGAAAATCCTGACAATCCAGTTCTCTCAGAAAAAGAACAAATACTTGTTGATTTTGGACAGCGATGCGTGACTGATGCTTCTAATATTGACAAAACGCTATTCGTAAGGCTTCATAAATTTTTTAATGATGAGCAGATTGTGCTACTAACTTCATTTGCAGGGCTAATGATAGCGACAAACTTGATAAATAATGTATTACAGGTTGATTTGGATGAATATCTTGAAAGTTATTCGAGGAGGTAACTTATTATGGGACAATTTGAAGGTAAAACAATTTTTATAACTGGTGCAGCAAAAGGGCAGGGACGGGCAGTGGCACTTGCATTTGCCAAAGAAGGAGCCAATATTATTGGGTTTGATCTGGGCAGGAAAATAAGCTACCCCGCATATAACGACAGTTCGTCGGATGATTTGGATATTCTTAAACAAGACATTGAAGCACTCGGTACTAAAGCAATTGTATTTGCAGGTGATGTCAGGAGCGCTCTGGATTTGGAAAGTGCAGTAGCAAAAGGTTTCGAGGCTTTTGGCTCAATTGATGTCCTTTTTAACAATGCAGGTATTTGTGCATATGGCTTGTCACACGAGCTAACTGAAGAAGAATGGGATTCCATGATTGATATTAACCTAAAAGGATCCTGGTTGGCAGCTAAATATGTGATACCACATATGATTGAGCAAAAAAATGGTGTTATATTAAATAATTCTTCAATTGCTGGTCTGCGAGGAATGAATCGACTATCTCACTATGCTGCATCAAAATGGGCCTTGGTCGGATTAACAAAGTCACTGGCACTTGAGCTTGCGCCATATAAAGTGAGAGTCATAAGCATTCACCCCACAGGTGTTAATACCCCAATGAATGATGGTCTTGCATTTCTTGAGGGAACAACAACGCAGGAAATTGCAGAGCGTTCAGCTGGGAATCTGTTACCTGTACCCTGGATTGAACCCGAAGATGTAGCAGAAGCTGTACTTTTCCTTGCAAGTGATAAATCGCGCTTTGTGACTGGAAGCCAATTTGTCCTAGACGCAGGACTTTTAACAAGGTAATAAATAAACAAATATAAATATTATAAGGAGAATTACTATGAAAAAACTATCTATTTTAACAATTTCAATAATGATTTTTGCACTATTATTTACTGCTTGTGGTCAAACCAATTCAACTCAAACATCCACATCTACTGATTCGACAGTAGCAGCTGGAACCTCTGCAACAACTGATTCGTCATCAACTGAACCAGCTACAACAAATGCACAAATAATTAAAGTTGGTACGATGGGTACATATGAACCCTTTTCATATGTGAATGCAGACAATAAACTAACTGGCTATGATATTGAGGTACTACGTCTTATTGAAAAAACAGATGCAAGCATTAAATTCGAATTTGTCGCTGGACCATGGGATTCACTTTTCCCGGGACTGGATGCTGATAAGTTTCAATTATTAGGTAACCAGATTACCAGTAATCCCGATCGTGAAGCAAAGTACCTGTTAACTGATAATACTTATGCTCTGTGCGTAAGTCAGTTAATTGTTAAAAAGGGTCGTACTGACATCAAATCATTAAATGACCTTAAAGGCAAAAAAATTGGTACAACTGTAGGAGATTCTTTTACACGTATTCTGGAGGATTGGAACAACGCAAATGGTAAAATTCTTGATATTGTATATTACGAAGAGGACGTGACTACTTTACTTCAAGACGTTGTCAACGGTCGTATTGACGCAACGTTAAATGATCCAATCATGGCTGTTGCAAAAGCAAAAGCAAAGAACCTCGAAGTAGAGCCAGTTGGTGACCGTATTTCAGCAGATCCAACCTACTTTATCATCAAAAAAGATGCTGCTGGTGAAGAAATAAAGAAAAAGGTAGATGCGGCTCTTTCAAAGATCAGAGAAGATGGATCCCTTAGCAAGCTATCTATCGAATGGTTTGGCGTAGATTATTCAAAATAATATAAATTAGATGTGGGGGAGATAGGATGCAGGCAAATGAATTATTAGATTTCGGATATATGCTACAGTTGATTCCTCGTGTAGCGGCGGGAATACCAGTCTCTCTATCTATTGCCTGTGTTGCTTTCATATTTGGCATCTTACTGGGGTTTGCGGTAGCATTGGTTAAAATATATAAAGTACCGGTAGCTTTACAAATTTCACAGGTTTACGTTTCATTCATGCGTGGAACACCACTGTTGGTGCAGATTTTTCTATCATATTATGGACTTCCCTTGGTACTGCGCTATCTAAGTAGCATCTATGGTTGGAATATTGATATTTCTTCAATCCACGCAATAACATTTATGTATGTTTCCTTTTCTCTTAATGTAGGTGCATATCTCTCTGAGACAATACGTGCTGCTATACTCTCTGTTAATAAGGGGCAAATAGAAGCAGCAGAAGCCTTGGGAATGACCACTCCACAAGCTCTACGTCGTATCATTATTCCACAGGCGGCGGTAGTGGCTATTCCAAATTTGGGCAATTCCTTCATTTCGTTGCTTAAAGATACTTCACTTGCTTTTGCCGCATCAGTGCCCGAAATTATTGGACACGCAAAGATAGCTGCTGCGCGTTCTTCTAAGTTTTTCGAGGCATATATTGTAGCTGCAATCATGTATTGGTTGATTTGCATAATCTTTGAGCGCTTGGTAAGTATAGCAGAAAGGCGACTGCGCCGTCATGAGAGAGGTGTCATCAATGATTGAAATTAGGAATTTGCATAAGTCTTTTGGGAACAACAGGGTATTAAAGGGCATTGACTTAAATGTTGCACAAGGTAGTGTTATGGCGGTTTTGGGCCCTAGTGGGTCAGGGAAATCTACACTATTACGTTGCATCAATTTGTTGGAGCATCCTCAAGCGGGAACCTTGAAAATCGGAGATCTTCAAATAGATTACCACAGAGTTCATAAAAAAGAGATATTAGAAGTAAGAAAAAATACAGCAATGGTATTTCAAGGTTACAACCTTTTTGCCCATAAAACTGCACTGGAGAATATTACAGAAGGCTTAATCGTCGTAAAAAAGATGAGTAAGAAGGCTGCAGAGAATGAGGCTAATAAATATCTTGAAAAGGTTGGCTTAAGTGAAAAAGCATCACATTATCCCGTACAGCTTTCGGGTGGTCAACAGCAACGAATTGCAATAGCAAGAGCACTTGCCATGAAACCTGATGTTATACTGTTTGATGAACCAACCAGTGCACTTGATCCAGAACTTGTTCAAGAGGTGTTGGGCGTTATGAAGAAAGTTGCAAACGAGGGTATAACGATGATTGTTGTTACTCATGAAATCAACTTTGCAAGAGATGTAGCGACAGATGTTGTATTTATGGATCAAGGTCTCATCATTGAACGTGCACCAGCAAATGAATTTTTCAGAAATCCACGAGAAGAAAGAACAAAACAGTTTTTACTACAAATTACACCAGATTACAATTATGTGATTTGAAATAATTAATAATCTCCATAATTTCTTCACATAAATAAGGTAATATTTAATTACGATCAAAACTAAAACAAATATTGAAGGGAGATTTAATTAATGAATACAATGACTCATTATATGGAATTACTTGCAACAGCTCAACCCTGGCACCTTCTTATCTTTATGGCAGTGCCAGTTATCTGCGCCGAAACATTGGCAATTTCTGAATTGATAATACTTTTCACAAGGAATCTAAATGGTATGGCAAAAAAGGTAAGTAAAATAACAGGTATTTTTGCAGGTCTCTATTTTCTTGGGATTTTCATTTATCTATTTACAACTGCTGTTATACCTTTAACCACAACAGGTGGATGGAGAGGACCTGCGGATGTAATCGCAGTTGGTTTCTATCTTCTAGGTGCAATTCCTTTTGGAGGCATGTTTTTACTTGAAACAGGCATTATTGGAAGAAAAAGGAATGAAGTTAGCAAACTAAAGCTACATGCCATATTTGTCGGCATTTTTCTGGTAGTAGCTCATATAGCTATGATATTTGGTATGCTTAATCCAGATTTATTTACTATGAATGGAATGGGAATGTAATGCAATATTGTACTTAATTTAAATAAGGTATAGATAGGCATAACCCGTTGCCATTACAACTATTTTGTAACAATATAAAATAGTTGTAATGGCAATTATTTTATATGTATAATATATAATAATCAGCTTATTAGTGTCTGAGATGGTATGGAGTTTACATATTTGGGCTCTTAAGTCAGATAATAACCATTTTGGTGGATAAGTCACGTAAGACTTAATGAAACTAACTGTGTGTTTTAGGGGGAAATAATATGAAAAAAAGACTGTACGGGGATACAAGTAAATATGTTTCTGAAGTAGGTTTCGGGGGATGGCAACTCGGTAATAAACAGGATTGGGGAGACATGGAGGATTCTGTCTCAATAGCTCTTATACATGAAGCCCTGGATAGAGATGTGAATTTTTTTGATTCATCTCCTAATTATGGGCGTGGTAAAAGTGAAGAGCTTCTTGGAAAAGCATTAGTTGGGAAACGTAGTGGGGTAGTAATAAATACTAAATTCGGTCACACTGCAGATGGGTTTACAGAGTTTTCAGTAGATAAAATAAAAGAATCAATTGAGCAAAGCTTAAGACGGTTACAGACGGACTATGTTGATTCTATTCTTCTACATAACCCTCCTTTTGAATATCTTGACGGTAAATATGGACATTTTAAATTGCTGGAAGAATTGAAAACTGAGGGGAAAATATTATCCTATGGGGTTTCAGTGGATTCCAGCAGGGAAATGTTTGAGGTTATAAATAAAACCAATATAGGTGTTATAGAAGTAATGTTTAATATATTCTATCAGGAAACAGCCGAGGCCTTCAAGCTTGCCAAAGAAAAGAACATTGCAATAATAGTTAAAGTTCCTCTTGATTCAGGCTGGCTTTCGGGAAAGTATAATAGCTTGAGTACCTTTGAGGGAGTCAGGAGCCGATGGACACCAGAAGTAATAAGTAAACGTTCAGAACTTCTAGAGAAAATAAAATTCATTTCAGATGAAAATACAACGATGACTATGGCTGCATTAAGATTTATACTTTCATATCCAGAAGTAACTACAGTTATTCCAGGGGTTAGGAATATAGCACAATTAAATGAAAATGTTTCTACTAGTGCTGCCACAATGCCAGGAGAATACGTAAAAAAGCTCCAGGATTTATGGGATAACGAGATTAAATTCAAAAATCTTGGATGGTAAAGGATATTTTGTGTTAAAAATAATGTTAATGGCCAAAAATCCTTATAAATATAAGTTTATTAGGATTTTTTCTTTATTATCCAAAATCCGAAAGAAAGTATATTTCTGTTAACTAGCTATCAAAAAAGTATAATTTAATTATTTCAAGGGAAACTATTTAAGAAAAAATTCTAAAAATAATTTTATATAAGTGGGAAAACATAAAATGACAGAAATAAATGAAATATACGATATATTTGCAAAAATAAATATGCATTTATTAAATGATGAACAGCCGTCTTTATACCTCAATGAAATATCAAAAGAACCATTATTCGGGCAATATCCTTTTGAGCTGCTTAATAACTTAAAGCAGACAAATCAGTCTCCTAAGCACCACCCTGAAGGAAATGTATGGAATCATACTTTGTTGGTTGTAGATGAAGCAGCTAAAGTCAAAAATCAAAGTCATGATGAAAGAGTATTCATGTGGGCAGCCTTGCTACATGATATAGGAAAACCTGCTACAACTAAAGATCGTAAAGGTAAAATAACCTCCTACGATCATGATAAATTAGGAGCCGAGCTTGCAAGAAAGCTTTTAATAGGATTTACAGATGAGGAATTATTTATCGAAAAAGTAGCTGAGCTTATTAGATGGCATATGCAAATTCTTTTCGTTGTTAACAATTTACCATTTGCTGATGTACAAACAATGAAAAAGAAAACAGACATTAAAGAAGTTGCTTTACTTGGTTTATGTGATAGATTAGGTAGATTGGGAGCAAATCGTAGCGAAGAGGAAAAGAACATTAAAATGTTTCTGCAAAAATGTAATAATTAACGAAAATAAGTAAGATTTAATTGAAATATAGCTACAACTTTTTATATCATGTTTTTTATTTATCAATAAGGTACGTATTTTATCTGAATAGAATAATAAGACACCAACTTTTATATTTCAGTTATAACGGCCCCTCCAACTACGCGAAATTATTATTTCGCGTAATTGGAGGGAGAGAACTTTGTATCACCACTACCGAAATTATTGTCTATTGATGTCCATTAAAGTGTAACTTACAAAAAGGTTAAGTTATCGAGCAAAATGTTAGCTTATTACTATTATTTTAGATAATAACTCTTTAGTTTTAGAGTAAACCTTACAATATGTCTGTTTAAGGAGCTTAAAAGATAAAGTTAAACATGCAACATCTGTGTTTATTAAAGTTAAATTAACAAATTAAAAAACCTTGTCAGAGTCTGGCTACTCTGTCAAGGCTAAAATAAAGTTAACTATTTGAAAGAATTAAACTTATAGATGCTCTCGTGCCATTGCATAATCATTAACTATTTTTTCATTAAAATATTGTGCTTGTCGTTCTTACTGTTCATCGGTTAACGGTTTACTTGTTTTTCATTTTCACGTGTTCCTAAAATTTTTGTCTAGTTCCCCAAAGGAAATATTTTTGGCTCCAAGAACCCCAAGAGCTTAAAATTTGAACATCTTTTTCCGCATTCAAATTGGAAATCCAATAATCATTCCCCATATAGATGCCAACATGCGTGATGACTTTATCAGCCCTTATTGAAAAGAACATCAAATCACCAATCCGAAGCTGTTGGAACGTGATCGGCTGCCCTGTTTTGGCTTGGTCACGGCTTACTCTTGGCAAAACAACCCCAAACTTCTTGAACACGTGCTGTGCCCATCCGCTGCAATCGGTTGAATATGGAGGATTGGTTCCGCCGTATTTGTAGGCGGTCACGGATTGAAGGGATCGTGCATAATCCACCAAATCTTTTTGCTTTTGAGTTTGCGTTCTTACAACAATATAATCATTTAAACGAATCACGTTTGGATTCTCAATATGTGGATTCAAGGAAATTAAATCTGCCAAACTCATATTGTATTCCTTGGCAATCTTAGAGAGAGTTTCACCCTTTTTAACATAATGTTGGGCATTAGCTGCTGTTGCTGCTCCAAAGATAAAAATCGATATTAATGCTACTACTGCTGCTATTTTTTTCACTGTCTTTTTTTCTCCCCTTATTTTTTTAATTGTGAAATATCACAGTTTTATTATCCCTTTTTACTTGTAGATTATTAAAAAATTCATAAGTATCGGCAGTTAAACAACCCATCATGCGCGACTATAAGAGTTATAGTTGGTTAAATTTTTACATAATTCTAAGTTTTACCGTTTATCTTTTATTGCTGCTAATCGATTTTTAAAAATTTCTGCGTGTTAGTAACCATAAGTGCATTCATTTGATTTTTATCAAATTTCTTCAAGAAATTATCATAGTAATTATCCAATGATCCCAAAAATGTTGTCATTGGATAATCTGTGCCAAATAAAAGTCTTTCTTGGACTATAGGGTGAGATTTCCAATATTTCAACGTAGTTTCTATAGTTTTTTCAACCGAATAGGATAAATCTGCATAAACATTATCATACATTTCCATATAGTCAATAATTTTATTACTCCAGACCTCACTACTGCCACCAAAATGTGCAAAATTAATTCTGAGTTTTGGATTTTTTGCAAGAACATTTGACCATGCCGATGGATTGGCATTTTCAGTATATTTCCAGTTATAAAAGGCAGGAAAACCCTCATTACTTGTATGTACTACTATAGGTAAATCATTCTTTATACAATGTTGATATAAAGGTATCATACCGTTATCGTCAGGGTGAAAACCCAATCTGGTATACAACTTTATACCCTAAAACGATTTACGGTTAACTTCTTTCACTACAATATTCATAATGTTTGGTCTTCTTAGGTCAAAAGCGAGAAATGGGAATACTGTTTGCGGATACCTAGTATGTATTTGTTTTAACCGTTCATATTGAAGATAATACCCTGGTGTTAAAAAATTGAACCCCAGACTGTCACGATCATATTTTAACCCTTTAGTATTTTGAATTTCATTTATACACTGAGCTATTTCTTCTTCAGAAAACCGGGCTATTTTGCTTGAGATATAGTTACTTATTTTGTCCAGTATTATATTTATAGCATCATCTTTTGAAGTACTATTTAAACTCTCATACTCAATACCATAATTTTCACTATTAAGTATTCCGTCGAACATATAGAATATATCCATCATTAGTGGAACAATTGCGATTTGATCTTGTGATTGTTTTTGGAAGGTCTTCTGCATATATTTATACTGCATTTCAGTATCTCCAACGTATACAAGAATAAACTCAAGTACACTTTGCAGATTGGTCCAAATTTCATCAACATACTTATCTGAAATTGTTCCATCTGTATTTCCATTACTTCTAAGATTTTTTACAACATAATAAATAGCCATTGCAGCTACTTCTGCCATTATAGAATCAAGGCTGAACATATGGCAATGGACGTCAAATCTTCTTAAATTATTCATATTAGTCCCCCTATTTATGTTTTATTGCATAATCTATATTTAATACGGAAACTCTTATTTTATGCATATCTTAGCTATTTGACGTTTAATTTATCACAATGTTTCAAAGCATATTTAACTTTTCTCGGTAATCAGTAGGATTTATACCTACAATTTTCTTGAAAGCAGTACTAAAATAGTATGCATCCCGGTAACCTACCTTATCTGCAATTTCATATATCTTCAGGTCTGTGCTTTTAAGCAGATTTTTAGCATTTTGGATTCTAAGGTTTGTGAGATAATCTATAAAATTCTGTCCAATATATTCATTAAATAAAACGCTAAGATAACCAGAGCTAATTCCAAAAGTTTTTGAAATACTGGTAAGAGTTATATTTTCTTTGTAATTCTGATCCACATAATCTTTTACTTTGGCAAGTAGGTTTTCATTCCTGTTACTTCGCTTAAGGTTAATATATTCATAGACCTTGTAAAAGAAGGTCAGGAACCATTCTTCAAGTTGTACCAGATTATTTATTTCCTTGACATCGAAGTGAAGGTTAAAATCTTCACCCATAATATCAAATACATCATACCCTAATTCATTAATAGTTTTGCAGGATAAAATCATTATATTATAAATAATTGTGTTAATGGCATCGAGTTCCAATTTTGAATTCTTGATTTGAGTAATAATATCTACTATATCTTTTTTTATCTCTGCAAAAGCTCCAACCTTAAGATCATCATATAGCTTGGTGTCACTAAGAATATGGAGCTGCTTGCTGTAAACCTTGTTTCCAAAATTAAGGTCATTAAATCTATAAACTATTTCTCTTCCGTAAACACGGTCGAGCATAGCTGCTGAACATGCTTCTTTGTATGATATATGCATGTCTGTAAGACTTTTATATTTATTTCCCATACCAATTGTAATACTAAAGCCAAGTTCCTTTCTTCCACACTCAATCAGCGCTTCAAATGCCGGTATGAATGTTTCAATATCATTATATACAGCTATTACAATTTGATCTATTTTATAGTTTATTACAGAGTAAACCAACTCAGTGTCAGAGGTTTTTCCTCTGTCCATATCATATGTGGAAAGGAATTTACTTACTAAATTATAGAGAGAAAGATTGACTATATACTTCTGTTCTTCATCCTCTTCACTAATAAGTTCGATAAAGTTACAAATATTTACTACCGCTATAAAATACTCCCTATCCTTTAGCATTGATAATTCCAGATAATTTAGGTCATTATCAATGTTCCCAATAAAGCTGTTACTGAGTAAATCATTCAAAAGTTTATCCTGCAAAGCCTTCTTATTCTCTCTCAACTGACTTCTTAGGTTTTCAACCTCGATACGTTCATTACGCTCCCGAATAATTTCCTCAGAAAGTTTCTTTACTATTTCAAAAAGATCCTTTGATCTGAAAGGCTTTAGTATATAATCATTAACGTTTAGTTTTACAGATTCCTTGGCATATTCAAATTCTGCGTATGCAGTGATAATTACACATTTTGTGCCCTTATTAAGGCTTTTTATCTCCCTAATAAGTTCGATTCCGGTCATTTCTGGCATTTGTATATCCGTTATAACTATATCAATATTATTATTTTTGAAGATTTCCAGTGCTTCAACACCGTTACACGCTTCAAAAACCTCTTCAAATCCGTGTTCTTTCCAATTAATATTGTGTAATATTTTATTCCTTATCATTTCTTCATCTTCTGCTACTAAAATCCTGAACATACTCTCACCTACCTGACCTGTGGAATATTAAGTACAACTTTCGTGCCCACCGATATTTTGCTTTGATATTTCATGCCATAACAACTGCCAAAATTCAATTTTATCCTCTCATTTACATTCCTAATACCGAAGTACAGGTTTTGATCTTCGACTTTTTCATCCCCCGCCATTATTCTGTTCAGGAGATCAACTTTCTCATCCTCGATACCTTCACCGTTATCAGAAATTTCAAAAACAACCTGATCGTCCTTTAAATAACCATTAATAACTATAAGACCTTTTTTATTTAAATTTCTAACCCCATGATATATAGAGTTCTCAACTAACGGCTGTAATATGAGTTTAAGTGTTTTAAAATTATATATCTCATCATCAATTTCAAACAGGAAATCAAACTTATTGGAGAATCTGAACTGCTGTATCATCAGATAACTTCTGATATGGTTAATCTCTTCCCGGATCAGAACAACTTCCCTTCCATGGCTAAGGCTTGTTCTAAAAAACTTACCCAAAGAATCTATAAGATTAATTGCATCATCATTTCTGTTTTGTTCTAAAAGTCCTATGATGGAATCAAGTGTGTTATAAACAAAATGTGGCTTAATCAGCTCCTGCATTGCCTTCATTTCCATCTCCCTGATTTTCTGTTGATCGTCTTTAACCTTTGCCATAAGATCTCTGATCTGATTCATCATTTTGTTGAAGCTGCTGGCGAGCTGCCCTATCTCATCCCTGGTCCTTATATCGGCATAGATGGATAAATCATTCTCCGAAGCATGTTTCATTAGGCTTCTCAGCTTTCTTATAGGATTGGTAAGAACTGAAGTAATGTAAATTGTAAGCAATAAAACTATTATTATAATTGATGTAATGAGCCAGAAGAACACCCAGCCTATCATACTAATTTCGCTGGCCATCTCTGTCTCAGGTGAAACACCTATGATTTTCCAGCCGGTTATAGCTGATGTCTTAAAAGTAATAATGTAATTTGTTTTATTAATTTTGTCTATAAAGTTCCCATTTTCACTATTCATTAGCTTGGGGTTTTGAATTATTTCGTTGGAATACTCCTGTTTATCCGAGCTTTGTGGGCTAAAAACCACTTTTCCGTTTTTCTCAAGAAAAACAAAGCCTGTTTCACCAAGCTTTATGTCACTGCAAATTTTATTTAGGAAATTTACATCTATATCAATTGCCATAATTCCCTGTCCCCCAATAGCATTTCCAGTAACTACTTCACCGATTGAAAACACTTTTTGGTTTAGGAAGTTCAAATGAGGGGGCTGTATGGATACCACATCCGTTTTATTGTTCACAAGCTGACTATATAAAGGATCTTTAGAAACATCTATCCAGTATCTCCCGTAGTTGCTTATAATACTGCCCGAATGTGATACAAGCCTTATATTAACCAGGTCGGTTTTCATTTGCTTAAGGATGTCAAAGGTTTCCCAAATCCTAACTGTATACTTTCTGTTTCCCTCTATGTCTCCTGCTTCATTTAATTTCAAATACTGCTGAAAGTAGTAATTGCTCTTTAACTGTAGAATATTTTCAATATCACTGATGTAGGTCTCTAAATTTTTATCAACCCTTTCAATAACCTGACCAGAATAGATTGTAACGTTTTTATGGAGGTTTTGAAAATAAAGATGATAGGATATCAGTCCAAAAATAATTATAGGGATTATACCTAATGCCAAAAAGCAAATGGTCATTTTGGATCTTATACTGTAAATACTGAATTTCTTAAATAAACCTGAAAAAACCTTACTCTTCATAATTTACTTTATCTCCCATCTTTGCTTTTCCTGGAGGAGTTGAGTATAATTACTCTTATCACCAAGTTCCAATCCAGTATCTATGAACTTAGAAGGGATTTTCCCATCCTTTATAACACTATATAGATTTCTAATACTCAGTTCGCCCATTTTTTTTAGATTCTGGCCTACCAGAGCATCTGCCATACCTTGTTGCGCAGCTTCCAATACAGGATAATATGTGTCTATGAGAATCGAAGTTCCTCCATTTTGGCACCAGGCATGAAAACCCGTCATAGACTCAGAGGGAGAAACAAAAGGCCAACCTCCCGTACTGAAAAAAACGTCCAGCTTCTCACCTGTCCGGATATACATTTCAAGCATGTCCCCTGCAATATTTACATCGTCCTTACAGTATAGTGTATCTATTATATTCAGCGTAATCCCGCCTTTTCTGGCAGTATCAAGAAAGCCACTGAGTCTCTCATTCAGATTATTACTTTCCTTATCAGCTGTCATTACCAAAAGCCTTTGTAACTGCTTATCTTTACCTTTTGCCTTCAGCACCTTTATCAGTGCTTTTCCACAAGCCTCACCTGCAGCATAGTTATTGGTTCCACAATAAAAAAGCCTGTCGCTGTGCGGGGAATCTGAATCAAAGGTTGCAACCTTTATCCCTGCTTTAACAGCTTTATTAATAATAGGTTTCATCTTTTCTGGATCAATACAGCTGATAGCAATTCCATCTACCCCACGCTGAATTAAGCTCTCTACAATAGCTACCTGTTCATTTGAATCTGATTGCATAGAGCCAAGCCATTCAATCTTTATACCCAACGTCCTTCCAATAGCTTCACCTTGCTCTAAGGCATCCAGAAACACCGGATTATCCAGAGATTTTGGAACCATAGCTATTATGATATCCTTATTTTTTGTGACAGTAGATTTCTCCTTGGATGTTGTACTTGGCTCAATAGCTGTATTATTTTTTTCGAATTTTGAGCTGGCACAGCCCGCTAAAGTTATAATTGCTGCCAGTACAAAAAATAAGACTTTTGTTTTGTTAGAAAATAAATATTTAACCATTCTATATTGTAAACTCCTCGAATCTTTTATATTTGAAGCTTCGTAACCTAATCTGCATTAAAGTTATCAGAATTTAGTATTGAGCATAAGGTACTTAAATATAAGTCCGTTAATAGTATTTGAAGGATTTAAAAATATAAACAAGAAATCACAAATCAATTAATTGATGCTTAATCTTAGCCTCTGAAAACCAGCTAATAGGAAATTTTATTTTAAAACAAATATTCTTAAAAAAAATAGGATTTCTACCGTCAAATGTATGTTACAAATGACAGTATGAAATCCTATATTATTCTTTAAGTCAGATTATTTAGTTCTATTTTGATTTTGCTTTTGAAAATACGTCAAACGCAACTGCTGCCAATAAAACAAGACCTTTAATTGTCATCTGCATGTCACTGCCTACTCCCAATATTGACATACCATTATTGAGAACGCCCATAACTAGTGCACCAATGACACCTCCAACTACTGTTCCTATTCCGCCGTAAGCAGAGGCTCCTCCTATAAAGCAGGCTGCTATGGCATCAAGTTCAAAGTTGACTCCGGCTTGAGGTGAAGCTGCATTCAGACGTGAAGTGAAGCATATTCCTGCTAGAGCAGCAATGACTGACATATTTACATATGATAAAAAAAGTACCTTGTTAGTATTTATCCCTGATAGTTTTGCCGCCTTTTCATTTCCTCCCATTGCATAAATATAACGCCCTGGAACGGTCTTCATTGTGAAGATTGAATAAGCCAGTATAAGAATACCTATTAACGCTAGAATTATAGGAATTCCCTTGTATATAGCTAACCAATACGAGAAAAGGTTTATTGCAACTAGCACAAGAATTATTTGAATAACAAACATATACCCTGGTGTAACTTCAAAGGAATATTTTTTTCTATCTGCTCTTTTCTTAACCTGAAGATAAATATATATAATTGAAATAATAATTGCTACGAAAATAGTCAACATGTTCAATTTTGTACCAAGTCCCTTAAATAGATCTGGGATATATCCTGAGCTGATATTGGTAAAACTATCTGGAAAAGGTGATAGAGTCAAACCTTTGAGCATTGTAATTGTCAGCCCTCTGAAGATTAACATTCCTGCTAATGTAACGATAAAGGCCGGAATTCTTACATATGCTATCCAGAAGCCTTGCCAGATTCCGATTACTGCACCTAACGAGAGGCAGACCACAACTGCTAGTCCAACATTCATTTTCATGTTTATTACTAATATACCCATTATACCACCGATAAAAGCACAAACCGAACCAACTGAAAGGTCTATGTTACCACCGGTTAAAATACATAGTGTCATACCAACCGCAAGGATTAGCACATAGCTGTTCTGAAGTATCAAATTTGACACATTCATCGGTAACAGCAGAATACCTTTTGTTGCAATCTGAAAAAATGCCATAATTACAACTAACGCAATCAACATTGCGTATTGTCTTATGTTATTTTTAAAAATATTTTTAATCGCTTCCATTATACTACCTCCCTGTTACTCTGCATAATGCATTTCATTATACTTTCCTGTGAAGCTTCTTTTCCGTCTTGTTCCCCTACAATTCTTCCTTCGTTCATAATATATACCCTGTCACTCATGCCCAGTATCTCAGGAAGTTCTGATGATATGATTACTACTGACTTTCCTTCATCCACCAGTTTGTTTATTATAGTATATATCTCGTATTTTGCTCCTACATCAATACCCCTTGTAGGTTCATCAAGAATCAACACATCAGGTTCTGTAAATATCCATTTGCTCAATACTACCTTCTGCTGGTTTCCACCGGATAAATTACCGGTCTTTTGCAATATACTAGGAGATTTTATATTCATTTTTTTACGGAAATCCTCAGCAATCTGAACTTCTTGATTCTCGTCTACAAACAGTCTACTTTTTAACTTATTAATTCCCGCAAGAGAGATATTGTTTTTGATGTCTTGAATTAGGATAAGTCCAGCGGATTTTCTATCTTCTGTTACATAAGCCAATCCGTTGTCAATTGCCTGTTTTATATTTTGCAGTTCGATTTTTTTACCGTCCTTTATTATCTCTCCGCTGATATTCCTGCCATAGGCCTTACCAAATATACTCATAGCAAGTTCGGTTCTACCTGAGCCCATCAAACCTGCTATTCCTACTATTTCACCTTTTCGTACACTCATATTTACATTCTTTATTACCTTTTTTCCGTCAATTGCCGGGTCATAAACATTCCAGTTCTTAACCTCGAAATTAACATCTCCGATTTTAGGTGTACGTTTAGGAAATCTGTCAACCAGCTGACGACCTACCATTCCCTTGATTATTCTATCTTCAGTTAAAGCCTCATCTTTTTTTATAGTTTCTATAGTTGCTCCGTCACGAAGAACGGTGATAGAATCCGCAACTTCTAATACCTCATTTAGCTTATGAGAAATAATGATAGAACTAATTCCTTCTGCTTTCAGTTCAAGCATAAGCCGAAGCAGATTTGCCGAGTCATCTTCGTTCAAAGCAGCTGTTGGTTCATCCAGTATAAGCAGCTTTACATCTTTAGCCAGGGCTTTTGCGATTTCAACTAGCTGCTGTTTTCCTACACCAATTTCAGATACAAGTTTATACGGGTTCTCTTTAAGCCCTACTTTTTTTAGGAGTTCGGTTGCCTGAATATGTGTCTTGTTCCAGTTTATAAAGCCGAGCTTTGACCTTTCGTTACGTAAAAATATATTCTCACCTATTGAAAGGTAAGGCTCAAGGGCCAATTCCTGATGGATTATAACAATTCCTATCTTTTCACTGTCCTTAATGTTACTAAAAGCACATTGTTGCGCGTCAAAAATTATATCTCCGGTGTAAGTGCCGTGGGGATAAATTCCACTCAATACGTTCATTAATGTAGATTTTCCCGCTCCATTCTCTCCAACAAGTGCGTGAATTTCCCCTTTTCGCACTTTAAAATTAACGTTGTCAAGGGCTCTTACTCCAGGAAAAAGTTTCGTAATATTTTGCATTTCAAGAATAAACTCTGCCATTTCCTCATCTCCCTTTCCTTAGTTTGTGTTCGGCTTGCATATATTAAAGCTAAATGAAGCCTTGACATATGCAAACCGAACACATAGATGTTCGGTTTGCATAATGTTCTTTTTTTCATAATCTAAATAATTATTACTTAAGATCAGACTCCTTATAGTAACCGCTATCAACAAGAATTTGCTTGTAGTTGTCTTTATCTGCGTATACTGGAATACAAAGGAACGATGGAACAACCTTACTTCCGTTATTATAAGTCTTTGTGTCATTGACAGAAGCTTCTTTACCTTGTAACAAAGCATCAACCATTTCAACAACCTTAGTTGCAAGAGTTCTAGTATCCTTGAATATTGACATTGACTGCTGTCCGTTAATCATAGCTATTACATTCGGCTTATCACAGTCCTGACCTGTAATTATTGGATATGGTTTATCGCTACTTCCGTAACCTGCATTTTTAAGGGATGAAACTATACCAATTGCAAGACTGTCATTTGGTGAAAGTATAGCATCAAGCTTTTTACCTCCAGCATAATTAGCTGTTATTAGGTTATCCATTCTAGCTTGTGATTTTGCAGAATCCCATCCTTGAATTGCTATTGTGTTAAAATCTTTCTGACCACTTGTAACTACAAGTTTACCGCTGTCTATATATGGTTTCAAAACACTCATTGCGCCACCATTAAAGAATGTTGCATTATTATCATCAGGTGATCCAGCAAAAAGTTCAATATTAAAAGGTCCTTTTCCGTCTTTCAATCCAAGCTTTTCTTCTATATATTGTCCCTGAATCTCTCCAACTTTATAATTGTCAAAAGTTGCATAATAGTCTACATTAGAGCTATTCATGATAAGTCTGTCATAAGCTATTACCTTAACGCCATTATCTGCTGCTTTTTTCAATACATCAGATATAGCTGCTCCATCAACAGCTGCAATTACGAGAACATTACTGCCTTTAGTAATCATGTTTTCAATTTGTTGAATCTGTGTGTTTACATCGTTGTTAGCATACTGAAGATCTACTTTGTATCCCTTATCTTCAAGCTGCTTCTTCATGTTTTGGCCATCCTGGTTCCAACGTTGAAGTGACTGAGTAGGCATTGCTACACCAATTACTTTTCCACTAGCTGTTGTTGATGGAGCAGTGGATGCTGAAGTATCGGTAGAGTTTGATGAAGTACCACAAGCTGCCAATGTACCTACAGCAAGGACTATTACTAAAATTAAAGCAATTACTTTTTTCATGTCATTATCCTCCTGAAAATTTTTACGTGTCCGACAAGTATAAACAAAGCGTGTTCTGGAAACAATAATTTTGTCGGTCAAGTTCTATACTCATATACTATCCTTTAACTCCTACCAAATGAATGTGATTTATTTTATAATCCTTTAATTTTTTTAGAAATAATTTTAGTCAATATAAACAAGCAAAACTTATCAAATTATTTATTTACTATTACTTCTGTACAAAAAAGCAAAAGGACTGTAACAAACTTAGTTGTAAATTAGCTTTGTTACAGTCCTTTTTGTCATTGTTTTCCTTCTTAATTTCCGATTTTACCACTTACTAGGGTTAGCAGTAATTTAACAACAGTTCATTAATTAATCCAGAAGCTCATAAATCAAAATACTTTCAATCTTTCCATTATCAGAATAAAGCTTTTTCATTCTGGCAAACTAAAGCTAACGTTTAAATATTTAGAATTTATTTAAATGTTTTAAAACTAATTCTATAATTTAAGGAGATATAATGTATGGCGATAGAAAATGTTAATGATTTAAAGCAAAAAATGATAGAAATAAGAGCTGCTCAAAGAACATTTGCAACTTATACTCAAGCACAGGTAGACGAAATCTTTAGACAAGCTGCAATGGCTGCAAATAATGCAAGAATTGAACTTGCTAAAATGGCCGTTACAGAGACTGGAATGGGTATTGTTGAAGACAAAGTAATAAAAAACCACTTTGCCTCAGAGTATATTTATAATAAATACAAGGATGAAAAAACTTGTGGCATTATTGAAAGGGATGAATCATTTGGAATAGCAAGAGTTGCAGAACCAGTTGGAATAATAGCTGCTATTATTCCAACAACTAATCCAACTTCCACAGCAATATTTAAGTCTTTATTGGCGTTAAAAACAAGAAATGGCATCATATTCTCTCCACATCCTAGGGCAAAAAAATCAACAATATACGCAGCTAAAATAATATTGGATGCTGCAGTAAAGGCTGGTGCACCTGCAGGAATAATAAGCTGGATAGATGAACCAACCGTTGAGCTTTCACAGCTTTTAATGAAGGAATCAGATTTGATTCTTGCTACAGGAGGACCAGCAATGGTGCGGGCAGCTTATTCTTCGGGCAAGCCTGCAATAGGCGTAGGTCCAGGAAACACTCCTGTAATTATTGATGAAACTGCCGATATAATGATGGCAGTAAGTTCTGTCCTTCTATCAAAAACTTTTGATAATGGTGTAATCTGTGCTTCTGAGCAAGCTGTAATTGTTTTGGACCAGATATATGATAAGGTAAAATACGAATTTCAGGCAAGAGGCGCTTATATTCTCAATGAAAATGAAGTAGGCAAAGTAAGGAACATAATAGTAGCTAATAATGGATTAAATGCAGCTATAGTTGGACAGAGTGCCTGCAAAATAGCCAAAATGGCAGGAATTGATGTTCCAAAAACTTCAAAAGTCCTTATAGGAGAAGTTGAATCAGTAGAAAAAGAAGAGCCTTTTTCACTTGAAAAGCTATCTCCGATTCTTGCCATGTATAGGGTAAGTAACTTTGATGAAGCTCTTAATAAGGCAATTAGACTTATTGAGCTTGGTGGATTTGGGCATACATCTGTACTTTATACTAATCAGATTAAATCAAAAGACAGAATACACCAATTCGGAGCTGTCATGAAAACAGGAAGAACAATTATCAATATGCCTGCATCACATGGTGCCATAGGTGATATATTTAATTTCAAGCTTGCACCTTCCTTAACCTTAGGTTGCGGAACTTGGGGAGGAAACTCAGTATCTGATAATGTTGGTGTTAAGAATCTATTGAATATGAAAACTGTTGCACAGAGGAGAGAAAATATGCTTTGGTTTAGAGTTCCTCCAAAAATTTACTATAAATATGGAAGTCTTGGTATAGCATTAAAAGAATTGAGTAGTTTAGGTAAAAAGAAGGCATTTATCGTAACCGATAAAGTTCTTTTCCAATTGGGATATATCGACAAAGTTACTGCTATATTGAATGAAATGGAAGTTAGTTATAAGGTATTTTCCGATGTTGAACCAGACCCAACCCTTGCAGCTGCTAAAAAAGGAGCTCTTGAAATGGAAAGCTTCAAACCTGATGTGATTATCGCAGTTGGTGGAGGTTCTCCGATGGATGCTGCAAAAATTATGTGGGTGCTATATGAGCATCCCGAGGTAAGATTTGAGGATCTCGCAATGAGGTTTATGGATATTCGAAAGAGAGTTTATACTTTCCCTAAAATGGGAGAAAAGGCTATGATGATTTCTATTCCAACCTCAGCAGGTACAGGTTCAGAAGTTACCCCATTTGCAGTTATTACAGATGAAAAAACTGGAATTAAATATCCTTTAGCCGACTATGAACTAACACCTAATATGGCTATTATCGATGCAGCACTAATGATGGATATGCCCAAAGGACTTACTTCTGCTTCAGGCATAGATGCCCTGACACATGCTATTGAAGCTTATGTATCAATCCTTGCCACAGAATTCACAAATGGATTGGCACTAGAAGCAATTAAGTTAATCTTCAAGTACCTACCACTAGCCTATAATGAAGGTTCAAGCAATATTGAAGCAAGAGAAAAGATGGCTCATGCTTCGACTATAGCTGGTATGGCATTTTCAAATGCATTTTTAGGTGTGTGTCACTCGATGGCACATAAGCTTGGTGCAATGCATCATGTACCACACGGAATTGCAAATGGAATATTAATTGATGATGTTATAAGATTTAATGCAGTTGACGATCCTAGAAAGCAGGCGGCATTTGCACAATATAAATATCCGAATGCAAAATGGAGATATGCTGAAATTGCTGATTTTCTACGCTTAGGTGGAAGCACTGAAGAAGAAAAGATTGACCTATTAATTAAAGCAATTGATGACTTGAAAAATTTGGTTAATATTCCCAAAACTATCAGCGAAGCCGGTGTTTCTAAGGAAAAGTTTTATCTTACTCTTGATGAAATGTGCGAATCAGCTTTTGATGACCAATGTACAGGAACAAATCCAAGGTATCCGTTAATCTGTGAAATAAAGCAAATGTATATCAATGCATATGAAGGTACTCCAGGTAAGACGAGCGAATTATGTGATAAAATAATATGTGATGAAGATTAATTAATAGAATTTGCAATAATTGAGCCCTTTGGTAACCATTTTAAACCAAAAACGGAATAGCATTACGTTGTAAATCTAATACGTAATGCTATACCGCTCAATATTTGGATGCTTAACTTCGATAACAAAACAATGAATACTAACCCAACAGTACGCTAAATTAGTCCAGAAGCTTATACATCAGAATGCTTTCAATATTTTCGTTTTTTATATGAAATTTCATTCCATCAACATAATTTACCGGCAGATATTGAAAATCATCCTCTTCTTCTGGTGCTCCATTACCAATCAAATTTCCTTCAGGATATACTTCCTTAAGCTTTTTAACACTGTCTCCCACTTTAATATTTCGTATTGTAGAATAGCTTGAATCGGTAATTTTTATATGAAATATAGTAAAGTTCTCTTCAGTAGGGGCCTTTATAGCTTTTATTTCAATACCTGGAAATTTATACTGTTTTTCTGTGAAGCCAATAAGTGTATCCATATTTTTTCCATCATCTTTTGAATAGGTGTGCGATTTGATTTCTATAGCTTTTCCAAGAATACTTTCAAGCTTTTCATCATCAACAATATCAGAAATAGCAACTGTATTGCCGTTATAAACAAATGATAACTCTTTTAGAATAACATTTCCGCTCTTTGGTATTGTATTCTCCTTTATTACTTCGGAAGTACTGCCCGCTAAATTATCTGTCGATGTCCCGGTTGAAGTACCAGTTGAAACATCAGTTGATTTACTGTCAGTTGACGAAGTAGCTGACGAATTACCCTGATTTCCTGCGCATCCAGCCAAGATTGTCACACAAAATACTAAAATTATACTAATCGTTGCTAACTTTCTTAATGTTTTCATTGTTATACCTCCAAAAATTTATTCTATTTACTTTATGTGTTTATTATATATACAAGTTTTATTAGTGTAATAACAGACTTGTATCATTCTTGTAACTTTACGTAAATGGAAGAATCATTGCAACTGTGGTTCCCACACCAATTTCGCTTTCGATTTCTAAATGCCCGTTAAACTTCTCAACTATCTCTTTGCAAATTGAAAGTCCTAGTCCTGAACCTTTGGCGGCATTTGAATTCTTAGCTCTATAAAATCTCTCGTGAACTCGTAATATATCACTCTGGTCGATTCCAATACCCTGATCACTTATTTTTATAACAGCTTCAGTTTGCCTAACAAAAGTTTCAACCTTTATATGAGTCTTTGGACTGGAATACCTGATAGCATTATCTAAAATATTCGCAACTGCGTGTGACATCAATATTTTATTGACATATACAAAAACCGCTTTTTCCAGATTCACTTCTATAGTTATTTCTTGTTTATCAGCTTTTGATTTCAAATCTAAAACCACACTATTTATTAATTTAGATAGATCCGTCTTCTCCGTATTAAGCTCTAGTTGATCTGCTTTGTCAAACCGGGATAGTATCAATAACTCATTAATGAGCATTGTAAGTCGCTCTGATTCATTTACTAAATGAAAGTATATCTTTTGTAAATCCTTATCCTCATTTTCTCCCTCGTATAAATATTGAGAAAAGCCACTAATTGCAGCAAGAGGTGTTTTCAGTTCATGTGAAACATTGGAAACAAACTGCTTCTGATACTGTATATAGTCTTTCAATTGAATACCCATCTGATTTAATCCCGCTGCAAGCATTCCCAGTTCATCTTTCCTATGCAATTCAACATGCTCGAATTGCTGTTTTGAAAACCTTTCAGTAGCACCAAGTAGATATTTAATGGGTTTTGTAGTTTTACGCGCAATGTACAAACTTGAAAGCGTGATAAGAAAAATAAATCCTCCTGCGCCAATAAACAATATATATCGTATCTTATCCATGATATCGTAAAAGTAGGAGATGTTTTCAACTAGCTCGAAAACATAGACATTTTCATAAAATTGGTCTTGAATGGGTATTGCAAAATAAATTAATTTATTTTCTGTGACAGTGTAAGAATAATTCCCCTTTAGGGCCTTTTCAATATTTCCCTTAAAAATCAAAGGTGTCCCGTTATTAACTCTTATTCCACCCACAGCTAATCCCTTAAGCTTCAGGTTACTATCATATATCCGCACTTCCTTAGCTGAAGCTTTTAAAGTTTCCAAAGCACTTTCAGGCACATCTGGAGCTAGTCCCTGGGCTTTTAATTTTTCATGTTTTGTGAGTATTTCTCTAAATGTCAACTCACACATATCTGCCTTTTCCATCATTTGCTTTTCTATTGTCACAAAACTAAAGTAATCTATGGCTTTATTAACCGAGATAAGGATAATGGTAAAGGATAAGACAGACAATAATAAGTAACTCAAAAGAAGCTTAGTTGCATACTTCAATCGGATTCACCTCCCAGTTGGTACCCAAATCCATAAATGGTTTTTACATACCTCGGGTTTTCAGGATCATCTTCCAACTTCTTTCTTAGTCGCATAATTGTCATATCAACGCTTCGGCTGTCACCTAAATAATCGTAACCCCATACTATCTCTAGGAGTTCATCTCTTGTAAAAATCTTTTTAGGCCTTTTCAACAGAGTTTCAAGAATTTTAAATTCTTTTGCTGTCAGGAAAATTCGAGTTCCGTTTTTCAGCACCATTCTTGTCTCTAGATCAAATTCTAACTCCTCATATGTTATTTGATTTGCTTCATCATCTTTTATTAGGTTATTTTGTTCATATCTTCTAAGAACAACTTTGATTCTAGCAATAAGTTCTCGATTATCAAAAGGCTTTGTAATATAATCTTCTGCTCCAAGCTCAAGCCCTAGTACTTTATCAATAATTTCACTCTTTGCAGATAACATGATAATTGGAATCACGTATTTTTTTTCGATTTCCTTACACAAATCATAGCCGGAGTAGTCTGGCAGCATTAGATCTAGTAAAATTAGATCCGGTTGAAAGAAATCAATCTCCATAAGTCCTGTACTACCATTCTCTGCTGTTTTTACCTGATAGTTTTCTCTTTTGAGAACAAACTCAAGCAGGTCTCTAATTGCCAACTCATCATCAATCACGAGAATCTTTTTCACTTGAAACCTCCAACTATAAGTAATAATTATTCGTCTGCAGAAGTGCCAGATCTACTGTAAGTTAACGTAACTGTAACCACAAGTGTATCCTGGGAGAGATCATATTTTTCACTTACTTCTGTAATCGTCATGTGATTTCACCTCCTGATATAAGAATTTTTTCCATTTAAATATTCTCCTTCACAATTACTTAAAACCAACAATTTGATGTGGTACATATGAAACCGATATAATTATTTTTTTATAAATTTGTTCTCATGGGTACTATAACGTGGCCCGATATTTGAATATTTCTTTAATGCGTTTTCTATATCTTCCACATCCTTAGCAGTCAGAGTTACATCTGCCGCACCTGCATTTTCTTCTAAATATTTTCTGCGTTTTGTTCCAGGAATAGGAATGATATTATCACTTTGTGCCATTACCCATGCTATGGCAAGTTGTGCAGGTGTGCAATTTTTACCTGCGGCAAATTCAGCAAATTCAGATGCTAATTTCTGATTATTATCTAGATATTCTCCACTATAACGTGGCAGATTTTTGCGGAAATCATTTGATGCAAGTGTACTTACATTAAGTTTGTTTGTAATTAATCCACGACTTAATGGCGCAAACGGAACGAATGTTATACCTAACTCTTTTGTTAATGGAAGAATATCTTTTTCTACATCGCGAGTAAGCAGTGAGTATTCACTTTGCACCACAGTTATCGGATGGACAGCATTAGCTTTTTTTAAATCCTCAGGTGTACACTCACTTAACACCAAGTAACGTACTTTTCCTTCCTTTACTAGTTCCGCCATGGCACCAACTGTTTCTTCTACAGGAACATTCGGATCTACCCGATGTGCATAATAAAGGTCAATCGTGTCAATTCTCAAACGTTTAAGACTATTCTCAACTGCCTGACTTATCCACTTCGGGGAAGCGTCAACATAACTTTCACCGCCAACAAATGCATCTCCTTTGCCATCTTTTAAACGGAAACCAAATTTTGTTGCAATAAAAATCTTATTGCGGTTTGGAACCAGTACTTTAGAAATCAATTCTTCATTCACGCCGTTTCCATAAATATCAGCTGTATCCCAAAAGTTTATCCCAAGATCCAAGGCAAATTGTAAAGTGGCTATGCTTTCTATATCATCTGCCTGTCCGTAAGCAGCACTCATTCCCATACAGCCTAATCCAACTGCCGATACTTAAATGTTTGTTTTTCCTAATTTTCTGTATTTCATAATAATCATCCTCCATTGTCTTGATTTGATACTTGTTATAATTTTTTCTTCTTGTTATCTAAACTCTAACACTTGGAGTTTACTCCAAGTCAATAGTTTTTTTAGTTTTTTGGAGTTTATTAATTTACATCAGCATAAATATACACATCTATTCCATTATTTCGTAAACAAACGGCATTAATACAATTTATAAGCAAATAATTCTAATAATGGTTGATAATGAAATATAAAAGTAAATGATTTAATCAATACAGCTCCCATCGATATCCACTATTTCAAACAATTAAAATTAGGTATTTCTCATAGAAGAGCATAAAAAGCCCTTCAAATGTATTATTACTACATTTGAAGGGCTACATAAACTTTAAATTATCCTTATAAATAACGAGTATTTATCAAGTATATACTTCCATTTTCTCATTGGGTCTTGTTCTCCATAAGATTAAGAACGAGAAAAGAACAATTACTAAACACGCCCAGTAAGTATGACGAAATCCCGCAAATTGTGCTATCATGCCACCACCCAGATTTCCTAATAATCTTCCAATAATCGACCCGTTAGTATAGATGGTTGTAGACAGACCAGGTGAATTTGGCAGCAGATCGGTGAAATAACTTAGTCCATTGCCCATTACAATAGCCACATACGTTGCCTGCAAAAGCTGTGCTGCAATAAGTTGCCAGGATTGGGTCGATACACTTAAGATGGTGTAATAAATAACTGCTATAAAGCAGCCAAAAATAAGTAAGGTATGGTTTGATATTTTTTTACCTAGAGCACCTAGCGCAAGCATAATAGGGATTTCCAAACCAGCGGAAATACTAACCACCAATCCAACATCCGCATGGGTACCATGAAGTTCATTCACAATAAATAATGGAGTGTTAATACCATTAATGGCATTTATCGCAAACAAAAAGATAAACACGATAAATGGTACCATGATATGTTTGCTTTTGATAGAAGATGTACCTGTAATTTTCCTCTTAATGGTATTGCTTTGAACCGCTTTTTGTTTTCGCTGAGACAGGAATACAATAGCTGCAATTGTAACGAAAATGGATGCTGTTCCAATAAAGAGTCCCTTGTATCCAACACCTCCCCAAATTAATGTCCCTATTAATGGCCCTATTAGAAATCCGAGAGATACAAGAGAACGTAATGTTGACATCGCAAATATTTTGTCATCGGATTTACTTGCATTTGCAGATTCCTGAGCTGAGGCATAAATTTGAGGCATAGCAGCAGCCCCTAATCCATTAAACAGACTGACGGCAATCAAAAGAATAAAGAAGTTATGAAATATTAAAAACGAAGCATACCCAAAAGCAGATGAAAGCATGGCTGAAATTATAATCCATTTTCTGTCCATATTGTTATCTGAACGTTTAGCTATAAGTGAATTCACCACTATGCCGCTTAACGAACTAATGGCCATAAAAACACCAAAGGCTCCTGCGCTCATTCCTAAATCCTCTGTACAATATAGAGATATATACGGCATCGTGATAGAAACTCCGATACCAACAAGCAGTAAACAAATAGCAAATAAAATATATCCTTTAATGGCAAGTAGGTTTTTTAACCTTGTATACAAATATTTTCCTCCTTAGATCTAAAAAATATTCTTCAATAGAAATATTTTAACATCCTTTTTGACTGAGTCAATAATAATTATTTTATTTATTAACAAAATCAAACTAGAGAGAAACTGTAGAGGCGTCCGTCTAAGTCCTTAAATTGAAAGAACTTTCTGTCACTAATCTATGACAAAAAGTTCCCTCTGTTAATAATAAAATAGCTTATATTTATTTTTATCGGTTATATTGATTCTATATATTGATTTTATATTTTGATTCTATAAATGGATTTCCTGGCAGTTATATATAGGGTACTTCTATTTTCTCCGCCAAAAGCTATAGTTGAAGGTCTTTCAGGTACATATATATGACCGATGTATGTGCCATCATTGTCATAGACCTGGATTTGTCCATCGCATACGTATAATCTTCCATCAGGACCCTCAACTGAACAGTATTCCCCTCTTTCAGCTGCCAAAGTAAAGCCTTTTATATAACCTTCCGTATCAGTTTCATGTTTATAAGTCCTTTTATAAGTTTCATCTACGGAATAAAACTTTTTACCAGGTATAACTTCGGATAGGCAAGTTGCTCTTATTAAATCATACTGATCAGGAATGATTGTAACTCCGTCCAGCCCAATGAAACATTCTTCCTGCTGAGTTTTTATCACGGCATCATAAGTCAAAATTTCACACATTCTATTTCCTGGATATAAAACCTTTTTTGGTTCCTTAATATTAATACGTTTCACTTTTTTTAATGCTGAAATAGTCTCTTCTGGATTATCAGGCTCAAAGGAATATGCCACAATGCTGATATTCTTAGGATAAAACATAACCATACTTGTACTTGTACCCTCACTGGACATTTTATGTTCAATAACCTTCCCGTTGTGGGTTGCACCTACAGGAGTATAGTATTCTGCTATAACAATCAATCTGCCTTCTGTATCAAAAGCGAGAGAAAGAGGCTTAAAGGGTGCATCCATCAGAATGGTAAGGTTTTGAGTCTTCCCATCTATCCTATAGATTCGCTTAAGATCACTGTCAATAAAATAGAAATTGCCTCTCTCATCGCAGCAGCCACCATCTACAAACTGGAATCCACCGCAAATTTTCTCAGCAGGTTGATTATATTGCTGGCACTTAGTATATGCTGCTTCCATTGGTGCTTTGCCAGAAATATAAAGTCTTGCCAGTTGCCAAGGCCTTACTTCGGTATTTGTGTTTACATCCAGAAGCAAGTTATCAATTGTATATTTCATCTGTGAATAGTTATGTAAATTTAAAAATTCTATATCTCTGCAATCCGAAGTTTTTATACAATAATCAAACGGAGTTTTTACCCATACTACACGGAAAGTATATAAATTAGCAAACAGAAGGTTACTGCAGTTTGTTAATTCCAGAGGCTGAGCATTAGTCCCTTCTGCAACTTCCTCCTCTGTCTGAAGTCCATAAATCTTCCAATTTGAAACATTCTTGAATTTAGCTTCCAAGCGGACATGATGTTCAAGAGAAATGCCATATATACATCCTTTCGTTGAGGTATCTGATATATATAGACCTGCGCTTGAGTACGGACTTGCAGTCCATATATCCTTAAATATACCTCCACCACCGTTGGTAATCCATAGACTCCAGTATTGAGAATCCCAGATTTTTTCTGGAACTAGGTCTGCAGTGCGATTTAAATTATATGGCCAGATGAAATCACCATTTCCCCACTCCATTATTCCATGTCCGCCCATAAATTTAACGTCATTCATATATGACGTTTCTCCAGACATCCATTTACAGGCCACAGCACGTGCATTTCTGCCACCTGCGTCAATTCCAATAGAATACACTATATTCTTACCATTTGGAGGTGTTTCCAGTAATGCCTTTGGCCCTCCAATACCAGCAAATTTCTCAGCATTATCAGGTAAAACCAGCTGGGTTCCGATTGGGCTCATTCCAATAAGTTTAGTATTTTCTTTCAATACTAAGGTATCTGTTACTACATACCAACCCTGAGGTATATAAATAGTTTCATACTCTTCAATTGCTTTTTTTATAACTTCAGTATCATCTGTCCTGCCATCACCAATAGCGCCAAGACTTTTTAAGTTTACCCAGCTTTCAACGGTTGGTAGGCTAGGGATATTTGTTTTAGTAGGCTTAATGTCCTTTTCAGATATTACAGAAATATCAAAGGTAGTTCGTATTTCCTCTACTGCTCCTAATTCATCAATCTGCATACCATGTATAAAAGTCTTCACACAATATGGTTCGTTTTTTCCCGTAATTATTTTTCCAGATTCTCTATACCTTGCAAATACAGCTGTATTTGCGAAAATAACATTGCGCATATTATACTGCGCTAGACTGTTATTCTCACAGGAAATAACTATAGCAGTCTCAGTATCTGCTATTAATGAATCCTCAACATATATTTTTTCCATGAAATTTTCATCTACGGTTATGAAAATTGGAGTGTTTTTTACCTCAGTTCTAATTATTGTAAGCCCTGCTTCTCTTGTTTTAATTGCAGCAGCAGACTGACCCTCAAAGCTTGTATCCACCATTAGAAAAGGCCATCCTGGAGAACACTTTGTTGTGATAATGCCGTATTGACCACCTGATATATGTACATCCTGTATCTCATTACCCACATCAAATATTCCGGCTTTTCCACTACCTACCTCAATATTGCAGTGTGCTATAAATGAGTTTTGTGCATAATGTGTTCTTAAAACGATAGCACTTGGATTGCCTTTACCTATTGAGAAATCTATATTTGATAATCCACTGTAAAAGGTACCCGGATTTGCATCCAAGTGCCACTCGGAAATTCCTGGAGCAGGAAGTTTATTGGTAAACCATACCATATATTTTGCATTGCCTTTAGTGTTAGGATGGTCTTCATAAAAACCAGGCGTGTTATCTCCTAATATTATTTTAGGCCTGTTCTTTCCGTAACCAATCAATCTGATACATCTGGGTACATAAATAGTATCCGTAATCAAGTAGCTGCCTTCAGGAATAAAAATAATACCAAACCCATATTTACTTTTTACTGTATTAATGGCTTCCTGGATGCCTTTGGTATCATTATGAATCCCATCCCCATAAACACCAAATTCTTCCTTTGATAAATAGGCTGCATAACTATCTTCCATCTTACCTGTATAAACTGATTGTGATTTCATTAGTTATCTCCCTTTTAAAGTATTTTTCATTGAATAAAATTACTGTATACACTGTATTATAGTTATATTTCGGGATTTATTACAGGTGCTTTTTTTATATATAGTTCGTTATTTTTAGGGATTTGATTAAATGCTTACCACATAACGAATATCCCATCAAGGTATTTACATATTAGGATTATATTCCTTAAATACACTCGCGGCTTTTTCAGGAGCTTTAGTAAGGGTTTCTCCTTTAACAGGTGCCGTAATGATATTAGATTTATTAACCAAGTGGGTTAACTTCCTAAACAATGTAATAATGTAGTTAAAAAAATCGGAATAACTTTACGTTTTGGTTTGTAACGTAAAGTTATTCCGATAAAATGTTTATAACATTGATTTTAATGGATTCAGATTTTCACCATTTTAGAGTCTAAAAAACCTTGAACTCATTAAAACTTGCCCAACAGTTTGAGTCAAAACCGGTCACAGTTATTTTTACATACCTTACTGTATTTGCGGTAAAACTGTCAGTTTGTATCTGTGTTGAGGTAGTATTTCCTGTCTTATCAACAGCAAGTACCCAGGTTGAACCGTCAGTTGAAACTTCAATCTTATACTTATAAACCTTGTTCTTTTCCCAAAGTACCTCTGTACCTGTTAGATTATAATTGCTTCCAAGATCTACTTTCCACCAGTGATTAAAACTTCCATCAGCTGCACACCAACGAGTGGTAAGGTTTCCGTCGTTTGCCTTTGAAGCCGGATTTACATTTTCTTCACTATCCGATCCCGCCGTCTTACCTAAAGCTATATTAGTGATAGGTGTCTGTTTGGTAGTAGCTACAACTGGTAAACCTTTAACTGAGCAGTTGCCAGATGCATCATATGCCAATATGTCATATGCGTATGATGTATTAACAGCAAGACCTGTGTCAGAATAAGTTGTGGTAGCAACATTACCTATTTGATTACCGTTTCTGTATACCTTATAGCCAGTAACACCGATATTATCTGCCGAAGCAGTCCAGCTTAAATTGATTTGTTTTTCTGATATTGCAGCTAGTGTTAGGCCCACTGGAGTTGTTGGTGCTTGGCTATCTATCTCGGCCGAATATAACTGACTCTTCGGAATAATTTGTTTTGATTGGCTGATACTTGACCAGTACAATTTTGCTATAGAATCTGTGGTTTTATCACAATATTCATACTTTATATCATATTTTTGCCCTGCTGCCAGCGAAATTGTACCACTGTTTTCTGTTGCGCTATGTTCTGTCCAGTTATCTATAACTTTGGTTCCGTTTATCCAAAGTCTTACACCATCATCTGAAATAGTATAGAACGTGTAAGTTTCGGAATATAGAGGCTGTATTTGTCCAGTCCAGCGAATAGAGAAATCATCTGCGCCTATAGTTGAAACAGGTGTTTCCTTTCCCCAGTTAAAGTTGATATTTTCATCTACCCTTACTGTTTTTAAGTTGGTGAAATCTATGTTATCATAGTATTCTCCCATTAATCCATTACCATTGGCATTTGAAGCTGGAGTAGTTACAATATAATTCGAGCTGTAGTTTGAGCAGTTACCTGCTGCATCATAGGCAACCACTGAATACACATACACTGTTCCTGAAGTTAATCCCGTATCCCTGTATGATGTACCACTTATTACGTTACTTACCTGATAACCATTCCTGTATATTTTATATCCAGTCGTACCTACATTATCACTAGAAGCATTCCAGTTTAGAGCAGCCTCATATGATGTCGGAGCATTCACTACCAGTCCGTTTGGAGCTGTAGGTGCCTGTGTATCAATACTTGCATCAACTCCAAATACTTTAAATTCAGAAAAACTTGCCCAGCAGCCTGATTGCATTCCAGTTATGGTAATTCTTACAAATCTAACTGCATTAGCACTGTAACTATCTGTTTGAATCTGTTGAGTAACAGTATTACTAGTCTTATCTACTTTTAGCGTCCAGTTGGTATTGTCTGCAGATACCTCTACCTTATACTTATATACTTTTCCAATCTGTTCCCATGTTACTTCTGAACCGCTTATATTATTGACAGCTCCAAGATCTACTGTCCACCAGTGATTAAACGAACCATCAGCAGCGCACCAAAGAGTTGATGTATTTCCATCGTTACCCTTAGAAGCAGTATTCTCAGACTGTTGACTATCTGAGACAGAGTATTTATTCAAAGCTATGTTCGACCTGTCTTGAGCTGCACTACTTGTTAAAATATTTACTCTGTCAGCAGATATATAAGAACCCTTCGAGCTACTATTCTTACTTCCTGTCACGCGTACCTTTAGTGAATGTACTCCTTGTTTCAAAATAGGACTTGTATATACCAATACATTATCTGCTCTTTTAACTGCATATAAATCTACGTAAGTTTCAGCTCCATTGTCTATTGAAACGGCTGCAATACCATGATTGGGTGAAGTCGCTCCGTAAAGTTTTATCTGTGAACCGTTAAAGCTAACCTTATAATATGCGTTACGATTTGAGGACCAGTGATTATCCTCCAAATAAGCATTATCCTGGGCTCCATAGTTCCACTTACTGCTAAAATTAAACTGATTTAAGCCTTTACCAATTATATTATCATTGATGCTGGTACTTCCATCATCTTCAACAATAACCGCACCTGCCCCTTCGTCTATTTCAGCACTTTTCCCTAGTACCTCTGCAATAAATTTGATCAACACAATAGTTTTATTTTTCATATTGGTTGTGAGAATACTATTTTTTATTTCCAAACCATTTATCTTTATTTTCTTCGTTTCAAGATTTATAACCAGAGTAATGTTACCTTTTGTTATAGTAATAGTATGGGTTTTAGCATTCCAATTGAGACTTGCCCCAAGACCTTCTGTTATAGGTTTTATAGGTAATTGATAATTCTTATACTTGATTACAGTTCCTATATTACTAGGGTACTCTTTTCCATTAATAAAAATTGATGTAGATTCATCATTATTCTTATCTTTTAAATTCAATATTTGATCTATGATATCATCAGTGTATTTACGGTTACTTTCATAATCAATGTCTTCATCCTCATTTTGATTATAATTGTTATTTTTAAGTATATCTTTCAAGGCATTTATGAACTTATTATAATCTTCCCTATTATCATAATACTTTTTATCGTTACCCTTTCCATTAGAGCTATTTCCCTTGCCATTATTGGCAAATACCACTGTTGATGACATTACTAGCATTAATGCTATTATTATACTCAAAATTTTTCTCATCCCTTACAAACCTCCCTAATATTATAATATTTATTCGAACTAGATTAAATCTGTTCCCTTATATTATATTCGTTTTATATGGAAAATTTTAGGGGGTTAGTCAAACATAATATTATTGTAAATTTTTTGTAATAATATTATTATCTAATAAATCAACCATATAAAAAATATAAGGTTTCCAATTGATGTTAACATCGGACCATAAGTTTTAAACTTATTACTAATCTTAAACCCTATAATTGCATCCAAAGCTTGAACAATTATCATGATTATAGAAATTGCTGATAAATAAGAAATTGAATAAAAAAAGAATGGGATAAAACTGCTAAATGCTAAAGCAAAACTTCTTGACATAGAATACATTGCATTAGTATAAGCTCCACTTTTCACTGATTTAGCTTTAATAAAAGCTTCAATAGAAAATCCAAAATTACACATGCACTAATTGCTGTGATTGTAGAACAATAATAATAAATATTAATATAATATCTCTCCTTTTGTATATAATAATAGCTTATCATAAATCTATATAAAAGTTTATATTCCTTGCTACTAAATTGTGTCAAATAAAGATAACCTTATTTGACACAATTTAGTCAAGCAGAGCCATTTCTAAAATTGTAACTATAGAAGTAGCTTATATGATATCAATCGAAATTCGGTTAATAATGAGTTATACTCCGAAACCAAGTTCTATTTTGCTACTTTTTTTATTTTATCATTTAACGCTCCCTGTAAGGCCATAAGTGCTGGAACCAGCATTGGCAGGAAAACGAAAGTAAGAACAAAAAGTCCCACAATGATAGCGGTAGAGAGTTCAACCAGCAGGATCATGCCCGACGGCATAAGCGTTGCGAAGGTACCCCCCAAAATAATCATCGCTGATATGATAACGCCGCCTACACTCTTAGAAGCACGCGTTATGGCTTCTCGATGATCAAACTCGCAATATTCCTTGTAGCGCATCATCAGGAATATACTGTAATCCACCCCAACTGACACAATAATAACAAAGGCGAAAAATGGTACAAACGAAGAGATACCATCCATACCTAAAATGTTTATGGCTAAGAATTTTACCGATGACAAGGCAACAAAATAGGATGCAAGTAGAGATCCGACGATGAAAATAGTTGGCCAAAAGGAGCGAATTACCAGCAGCAGTACAAGAAATACCGCGATTATAACAATGACGGAAATAGTATTGAATGAACTCAACTGTGTCTTGTTCATTTCATAGGCGGTCGAGGTTGGTCCTGCCGCTCCATGGACAGTAGCGCTTAACACGGTACCCTCCAGTCCTTTATCCAGCGTTTCATTGATTTTCTCTATCACATCAAAAGCCGCTGGTGAATAAGGGTCTTCATCTAGAATAACCATTATTTTTGTTGCAGTTCTGTCCTTGGACATAAATGCATCCTCAGCCTTTTGGAAAGATGCATCCCTAAGGGCTTCGCTTGGAATGAAAAACGTGTTCGTTGTTCCAAATTGTTTCAAGAAATCTCCAGTTGCACCCAAACCTGCAGAGATATCTCCCAGACCCATGCTGCTCTTTTGAAGACCATCCTTAAGCTCGTTCATGCCACCAGACATTTTACTTAGTCCGGTATTTAGTTGAACCTGTCCATTTTGAATCTCTCCAAGTCCAGTATTCAGTTTCACTAGATTAGCTGCTAGCTCTTTTCCTCCTGAACTTCCTTGCTTAAGACCTTTGGATAGTTCAGTAGCACCTGCTTCCAACTTCTCCAACCCGCTCACAATCTGTTGCTGTGCAGTTGCCAGTTGCTTCAGGCCCTCTGCGGAGCTTCCGAATGAAGTATTAAGTTTTTCATAGTTTGTCAGAAGGGAAACAAATCCACTACTGATGGAAGCCAATGCTGTAGATAATTGCGCTCCGGTGGACTTCAGCGTCACATAGTTGGTGTCCTTGTTCAACTCGTTATGGCTTTGCCCAAGCAGATCAATTAAACCATTCATGGAGGTTAGTCCACTTTCAATGCCAGGAAGTCCTACAACAAGCTTATCATAACCAGTTTGTGCTGATCCATATCCCTGCTGTATCTGTGAGAGTCCATCTGAAAGCTGTGAGGTCTGGGCTGATATTTGGGAGAGGCCCGCACGCAACTCTGCGATGCCTGCCTGAAGCCCTTTTGCCCCATCGGCCCCGCTTCCTATACCGGAGGCTACCTGGTTTAGTGCAGAGGCAATCTTCTTGTAACCGTTTTCAAGCTGTGCTGTTCCATCTGCAAGCTTGCCGACTTCGGAAAAATCTGCACCAGTCAACCCCTCTTGCATTTTGACAAGACCATCCTTGACGCTGGTTACTCCATCCTTTGAAGCGGACATCCCTTTGGAGATTTCACCTGTCTGTGTACGAATGTAAAAGTTGTCAATGGGTTTTCCCTCTGGCTGTGTGATACTGGCGACGGATTCCACACCGGGAATCTGTTTGATGGAATCGGTGAGCTTATCGATGACTCCGAAGGCATCGTTGTTCTCAAGTGACCCTTTCCCTTTAATGGCAATGTTTGTGGGCAATACCATACCGCGGCTGAAATGCTCCGCCACGATGCTAAAGCCTTTAGTGGAAGAATAGTCATCGCCGAGTTCCCTAATTTGATCAAAAGACAGTTTTTGTCCACCTGTAAGAAAAACGGGAACAAGCAATGCCGCAATTACGACAATAGTAATGACAGGGCGTTTTACCGAGAAGGATGCAAGGGCGCCCATCAATCGGCTTTCCTTGTGTCCTCCTATATTGTGTGAAGGCCAGAACAACTTTGTCCCTAGAACTTTCATTACAAACGGGGTGAGCGTCAAGATGACAAGCATCAGGACAATGGTTCCTATTGCGACAACGTTAGCTGATTTATAAATCTCAAAATCCGTGAAGCTCAAGCAGGCAAATGCGATAAACACGGTGGATATGCTGAACAGGATGGTTTTTCCTGCTGTCTTATACGTATCTATAATCGCATCGTCCGTTGTTTTTCCCTGAGCAAGCTCTTCCTTGAAGCGATTGAAGAGTAAAATGTTATAGTCTGTTCCTATTCCAAACAAAATCAGTATCATGATCATCTGGGTTAATGTTGTAACCGGGAAATTGAGTTTATCAATGGCCAGGCCGGCAATTCCCATGGAAACCAAATAAGCTACGCCGACCGTCAGCAGTGATACAAATGGAATGACGAACGAACGGAACATGATTATGAGTACAACCAGAATGAAGATGATAGTCAAGATACCGCTTTTTTCAACACTGGCTGTTGCGCCATTCACATAGTCATTCTGGATAAAGTCTTCTCCTGTCAGGTAATAGGGAATGTCGACAGTGCCGAGGGTCTTTGAGAACTGTTCCTTGACCTCCTCGACTGTTCGGTCGCCGAGACTCAGTGTGAAGGAAGCCAATAAAGTTGTATTGTCTTCGGAGATAAGTCTACTTTTGGCTTCCGGTGTGGAGAAAGGATCCATCATATTACTGAAGCCAAGTTCAACTTGTTTCTCTTTCAAAGAGGTAATCCCGACCTCAATGCTTTTCATGTCGGCCTCGGACAGACCATCTTTGTTGAAAAAAGCAATCAGGTCGCTGGTACCCTCGGTATTGGTAATCTCTTTGATTAGTTGATTTGCCACGACAGATGGACTGTCCGCGGCAAGGGCATTCTGTCCGCGTTCGTGCAGAATAGCATTTATATCTGGTTGCATTGCTGCAAGAACAACTGTAATGACCAGCCACACAATAAGTAATGGCCAACGTAAACGGATGATTTTTTTCATATTAATACCTCTTTCTATATGTATATGTTTCTAAAATTTTTTTCCTATACCGTACGTAGGGTATAGAAAACTTCTCTTTTTCCTAGAGATGAATACCTTAATTGCATCTACTCACATAATTTCCATTAAAGTTATGTTATATTTTTCATCATAATAATAATCTTCCTTTCGTTTAAGTATATTTTAGTATTTTGTGTGTGAAGTAGTTGCTTTAATATTTATTTTAAATTATAATCTACATAGTGTTCGTTATACAATAGGCAGTTCGTTATGTAACTGTATGTAATCGAACAGATTTGATTGTCATTGTCTTTTATTTTGAAACAAAGGAAAATTAGCTAATCCACAGCGTTTGAGTCCTTTATATAAAATTTTACATGAAAGGAATAAACTATAATGCATTTGCATTATACAAGAAAAAAATATGAAAAGTGAGAAAATTGATCGGAGAATTCAATACACAAAAACGATTTTGCGCCAAAGTCTATTGGATCTTATGAAGGAAAAACCTATCGGCAAAATCACTGTAACCGATATCTGTAAACTTGCAGACATAAATAGAAATACCTTCTATTCTCATTATGCAAGTCCTCAAGCTTTACTTGCACAAATGCAGGATGAGCTTTTTTACAAGATTAAGAGCTCCATTGACCGATTTATCAATGAGGGCACAAATACCACCATTTTGATTCGGGATACCTGTTCTATGTTTGTCGAACTTGGGGATTTGGGCAAGACTCTTTTTTCAGAATATGGAGACAAGGATTTTTTTGCGAGAGTCATGAACCTCCCTTATGACAGTGCACTTGAAGAATGGTACGGAAAAGAAATCGAAATAAACATTGATAAAAGACATTTGGAATGGCTTTTCACCTTCATTGTCAATGGCTCTAGTGCCGTCGTTAAAAACTGGGTTCAGACAGGCATGAAGGAATCCCCCAGCGAAGTTGCCACGTTCATAGAAAAAATCGCCACTCAGAATATTTATCCAGATATGTCTACAGATAAATAGCAAATCAAACTATATAATGAAAACGTAGGGTGCTGTGATTCTGTCACAAATCTAAATAATAAATATGAAGTATACTTTTTGTTAAAAGTAATTATTAGATATTAAATTATCCTCCAAAGTAGCTCATTACGCGGCCTATATCCAACTAAACAATATTAAATAATATTAAATACTTCAATACCCCATAATTTGATTTATACCATATTTTGCTGTATACTTGGTTGTGTAAATTTCGAAGGAGATAATAACTAATATGAATAGTAGCAGTGATTTTAAGCAAATATTTAAAGCAAAAATTTCAGGGTTACATAGTAATTTCAACTCTGATAGGGATTTCACATTATTTCTTATTGTCGGTATTTTCGCTGGAATAGCTACTGGTATAAATTCTACAGTATTTAATAACTTTTTGAGTGATGTATATCACTTATCTACTCAATCAAGGGGTATCGTGGAGTTTCCACGTGAGCTGCCTGGAGTCTTCATCGTGGTTGTTTTAGGTCTACTTGCTTTTCTTGGTGATATAAGAATAGCTGCTCTGGGTATGTTTGCAGCTTCCATAGGAATGTTAGGTATTGGGTTGTTTTCTCCTACCTTTGCAATTATGCTTATTTGGATGATGGTGTACAGTCTTGGTACACATATGGTTATGCCAATAACACCGGTGATAGGTATGAATTTATCAGAAAAAGAGAACTATGGTGCACGTTTGGGTCGTTACAGTGCTTATAGCCTTTTTGCAACTATTTTTGGCTATGCGATTGTATGGTTTGGATTCTCATTTCTAGCGTTTACATATCAAACAGCATTTATAATAGCAGCAATCTTTTATATATTTGCTGCTTTCACCGTTGGATTAATTAATCCAGGAAAAATGTCTGTAAAAAAGGTTCGATTTGTTTTCAGGAAAAAATATACTCTATATTACATTCTCAGTATAGTAAATGGCGCAAGAAAACAGATCTTTTTAACCTTTGCGCCATGGGTACTGATTAAAATGTATGCTGTTGACCCTCCTGTTTTCGCCATCCTCGGCGTCATAGTTTCAGTGGTAAGTATAATGACAAGGACAATTGTAGGAAAAACGATAGATATTAAGGGCGAAAAGTTTATTCTTTCTTTTGAAGCAATAATACTCATTATTGTGTGTATTGGATATTCATTTGCTGCTGATGTAGTGCCAGCAGGTGTTGCAGTTGTTATTATTGCTGCATGCTATATTATTGACAATTCTATGAGTGCTGTTGAGATGGCGAGATCAACATATATTAGGAAGATAGCAGTTCATCCTGATGATGTCACTCCTACTTTGGCAGCAGGCACAAGCTTCGATCATATTGTGGCAATGACAATACCATTCTTCGGAGGATTGTTATGGGCGACCTTGGGTTATAAATATGTCTTTCTTGCTGCAGCTGTTATTGCAGTTATCAATCTAATCTTATCCATGCAAATAAAAATAGAAAATAGTGAAGTAACTTAAAACAACCTATTAATAGAAATATTCCTTATTTCCATTAATAGGTTGTTTCACCGCATAACTTTTGCCGCTTTCAATAAAAAGTATAAAAATATCAATGCTAAAAACAGTACAATACTACCTATAAGTCCTGACAGCTGACCTGGATACAGTGGAGAAGTCGCTAATACTACAACAATTAATATAACCACAATCACATTTGTATATGGGTAGCCTAGAGCTTTATATTTGAGTTTTTTAGGCTTTTCCCTTATTGTCTTTTTTCTATAGAAAAAATGAGTTATTGAAATGGTAAGCCAGTTGAACATTGCAGTAAACCCGCCCGCACCCGCCAAAATTATAAATACCTTTGACGGAAGAAAATAAGACAATACCGCCGTTAACATAAGTACAATGCTGCTTAGGCCCAGAGCATAAACCGGAACTCCATTTTTATTAGTTACAAGAAATAATTTTGGTCCCTGTTTGTCTCGGCTTAAGGAATTGAGCATTCTCGAGGCACTGTACATAGACGAATTTAGTCCGGAAAGTGCAGCTGTCAATACGATGAAATTTAGTATACTGCTCCCAAAAGGAATACCTACTCTTTGTAGTATCTCAACAAAAGGACTACTAGAGGTCGATACGGTATTCCAAGGTGTCAACAGGACAATAAATAGAATTGAAAAACAATATAGGATTATTACTGTAATAGTAATAATGTATATCGCTGGAGGAGCATCCTTTTCAGGGCTCTCTGTTTCAGCTATTGCAAGACCAATTATACCTGTGCCTGTAAAAGAAAATAAGACCATTATCATCGATGCCAGTACTCCATTAAAACCTTTTGGCATAAAGCTGCCAACTGATTGAAAAATAGACAATGGCTTAAACGAACCTAAAGATATTATTCCAGTTATAGTAAGAAAGCCAAAAATCACAAATAGAATAAGTGATATAACCTTTATCGAAGAAAGCCAGCTTTCAATCTTACTCAAGCCTCTTGCATCCTTTAAGTTTATGACAGTCATAGTCACAGAATAAATTATACAAAAAATCCATAATGGTATATTTGGAAACCATAATCTTGTAAATATAGCTGCGGCAGCTACCTCACTTGCCATCCCTAGTACACCGCTACACCAAAACATCCATCCATTCACAAAACCTATCCATGGTCCAAAAATTTCTGAAGCATGTACTCTAAATGAACCGGGTGCCGGATTAATAATGGACATTTCAGTGATAAACATAACCTCCAAAATCATAATGAACCCACCTACAGCATAAGACAAAACTGCCGCTGGCCCAGCTAGTGATATTACACTGCCACTTCCTAGAAATATACCAGAACCGATGATATTGCCAAGTGCCATTATTACTAGATGGTTTCTGTTAAAACCTTTTTTTACAGAATTATTATTCAAAAGATTCTGTCTCTCCTCTTGCCACAGTTATTTAACAGATTTATTTTGCCTTATTAAAAATAAACAATACTGGGAATTGCTTGAACAACATTTTTACCAACAAATTAAGTTAAACTTTCAAATTTAGTTTTAATAGCCCTCTTTCCACTATTTTAAATTTGTCCTGTTGTAAACTGAACAATTAGACTAACAATTGTAACACTTCCCCACACTATTAGTCCTAAAAGTATTGGCTTAAAACCTGTTTTAAGCATTTGTTTTAAATCGGTATTTAGTCCAATAGCTGATAAGGCAACTACAATAAAAAACTTTCCGATTTCAGTAATTATTCCCGCAGCTTGCGTATTAATAACACCAACAGTATTTAAAAGTGATGCCACTAAAAACCAAACGATAAACCATGGGAAAATTTTTCTGAAGCTGTAGTTAACCTCACCACTCCTATTTGCTTCTCTCTTTTTTTGAACAGAGACCACTGCCGCAAATATCAGAGAAATGGGAATAATCATTGTAGTCCTTGTGAGTTTTACTATCGTAGCATATGCTCCTGCTGCATTGCTATAAGCATAGCCTGCGGCAACTACAGATGAAGTATCGTTAATGGCTGTCCCTGCCCAAAGGCCAAATGCATTATCAGTGAACCCCAATAAGTGACCAATTGGAGGAAAAATCAGCACGGCTATGACATTAAACATAAAAATAGTAGATATCGAATATGCAATATCCTTATCCTCCGCCTCTATAATAGGAGATATGGCAGCAATGGCCGAGCCCCCACAAATAGCTGTGCCCATTCCAATCAAGCTTGTTAGTTTTAAAGGAATACCCATAAGCCTCCCAAACCCATAGGCAGTTATAAAGGCTGCTGAAAGAGTAAAAATCATCACATATAATGAAGAAAGCCCTACTTTATATACCTGTGTAAGGCTTAGTCCTCCTCCTAATGCAATAATTGACCACTGGAGAATCTTTTTTGAAGAAAAGGTTAAGCCTTGCCTTGTTGATTTAGGTTTTCCAAAAATATTACTAATCAATATCCCTAATACAATTCCGAATACTGGACCTCCTATAATAGGTGCTAGTCTCCCAAGCAATGTAGCAATCACTGCCAAGCTTGATGCAAATAATAATCCAGGTGCTATTTCTTTGAAGCCTTTCATGAAATTACCTCCAGTAAATTTATATGATATATATCATAGTACTGTTATTACAAGAAAACAAATTCAAATTATCTATATCAAATGGATTTGTCGATAGCGTTGTTCAATTTTCAGCTAAGATTATACAAAACCATGAAATCAGTCTTTCTAGCTAGATTAAAAAATAGCAGGTCAGAGTGCCTGCTATTTTGGCTAGAGAAAGTGGATAAGATATAAAGTTTTGCATAAATTTACATTTATAATCTTATTTTAGTGGTTTCCACAATTACACCAACCAGCTCCATGGCTACCACCATCAGTGTGATCATGTCCCGAACAACCAGTACCCTTGGATTCCAGGTTTCCATTGAGGAATGAATTAATTACCTCATCAATATTTCCGCTCACTCCGGCTATAATCTCTATATTATTTGATATAAGATTCTGTCTTGCGCCTTCACCCATACCACCAGCTATGACAACATTTACCCCATGTGATGCAAGAAAAGTAGGAAGTAATCCATGCTGGTTTCCTGCTGTATTTACATTAACCTTACTTTTGATCTCTGAATTTTGAATTTCAACTATTGTAAAATTCTCACACTTTCCAAAATGTGAAGATACATTTGCTTCTTCTGTTGGAATGGCGATTTTCATAAAATTTTTCTCCTTTTCTATACTTAAATTTTTCTCGATATATGAAACAGCATCTGCTAAGTAATCAGTATTAACCTTCTCAATTTCTCCTTTATCACAAAGTGCTGCGATAGCAGGGTCAATCGGCATCTTACCAAGTACTTGCAAACCTAATTTTGCTGCAATAGCATCAATTTTACTTTCGCCGAAAAGCTTTATTTCTGTACCACAATCAGGACATTTCAAGTAGCTCATATTCTCAACAATACCCAGAATAGGTATTTTATATCTTTTGCCATATTATAAGCTTTCTTAACTATCATTGAAACTAGGTCTTGTGGAGAGGTTACAATAACAATACCATCTAAGGGTATGGATTGGAACACTGATTATTATGTGCATATGTGCATATGCACATAATAATATAACACCTGTTTTAAAAATACGTCAACTTCAATTTTTTTTATATAAAAAAACAACAATGAAATTAAATTCACTGCTGTTTTTTTAATTTTTTATATTCATTTACTTAAGAACTACTGCTTATATTCCATGAGCTTTTTGCTTTCCAAACATCTTCCAAATGTCCTGAATATAGGTTCCCGTTTGAAATTTCAAGTTAGGTATATTATTTTCTATATTTCCATAATTATCGGAAGAATCATAGGTGTTCTTTTAGTTTTTTGGTATATAAAATCTCTTAATGTATCTTTAATTGTATTCTTTCTTGTAGACCAGTTCCTGCCTTGACCTTTAATCACGGCTTCCTTGCAGACCTGTTTTAATTCATCCATAAAGGCTTCGGCTTCTCGAACATATACAAAACCTCTTGATAGAATATCTGGTCCAGTAAGAACTTCACCAGTTTCCTTCTGTATAGTTAGAACAACAATAATTAGTCCATCCTCTGATAGGTGCTTTCTGTCTCTCAGTACAACACTTCCCACATCTCCAATACCAAGACCATCAACAAGCACCCTACCCGATGGAACTCTTCCGTTAATCCGTGCTTCACTGGAATTTACTTCGAGTACTTGACCAATATCCATAATAAAAGTTTTTTCTTTATCCATGCCTAGACTTTGAGCGAGACCTGCATGTTGCTTCAAATGCCTGTATTCACCATGTACAGGAAGAAAATATTGCGGTTTTACTAGACTGTGCATTAGTTTAAGTTCTTCTTGACATGCATGACCTGAAACATGTACATCTGCAAGTGCTTCATATATAACATTAGCACCTTTTCTAAACAACTCGTTGATTACCCCAGATACAGACTTTTCATTTCCAGGAATAGGTGTAGCTGAAATTACAACCAAATCACCTGGAACTATTTCTACCTGCCTATGATCTCCTGTTGCCATTCTAGATAATCCAGACATAGGCTCACCTTGGCTACCAGTCGAAATAATTACAAGCTTATCCTGTGGATAGCTATTAATGCGTTCACTTTCCACCAGTACCCCTTCGGGTACTATCAGGTATCCCAATTCCATTGCCTTACTACAGACATTCACCATACTTCTTCCACAAATAGCAACCTTGCGATCATGATTAACAGCTGCATTGACCACTTGTTGAATCCTGTGAACATTTGAAGCAAAGGATGCAACAATAATTCTGCTTCTTGCATCTGCAAATATTCTTTCAAAGGTTTCTCCCACTGTTCTTTCAGACATAGTATAGCCTGGACGTTCAACATTGGTGCTATCGCACATCAAAAGTAGAACACCTTTTTTCCCAAGCTCTGCATAGCGTGCCAGATCGATTGGTTCACCCGAAATAGGTGTATAGTCCACCTTGAAGTCCGATGTATGAACAACTACACCCACAGGTGTGTGAATTGCAAGTCCTACAGCATCAGCTATACTATGGGTAGAACGGATAAATTCCACCTTAAAAAGACCCAGCTCTATTGTTTCTCCTGCTGATACAGTTTGTAACTTGCATTTTGAGAGTATTCCATGCTCTTCAAGTTTAAATTCTACCAAGCCCAGAGCAAGCCTAGTTCCATAAACAGGTACATTTATCTCTTTAAGCACAAAGGGCAGTGCTCCGATATGGTCCTCATGCCCATGGGTCACAACGATTCCCTTTACTCGGTCCTTGTTTTTTATCAAATAGGTAATATCCGGAAGTACCAGGTCAATACCCAGCATTTCGTCGTCTGGAAATGCCATACCGCAGTCCACAACAAGGATATCCTCCCCGTATTCAAATACGGTAATATTCTTACCTATCTCCCCTAATCCTCCAAGTGGTATTATTTTTAGTTTCTTCTTACTTTTTGCCATTGTAATTCTCCTATTCTAATTTACACATAAAGTATTTACTTATTTTTATATTTCGAACCCAATACTTCTTTATTTCATGTATACTTCTAGCATTAGCATACCGGTCAGAAATATTGCAGTAAATTTCATTCTAAAAAGGCACCTAAGTTAAAAACTAACAAGCATGCTTGATTTAAGATCGTTACCAAGTTAGTTAAATTTTATTTCTAAATTTACACATTAATATAACATATATTTATTACAATTGGTAGTATACGCAAAATATTACATCTGTATTTTTACAAAATAGTCCAAATCAATTGTAGCAATTATCAAACTCTTCTACCTCTTCCATTAAGTACCAATGATGCAATAATACTTACGACAAGGATAGTAAAAATTATCGCTAACGAAAGTCCTATAGGTATTACTATATGGAACATTAATATCGAAAGCTTAATACCTGTAAAGGTTAGTATCAATGCAACACCATACTTTACGTATTTAAATTTCTCATGTAAATTTCCTAAAACAAAATACATGCTTCTAAGCCCCATAATAGCAAATATGTTTGAGGTATAAACAATGAATGGATCAGTTGTAATTGAAAATATTGCAGGTATTGAGTCTACGGCAAATATTATATCAGTAAATTCAATCAATATTAGAACTGCAAATAAAGGTGTTGCGTATAATACTTTATTTTTCTTTACAAAGAATTTATTACCTTCCAATCCATCAGTAACTGGTATTATTTTTCCGAGAAGCTTTATTATCCTACTTTCCTTTAGATTTTTATTTTCATCATGCTTTAACATCATTTTAATTCCACTAAATATTAAAATTGCACCAAAAACGTAAAGCACCCAGTGGAACATATTTACAATTGTTACTCCTAGTAAAACAAATATAAGCCTTAAAATAAGTGCTCCTGCTATTCCGTAATTTAATACTCTCCTTTGGTGTTCATGCTTTATTCCGAAGCTAGTAAACACCATAATAAATAAAAACAGATTATCAATACTTAAACTCTTCTCAATGACAAATCCACCTAAAAACTCCAATGCTTTCTCTTGTCCCATAAAAAAATAGATTCCTGCATTAAAACATAATGCTAATCCAACCCAAAATGCGACCCATGATAACGCTTTCTTTGTTGACATAATCAAGTTCCTCCGAAAAATCATATTTATATAGGAAAACTCTGAGGCCAAAACATACTGTTTCAGTCTCAGAGTCTCACGAATTATGGATATAACCGGGCAAAAAGCCGTATTGACGGTTACTCCTCTGTAATTTTCTACAGATCGTTACTCCCTCTGTTTAGAGATTTCCAAATTACCGTATTTTATAACAATAAAAAAGACTCAAAACATAACCCAGTTAGACATATTATGTAAAAGTCTCGTTAATCTTTTGTAGGAAACAAAGCCAGATGCCGTTTGCACTTATCACCACACTCATTCGCATGCTTATGCTCGTTGTAAACATAAAAACGGTAAAGCCATTTGTATTCAAGACTTTACCGTTTATAATTAACTATTTAATGTTTGAATTAAATTCATTGAACATTATACAATCCTTTACTTTCCATATATTGAAATATAGCTTCCCCATGTTTTTGCTCTTCTTTTTGTATATGGTTTAATACGTCACGAACTCTAGTATCTTTGAATTCGAAAATTGCAGTATCATAGGCTCCTGATACATATTTTTCTGTCATTAATAAATCTGTACACATGTCCTTATCGGAAAAATTAGTTCCACCCTGTTGTGTAGTATTCATTTGTCCCGAATTCTGGTTTTGCTGCTGATTTTGGTTTTGCTGTGAATTTTGGTTTTGCTGCTGATTCATTTGAGGTAGCTTACCACTTAATAGTTGGTTAATGCTATCAAGATGAGTTCTTTCCACTTGGCCATTAGCATTAAAAATTTGTTTCAATTGGGTATCTTGAGCTTGATTAGCATACTTTGTATACTTTTCAATACAAATTAGTTCGTGATTTTTTTGGTCCTCTAGTAACATTCTTTCTTTTTGTGATAAAGTTATTTCCATGTTATACACCTCCAGTCTTATTATGTCCTACCTTTAATTGGTTATACTTAAATTTCATATAAAGTAGCTAAATACATAAATCAATGAAAGTTTATAACGAATTTATGAAAATTCACAGTAATCCTACACTATAGAAGCTTCAGAAAGTGCAGAATTTAGTTTATAACTTGCTAATAACTAAACAGTATTATATAATATTTAAATTAAATACTGCTGATTTACGGTTGAGCGAATTTAGTATTCGCTTTCAAGAGATGTAAGGCTTCTGGGGTGGGAAGCTCGTTATTTACGAGTTTCCTACCCTTTTTATATTCTTTAGATATAAAAACATTTAGTTTAGCAAGGAGACTACGTAAACTTTTAATGAGATTTCTACCTCTGTTTTTAGTAAAAGGAGGTGGACAGATTGGAAAATGTAAAAAAATATTTAATATTTGTACTTGGATATCTAGTAATGGCAATTGTTGTTGTGATTATTATTGCTAATGTTATGAAATAATATTACATTAATCCCATATAGAAATGAGGCTCATTTTTGAGTTCTCAAACCTCGTTGTTTGTATGGGAAGCTATGTGGTTAACATTTTATAAACACAAATACTTATCGGAGGAGCACTTAATGACCATAGGACTTATAATTATTTTAGCACTCATCTTTATACTTCCTTTTGCATTTCATTCTATCGAACATAATCTGGAATATTTTCTATTAGCAATGGGGATTTCTGCTACTATAATATCCGGAACGCTTTCTTTGGATTTGATTTTGCATATTTTTGAAAACTATTTATTATATTTTATAACTGCTGCGGTACTTATAGCAGGTCTTGTTTTTAGACTTTCAGTTAATAAAATCAAGAAATTTGTCAGTTATGCAACAAAGCGAATACCCATAACTGTATTCATTTTTCTTCTAATTGTTGTTTTGGGACTGGTTTCAAGCCTTATAACGGCAATAATAGCTGCATTAATATTGGTAGAAATAGTTCATGCACTGCCTTTTGAACATAATCAAAAAGTACAGCTCACCATAATAGCATGTTTTTCCATAGGTTTGGGTGCTGCTTTAACTCCAATAGGTGAACCGTTGTCAACGATTGTTGTTTCTTCACTCAAAGTTGACTTCTTTTATCTTATTAGAAATATTGGAATTTACATTATTCCTTGTATTCTAGCCTTAGGTTTATTTAGTGCTTTCTTTGTTGGTCAAAAGCGTATGGTTGAAAAATCTAATGTTGAAGGTGAAGAAAATGAAATATACAAAATAGAAACTGAAGAGATTAATCAAATGGAAAGTTTGAAATCTGTTTTTGTTAGGGCCTTCAAAATATTTCTATTTATTATAGCACTCGAATTACTTGGCTCAGGATTTAAGCCACTTATAAATACCTATATTATTCACTTGGATAGCAGGATATTGTATTGGATTAATATGTCTTCTGCAGTGTTGGACAATGCTACAATTGCTGCTGCTGAAATCAGCCCTGCAATGAGCTTGAAACAAATCCAGGCAATATTAATGGGTCTGTTAATAAGTGGAGGAATGCTAATCCCAGGTAATATACCTAATATTATTTCTGCTGGTAAACTCAATATAAAAAGCCGTGAATGGGCGAAAATGGGACTACCTTTGGGTTTAGTTCTATTACTTATTTATTTTGTTGTTATCTTCTTGATTTAATATGTTAAGTTATTTAACATTAAAATAAAAGCTTACAAAGTTTAGCCCCGCAAACAGTACATCTTTGTATTACTAATACCCCCTAATTAAACTATCATAATAAATTTATGACCGCTTAATTAGAGGGTATCCTTTTATGTTTTGCCCTTTACATATTAGTACCTTTTTTAAATTCTAGCTTTTGGAACTATATTTTCATAAAGTAGACTTAGTTTAGATGATATTTTCTGAACTCTAGTACTTATTCAAGTATAAGTGCAATTATGTCTTCTTAATCAAACTTATTTCGAAGCTTGGCGTCACTTATCTTCGACTTTTAGAAGCGGGAGCGTATGGAACGCCGCTGAGATCAAAGTATTTGCGTTTAAAAAACAGTGCTGCATTTACCAAAGCAATCATGACAGGTACTTCAACTAATGGGCCTATAACAGCGGTAAAAGCCACATCCGATGCAATGCCAAATACTGCTACAGCAACTGCAATAGCCAGTTCAAAGTTGTTGCTCGCTGCTGTAAAGGATAGAGTTACGGTCTGATCATAGTTGAAGCCGCTTTTGTAGGACATGTAAAAGCTAACAAAAAACATAATTGCAAAATAGATTAATAGTGGAATTGCAATTCTAATTACATCCAGCGGATTATTAATAATTTGTTCACCTTTTGTAATAAACATGATAATTATTGTGTATAGCAAGGCTATCAATGCCAATGGCGAAATTTTAGATATAAATACTTTTTCATACCACTCTTTTGTTTTAACTCTTACTAATGTAAATCTTGTGATAAAACCTGCCAAAAAAGGAATCCCAAGATAAATAAGTACACTTTTTGCTACTTGCCATATGGAAACATCAACAATTTTCCCACCCCAAGATAAACCTAACCATTTAGGAATTAGCGTAACGAATAAATAGATATAAACACTGTATAAAAGTATTTGGAATATTGAGTTCATGGCCACTAACGCAGCACAATATTCATTGTCACCTTTTGCAAGGGTATTCCAGACGATAACCATCGCAATGCAACGTGCAAGACCTATTATTATAAGTCCAATAGCAAAGTCGGGTCTATTTCTTAGAAACAATATTGCTAATCCAAACATTAAAATCGGTCCTATTATCCAATTCTGAAATAAAGAAAATGAAAACACCTTTTTGTTTCGTACAACTTTACCTATCTCTTCATACTTTACTTTTGCAAGTGGAGGGTACATCATTACAATAAGTCCAATGGCTATTGGCCAGGATATTGTACCAGTGCTAAGTCCTCCTAGTGATTTTGCCAAACTTGGAAATATGTAGCCGCCTAAAACTCCAACGGCCATTGCTATAAATATCCAAAGCGTTAAAAATCTGTCCAAAAACGATAACCTAGCTTTATTTTCATTTTCCATTTTCACTACTCCCCCATCTGCAATTTATTAATATTTTGAATTGAAGCATCTTGAAGCCATGGTATAGCAACAAAATTATTATTACTTATCTCCCTAACCTTATTAAGCCATTGTTTTTCTGCTTCAGCACGTGCAAGAAGCATAGGGTTGCTGGTATCCGTCATAGATAGACACTGATTGACCACCCACCATTTGTTATTTATTCCTGCCCTGCTTAAGTCATCACGAAGTCTTTGGGCTTCAAAAACAGGAGTAGCTTCAGGCAATGTTACAATAACCACTTCTGTTTGCTTATTATCTCTAAGTCTAGGCAAAAGCCTTTGAACAGAGATCGGAGTTTCGCCCTTGGTTCTTTGTACCTCTTTATGATAGCTTTGCGTAGAATCAAGCAACAAAAGTGTATGCCCTGTGGGTGCTGTATCTATAACTACAACTTCATTCTCAGCTTTGTCAACTATTTCAGCAAATGCCCTAAATACAGCAATTTCCTGTGTGCACGGTGAACGTAGATCTTCTTCAACATAGGCAATATCTTCTTCGTTCATAGTTTCACGAGCCTTAATTAAAACCTCATTTTGGTAGTTAAGTAGCTCCTGTTTTTCATCAATTTTGCTGAGTGTTATATTCTTAGTACCTTCAATTACATATTTAAGATGATCCGCTGGGTCAGTTGATGTCAAATGTACCTTAACACCTTTTCTAGCAAGTGCGAGTGCAATAGTTGCTGATATAGTTGTCTTACCGACACCTCCCTTACCCATCGTAAAAATAACCTTTTTACCTGTTGTGTAAACATCTTCGATCAATACGTCAATTTGCTTATTCTCTTCTAATTTTTTTTCTACATTAACACTTTTATAATCGTCGTTATTGAAAAACGCTCTGATTTTATCAAGGCCTAAAATATTGTAGGAACGTAGTGGAAGAGTAAAAGTTTTGAACTTTTTCAAGCCTTGAGGTATATTTTCTAAGGCGTTTTGCTGTTTATTTGATATTTGCTCTGACAAATCATCAGAAACGTCACCTAATACCCCATTTATAATTAAAAGCTGGTTGTTTATCCCTAAATCGCTAAGTTCAAGGCTTGAACGTTCAGCCTCTAGCAAAGGTGTCTCTTCAGGTTTTGAAACCAATACGAGGGTTGTTTTATCCTTATCTGCAAGATTTAAAACAGCATCCTTATATATACCTTTTTTAGCTTCTAGACCTGAAAGCTGACCTAAACACGACGCACCATGAGTGCTTTCACTAATAAAATTACTCCAGGCAGATGGTAGTTGAAGCATACGAAGAGTATGCCCTGTTGGAGCAGTATCGAAAATAATATAGTCATACTTATTTTCTGTTGTCTTGTCAGTTATAAAGTTTGAAAACTGATCAAACGCAGCTATTTCAACTGTACAAGACCCAGAGAGCTGCTCCTCCATATTGGTTATTACACTGTCAGGCAGCTTTCCTCTGTACGGACCAATTACTGATTCCCTGTATTCGCTGGCTGCTTCTTCAGGATTTAAGTTGGCAACTACAAGTCCAGGTACTCCATCAATTGGCACACCTTTGCCGTCAAGCTCAGTATCGAAAACATCCTGTAAATTTGATGCAGGATCAGTGCTTATTAATAAAACTTTTTTGCCGCTATCAGCTAAATTGACAGCAACAGCACAAGCGGTGGAAGTTTTACCCACTCCACCTTTACCAGTGAAAAACTGATATTTAGTTAGAATAATTTTCTCTAATTGGAAGGTTTCATAGCTAGTCACCATCTTAGCAGCACCCCTTAGTTCCGCAACCACAACCACCTTTTTTCACAGCTACTTTGGCTCTAATTTCTGTATTTAACCACATTGATAGTTCTGCATTAGTGGGATATTCCTTTGTCTTTATAATTTCACCATCTCCGAGTGTAACAGGCAAAACCTCTGCCCCCTCTTTTTGGAGAATATCGTTTATAACTTGGTTAGAAATAAAGTCTTGGGGCTCGTTCGACAATCCATGTCTCTTTACAATAATTCCTTTTTCTTTTAGCACATTAATAACTGTCGCCATTCTCATAAGCTCCGGGTCAATAGATGGTCCACAAACTCCTGTTGAGCAGCACATTGCAGGGTCAAAAATTTCAATTATCATAATTAAATCTCTCCTTTTAAAATTTGTGTTTCATTTGAGCTAAGTCTTCTTTATCACTCACAATAATTCTTATTTTGGTTCAACCGTTCAATTAGTTTTTCCATATCATTTTTGTACATTTCTAAATTTCTTAAGTTATCATAGACCAAACCGTCTATAAACTTCATTCGTTCATCTTTGGACAATGAATAGTATGCCCATTGAGCATATTTCCGATCTTTTACAAGGCCTGCATTTTTTAAATAGATTAGATGCCTTGATGCCTTTGCTTGTGATATCTGCAGTGTTTCCATAATGTCACAGACACAGAGCTCTTTTTCGTATAGCAAGTTCAAAATCCGTAAGCGTGTCTCATCTGATAATGCTTTTAAAACGTCTATCAGTTTATCCATTAATCCACCCCTTTTCTAATAAAGAAATCGTGTATGCATATACTCGCTTCTTCGATTATACAATTATTATATGCATGTTACTCTAAAAAGTGCAACACTTTTTTTTAAGTATTTTCATTTTTTAATTTCTCAAATTCAAATAAACATAATGCATTATAGGAACAGAAGATGCTATTTTATGCAACAAAAAACTCCCAGATGTAAACTGAGAGTTAAGAATTATATCAATCACAATAAGCAACATCTACCTTTTGAAGTAGAAGGAGTAGAGTAAGTTTAATTAATCTTCACCTTATCTTATTCCTTTGTCGCCTCTATTATATACGATGCAACAAAGTCTTCAATATTCTTATCTGGTACCCATGCCTTGATAATCTCCCTACTATTATCTTTCGGTGTCATTCGAATATCCTTGAAGCCAGCATTCCGTAACATTGCTTTAATGTCTTCAACATATTCAGCACCGCCAATACAGCTTGCAATCAATGCCAAATCCTGTTTTATGTTTTGAGGTAGTTGTGCTGTTGCAACAACATCCGATGTTGATAATCTCCCACCAGGTTTAAGCACCCTGAAGGCTTCTGTAAATACCTGTTCTTTGTCCAGAGAAAGATTGATTACACAATTTGATATGATAGCATCAACTGAGCCATCTGCTACAGGCAAATGCTCAATTTCTCCCAATCTAAATTCTACATTGGTATATCCACTTTTTTCAGCATTTTTTCTTGCCAGCTTAATCATATCAGGTGTCATATCTACCCCGATTACATACCCTGTTTCACCCACCTGCCTTCTAGCAAGGAAACAATCAAAACCGCCCCCGCTTCCAAGATCTAAGACAACTTCTCCCTCTTTAAGAGCTGCTATAGCAATTGGATTCCCACACCCGAGGCCCATATTGGCTTCAGGCGGCACACTTAAAAGGTCATTTTCGTTATAACCGACTTTGATAGAACTTTCTCTGATATCCATCGGATTACCACTACAACTACACCCTCCACCGCAACAGCCTCCTTCAGAACCTTTCTTCGCAACCTCTGAATAGTTTTTTCTAATAAAATCTCTAATATCTTCTTTATTGTTCGTCATACATACCCTCCATCTACTTTTCTTTTATAAGACTTCCACTGTAAAGACGTAGAAAAAGAAAAAAGGACGCATCCTCACGTCCAATTTATTAACAAATTTTTTTTTTTACTGTTTTTATGCTTGTAGTCAATGATATTCCCAAATCGGTCAAATTCAAAATAACAGCACCCTAATAGCATTTTTTTAATCATTTTCCTGGCACGCTGTACTCTTGATTTTGCACCTGATATAGAAATACCCATTGCTTCGCTTAACTCTTTTTGTGTCATGTTTTGAAATTCTGTCAAAAGTATAGACTGTTTGTACATCTCTGGCAAGCTGTCGATCATACCCTTTAAGCAGTACACAGTTTCAGTATTTATAGACAGCTCCTCATCTACACCACTTTTAGAAGCTTTAGAGAGTTCTGTGATTTCAATATTATTGCCCTTTCTCCTATAGTAATCGGTAATAGTATTACGAGTTATTCTATATATCCAGGCATGGATTTTATTATCATCTATCAAGCTTCCAATATTGCTATGGATTTTTAAAAAAACTTCCTGTAAAATATCATCAGCGTCTTGTTCATTTGCTACTCGTTTCTTAATAAAACTTTTGAGTGGTTCGCTAAACTCCTCCCAAATACAATTTGTACAAGTACTCACAATAATCTCCTCACTTCCAATAACAGTTACTACACCAGAAATATTGTGGAAAATTATACCTCGCCAATTTCTACTTCAAAGTTTCAAGAATCTTAATTACTTCTTTCGGCTTCAAAACCTTTCCAAATGTCACTACATTTTCATCATACTGAACACCCAGAATACTCTTATATATTGCATGTATTTCGCATCAACTCATCAATTTCTTCCCTATCATCGTCCGACAAATCAACAAATACGATTTCATAGCCTTTTTCTAGCTGTGTTTTTACTTTACCATTAATATCTATATAGGCATCAATCGGACTACCGATAAGTCTTATTTTTAGTTTTACACCCATGTCTACTTGCAATACTGCTGAGGTTTCCAGCCTTATTGCTTTGGCTGACATGTCAATAATCTTAAACTCATCTGCTTTATTATTGCCTTTTGTATAAAGTTTCCCATCTCCTGCAACATTGCAACTTGCATATTTCTTTGAATCCATAATAATCCCTCCCCTATAATAAGTATATTACCCCTTATCTCCATTGGGAAAACATCATCATAACGAATTCTCAAGAATTTTAACAATTTCCTTCGGCTTCAAAACCTTTCCAAAGGAAACAACCTTCTCGTCAATCACTAATGCCGGAGTCGACATTACCCCAAAAGCCATAATATCCTTAATATCTGTTACTTTAACTATTTCTGCTTCCACACCAGCTTCTTTTAGCGCTGTTTCAGTGTTTTCCTTTAGGGTACTACAGTTTTTACATCCAGAACCTAATATCTTAATTATCATAGTAATTCACTCCTCAAATATTCTTTTCACTTTCCAAGTATAAGCACCTAGGCCTCTGCCTACGCCGTAGGCTTGGCACAGACCTAGTTTTAAAAACCTAAATAAAACATATAAAAGGCAATTAGCATTATAAGTATGCCCATTACAATTCTAAGTATTTTACTTACGCCGCCGTATTGCTCACTTGATGATAACTTATGCACAAAACCTACAGACGTCCCTGCAATCAATACCAGAACACTATGTCCTAAAGAGTAAAGTAGCAGCAGTAATATTCCCCATAATAGACTTCCTCCCTTTGCAACCATCGCAAGTAACACAACTAATACAGGTGTTGCACAGGGAGATGAGAAAAATCCACCTAAAACTCCCGCAAAAAACGCTCCTACAAAACCACGCTTAGTGCTTTTACTAATAGCATAGGACGAGGGTATAACGTTAAATATCTCCCAGGTCTGAAGAGCCATCAAAAGCATAAGTATACCCAGCAGTATATACCACCAAGAACCTGTTCCTTGCATAAGTTTCCCAAGAAGGGATGCCGCAGTACCTAAAATTGTAAAGGTGGCCGCCATACCTACAGAAAATACTACCGATAGCCTAAAAGCTCTTTTTGTATCGCGTTGCCCTGTACCTCCAACATATCCTATTACAAGTGGTACACTCGTAAGTGCGCAGGGAGTAACAGAAGTCAGTATTCCTGCAAGTAATGCCATAAGCGGTGCCAACCATATGTTTGCTGAAATAGCAGCTGATATGGCTTCAAGCCATTGGTTGATAATAATATCCATTATTTCAACCCCATTTCCTTTAATGCAGCAAGCAGTTGCTCTTTGGTCATGCCACCCTCATGAGCTGTGAAGACATGCTCGCCTGTATCCTTCGAGGAATAGAGTTTCATTTGCATAGCTTCAGGATCCTTAGGAGTGTATGGCTTACCATTTGCATCAATCAAAATCTGAGTTGGTATAAGACTAATAGGATAACCTTCAGCCAATTCTTGATACTTCCATACATCAATAAACCTTATTATAGCTTTCCCTTGTAGCTCTGTATTTAATTCTACTAATACTGGAGCCATTTCCTTACAGGGATCACAAGAGTCTGCACCAAAGTCAATGATAATTGGTAATCCAGAGGATTTTAACTTTTCAAGATCAAGTTTTTCAGTAACATGCAATGCAAAATCAGCGTTATCACTATCTACTGCTTTAGTGCCTTTTGTGTTATTTTTTACAACCCAGATTCCAAATATAACACAAACAAGCAGAATTGGTATAATAATTTTAACGGCAAGACCTTTGTTAGACTTCTTAATGTCTTCATCACTCATTAACAACATCCTCCACTTTCATTACCATAGGAGCAACCACAATTCTCATTTTCAAGTTTTTGATCGCCTACATACTGAATTGCATCTGTCGGACATAGATTCCCACAGCCATGACAACCTTGAATACAGTTCTCAGAAGCAACAACAACAGGTGTAGGTGCTTTTTCAGTGTTGTACACCTCATGAGTGCATTTGTTTGTGCAAGCACCACATTCAATACATTTTTCATAGTCGATAACAGGATACCAAGTTTTTGACATAAAACAAACCTCATTATAATATCTTTTATTTACTCGTATTATCTCGCTTGTTAATTGAATATATATTACTTGTTAATTAATTCTGCACTTTGATAAATCTCTTTAATTTCTTTTTTTGATAACAATTTTGATAACACAAAGGCTATAATAATAATTCCAGGTATATCCACAGCAAGCCTAGTAAAAGCAAATTTTGTACCAAGTGCTGTCATTTCAAAAAGAAACATTGGTATCTTTGTTGTCGACCATGCTCCAATAAAAATGAGGATATTGCTAAATTTAACACCTTTTTTCATAAATACTGCCGCTACAGGGAAAGCTCCATAAAGTGGTCCTGCTGCTGCCGAACCAATGAGTATAGATAATACTATGCCTTTTATACCTGAATTATCTCCCATGTATTTTATCATTGTTTCTTTTGGTACCCATACATCAAGAAGTCCAAGCAGAATAAAAACTGGAGGAATTACAAGCAGCATTTCTTTGAATGAATATGCAGCTATGTTTAGAGCTTTAAAGCCTAACTGATTATTTACCAATACAAGAATGCCTAGCATTACTGCCACAACTAAAAATACCCTATACCTTTTTAAAATAGCTTTCATATTCCACCCACCACCAATCCGATAATATATGCTACAAGAAATGAAAAAATAAATGCTAGAATATTTCTTAAAATAGTCAACTTTTTGCCAAAATACTTTATTTCAACAGGCATTGTTACGATACCAACCATCATGAGAGTGGAAACAAATGCACCTATCTGCATATAGCCTGCTCCATTTTGTAGTAGCATTGCAGCAGTAGGAAATGCAACAAATCCAGGTATTAATGTAACCGAACCCACGACAGCAGCAAACATTACACCCAGCCATCCTGAGTTGGAACCAATAACTTCACCAATTGCTTTAGGATTTGAAACCGCTAATAATACTCCAACCAACAAAATGACAACCAAGAATTCAGGCAGAATGTTTTCAAATGCCTTCCAAGCTTTCTTCAGTGACATTTTAGTTTTCTTTTTATCTTTGAAGTAGGATATAACAAGAAGGGCTACCGTTATCCCGTACAAAATATAATTACTCAAATTTTTCTCCTTAGCATATCTTTTTATTTACTTTCTATTTACTTTATTTCACTTTATATTTACTTTATTTGTTTTGCTTTATTTCACTTTATATTTACTTTATTTGTTTTGCTTTATTTCACTTTATTTACTTATATTTACTTACTTTATTTTACTTTCTATTTACTTTATTTACTCGTAACACCTTGCAACTAAAATAATAAATAACCAAATGCATTAAACATATAACCAATTATTAAAATACCAATGGTAACAACACCAAAAAATATTACTAATAGCTTTGTCTTAACAACTTTCTTTAACATAATCAAAGATGGAAGTGAAAGTGCTGTTACAGCCATCATGAAGGATAATGCAGTCCCAATTCCTACGCCCTTTAAAACCAAGGCTTCAGCAATTGGTAATGTTCCAAAAATATCAGCATACATAGGTACACCAACAATTGTTGCTAATAGAACCGAATACCATTTATCTTGGCCAAGCACTGCTGCTATTACAGGTTCTGGAATCCAATTGTGAATTGCAGCACCTATTCCTACACCAATTAGGATATACAGCCAAACTTTTTTAATAATGTCTAACACTTGATTCTTGGCATATCCTATTCTGTCACGAGTAGTCAACTCTTCTTGCTCAAGTTCAAGCATCTTATTGCTATAAACAAATTGCTCTACGTACTTTTCAAGTTTCAATTTACTAATGATAGTTCCACCCGTTACCGCTAGAATAATTCCCACAACAACATAAGCTATAGCGACTTTCCAATTAAATATACTCGCAAGTAGAATAACTGATGCCAAATCTACAAGAGGTGAAGATATTAAAAATGAAAACGTTACGCCAATTGGCAGTCCTGCACTTGTAAAGCCAATAAATAAAGGAATAGATGAGCAGGAGCAAAAAGGTGTAATAGTCCCAAGTAAAGCACCAAAGATATTAGCTGAAATCCCTTTGAAGCCACCGAGAATTTTCTTAGTCCTCTCAGGTGGAAAAAAACTTTGTATGTATGAAATTATAAATATCAATACTGACAGAAGAATAAATATTTTTACTACATCATATATAAAGAAGTGAATACTTCCCCCAAGTCTACTATTTATATCTAGACCAAGAACATTTTTTACGAGCAATGTCACTAAACTACTAAGCCATTCCATTTTTAACAATTGATTATTTAACCATTCAAATATAAACAAAAAACCATCTCCTTATTGCTTATAGGTCTTCTTTTTAAAGACTAAACCTTTAATCACAATGACCTTTTTATATGCTGTTTGTATTTTTATTTTGTTAATGAGGTTTTTGTCTCTTCTATTTGGCGAAGTATAATTGCTTCAACAAGATTAAGCATATCGTAAACCTCAGTGTTTTTAATTGAATATATAACCTTTGATCCATCCTTTTTACTTTCTACAATACCTTGGTTCTTTAATATTGTAAGATGTTGAGACGTATTGGATTGCTCTGAATCAAGATTAGGAAGAATATTGCAAACGCACATCTCCCCATCCCTTAAAAGTTTCACTATTTGAATTCTTGTAGGATGGGCCAAAGCTTTGAATACATTTGAAATGAGTTGGTTACCCATATTTGACATTTAATCACCTCACTTTTAACATATTAGAATATTCTAATATGTTAATGTAATTATATTAAATGGTTTTGTAATTGTCAATATCTAAAAAAGAATATGATTAAAGAATATTTTAAAGAGATATCTTAAAATGGTTACAAAATTAAACAGACTAGTGTCCAGATATAGTTTTCAACTTCTCTTGAACTCTAGTCGCGCTTTTTTAAAGGCTTTATGCTAAGATGAGAAAAATAACTACTATCATTTTTAATGTGATTTATTATATATATTGCTGATTACCTGCTCTAAAATTGGATGAAAAGCTTGCGGTGCGATTTCATTTAAAGGCTTAAGTACAAATTCTCTCTCAAGCATTCTTGGATGTGGAATTGTCAAATTCTCTTCGTTTAGAATCAAATCTCCGTATAGCAGAATATCCAAGTCGATAGTTCGCGGACCCCACCTTATGATTCTGTCCCTCTTCAGATCTTTTTCAACCTTCTGACATACCTCAAGAAGCTTATGGGCGCTCAAAGTTGTACTCAATTCTACTACAGCATTCAGAAAATCTGGCTGCTGTGTATACCCAACGGGCGCTGTGTTTATGTAGGAGGATACTGCTGTAACCTCAACATCCTTTGACAGTTTTAACATTTCTATTGCAAAATCCAGATTTCCCTCACGGTCTCCTATATTTGATCCAATTCCTATATAGGCTGTGATTTTACCATTCATCTCTGTCACTCCGTCCTCGTTCAAGTTCTACTGCTGCATACTTTAGGTGTTGTCCCATAGGAGCCCATGGCTTTTTTAGTATAACCTTTATTAACTGTGCTTGATTATATTTGTGGAATACTCCTTCAATTACCTTCAAGGCAGCCGTCTCAATCAAATCAAAGCTTTCTGACTGCAAAATGTCATTAACTATTTTGCATACCTTGGAATAATTTATAGTCTCTTCAAGGTTTCCGCTTTGTGCTGCGGATTCCAAATCTGCACTAATTTGAAGTGAAACAATAAACATTTGTCCTAATTTCTTTTCTTCTTGCTTAACACCATGGTATGCATATACTTCAAGTTCCTCAATTATTATCTTATCCATTATTCCCTCTCTAAACAGTCAATAATTTTTGCCACTCGAACATTTTCTAAAACATCATGTACTCTTACCACATCGACACCTTTCATGATGCCAGCAGCGGTTATTGCTAGCGTTCCTTCAAGTCTGTCCTGCACTTCAAGATCTAGTACTTTACCGATAAATGATTTTCTTGATGCACCCAAAAGTATTGGATAACCAAGACTTCTAAATACATCTAGATGTCTCATCACTTCTAAATTTTGCTCCCAGGTTTTAGCAAATCCGATACCCGGATCTAAAAGAATTTTTTCATCCTTTATTCCTGCTTTGTGAGCAAGCTCTATACTCTCCTTCAGTTCCTGCAGAATATCCTCAATAAGATTTTGGTACACATGTCCTAACGTCCTGTTGTGCATAATACATACTGGCACATTGTATTTTGCTACCACAGCAGCCATATCTGGATCATACTTAAGCCCCCAGATGTCATTAATCAAATGAGCACCCGCTTTTATAGCTGCTTCTGCGGTTTTTGCTCTGTAGGTATCCACCGATATTGGTATCTTCAATTCTTTACTTAGTAATTGGATGATTGAAGTTACCCTTCTAATTTCTTCTTCTTCAGGGACCTGCGCACTCCCTGGTCTTGTGGATTCTCCCCCAACATCAATAATATCGGCACCATCTTTAGCCATACGGAGTGCATGCTTCAGAGCTATCTCTTCACTAAAAAAACTACCTCCATCTGAAAAAGAATCTGGTGTAATATTAAGAATACCCATTGTATAGGTTTTCTTGCCCCACTCCCATAAACTGTTACCTATGTTTAAAGATTTCATTTTAGTCACAACCTTTTGTTTTGACTTCAAGTTAAAAGTAAAAACTCTATTCTATCGATATCTAATTTAACAAGTAATAACCATGTATAACTCATTGTATGCATATACCAACCTGCTATGATTAGTAAAATTTTAACTACCAAGATAGTATTAATATCATTAGTTTTTAAATACTTACTGCGCTAACAATTCTAAATCAATAATAATTGTTATAGCATAATGGAGGGGGATTTGCATTTTTCGCAGCAAGTCCAGTCTATACCTTCAAGTTTTCCTTAAACTCCAGGTATCCTCTACTTCTGAGCTTACAGGCTGGGCACTCTCCGCAGCCGTCACCGATTATCCCATTGTAGCAAGTCAAGGTTTCATTTTTGATAACATCAAGAACACCCAAATCATAAGCCATCTGCCAAGTTTGCTGCTTGTTGATCCACATAAGTGGAGTGTGCAGAACAAACTGATAGTCCATAGCAAGATTCAGCGTAACATTCATTGACTTGATAAATATATCTCTACAGTCAGGATATCCGCTAAAATCACTTTGTGATACACCTGTTACAATGTGGTTAGCACCTTTTTGTTTTGCAAATACAGCTACAAAAGCCAGAAATAACATGTTTCTACCATCAACAAATGAATTCGGTGGTCCCTCTTCTGGAGTATCTTTGTCAACTGAGATATCATCTCGAGTTAATGAATTGGGTGCCAACTGGTTTAGCAGAGCAAGATCCATTATTGTATGCTCCACTCCATTTTTTTTGCAAATACTTGCGGCACACTCAAGTTCTTTTTTGTGCTTCTGATTATAGTCAAAGGAAACAGCTATAACCTCCCCGAACTGCTTCATTGCCCAAAACAGGCAAGTAGTACTATCTTGTCCTCCACTGAAAACTACAACTGCTTTTTCATTGTTTACTGCTTGATTCATCTTATCTCCACCCTTTACTTTAGAATTATTTATAAAGCATCATTAATTTATTTGTTATACTATCATCGGTGTTGAACTTACCACGCAACGTGGTAGTAGTGGTAACCGCATTTGCATTTTTAATACCTCTGGCAGTCATACAGGCATGTTGTCCCTCAATTATAACCCCAACGTCTTCTGAGCCTGTTACCTTTTGCATGATTTCAGCAATATCAGAACCAATACGTTCCTGAAGTTGGAGCCTTTTCGCTACCATATCAGCTATCCTGGCAAGCTTGCTGAGCCCAAGAATTTTCCCACAGGGAATATAAGCAATAGTCACCTTCATATTATACATCAAGGCTAAATGATGTTCACAGTAGCTGAAAACATCTATATCCTTCATGACTACCATTTCTTTGTTACCTTCAGGTATTAACAAATCTTCTTCAAAGGTTTTATTAAACATTTCTGCAATATCATTGTTGGTATAACCTACACCCTCAAATATTTCTTCATACATCCGAGCTACTCGAGCAGGTGTTTCTATAAGTCCTTCTCTGTCAGGATTTTCACCTATTGCATGCAATATTCCTCTAATATGTTCTTCAATCTTTTTTTTATCTATTCCCACTATATCATACCCCCCTTGCGCTCGGGTGCCAGATGATTTTATGCAGTTGTGGCTGTAATCTGACTCCATTCATTTTGTTTTCCTTCATAAAATCTACCATATCGCTCATATCAATATTTCCGAAAACTGGGCTTAAATGCACTGAGCACTTATCTGTTAAGTGATAGCTATCAATTATATGTTTGGCAGTTTCAAGGTCTTTCATGCTTCCAGCTACAAGTTTCACTGTATCTTGTGACTTTAGTTGTTCAAAATTACTTACTTTCATTGCATGCTCCATACCACTGGTTCCAAGCTTATAATCCATTGTAAATATTGGACCAAGAGGCAATATATCAGCAAAATCACTGAGTTCTACGCTACCATTAGTCTCAATCTCTACTCTAAGGTTATCTGTATTAGCTAAAAGCACCAGTAATTCATGTATTCCGTCTTGCAAAAGCGGCTCGCCCCCGGTCAAAGTAACATTTCTTATTCCAGTAGACTTTATATAACTGAAAATGTCTTCTCCTGACATTTCTTCATATTTAACTTTATCAACATCATTTGCCCACAAGGTATCACAATAGCTACAATTTAGGTTACACCCTGCAAATCTTATAAACACTGACAATTCACCAGCAGCATTTCCTTCTCCATTTATGCTAATAAATTTCTCTACTACTTTGTATTTCATGTGCGTACCTCGTCACTTTCATAGGAGGCACAGTTAGTAGGCGTTTCATAAACAGTAACCCTTCGCGTCTTATAGCCTTTTTCACATATGCGAGAATATAAATAAAACGAAAAATTCTCAGCGGTTGGTCTAAATTTTAGTTCAATAACTCGGAAACCATCTTCTATCAGGTTTTTTAACGTCTCTGCTCTGAGGCTTCCTTCTTCAATAATTAATGCATGATCGTAATAATCCAAAATCTCCTTAAGATCACTCTTTAAATCAGAAAAATCCACTACCATACCCTTGTTTTGACCGCCTTGAATTAACTCTGAAGCAGAAACTTCAACCTCAACTCTCCACCTATGTCCGTGTATATTTGAACATTTACCGCAATAGCCTGCCAAAAAATGAGCGCTATCAAAACTATCTTCTACTTTAATTAAATACATTTTGCTTTATCTCCCAATCTGTTAATTTTCATTTCTCCCCAAAAGCAGCACCCTATGGCTCCATTAAATTGAGGGTCTTGCACGCAAATAATATCATTATAATCGTTTCTTAGATATTCTCGAATAGCCTTTCCCTTCGCAACTCCACCAGACAAAACCAATGTTCTACCTTTAAACTTTGTAAGCAGTGGTTGTAACCTTTTATATAGAGAATAATTAACCCCTGCACACAAACTCTCCATAGATGCCCCTTCTGCTATTTTCCCAATGAGCTCTGATTCTGAGAAAACAGCACAAGTTGAATTAAGTTCAACCGGATTTTCTGTATATTCAGTCATAATATCAAGAGGTATCTCAAGCACACCAGCCATATTTTCCAAATATCTTCCACAGGAGGCAGCACACTTGTCATTAAGCTCTAAATCAGTTAGCATTGCTTTCTGAACTCTGGCAATCTTTACATCCTGACCACCAACATCCAAAAGCACGAAATCTTTCAAACCAGTCTGCCACATAGCCCCGTATACATGGGCTTTTACTTCGTTAATGGGAGTAAATTTATTCAAATCAGTGTTATTTCTTCCATAGCCAGTTGAGATAGCAGCATCAACACCTTCTATTCCTAGTTTCTCCATATCGACAGTAATCTTGCCATGGAAGCTACAGTAATCCCTATAGAAGGACATTGTTCCCACTTGGAACTTTTTAATTATCTTATCCTGCTCCATTATAACCAATTTGACTTCTCTACTACCTAAGTCAATACCCACAACCTTCATTTGTTTCCTCCCTTTACATCCTGCAGCATATCTATAAATGCTTCAATTCTAAGCTTTGTTCTGGCATCCATACTATTTTGCCGATCTCCTTCAATGCTTAATATAGGAACATTTAGTTTTTCACGTAAAACAATATCTTCAATGGCTCTGTAGCAAAAAGACTGAGTGTAATTAATAACTGCATCAATCTTGCGTAACTCAATCTGTTTTTGTATTTCTTTAATCCGAAACCTTATATCATAGGGGTACGTATAATCGTAATACTGCATAAAAATATCAGTAGCTTCCTCTGCCCTTGGGAAAGCAAACTCTCTCTGAACTTCGTTATATACAATTTTTGCATCCAAGCCCTCTACAAATTCATATAAATCCACTGTCATAGGCGGAACTCCAAGATAGGCAAGTCGTATATTTTTATTATCAGACTTTCTTATTGATATTTCAGAGATAGCCTGTTTTAATTGATTTTCAAACGAATCAATATTACAGTTCAAATCACTCATGCTCACCTGGTATAAATGATTTTCAAAACCAGTAGCTTTATTATCAATATATGTTAGTTCATCTATTTTTTTGGCAAGTAACCTTACTTTGTTCACTTTTGCTCTTGCTGCCTCAACAGCAGCAGTTTGAACACCAAAAAACTCCATCAATTTCCGAATCTCTATTTCTACATCTGAAAGAGTATGGCTGTGTGGAAAGGAAAAAGGGTACACTTTAATCCCTCTCAACGTTAATACCTCGAGTAAGGCACGAGTGTTGGAACAATCTCCTTCTATAACACCTATAATCTCTTCAATTCCATTTTTGATGCAAACGCCATAGAGTCCCTTTATCCATGCACAGGTGCTTTTAGGGAAACCATCTCTCTCAGCGATATCTATATATTCAAAATAATTTTTATCTGTAACAAATATGTTGTTTAAGTCTACAGGAGTATATCCAGCAGCAACTAAAACTTCAAAAGGAACAGTAGTTGTTATACCTATTTTTTTCATTCAAGTTCACTCCAGTTTTTTATTCTGATATACATCTGGATTATCTAACAGACTCTTGGTACTACCTATGCAGACTTGAACTTGCAAGTGTATTCCACATGCTAGCCCCACCACGCAAAAAAAGGCCCTATCGGTCCTTATAAACAAATCCATGCTCCATGATGCCTAAAAGGCATGGAGCATTTTTCTATAGTTTTGTTTATAGACAGGATAGTTACGAACTGTCTTATTAAATTGTCCATGTAGACAAGCTTTAGTCTACTTTATCTAATATAGCACTTTATATCAAGGTTGACAATATGGTATAAATTTTTCATTCTTAGTAATTTGATAATCATTCAACTGCAAAAATCATAAAACTTTCATTCCGATAGGAAATCAGAACTTGTGCTACATCACATCTATTTGAATTCATGTTGATATAAAAATATAGCATAAAATCAAAATGATGTATTATATTACTCCTTTTTATCCGCGATGATATTCTTTGTCCCATTCAATAGTGAATTTAGGATACCTAATGGTTCAAAAGTGTCATCAAATTTTGAGACAAATACTTGAGCCATCAAATAGTCCTTGAAGGAAGAATATTGTATTTTAAGCTGTTTATATAGCTCTGTTAATTTATTTTCAACAGACGAAATCTGCTCGCTTTGACAAAACGTAAGAGCAACAAGCATGCTTTGTGAACCAATAAGTTGTTTAACATCTGTCTCAAACAGACTTTTACCAATGTCACTGAACACCTGCGGTAACTCATTTCTATAACGTTGTTCTAATTTAGCGTTATATGCTTCTACTGGCTTATAAAAAGTAATTAATGCAAAGCCTAATGGGTACTTACCTTTTTGAGACTTTAGTAATTCAATTCTAATCAATTCCAACGCTGCTTCATTATAATTAAAAATACTCTCAGGAAGATTCAATATAAGTTTTGAAATTCTCTCCAATAAAAGACCCTCTGAAAAGGGTTTTACAATAAAATCCGTGGCTCCCGCAAGTATTGCTTTTACAAATAAATCTCTTCTAGGATCGTCACTTAAAACTATTAAAGGAATATCTGCAGCAAGTGTTTTTACATCATCAATAAGCCCAATCGATTCCTCATCGTTATCGACCTCAACAAAAATACACAATAAATTCTTCTGTGATAAGACAATATTATCTTTGAGGGCAAGGAAACTCTTTGAATATAAAACTTTAAAACCCTTGTTTTGAGATATATCCTCAAGTCTTAATGCGGTAAAATGGTTTTTACCATAAAGAATACAAAATTTTTGTTCCATAAAATCCTCCTGTTTGAAGCAATTATATATTAAAGCCCAAAAGATAGCCAGATTATTTAATATTAATACCCTTTTACATATAGTTAAAACTGAATCACCTAAAACAATTATTTTTCCAATCAGTTTTTTATATTTATTCTAAAATCCGTTTCGTTCAGCCACGCAGAAAGTCGGATTTCACGAGCACTAATGTCATTATCTGATTTAATATACTTACCTAAATACAATTCTCAAAAGATATTACTTTGAACATAAAAAGTACACGCTCTGTTTTAGCCAAAATAATCTCTATTGCTCGATAAATAATTAGTATCGGAATATCAATCTCAGGCAAATGTATTGGAATATTTATACTTTCATTTTCCAGATATTAATATATAATTAATTTGAGTTAGATACATTTTATATAATCAAAGAGGTGAATTTGATGCACTACAACTGTCTAATTATTGATGATGAAGAGGCTCTTGCGGAAGCTACAGCAGAGTACTTTAATGCTTTTCAAGTTAAAACACATTATGTTGCTAATGGAGCAGACTGCATGAACTTTCTAATAGAAAATAGCGTAGATGTATTTTTACTGGATATTAACCTAGAAAAAGAAAGTGGATTTAACCTATGTGAAACACTTCGCGAGCACTACAATAGTCCTATCCTATTTATCAGCGCAAGACAAAGTGATGACGATATTTTAAAAGGTTTGAACATCGGTGGCGACGATTATATAAAAAAACCTTATACCTTAAGCGTTTTATTGGCAAAGGTAAAGGCCGTTATTAAACGATATATGAACAATAAAGAGGGTAAAATTCAAACTGATGGACGTTTTCGGATTGATGCTCCAGCTATGAGGGTTTATCTAAACGGAACCGATCTGAAGCTAAAGACTATGGAATATAAACTGTTTTATTATATGTATCAAAATATTGATAAAGTAATTACGAAGGATCAGTTATTTCAAAATGTATGGGGTGACAGCTTTTTTAGTGATGGAACTCTAAACGTACATATTCGTAGATTGCGTGAGAAAATTGAGGAGGATCCCAATGCACCAGTGATCATAAAAACCATCTGGGGCACAGGGTACATAATGGAATTATGAAAAAGAAGCCGTTTCTGGTGACATGTATGTTAGTACTACTGATTGGATTAATTATCTGTTTCTCTATGTTCAAAAAATATGACATCTCTCCTATTGATACTGTGACTGTCAATGAGCTTATAAAACAAACCGAGCAAAACTGGAATAACCTATTAGATCAAAGCTATATCTATAAAAGCATAACTGACAAAAGTATTACCGATAAAAGCATTTCTGATAAAAGCATAACTGACAAAAGTTTTACAACTGATACTATTTTTGTAGACGATACCTATCCTGATAGTAGTTATGATTTTACTGTGATTGACCTAAAAGGAAATGTTGTATTTAGTACAACGAAGGAACAATCCACTCCCTATAGCCAGCGAATAAATAACGCTATAGCAAATCGTGATATCCTTGTTGATATTAAATTGGATACTGAAATGGTTGGAAAGCTAATTGTTAAGAATGATTTGACTAACGCTATAAGACAGCAAAGAAAACAATTGGGCCGGATAGTACTTTTTCTCTTTATATTTATAGTAGTTATGATGTTTGGTTACTTCTTTTATCTGGAAAAGAAAGTTTTCCAGCCTTTTCACAAACTGAAACACTTTGCCTCAAGTATAGTGGCAGGCAATTTTGAAACGCCTATTACGATGGATAAGGAAAATGCTTTCGGTGCTTTTTCTGAGAGTTTTGATCTTATGAGAGATGCTCTACAAGCTGCGAAGCACAGTGAATATCTTGCCAACAAGAGTAAAAAAGAGTTGGTTGCCTCCTTAAGTCATGATATTAAAAACCCTGTTGCTTCTATAAAAGCAATCTGTGAAACTATGGCTCTAAAATCTGATGACAGGCATATTACCACTATTCATAAAAAGGCCGAACAGATTGATAGTCTAATCAGTGATATGTTTCAGTCTACACTAGAAGAACTAGGTGAGCTAAAGGTAAATAACGAGGAATTTAGTAGTGATATTTTACTAGAAATTATAGAAAACGTTAATTATTATAACAAAATTCACATAGTTACTAGACTACCACAATGTCTGATTCTATGTGATAAGCTTCGTCTTACACAGATTTTTGATAACTTGATAGGAAATTCTTATAAGTATGCGGGGACAGACATAAATATCTCTTTTCACCTAGACATTTCCCATCTTCAAATTTTCATAAAGGACTTTGGAAAAGGAATTCAAGATAATGAGCTTCCACTTGTGTGGGAGAAATTCTATAGAGGGAAAAATTCCGAAGGAAAAGATGGTGCAGGACTTGGTCTATATATCTCTAGACTATTTGTACAGAAAATGTGCGGTCAGATTGAAGGTTTGAATGAACAAGACGGCTTTATAGCAAAACTTGAGCTAAAGCTAGCAGGTGAGAATATTTAAGGATTGGTTAAGAATCAGTTAAAGACCTTGTAAGAATTCATATTGTAAAATAAGACTATGGACAGTGTCATAGTCTTTTTATTACACAATTTGTGAAAGGAATGGAATAATGAATAATATTATATTAAAATCCAAAATGCTAAGCAAAACATTTTCAAATGGAGGGTTACAGCAGCATGTATTAAAGAATCTGAACCTTGATATAAACGAGGGTGACTTTACTGTAATAATGGGAGCATCTGGCTCAGGAAAATCTACTCTCCTCTATTCCCTGTCTGGAATGGATAAACCAACCTTAGGCGAAATTTATTTTGAGGATCAGGAAATAAGTAAATACTCTAACGATAAGCTAGCTATATTCAGAAGGAAAAACTGCGGCTTTGTATTTCAACAGATTTACCTTTTAAATACCATGAGCGTACTTGATAACTGTTTAGCAAGTGGCCTTTTAGTAAACAAAAATAAACGCCTCGTTGTAAAAAAAGCAAAAGAGTTACTTTTACAGGTAGGTTTAACGGAAGCCGACTGGGGCAAATTCCCTTCCCAGCTTTCTGGTGGTGAGGCACAAAGAGCTGGAATTGTAAGAGCTCTAATCAATGATCCAAAGGTAGTATTTGCAGATGAACCCACTGGTGCACTCAATTCGGCATCCAGTAAAGATGTCTTAGATCTATTAACACAAGTAAATGACAAAGGTCAGAGTATTATGATGGTAACCCATGATATTAAATCAGCTAGACGTGGAAGCCGAATTCTCTACCTTAAGGATGGGGTAATCTGTGGAGAATGTCTACTTGGTAAATACGTTAGCGGAGATAAAGTAAGACACGACAAGCTAGCTACCTTTCTAGTTGAAATGGGGTGGTAGAAATGAATAAAATTTGGATGCTTTCACTATCCTATATTAGAAAAAGTAAGGGTGCCGCTGTTTCCCTTGTTCTTATCATTTTTGTGGCAGCAATACTTTTAAACCTTGGCCTTCTTACCTCTCTAAACTTCAATAAATCCTTCGATAATAAAGTTGAGGACCTTCATAGCGCACATGTTGCAGTTACTATGTTAAAACAAACTTATCAAGACCAATATGAGGATTATTATAAAACCTATCCTGGAGTAACGGAGACAGAAAAAGAAGATATCATCTTCCTAATGTCAGCAAATTTTAAGTATGGAACAGGGAAATTCTCCAATCCATCCTTCTTTTTAAATGCCAGTACAAAACGTAATATGTCGCCCTTAACCTTTGTAGGAAAGCATAGGGATACTGGTGATAGAGATATTTATGTTCCCAATCTTTTACATACTGGAGGTGGATATGAGCTAGGAGATGCTTTTGTAGTAAACTATAGAGATAAGGACTATGATTTCAAAATTTCAGGTTTTACCGAAGATATACTATTAGGTAGCACTAATCTTGGAGGCATTGGCTTTCATTTACCAGAGGAATCCTACAAAAGCTTTCAAAAGAAACTGAGTGATGAAAATACAAACGGAATTTTGCTCCAATCAAGACTTGAAGATAGTAAAGACGCACAAGAAATGATTACTAATTTTCAAAAAAATAAACTAACCGTTGGACAAACAGGTATTGTTTCGACTGTCTGGCTCTGTTCTCTCTCGAAGGCTAAAGATGCTAGAACATCAACTGCTAACATTGGAGCAGTATTGATTATTTCCTTTTCTCTTATAATAGTACTTGTTAGCCTTTTAGTAATCAAGTTTAGAGTAAGTTCAAGCATTGAGGATGGTATCGCTGATATTGGTACATTAAAGGCACTAGGCTATACAAGTAAACAGGTTATAGCTTCAATAATGCTGCAATTTGCACTAATTTCAAGCTTTGGTAGTATATTGGGGATAACTGTATCTTATGCAGCGGTTGGGCAGCTATCAAATATGTTTAGTGCTCAAACAGGAATTGTTTGGAAACAGGGTATTGACCAAACCTCCAGTATATTAAGTTTTTTGATAATTCTCTTATTGGTATTCATTGTGACGACTATTTCGGCAAGACGTATCAGAAAACTACATCCGATTATAGCCCTACGATTCGGAATAATGACTCACAGTTTTAAGAAAAATCATTGCCCTCTCGAGAATACCATGGGTAGCTTGAATTTTGTTCTGGCCATGAAGAGTATGGTATCAAACCTACGACAGAACCTGATGATTTCACTAATTATTGCAGCAATCAGTTTTGCTTGTGTCTTTAGTCTTACAATGTATTACAATATGGTAGTGGATAATAAAGCTTTTATGGATATGATTGGTACCGAGATGTGTTCAGTCAATATCTCTGTTATGCCTGGAGCGGATACAAGTGTATTACTTAACGACATTCAAAAGCTAGATGGCGTACGAAAAGCAATAAATTATAATTATGGAAGAGTCACAATAAATGATGAAGCAATTCAAGTATATATAACAGATAATTTCTCTTTATTAGAGAATAATCAGGTTTATGAGGGGCGTTATCCCAAATATGACAATGAAGTAGCAATTAACGGTTCGATGGCAAAGCGATTTAAAAAAACTGTTGGAGATATTATTTCTGTAAAAATGGGAAACGGCATAGAAGAATATCTTATTACAGGACTTAACCAATGTGCAGATAATATGGGTATGGATATATCCATGACCTATAAAGGTATCCTACGTATGAAACCCGATTACAAATATAATTCTATTAATATTTATTTAGATAGTGAAAAAAATACTAAAATTTTCATTGATGAGATGACTGAAAAATTTGGAAATGAGATTGCAGGTGCTATTAATTTTGATGAAATGGCCAAAAGTCAGCTTGGTGTCTATTCTTCCATTATGACCATAGTTACATCAATCATCTTGATTGTGACAGCTCTTATTGTGGTAATGATTCTCTATCTTATAATTAAGGCACTTATTCTCCGTCGACGGAGGGAACTTGGCATTCAAAAAGCTGTAGGCTATACTACCTTACAACTTATGATACAGACATCAATGAGTTTTCTACCAGTTGTTTTCTTTGGCGCAATCCTTGGAAGTTTCGTTGGTAGTATCTATATAAATCCAATGATTGCAGTGTTATTTAAAGGAATTGGTGTTATGAAGGTTGCCTTTATGGTCCCATACTTCTGGATTGGCTTGATGTGCCTGGGTATCTGTCTACTCTCTTATATTGTCTCCATGTTGGTATCGTGGCGAATTAGAAAGATTACTGCTTATACCTTGATAGTAGAATAAAGCAGAGTTCTAAGATTCAGGGGAATTTTTACTCTTTCTGAATCTTAGAACTGTTTAAAGCTTTTCTTACATCACAACTCAAATCATCAATTAACTGCTCCTGTTATCAACACAATCCAGTTTCAGAAATTTGATTAGCTACTAGTTTTAATCAATAGCTGCTATATTATTTAATTGCTTTAACCTAGGCTGTGAAGCAACATTTTGTGATATACATTTTTCATAATCATCTATTGAATATCTCCAAAGAATCAACTTATTACCATAGCGATTTTTTCATCATTCTAATATTTCTTATATTCTAATATTTCAGCTTTATATAGACATGAAGTTTATATTCCTTTTATTTCACTGCTGGTACTCGTTTTTCAAATTCAACCTCGTTATAGCTAACCGTGCCATCTAGCATTGCTGAAGACTTGCCTTTAATATGTTCATCAAAGAAGCCTAGGGTGTAATTGTTTACTATTTTGAGACATTGATAAGAATCGATAGTGCCAACCCCAAGCACTCCTGAAATGAAAGGCGATATTCTCGTCAAATCAGTAAAGTTTAAATGTCCTGAATCTTTTATACACAAGGAATATACTGCAGCTGTTGAATTATTGAAGGCACTTATATTTGGCAGATAAGCTGTTGCTTTTGCTTCTGGTTCAAAAAATAGAGAACCGTACATCAGCATTAATGGTTTAGTAAAGCTTTCCTTTGTGACTATATCTGTATTGTCACTATTAAGCCCTGTGACATCGCCTATCATCGTTCCATCTATAACAATTGCAGCACCAACATTATCTCGTTCCCTGCAAACCTGTGCAGCCGCCGCACCACCTAGAGAATGTCCGAATAATCCAATCTTAGTCAAATCCATATGTCCATTCAGCAAGGCTGCCGACTCTCCAAGCTCTCCTGCTTCCAAACTGTCAATAACAAAGTTTATATCAGCTGTTCTCAGTTTTATCCAGTCCTGAGTTAGTTCAAAGGTTTTCTGTTCTGTTAGAGTATTATTCTGAACCTGCATAGCTTCATTTAAGAAATCGATGCTTACAGGAATACTCTTTCCATTTGCAAAAGAAGTATAAAAAGAATGATATGTATGATCAATACTGGCAACAATGTAGCCGTGACTAGCTAATTCCCTAAAGGTTGAAGCATTGCTCATACGCATACCGAAGGCACCATGTGAAAATATCAGTACAGGATAATTCTGCTGTGATGGTGAAATCGTTGCATCTTTGATATCTTTATGGAGTTCAGAATCTTTTTTATCTGTCGGATACCAAAATTGAACCGCGAGCTCACGTAATTGACCCTGTTCTGTCGAAAAGGTCTCAATACGGTTTTTATCGGTAAAATCAGAGACTACAGTACCTACATTATAAGTACCAGTTGGTTCAGGAAGAGAGTGAAATGGTAGCACCACTGTTGGAATCAGAATACATATTGCTAATAACAGCAAACCAAATATCCGACCTACTGCGGCTAATATTCTATGTTTTGGTTGATTGGGATTATGCTTAAATATACGTACAATTGTAATCAAAAACATGATAATTGTGAAAATATAAATTGGTATGATACGAAGCCTTACAGGTTCGTTGTCAATAAATAGATGAAGTATTAGAAAAAAAACTGAAGCTAAAGGCATAAAATCGAGGAAACGTGGAACGCGTTTGGCAGGCAACAAGGCCCAAATAAGTACTGGAATATTTGCTAGTATAGTAAGTATCTCTAACACTGTTAACATAATAAAACCCCCTAAAAATAATTTGAATGTTTATATACAAATTATAAGCTTCAGGAGGTTTTCACACATCTCTCTAGAGTAACAAGTTTAGTCATAGTCATATATGACTTGGGTCACATCCATCTATTATATTATCATTAACTAGCTTAGTTCAGATATAGATTAAAGGTTTACAGAGTAACATTCATTATATATAACCTTAGTTTGCTTTGGTTATTTACTTTCAATGGCATATAACGTCAATTTACTTCGGTCGTTTACTTCCAATTTACTATAAAGATTGCTAATGTAGTTTTTAACTGTTCCTTCAGAGATGAAAAGTTTTTTAGCTATTTCAATATTGGACATTCCCTTTCCAACCAGCTGAAGTACATCATTTTCTCGATCGGTAAGCTCTGACCTGGGCTTTATTTCCGAAGTAGCATTACTATGTATTGGTTCCTTTATAATTCCAGTAATATGAGAAATAACTTTTGCTGCAATTTCAGGCTGCATAATGGAATTCCCGTCATATGCATCTCGAATGGCTCCGACAAGCTTTTCTGACGAAAGGTCCTTAAGAATATAGCCGACTGCGCCATTTTTTAATGCTTCAATAATAAACTCATCATCATCAAAGGTAGTTAGAATTATTACCTTGATGTGCGGATACTGCTGTTTAATAATTTTGGTACATTCAACACCGTCCATAACAGGCATACGTATATCCATCAATACTACATCAGGAAGGGTATCAGCTATCTTATTTAAAGCATCTCTTCCGTTTTCAGCCAGCTGGACTACAGTCAGATCCTGTTCGAGATCTAGAATTGTCTTTAGACCTTCTCTCATCAAGCGCTGATCATCTGTTATCATAATTTTAATTTTCATGTTCTATACCACCTCATAGGGGATTATTAACTTTGTTTTAAAACCTTTACCGTTTGAACTTGAAAACTTGGCACTTCCCTTTAAGCTCTCAAGCCTTTCCCTAATTCCTTGAATCCCATATCCCTTCTTAATATTGGTACATCCTATACCATTATCCTCAATGCATAATTCGAGAATTTCATTTTTTTGATTTATATCGATTACAATTTTATCTGCATGTCCATGTCTTATAGAATTTGTAATGCTTTCCTGTATAACCCTAAATATTGCAATTTGAATATTAGACGTAAGCTCAATATCATGAGGAAGAAAATTGTTAAAAGTTATATGTACTTTGGTAGTTTCCATTGTATCGTTAATAATTGAAAGAATAGAAGCAAAAAAAGATTTGTCTTCCATAGCTTGAGGCCTTAGTGCCTTTATCGAGCGTTTAATATCATTGAAGCCACTTCTTGACAATTGCTGTGCTTTTTCAAGCTCAACTGGCAGTCTGATAGGATCCATTGAAGCTAGCTTCTTACAGGCTTCCAATTGAACAATTAAGTTAGTTAAAGTATGAGCAAGGGTATCATGTATCTCCCTCGCCATTCTAGTTCTTTCCTGCTCTACCGACAATTTCTGGGCCACAGAAGAGTTTTCAATAAGTTTTTTATATGCTTGTTCTAACTCAGAATTAATATGCGACAATTTTTCCTTTTCTCGCACTTGAAGCTTGACAAGATAGCTCATTCCAATGACGAAGGCCGTAGATACACCATAAGAAAAAATTATGGGTACTATTGATTTCATGAGGTCTTCATAGCCATTTCTCTCCACATTAATGAAAATGCACGATGCCATATAAACTACTACTATAGGAATTGAATTTACAAACGGATAGGTGATAATAGTTGATGATACGCAAACAAAAAACAAAATAATGTTGATATTGCTTGTATCAAAAAAACCAATACATATAATAAACAGCATTTCCAAAATAATACTTGCTATTACATATTGAATAGGCTTTTTGTATGCAACCAGATAATAATCCCTAGCATAACTAATAAAAAACAGAACTATAATAAGAGGTAACAGAAAGGTCAATTTTTCAAAATCGTTATTGGCCATTAGTAATACTGTGGCACAAATATATGTAAATACTTTCAACCTTTTTGTTATATTCTTGAACTGCAAAGCTTTTACCATAAAACCTCCTGTAAAAACTAATATCATACTTTTTTTACTATAATAAATAGATCCATATTTGCGAACATCTTTGATTTCTCGATACCACTTATTTTTTACTGGCTTTATTATATCATTTTTAGTACAATGATAAAACTATATTAAAATTATCACTCCACCTCTCGAAGTCTTTCTACCACACTCTGTTTTTCAATACCAGTATACGCGAATAATGGAACGATAACCGATAATACTATAATATCATTTAGAGATACACTATAAAAATTCAATTATTATTACAAAAAAGGAGAATCAATTATGCCATATATTGATGTAAATATTACTAAAAAGCTAAGCGATGATGAAAAAGATATTTTGAAAACAAAGTTAGGTGAACTAATTTCCATTATTCCAGGAAAAACTGAAGATGTAACAATGATAGGTATTAATGACGGTTATACAATGTACATGTCCGGTCAGAGAAAGGAGAAATTAGCTTATCTGAACATAAAACTGTTTAAACAATCAGAGTTCGAATATAAGATGGAACTAACTAAACAGATTTTTGAATTCTTTGAGAAGGAATTCGATATTACCGGGGAAAATATGTATATGAATTTTGACGAATATGATTCCTGGGCAACTAGAGGAACTTTGAAAAATCAATGACAGACCACAGTCAACAATTATAGTAATTTATATTGATTAAAGTTTATAATTTCATAAATTAATAAAATTTGCTTGACATAATATCCTTTGTTCACTCGAATAATATGAGTCGAGGTGATATAAATTTGAAAAGAAAATTACTTTTAGTGTCATTAATCATTAGTTTATTTATAGTAGAGGTTGGTGCCCAAACCATCTATACTGTAAAACCCGGAGATAGCATGTGGAAAATCTCCGTCAAGTATGAAACAGGGATAAGTGAGATTTTATCTAAAAATCCCCAAGTTAAGAACCCTAGTTTGATTTACCCTGGGCAAAAGCTTACAATACCAGGTCCAAGCAGTGTCAAGGCTTTCGAGGATGAAGTAGTCAAGTTAGTAAATGTTGAGAGATCCAAAAGAGGTCTTCAGACATTAAAATCAAATTGGGAAATTGCAAGGGTAGCAAGGTACAAATCTCAGGACATGATAAATAAAAAATACTTCTCCCATACCTCTCCGACTTATGGATCACCTTTTAAAATGATGGAAACCTTTGGGATTAGGTTCTCATCAGCCGGTGAAAACATAGCCTATGGCCAGAGAACTCCTAAGGAGGTTATGAATGGTTGGATGAATTCCCCAGGACACAAAGCTAATATTTTAAGTCCATCTTATACCAATATTGGTTGTGGCCTTGCTAAAACTAGCAGTGGTGTTTGCTACTGGACCCAAATGTTTACAAAGCCATTAAAATAAAATTGTAGAAAAAGACTTCGTAAAAACTATCGTCTATATATATGGACGATAGTTTTTACAAGTCACTGCATTACATATTAAAATGAAAAGTTTGACCATAAATAAAACAATAACTCGACAAGATTGTAAACCTTGCTCTACAATGTGAACATTCTTAGTATCTATCAGTTTTTACAAGCTTATGCTTTATACTTGCATAACTCCTTGGCACTTTGCAGCAAGTCATATTCTCGGTTTCTTTTACCTACAACCTGTAACCCCATAGGCAATCCAATACTATTTTTACCAATAGGAATAGTAATTACCGGGCTACTTGTTAAGGAAAATGGAGTTGTGAACCCCATGGTTGCAGCTGCATAGGGTACCATTTCGTCATTAATTTTTAAGTCGCTGTAAACTGCCTGTTCGCCTTGCATTTTAATTGGTGTTTGATGTTCAAAGGCTGCCAAAGAACATACAGGAGATAGCAAAACATCAAAATAACACAGCAATTTTTCTAGCTCTTCTATACATTTTTCGCGAATATCCTCTGTTTCTAAGTAATGCTTCAAGTTTGTAACCATAAACTGCTTACCACCAATAGTTCTCGCTAAAAATCTAAGTACTGGTGGTAGTGTAATTGCAATATTTGCATAAAGTAGCTTAAGAAAGCATTCCCGAGCTTTCTCAAAATCAAAATCCTTATCCTTGATTTCTACTAAATTGTGCTCATGAGATAGTTTTTCTCTGTACTTGTGATAAGCCTGAGCATACTCCTCTGAAAGTATAAGCCCTCCTGCACTTGTAGTATAAGCAATCATTAATTTTGACTGTAACACTTTTGGAACAAGTACCTTTTCAGCTTTTGATATTATTTGAAAAACATACTCCAAATCAAACAAAGAAGAGGCTTGCAATCCAGATCTTAATATTTTTGACATTGTACTTCCATACGGTTTTCCACCAATAATTTTTTCTAGTGGTATTGTGTCATCTGTTGCGACTAACCCATAAATTCCACAAAAATGAGCAGGAATACGTATAGACCCCATGAAGTCATTACCAATATCAATGTCACTAATACCTATTGCAACTGAACACGCACCGCCACCGCTACTACCACCACAGGTTCTATTCATAAAACTCGGATGATTTGTTCTTCCATAGACTTTGTTATCGGTTTGAACATCCATTGCACCAGCGGGCAAATTTGTCTTTCCAATTATTAGTGCACCTTCCTTGCGAAGCATTCTGACTATAGTGCAATCTCCTTTAGAAACATTTTCTTTAAATCGAAGCATACCTGCCGTAGCTTTAAAGCCCTCGACTTCTAGATTATCTTTAACTGTGACGATTACACCGCATAGTTTTCCCTGAAATCCATTCTCTATTTTTCCGTCCAACTCTTTAGCCTGTTCCAAAAGTAATTGCGGATAATACTCCACAATGGCATTAACTTTTGGGTTTTGTTCTTCTAGAATAGCTAGTCTCTCCTGAATTATTTGTATAACCTTTATACTTCCGCTTTTAACATTCTGGATATTATTCAGCATTTTTGAAAACATAAAATCGGCCCCCTTTTGTTTAATTCTATAACGAAAAAAGGCCGATTTCTTTTCAATTCTTGCTATTTTATTGGAACACAAAAAGTAATTTCTAAATTGCCAGCATTCTGTTTATAATACTCTACAAAAGGCCTATTATCAGGATATAACCCTTTTAGCGGCATAAAATAACCATATAGATAATCTGCTATAGTAAAGAATTTGTCTGCAAAATTTTCTTGTTCTCTTCTGATTGTGAAGCAAACAAACCTTCCTTCAGTATTAAATGTTCTTACAATAATGTCTCCTTCACCTTTTACATTTTGCTCTATTTGCACACATGGGTAATATCGACAGTTGGACAGTTTTTGTACCTCTGGCGAATCTAAAGTTAAACCCATTATACTTAAATCAGCTTTCATTAAATCGTTTTTTCTAATCCATTCAAAAAGCCTTTGAAAAGCCTGCTCAATTTCAGGATTATCCCAATTTTCAGATAATCCTGTGACTGCTATTCCAGCTCCATGAATATCTGAAATGAATTTTATTAAAAATAATTCACCATAATTAGTATTCTCATGATATTCTCTGAAAACTGTATTTGCAAACTCCACTGGTCTAGCTCTGTCTTTATTTCTTTTAAATTCAGAAGGGCTACACTTAAAATACTGTTTGAAACCTCTAGAAAAATTGCTTGATGAAGTGAACCCATATTCTAGTGCGATTTGTGTCAAAGTTGATGACTTGTCGTATAGGACTCTACTTGCAGCAGAGATATACCTTCTTTCCAATACATATTCCAGAACACTTTTACCCATCATGGAATGGAATATCCGGTGAAAGTGAAACTCAGAATATCCAGCGATTTTTGATAATAAGGCTAAACTTAGTTCCGCTGAAAGATTATGATCAATAAATTCTAACACCTTGTTTAAGCTACTATGATAGTTAATTTTCTTGATTTCTTCCATTTTAACCTCATTTACAGTTTATTTGTATATTAACAATTATATTTAATGTAATTTTACCACATATTGTTTCGATCAATTAAAAACATTTACAGTGAGGATATACTCTAGAAAAAGTCTTACTTGAATAGTTTAATAGTCCCAGTGGCATTCAAATGACTTAGCAATGACAGTGCTATTGGAAATCCAAACAGACCAATGACACCAAATATATTTACACCAATAAACATACTCATCAAAACCACTACAGGATGTAATCCTAACTGGCCTCCCACAATTTTAGGCTCAAGAATATTCCTAATTACCGTAATAATAATATACACGACTAATAATCCTATTGCGACTGGAAAATTTCCTTGTAATAAAGTAATTATTGTCCATGGAATCATAATACCTCCGGTTCCTAACACCGGCAAAATATCAACTAATGAAATCAATAGTGCAATTATTATTGCATTTGGAATACCAATAACAGAAAGTCCAATTGACAACTCCACAAACGTAATAGTCATTATAAGAACATATGAGCGAATGACTACAAAAAGCGTTTCAATAATATACTGTTTAATGCGTAGTATGATTTCACTTGCTCTTTGAGGGAATTGTTTCATAATGAATTTTGACAATATGTCGTAATCACTGGCGAAAAAGAAAGTTGAAATAAACATCAATAAAATTTTAATCAAAAAAGCCGGCAGAGATGATGCAATGTTTGATATTGCACCAACTAATGTTATAGAAATCTTAGTTATATTATCACCCAGTGAATTTACAAACTGATCAAATCCTGCATTTAGCATCACTACCAAAGCAGGGTCCAACCGAAATATAGCCTGTTCAATTCCATCAAAAGTAGTAGTCAAAAATGGTACTAATTGGTTTTCATAAACGACAGGAAGTATCGAAATAACGGTAGTAAATATGGAAATCAACTTAACTCCAAGCAATGCTATCAGAACACCTATTGTACTGTAAAAGACAAGCACCAGAACTATGGATACCAGTTTATTCGGAAGCTTAAGTACTGACGAAATATATTTAGCTGGCTTTTTTAGTATATAAGCAATCCCGATAGCGAACAGGAAAGGACTTACTAAAGTTAAAGCATACTTTAAAGTAACGTATACTATAATAATGATTAGTATAATGTAAACAGCATTTACGATGAAATTTTTCCTCTTTATATATTGTGATTCCATAGATCCCTCCAATTTAAAAATCACCTTGTTTTTAAAAGCTTCAATATCCATTTCGATATCTGGACTACAATAATTGGCACAATAGATAATCCAAATATGAACATCAACTGAGAAACTGTTAATATTTCAACTTCAAATACAGACATGATTGGCGACCATCTGAGTACCAATACTAAAAGTAAAACTCCTAATCCGAACGCTATCCAACTATAGCGATTTGAAAACAACGTTTTAATAGTAAGGGGCTCATTCATTCTACAATTAAATCCATGTACTAATCGTGATAAACAAAGTGTGGCAAACGCCATTGTTATTGCAACTTGCTCTGAATAAGCTAATCCAATGTGAAAAGCAACCATTGTTACTATTGCAATAACAAGACCTTCTAATAAGATTTCAATACCAAATGCTTTGTCTAAAATTGGTTGAGTAATATCTCTTGGTTTTTCTCTCAGCACATTACCTCTAGGGGCTTCCATTCCAATTGCTATTGCTGGAAGACTATCAGTTAGTAGGTTAATGAACAGTAGATGAACTGGTGCATATGGTGCAGGCAATGCAGCTAGTGAAGCATATATCACAGTTAAAATACCAGCTGTATTTCCTGATAATAGAAATTTTACTGCATTTTTAATATTGCCATAAATACTACGTCCATTACCTATAGCCTTAACTATAGTCGAAAAATTATCGTCTGTAAGTACCATTGAGGCTGCATCCTTGGATACCTCTGTCCCTGTTATACCCATTGCAATACCAACGTCTGCCTGTTTTAATGCAGGTGCATCGTTCACACCATCTCCTGTCATAGCAACCACATGTCCTAGTTCTTGCCAGGCATTTACAATTCTAATTTTATGAGTTGGAGATACTCTAGCATAAACACATATTTTAGGAACAAGTTCTCTTAGAGCTTCGTCACTCATTCCCTCTAATTCCGAACCTTCAATTGCCTCAGCGGCATCAGTCAATATTCCAATTTCTTTTGCTATCGCTGATGCAGTAATTATGTGATCTCCGGTAATCATAACTGTTTTTATTCCCGCTAGATGGCAGCTCTTAACTGCCCCTGCTGACTCTTCTCTAGGCGGATCCATCATGGCAATTAAACCCATAAAAATCAAGTCTGCCTCATCACTTAACTCAAGACTTACATTATCATGATTTTTCCATGCAAATGCAAGCACTCTAAGACCCTGATTCGATAATTCCATATTTATTTTATCAAGCTTTTGTTTATCCTCTTTTGTAAATTCTCTTACCCCTGATGCATCTTCGATGTGGCTAGATTTCTTATTTATTACATCAAGTGCACCCTTTGTAACCATTACTGTGCGACCATTCATTTCATTTAAAGTACTCATTAACTTTCTCTCTGAATCAAAGGGGAGTTCTGCTAATCTCCTATAGTTTTCTCTGACCTTTAGCTCATCCCATCCATAAAGCTCACCTAGGTTAACTAAAGCAATTTCAGTTGGATCACCAATTACATGACTATCTGTTGTAATTGCGTCATTACAGAGCATTGACATCATCAGTAATCTAAAATCTTGAGATTGGTTTAAGTCTAATTCTGATGCTAGAACTAGATGATCACTTAAATATATTTTTTGAACAGTCATTTTGTTTTGTGTTAAAGTACCAGTTTTATCAGAACATATAACAGAAATACTGCCTAAACACTCAACTGCATGGAGCTTACGAATAATTGCATTTTCAACAGCCATTTTACGTGTGCCTAGTGCTAAAACAATGGTAACTATCGAACTAAGTGCCTCAGGAATTGCGGCAACTGCTAAAGATATTGCAAACATCAAAGATTCTACAACTTCGCTTCCTCTATAAACATTCACTCCAAAAATGACTGCAGATATGATTAATATAATCACTGCAAGTTTCTTACCAAAGGCATCTAAACTAAGCTGAAGTGGCGTTTTCTTTTCTTTTGCCTGTTCTAATAGCATAGCAATCTTACCAATTTGTGTATTCATCCCTACTGAGGTAATAACAACAATACCTCGCCCATATGTTACATGGCTACCAGAAAAAACCATATTTTTTTGATCTCCTGGTGAGAGATTTGGCAGATCAAGCACTTCATTATTTTTTTCCGCACTTTCTGATTCACCAGTTAATGCACTCTCATTTACTTTCAAGCTATAGCTTTCAACTATACGACCATCAGCGGCTACAAAATCCCCCGCTTCTAAAAACAAAACTTCTCCAACTACAACTTCTTCAGATGGAATTTCTACTTTTTCTCCATTTCTTAACACTTTCGCTGTAGGTGATGACATAGCTTTTAGGCTCTTTAACGATTGCTCTGCTTTTATATGCTGAACTGTTCCTAGAATTGCATTTAAAATAATTACTGCACCTATTACCAAGGTACTTTCCAACTTACCAAGTACTGCTGATAAAGTTGCTGCTACTAAAAGTATCCATACAAGAAAATCTTTGAATTGTGAAATGAACACTACAAGTGTAGAAACTTCCTTAACTTCTTCTAAAGCATTTGTTCCATATTCCTTTCTCATAGCAAAAACTTCATTATCATTAAGCCCTTTTACATTTACTCCTAATGTTTTTAGTACATCCTCTTTTGTAAGCTTATAATAATCCAGCATATTTCCCTCCAATTTTAAAAATCACAATTTACTATATTATTACACAAATAAATAGACTCTAATTGCCATATAGTGGCAATTAGAGTCTCACATAACAAATTAATGTTTTCAAAGCCGGGTTAAATAACCGAATTGACGACGTTGAATCCCAAAAGCTTGGGCAGTTACTCCCTCTAGAGAGTATATCATTTATAATTTTATTAAGCATAACATAAGAATTTTACAGTGTCAATTACCCTAGTCTCTTAGTATATTATTATTCCTAGTCTTTTTCACTTTTTCAATAGACTTTACAATATACGAATGCAGCTTTTCCTGGAATATCAACTCTGTAGTTTCCCCATTTTCAATCATTGCAAGACCTTTTTCCCAACTAGCTGATAAGGAAGGATTCAAAAGTTCTTTTGCTGAATGACGAACCAATTCAACAATAGCTTCGCCCTTCAAGGTTGGTGTAACAATTTGAGTCTTACTATGTATGCTTATATGTCCTATTTCCGTCAACTTCTTAATAATGCCTGAACGTGTTGCAGAGGTACCGATTCCGCAAGTTTTTATCTGTTCTCGAAGTTCTTCATTTTCAATAAATTTACCAGCCTTTTCCATAGTGATAATCAATGATCCATCTGTATACCTTGATGGTGGCTTTGTTTCCTTCTCTTCTAAATCAAATCCAAGCACATCACTTTTCTCGTTCTTCACAAGTTTGTGTATAGGCGAATCAGTTATTTCATCTTCATCCTTTTGCGAAGAAACCTCATAAACTTCCTTCCAACCTAAGCTTAGCAGAGTTTTAGCATTGGAAATGAATATCTCACCTGTTATATCCGTTTCTACCTTTACAGTATTATACTGCGCTGGAGGGTAAAATATAGCTAGAAATCTCTTTACAATAAGGTTGTATATTTTTTGAGTATCAACATCAAGTTTTGATAATTCCATTGTTACATAGGTTGGTATAATAGCATAGTGATCGGTAACCTTACTGTTATCGACATAACGCTTTGTTGTCTTAGTAATTATAAGGTTTCCTTGCTCCTTGATACGTAATACATAATCTTTAAAGGCTTGATTTTTAAATAAGCCATTTAAAACCTTCGGAAGTTCACCTAAAACATCTGTAGAGATAACCCTGCTATCCGTTCTCGGGTAGGATATCATCTTTTTTTCATATAAACTTTGGGCAATCTCAAGGGTTTTATCAACCGGGAGCTTAAACTTTTTGTTCGCTTCAGACTGTAATTCTGCAAGGTTAAACAGCAAGGGCGGCGGTTCGCTCTTTACCTTTACCTCAACTTTCTTGATAACTGCCTCATGCCCTTTAAGCTTTTCAATAGTTACTTCCGCTTCTTCTTTGCTTATATATTTGTCCTGCTCCTCTATCTCTTCTGATAATTTTTTAGTATTTTTCTTCGGCTTCCATCTGCCCTTGTATTCAATACTAGTATTTTGTGACATAAAGCTTGCCAATACTCCATAATGCTTTTGCGCCACAAAATTTCTTATCTCTAATTCCCTCTCAACAATAAGACCTAGAACGCAGGTCATAACCCTACCAATAGGTATCACTGAGGACTTACTCTCTTTTAAAAAAGTCGAAAGCTTACTCCCATATTGACAGGTATACATTCTGCTAAAGTTCATACCAAAGAGCCAATCTTCTTTTGCTCTGCTGTAAGCCGCTTTGGCAAGTAAATCGTATTCACTAATATCCTTTGCTTCATCGATGCCTTTTCTAACAGCTTCCTCAGTTTGAGAAGAAATCCATACCCTCCGAGCAGGTTTATTGCTTCCGCTCTGTGTATATACAAGTCTAAATATATATTCACCTTCGCGACCACTATCGGTACAGGCATAAATGATTTCAACATCCTCCCTACACATCAGATTTTGTATTACACCAAACTGCTTTCCTACCCCTCTATCATCTATAACAATATATTTGTATACCTCAGGAATAATTGGAAGATGCTCTATCTTCCATTGTTTATATTTAGGATCGTAAACGTCTGGATACGCCATAGTTACAAGGTGTCCAAAGCACCACGAAACAATTATGTTACTATTTTCCGCATAGCCTCTACCTCTATCACTCTTAGAAATCTCAAGCCCAAGTATACTGGCAAAACTTGCAGCTACAGATGGTTTTTCAGTTATAAATAATCTTTTACCCAAAAGAATCTCCTTGTACAAAAAAATCAGCTTAAGTTTATTTTAAAGAATAACACTTAAGCTAAATATTATATTAACATATTTATATATAATTATAATATGTTTTTCATTTTTTGTATGTAACAATCATCTTCTTTGACATGATTTTCCCCATCAAATCAAACATATTACCAAAAAGTATGTCCTTTTCTGAAACACAAGCTACAACCTGTACAAAAAGGAAGATTAGCATCTTTTAGATCAAATTCAAATCAAAGCCAAGACAAGCACTACTTATATTCTATCTCAGAAACACAACCTGCAAATAAATAAAAACATGTGTCAAATTATAAGTATATTAACTAGAGTTACTTGGGATAGACTTTTAAAGAATGGCTAAAACAATTTTAACTGCTCACACTTGTATGATTTAACAGCACTTAACGTAACTTTCTCATTTTCATCAATCTCACCAATCATCAGCTCGCCTTGAGGATTATGCCTCTTGCAGTTATTATTCACTGACACCTCGCTATAGTTTGCATAGCAGTAAATACAACGATTTTTACAGGTATTATAAACTCCAATATCAATACTTTCATAACAGCCACAAGTACCACGCTGATTCTTGTCTTTTTTGATTTCAAGGCTATAGCCACAAATTTTCTCAACTACTCTTTTATCAATGCAATTGGCTTGTTCTATACCATACTCAGACAAGTTTAACTGCTCACCGCAAGCTTTAACTGCTAGGTTATAAGTTTTCGCAATTGTTGAGATTACTTTGCAGTGCTCTATCATCTCGACCTGGCTGATTTCACGTATAAGCTTTGTCTTTATCTTTGAATATGTATCTACGAAGCTAATAGTGCATTGATTTGTGTAATTACTAAGCTTATTGCAAAGCCTTTCAAATTGTTCTTTATGATAGGTCAAATTGTATTTGTCATTTATTATAATAGGATCATATCGCCACAAAACTTTTTCTTTGCCTATCCTATTACTTAAATCGCAAAAAGTTTTTATTATTTCTTCTTTATCACGCAAGCCTTTTTCAATTGAATTATCATATGGAGTTACAGTAAACTGAAAATAGTACTTATAACCCAGCGTATCAAGGGTATCCAGCTTATCAAGCATGTTTTGAGGATCCTTTGTCCAGAAGACAAAACAATCAACAACCTCTGGTGACAGTGTAATCTTGCTCAATTGCGAATGGTTCATCGGATTTCGAGTTAAAACAAATCCAGCTTGTAAACGGTTCTTACTGCTTCTTCAGCTTTCCCACATGAGTCATTTGAAAAAAGGAAATTTGGTGTTATCTTTTGTGCTGCTTGTCCACTATCCACTAACATCAACTGCCAAGACAATCCATAGCGATCTTGAATCCAACCGTACCACTTACTAAATGGGTATTCTCCGAGTGGCATCAATTCAGTCCCGCCTTCTGATAGTGCTTTCCATTTGGTATTCACTTCCTCAATAGAGTTACAAGCCACCATTAAGGAAATCGAAGGGTTAAATTTGAAGTAAGGTCCTGCACTTATTGCTGCAAATTGGTGCCCTGCTAATTCAAAACTTATAATTCGCGTATCTCCTGAAGGGGTTTCACTAATAACTGTCTCACTTAATAGCTTAGATTGGTCAAATATACTGATATATAACAAAGCTGCTTCTTTAGCTTCTTTGTCATACCATAAGTGAGGAATTATTTTTTGCATATTGATCTCCTTTTCTCAATCATCATTATAAAAAAATAAGGGATACTTTTTTGCTATTTACCACTACAAGTATAAATATGTTTCAGATTCCATTAAAAAGTCTTTGAAATGCGGAAGCCAACGTCATCGATACAAATGTTGGGTGGCTACGACGACGGTACGAACCCCACTACTCCTAAATATTCCCTAACATTTAACATTGACAGCTTCTTGTTCTAGCTTGCAGTTGTTTTCAAGCATATAATTTATTAATTCTTTAAATTGACCATCGTTCAATTTTAACAATCTATAACGGTCGTTATCAGTAAGTTTTTTAGAGTATTGGTAATATTCTTTTAAAGTAGCTAAATCCATTTTATACGGCCTAAAATCTACACCAGTTTGGTTCCTTAAATGTTCCAATATATAAAAGCCACCAGCATCAATATCACCAAAATGGTAAAAGAGTATATCTGGATTTTGCTGCTGTATTTTTTTTATAAATTCTCGTCTGACACGATTATGATAACCACCTAAATAAATTACGAACATATCTTGGTTGTAGAAGGTGTGAAAGCTTGTTAAGTTTTCTATAGTTATAACTGCCTTACCTGTAATATTTATTCTGTCTATGTCGGGTAACATAGTAGATGAGACGGCAATATCACTACTGAAATTTTTTAAATCTATGTTTTGCCCTTTAACAGAAATATTACCAGCACCTTTAAAATTAACATAAGTAGGATTCTTTATAATATTCAAACTTCCTAATACTTGGTCTTTTTCTGGGTAATCACCATATTCATATAGTAGATTTATTACTTTTAAGCTTAACCCATCAAATACCTTAGAATCCTTAAATACTCTAACCGAAAAATCTCTAACAAAGGTTTCAGTCTCAACCTTCAACAATTCATCAACTGCTATCATAAGGTTTTCGAATTCTTTTAAATCATCATTGAAAAATTGTATGGATTTATTAGTAATAATCCTTTGAAATTGGGTATTACAATATCTAGATAATATTTCATTCCTATTTTTGTAGCTTTCCATCAATAGTAGCACTGATTCATTAATTGTTTTCTTATCCACCCTACCAATATACTCATACACCTGTTCTAATTTATCTATATTCAGAATGATTTCGTTGTACACCTTTGAGGAGTTTGCTTTTGCTATTATGAATTGCTTCCTTATTAAGATATCAACAGCCTCATTTACAGCTTGAAAGACATCAAAGTTTGAATGTTCAGTATATTCAGAAAATAGCATGGAAACTTTTACATAGAACTTTTGGTTAACCTTATTATCACCTGTAAAACTTTTACTATTCTCGTATTTATCTAATAACTTCCCAATAATTATGCTCTCGTATTTGCTTATCATAAGTCATATTCCTCTATTATGCTTGTCGTTCCATTTCTCATTGCCATTAATATAGTATCTACTTTCTCTCCAATTATCTCAATTTTCGCAGGTGGTGTAGCTAATATAATTTGAAAGTGTTGGCTGTTAAAGAAGTCCAGCATGGCAGTAATTCTATTGTCATCCATCTTGTCAAAGGCTTCATCTAGCATTATTATTCTAATTGTATCTCCAAGCTTATATAGCTGCACAAAAGACGCTGCAATCGCAACATAATATGGCGTTTGAGTTTCACCACCGCTTTTCTCTCCATAGATCTTAGAAAAACGCTGAATGGTACCATCTTTTTGCTCAACAATAATATCGTAATCAAGATAGCAGCGATAGTCAGTATATTCAGCTAGTACCTTTTCACCTTTATCGTCATAGGCAGTTAACTTAGCAAATAAATCTTCCATTTCTTCTTTGTATTCATCATCAAAGGAATTTGACCATAAATTAAAACCAGCCTCATTGTTTTTTGATGTAATCATCTGGTAGATACTTTCTTTTTTCTTGTTATGTGTTAATTCGAACTTATAACTATCTTCACCATAATAAATATCCTTTAATGCTGAATTAAGATTTCTGAACTCTAGCCTTGCATTTTCGATATTTTCCTTAAGTCTTGCTAAAAAGGATTCTTTAAATTCTAAATGACAGTTTTCCTTTGCTTTTTTCAAATCCTCTTCATATTTTATAATATCAGATGCTACAAGCTTATGATTTTCCTTAATATATTCATTGATCTGCTCATAGCCTGAGCCTAAATCACAATCGTATTTACTACAATAATTGCTTTGCAGTTTAATTAACTCCCCACAGAACTCACTTTTTTTATTTTTTAGTCCCTCCATATGAGGTGAAAAGTTTAAGACTATTGTAGCTGGAGACTTAGACTTGCTTTGTTCATTAAATTTATTAATACCCAATATTGCTGCTTCAGTATTCTTATCACAAAAGGTATTGAAATTATTTTCTAGTTGAGATTTTTGGCTTTGCATATTGCTAATAGTAACTATATTTGCTTCTAATTTATTTTTTAGCTTTCCTATTAATTCAATAGAAGTTGAATGCTCTGTCTGCTTTTGAACAACCACTCTTGTGCAATCATCAATTTGAATTTGAATCTGTATATAGCTAGGATCTGCTTCTGCTTTTTTTAGTTCTAGCTTCTCTTTGGCTATAAGCTCTTCACAGCGTCTTGACATAATAGGTGTATTTAAATTCTCCTCTAAAACATCAATTTTACAAGTATTTAGCTTATCAACTACTTGAGTACAAACGGTTAGCTTGTTGTTTGTACTTTTAATAGTTTCATTTAGACACTCAAGCTCAGTCTGTTTGTTTTTAAGTTGAATTTCAAATGCAAAAGCACCGATGAATGGCGTATGGTAAACTTTTTCATCAATCTTTCTAACTGCATAGTTTTGATATAGCATACAATCAGCAGTAATCGCAACTTTGTGGTCCTTAAGGCTACCTGTATTATCACAGCGGATTACACGATTTAACAAGTATATTGCATATGCTTTTGCATAACGATTATCACACTTAATAATATAGGCAAGAGAATTAGTATCTGTTAAAGCATTAATATCAAGTTTATTTGTGTTTACAAGACCTACTGTATGCACTTCCCTTTTCATTTTGTTATAGACCTCTAAGGCAACACTATAATGCTGTGGCTCCACAAGGATATAAAATCTTTGACTGTTTAAATATCCTTCAATTGCATTTTGCCATTTGGTATCTGTAATCTCTAATAAATCTGAAAATATTCTTACTTCATTATTTATTCCAAGCCTCATAAATTCTTTTTCTATAGCAGTCTTGAGTTTAATAGTATTCTCTGGATAAGTTAGCTTTTTATTTTTAAGGTTCTTTATTTCATTTTCAAGATTTAGCTTTTGAGCTTTATATTTATCAAGTAAATCCTTAGTTCGAACAATATCTGTGCTATATTCTTCAAATATTTTTCTAAATTCTTTATTGAGTTTAAATATGATTTGCATTTTTTCTTCAGTGTTTACGTCAGCTTTACTTACTTTTATGAGTTCTTCCTTTGCGACAATAAAAACTTCAAATTTACTTAGCAAGCTCAAGGTATCAGCAACTTTGTTTAGCATTGTATGTAGCTTTTCTAGCGCAATATCAGTGTTTTGCTTGTCCTTCTGAAGCATTTGGATTCTATGCTTTGTATCGCTAATAAGCTGTGTTGTTTCATTTTGTCCAAGTGCAATCTGCAAATTGGTAAGTCTTTCTCGCTCATTTTCGAGGCTAGCTCTTAAAGTAGCCTCGTTATTTTTTTCATTAATAAGATTTAGCTCACAACTGTGATTGTTTCTCTCAAGTGCCTCACATTCTTGCTTTTTTGCTTCCATTTCTGCTTTATTAATTAAGACCTGATTGGTCTTTATTTCACGTTCTTTATAGATAATATCTTCATTTTTTGAAAGTATAGTTTTAAGCTCAGATATTTTTTCTTTAGTATTTTCCATTAAGTCTTCAAGCTCTTTTAGAGCTGCAATATTATTCTTTAAGGTTTCAACCTCAATTGCTTTTTCAGAAAGGATAAATTTATTTATAAAATCTTTTACATTGTCCATAGGTTTAAAGGCCAAGGACTTAGGTATCATATCAAAAAATCTATCTTCCAAATTACCTAGTCTTTGGCCAAATCTTGCTTTAGCCTCTGATACCTGAGAAATCAGCTGAATCTTTTTGTCATTTCTACGGAATTCCTCTACCGTAGACGGTCTTCCCCCTGTTAAGAACGCTAGCTCCTCTAGCTTGCATTCTTCACGAAACCATTTTGTGTTTAGCTTACTTTCCTCATCGGGAGAATCTATTTTGACGCCGAGGGTAAAATATTTTGATGTTTTTTCCTCAAAAAACTCTAATGCAACATATGTAATCACACTGCCAGTCCTGATATAGGCACTATCTTCATTACCGGTTTTGCATCTTACATAGCCCTTCAAATCACGACTACTTTTCTCATTTGCAGCTGTATTAAACTTTCTGTTATTAGTCGTCAACACCAATTGAATTGCATCTAAAACTGTTGATTTACCCGATGTATTTTCACCACTAATCAAGAACGAACCGCTTACACTTATGGTTTCATTAACAAAATAATGCCAGTTAATCATTCTAATCCTGCAAAGTTTCTTCATCATCATTTTGCTCGCCTCCATTCATATATTTATTTAGCTTCTCATTAATAGCATCATACATCACAGTCAAGTTATCGTTTGGTACAGCAAACAATACAGAAGGATAAATTTTAATTCTTGCATCAGACAATGTAACATCACTGTCGAGATTAGAAACTATATTGTACCTCTTAAACAAGCGTATATTGTCTCTAAGAATTGTTTTATCAAGGTTTTGCTTGGCTTCGATTTTAAGCATGTTATATTTTAGCTGTAGTTCATCTATTAAAACTACTACTTCCTCATTGAGGCTTATTTCCTTTCGCTTTTCTATGTAGAGTAATCTTAATATCAAAAGAAAAATGCTTTCGATTTTCTTAAGTCGCATTCTCCCTGTTCCATTTATACTAGTGAGCGCTACAACCCCTTGCATCTCATTAATTTCAAGCTTATAGCCCAACAAGTCAAAGTACTCAACAAAAAAGTCTTTGTTCTGAATAATAAAAATATAGTCATTCCTGGTATCTTCTTTTTTCTTTATAATAAAGCAACTGTTGAAAAGCTTATTAGCTGCAACTCTAAACTTTTCCTTTTGAATCACGCTTTCTTTAAAAATCTCCATATTTACTATTTACACCTCTCAATCTCGAAGTCATAAAACCTAAAATTATTAACTGATACAATTTCATTGGATTGGATTGTTTTGTATATTGATTTCTTATCCTTGCCATAAAGATTTATAAAAATAATTTTAATCAAATCCCGTTTAGTACTTAGTGGTAATGTAGACGCACATAAAACTTTTTTGTCCTTTAGAAGTTCTTCAACATAGATGTTAATGTTCTTTCGTGAGAATCCACTTCTGTTTTTCTCTTGCAAGGCCAACTTATGCAATTCTCTATCCTCAGATGACATCCCTAACGTAGTATCAAGTTCTTGCGGCAAGGACATTTTTTTTGAAATAGGAACAACATATAAAGAATCACTATCAATAAACCCTTGTGGAAATATGTTAAACACTTCAAAAAGTGAGTCGTCGATTTCGTCATAGAGGTTTAGACTTTCATCGCTGTTAAATTCCTCTGAGAGATATGCTAATATTTTTGAGATCTTACCCTCAGCATTGTTTGAATTGGTAAGTAAGAACTTTGCTCGAGCCACCGCGCTCCCTATATATTTAGCGTTTTTGCCGTCGATATCAGAAATAATATCGTCATAATTCCTGAAAGCAGATATAATGCTTAATATTTGACCTCTCAATGCATCCTCAGCTTTATCTTGTTGTTCTACCTGCTCTACTTCCATAAATCCATGAACAGCTCGTTCAAAAATGTTTTTATTATTTAATATATTATATAGCTTCTCAATAATAGCAGATCTAAAATGTGAAATATTGTCACTTGTCTTAATACGATGATAGGCCTTTGAGCCAATATCCTTATGATAAACAAAGAAATCCTGTACTATTTCGCCCGCAGTTTTTTCATTGGTTATAGCATCAATATATTTTTTAATGTTGGTATTGAGTTTTTTAAGTCCAATCATCAATTCTTCTGTATTTTCTGCAACACGTTTTATAATATACTCATATGGCTTTATGTATGCTTCTTGGTTTAAAAGAGTAGCATGGATTTGAGATACTAAGCTCTGATATTCCATTTCATCATTCTTGATTATTTTGTTGAACGACTCAATCATAGTTGCAGCATAATCAAACAAATTTACTTTAACCTTATAATCATTTGCCAACTCATATTCAATCCAACCACTATCCTTTAGCCTACGCAATATACCGTTTGCTTTTGAACGAGAATCCTTGGCAATCTCCTCATCCTCATCAAATACCATATCTGTATTTGATTCATTGTCAAAATAGTTTTCTAGCACCGAAAGTATGACTTCCTTGTCCACACCAAAGGATAACTCAGTTTTGTAGGTGTTATATACAAGGCTTAAACAATCAATATAGGTTGCCTTATATTTACTTGTAAGTGGCTTAAAAAAGTCTTCTGGAATTATAGTAAATAAATTTATTTAGATCACCTCTTTTGTAAATAATGTTAACTATTTCAACCAAACCTGCGACATCCTTACAACATTTTTTACATTTCCCTTTTAGTAAAACTCCAAATTTATTATTGATGGAATATTAAACAATTAAACTATCTCATTATGCGGCATTACAACCACACTCCAACATAATTTTGTATTTAACTTTTTATTTTGAATACATCAGCGTATTCCTATAGTTAGATTATAACATTATAGTATCAACCCTCCAAGCTGTACAACTATACTTTTTTTGGTTTTTTCTTCAGCAGTAATCGTAGGTAAGTTAGCAATTCAAAACTCTGTAAAGATAGGATGCAGGTATTTGTGGGGTGCAGTAAAAAGCAGTCCCCAGCGTAATTATTACTCTCCGCTAGAAACTGCTTTTTATATATTCGTATTTTAATGACTCGGTATATTAAAATGAGCTCTTGCCTAGTAACTGAATATACGTAATAATTTTCTTCCCTTCAATAACTTAGGCATCTCATTTGCGGTTTCCTTTTACTAGATTAATAAAGAATAAAAGCACGACCGCTCCTATCACCGAGATAATCAACCCACCTAGGCTAAATTTGTTATAAACACCTATGCCAATAGCTGTTGCTAACCAACCACCTAGTGCTGAACCAATCAATCCAACTACTATATTTCCGAATATACCCATACGAGCGTTATCGTGAGTAATAAGACTTGCAATCCATCCAACAAAACCACCAAAGATAAGCCATAACAAAAGTCCCAAAGTAAACACATCCTTCCATAAACATACTATATATTATTCACTATAGTATTTTATTATGACGTATGTTCATATTAGGTTACTTTCCCCCACCACAGCTCTCCTTACTTTCACAGCCCGAGCACCCGCAGCAGCTGCCTTTCTTCTTATTCTTAATTATTTTTCGAATAGCAAAAAACAGTATGATACCAACTACTCCAATGATAATATAATCTATCATAAAAACCTCCACTAGCCGCTAATTACGGCTCTAGAATTAAATAAAACTTATATCCTACCTAGATACCTCAGCGTACTTCTTTGAGCTTCTCACTTTTCCACTGATTCCTATCGCAAGCGCTATTACAAGCAACGCTCCAAACACATATAAAACAATATTCCCATTAACTACTGCATTTTCTGATGATATTTGCATCAACGATATATCCAGAATCTTAGGTTCTACAGCTGCCGTCCCTTTAAATATCAAGTTTCCAAATACATTTACAAGAAATGCACTGATATATGCTACACCTGTTTGATAACCTACTGCAAACATGGTCATTTTCCAGTTGCCATACTCTTTTCGCATTGAACCTATAGCTGCAAAGCAAGGAGCAGAAAACATTATGAATACAATGAAGGCAAAAGCAGTTACCTGTGTAAACATAATCGGCATAGCAGCTCCGACAGATGCAAACGTCGCAACCACTACTTCCTTAGCAACCAAACCTGTTATAGATGCTACTGCTGGTGCCCAGCTATCACCAAAGCCCAAAGGAACGAATATGAAGCGAAGTACTCCACCGATACTGGCAAGCATACTTTCACTAATCCTGTCTGCGCCTAAATACTCAAATGAGAAACTAAAGGATTGTAGGAACCATAGTGCTGCACATGCAACAAAAATAATTGTTCCTGCTTTTTTTACGAAGGACTTTGCTTTTTCCCACATATGGATTGCTACACCTTTAGGTCTTGGAAGTTTATAGTTAGGTAGCTCCATGACAAACGGTGCTGGCTCCCCTGCGAATTTTTTAGTTTTCTTCAGAATAACACCTGATAGAATAACCATTCCAATTGATATCAAATAAATTGATGGTCCAATCCACGACTGCTTTGCAAACATCATAGCTATAAACATTGCAAAAACAGGAAGTTTAGCGCTACAAGGTATAAACGGAGTCAGCATTATCGTCATATTTCTATCTTTTTCATTTTCAATAGTTCTGCTGGCCATAATACCAGGAATTGAACAACCTGTTCCAATCAACATTGGAATAAAGGATTTACCTGAAAGCCCAAATTTGCGGAATATTCTATCCATAATAAACGCTACACGAGCCATGTATCCGCTATCCTCCAAAATTGAGAGGAATAGGAATAATATCATTAGCTGAGGAACATATATAAATATCGCAGTAATACTTCCAATAATCCCATTGACAACTAGGTCGAGTGACCATGCTGATGCGCCCATATTGGTAAGAAGTGTTTCTGCTCCTCCCTGCATCCATGCAAAAAAGCTTTCTACCCAGCCAATAGTTATATCTCCAACCGTTGTGATTGATAAATAATATATTACCCAAAGAATACCAAAAAATATTGGCAGTGCAAGCCATTTATTAGTTACAACTCTGTCAATCCTATCTGAGCCTGTTAATCCCCTATTACTCTTTTTGTAACACTTTGAAATTACATTACCTATATAGTTATAACGCTCATTTGTAATAATACTCTCAGCATCGTCTTCAAGCTTAGCTTCGCATAACTTTGTAATTTTTTCTATTTGTAAAGATAAACTACTTTCTAGCTTCAGCTTTTCCAGCACCTTTTCATCACGTTCAAAAAGTTTAACAGCATACCATCTTAGCTCAGCTTTGTTTGCTATTTCACCGTTTACACTCTTGGAAATCTCATTAATAGCAGCCTCCACATCGACCTCGAATTTATGCTGTGCAGTAGTTTTCTTTCCACTTTTTGCAAGCTCTATTGCACTATTGATAAGTTCCTTCATTCCAGCACCTTTGACAGCAGATGTTTCTATAACTGTACAACCCAACTCAATTGATAGGCGTGTTGTATCAATTTTATCACCGTTTTTATTAACAACATCCATCATGTTAAGCGCTACAATTGTTGGAATACCTAACTCAACAATTTGGGTGGTCAAATAAAGATTTCGTTCTATATTCGATGCATCCACGATATTTACAATTACATCTGGCTTATCCTCTAAAAGATAATTTCGAGTGATAACCTCCTCCAGAGTATATGGAGAAAGCGAATAAATGCCGGGCAAGTCCATAATTACCACATCTTTGTGGCCTTTTAGTTTTCCTTCTTTTTTCTCAACAGTTACTCCCGGCCAGTTTCCTACATACTGTGAGCTACCGGTAAGCTCATTAAACATTGTTGTTTTCCCACAGTTTGGATTTCCTGCAAGAGCTATTTTGATTGCCATTGTAATCCCCCTTTTTATGCTGTTAGCCTACGCTAACTTGAGTTTGAAAATATAGCAGAATAATATGTACGTATACCGAATTTTATACAAGTTTACATCTAAACATTTGTAATGGTTTAAATAGTCGCAGTATGCAACATAAACTCGTAACATGTGGAAACGTTATTGAATTACTCTGCTTTTATTCAACAATTATTTTTTCTGCATCAACTTTTCGAAGTGAAAGCTCATAACCCCTGACAGTTATTTCAATCGGATCACCAAGTGGAGCCACCCTACGAACGAATAGTGAAGCACCTTTTGTAATACCCATATCCATAATTCTGCGCTTTATAGCACCCTCGCCCTCAAGCTTCAAAACTGTAACGGTCTCTCCCATATTAGTTGCTTTTAACGTTTTCATTATTACCTCCAAAAAAATCATTAACCAGCAAAAGTATCTATATTATATTTACTTTTGCTGTATATTAATTGCTGTAAAATTGGTGTACACAATTGATACTCATTTATCAATTTGCTACATAAATTACTTTACATTAATCTGCATTAATTATTTCTATAAATTACTCTAAATTGATGATAAGTATGAACTTTTGAGATCCTCAAATCATAATTCTGCTTGCCATTCCTTTATCAAGTGCAATTCTAGCATCCTTTACGTTCAGAATCATATTACCACCGAGTTCAGATACCACTGTAACACCACTACCAACTACAAAGCCCAAGCTTTCCAAGAATCTTTTTGTATCATCTTTTCCGTTAATTTTTTTAATAAAGTTTTCTTCCCCTGTTTTAGCAAATGTTAATGGCATTTAATATTCCCCCTTTAGTAAGCAACAGCTAACTATACATCCAAAATATTGGTTAGCCACTGCTAACCTTTATACTTAGTTTACTATAGCTAACTCATGCTGTCAATAAAGATTTTACAAGATTGCAAAAACACCCTGTGTATACTATAATTAACAGATATATTAGCTTATATTAGGAGGTTGCAGTTATGATTCATGAATCTGGAGAAGATTATTTAGAAACCATTTTACTTCTTCAAAATAAAAATGGCTCTGTACGATCAATAGATATTGCACGTGAGCTTGATTATACCAAAGCAAGTATTAGCCGAGCAATGAGTATTCTAAAAAAATCAAATTATATTACTATGGATGCTTCTGGACAAATATTACTCACTGATAACGGGCTTTCAATAGCTAAAGAAGTATATGAACGTCATAAGTTGATAACAAATTATCTTATGAAATCTTTAGGTGTAGCTGAAGAAACTGCAGCCCAAGATGCATGTCGCATAGAGCATGTGATTAGTGCTGAAACCTTTGAAAAAATTAAGCAGTACGTAAAAGAATATTGAACGTCCCAATAAAAAAACATCTATCCAATAGTTATTGAATAGATGTTTTTATCTTATATATTTTTCAGTGGATTTTAGTTATTAGCGTTTTAGAATTTACAAATTAATTGTTTAGCAAGGAGTTTGTCAATTTGTTCCTTGTCGAAACCAACAACTATATTACCATCAATCTCAGACACTGGAACAGCACTTTGACCCGATTTTCTTATCATATCCAGAGCACCAAATCTGTCTCTTGCTACATTAATATCTTCATAACTTACATTGTTAGAATCCAAATGCTCTTTCAGTAAATTGCACCACTTACAAGTTGGAGTAGTATAAATCTTTATTTCCATACTAATTACCCCCCTCTTTAGTTGAATAAAATTTAAAAACTCTCTTTTCTAAATTCTTTCATTTAGTCTCCGTGGTTTTATATTCTGATGTTAATTATATACCCCAATAAGTAATATGTAATCATACGTAACATGTGAAATTATTTTACAATATACAATTAATATATATATGACTGGACTATCGTTTCCGTTTCGTATTTACTTTCTTTTTTGATATTTTAACCTTATATAAAACAAAACCTATTATAGCTAAAACTAATATTAATAAAACTGATCCAAAGTTAAAGATAGATAAAAATCTTTTTACTTGACTAATATTCCGACCAATTACACGTCCTACCATTAGATAAATAACTTGTTGTAGTAAAATTGAAAAAACAATATAAGTGAAGAAAATTCTCTTTTTGATTCTAAAAACACCAGAAAACAAGACCATAATTGAGCTTATCCCCGGAATAAACTTGCTGAGGATTAATCCGTATTTGCCATACTTATGAAATACCTTCTCTGAGCGTTTTATATGCTTCTCATCTATATATTTTAGCACAAGCTTGTAGCGTAGTACCTCATTTCCATTTTTGTAACCAAACAAATAAACGACTGTAGAGCCAACTATGCTGCCCATAACCGAAATTAGTAATACTAAAAAGAAATTGAAATTACTGCCCACAGTGGTCAAATAGCCTTCAAGAATAATAATAACATCCGATGGAAATGGAGGAAATACCAACTGAAGAATGCCTGAAAAAAAGAAAAATATATATGTAAAAACAGCATTGCCATGTACAATATTTTGAACGAAATTAAGTATAAACTCCTCCATGAAAATAGTTTCCTCCTTAGTTATTGCGATACATGATAACTTATTATACCCAAAATAAGTAAAAATGTCTGTTTTAAGAAAAAAATGTTGCGATGACAAAGGACTCATTCATTTAGAACTTGAATGAGCCCTTAATTAGTTGTAATTTTGTTATTTAGATTATAGTTGAATTACTACTGATCTGCATCAGCAGTTTGGCCTGCATAATCTTCTTCGAAATCATATATTTTCTTTGACAAATCCGCAATTGACTTAGTAGCTGCGTCAATATTAACATTGTCAGACATTACTGACAATATATAAGGATGTGAAGCAAAAACTATACCGACATCATTTCTAGTTGTGGTTTGATTTCCTATTTTATGAGCAACCTTTACTTCTTTAGGAAGCTTAGCATCAATTCTGTCATGCCAATCCGAATTTTCCATGTTGTTTATTAATTCACCATAGACTTCTTCATTATTTATATACAACTTGTATAAGTCTTGAGCAATTTGGGCCATATCATATGGACTAGTACGGTGGGTTTTACCATAATGAACCTGACCTCCAATATCATCAATATATTTACGGACATTTTCTATTCCAAGAAGTCTGATTAACATATTTACACCACAGTTGTCACTCTTTATCATGCACAACTTTGACGTTTCACGAACAGTGTACTCTGTACCAAAAGCCGAGCCTATAATAGTACCTGTTCCAGTTTCTATATCCTCCTGCTTGTAAACAAGTTTATCCTCTAGATTAATCTTGCCTGCTTCTATGTTCTTGTATAATAAGACGTTTACAGGAAGCTTTGAGGTACTAGCTGCAATGTATTCAACCTTATCATTTACATTTACCATTTCTCCTGTTGCTAAATCGATAAAGGTTACACCGTACTTTCCTGGGAGCTTCGTAGTATAATCACTTATTAACTTCTTTAGCTCATCCATTTTTTCACTTTTTGCAACTGTTCCTACTTTTGGCAAATAACCATGATCTTTTGTTTCGACCCCATTTGGGTCAACGCTAGGCGTTGAAACGGCTGCTGTACTGTCAGCGGTTTGCTTAATATCGGTAGTCTCCGTAGCAGTCCCATCAGTAGATGTTGAGTTTGATTGCGAAACTGGTGTTTGTGTCGAATTACTTGCAGCAGCAAGACCATTGAATTTATCTCTATTCAAGTATAAATATCCTGCCATTAACATAGCCAAAAAACACAAGACAGTTATTGTAGTAACGAGTGCTCTTCTCTTTTTATATCTTCTGTCATTCCTAAAGCGATACGAACTCATATTTAATAGCCTCCAAAATATATTAGTATTTATAACTGGTAATAATCTTAAATGCGAAAGTTGAATATTTGATTTTATCCCAATCGAATTGCAAAATTTAGTTTAGCTTTGCTTACTTCCTTCAAATAACAGCCTGCAGTTGTCAGCCCTATACTTAGAATAAACATACTCTACAGCTTGTCCGCTTTTGGAATACAAAATGTTTTGCACCTTTATTAAAGGCTGGCCTGGCTGCACTCTGAGTATAGGTGAATCATTATTATCAGCGAAAACAATCTCTAGAATACTTTTGCTCTTGTCAGGAATCAAAGGATATTTTCCCCTTAAAATATCTATGGACGATTTACCACCCTTCAATTGTGCTACAATATCCGGAAACAAATTTGTCGGTATATAAGATTTATTTAATGAATATACCTCATTTGGTTGGTTATTTATATACGACATATATGTAATTAAAGCGATTGGTAAACTGGTATTATAATTAAATATATTATTCAATAAATCAATTGAAGAGCTCTCAACAACTGAAATATCTATAATATTCTTTTCAGCAGGAGATTGACAATCCAATATTGAATCAGTAAAACCACTGTAGTTCTTTACATCAATAACGTTTTTCTTACCATAGACAAAGGTCCCAATACCCTTCTCTTTATAAAGAAAACCGCTACTTGTAAGCTCACTGATAGCTTGTCTAACAGTAGGTCTACTAATATCATATAACCCACATAAATCCTGTTCAGAAGGTATCTGAGTGTTGGGAGGGTATTCATTGTTATCGATTTTTTTTAATATTAAATCTTTCAATTGCAGATATAACGGGATACTGCTGAATTTATTTATCATTAGTTTAACCCCCTAAAATAGATAAAAGATAGGATGATGTACTGACATCCTATCTCTTATTATAACAAAATAACCTTTAATTCATCAATAGCAAATTTGACTTACTTAATTAATTTATTCAGTTTTTGCAATTACGTTCATTAACAGTCTCATAACTTATACATATATCAACCTGCTAAGATTAGTAAACTTAACTGCAAAGGTTGTATAAATTATTCAATTATACCTTTAATTCTACCTGAACATCAGCCACATCAACATTAGCGAGTATTGGATTAACTTCATTTTCAATAAACTCCACAACCTGCTCTGGGCATCTACCAATATAGTTTTTAGGTTCTAGAACTGAGTTCAGCTCCTCAAGTGACATTCCAAATAGTGGATCCTTAGCAATTCTCTCAATCAAATCGTTGGACTCGCCATCCACCTTTACTCTTTTACCAGCATCCATTGAGTGCTCACGAATAGACTCATGCAGCTCCTGTCTGTCGCCTCCACGTTTCACTGCCTCCATCATAATGTTTTCAGTTGCCATGAACGGAAGCTCGTCCATAACATGCTTTGTGATTACCTTCGGATACACAACTAAGCCACTTGCAACATTAATGTATATATTTAGAATAGCATCTGTTGCTAGAAAAGCCTCAGGTACAGATATTCTCTTGTTTGCTGAATCATCAAGTGTTCTTTCAAACCACTGTGTTGATGCTGTTATAGCAGGATTGAGTGCGTCAACAATAACATATCTAGCCAGAGAAGAAATTCTCTCACATCTCATAGGGTTACGCTTGTAGGCCATTGCAGATGAACCTATCTGCTTTTCTTCAAAAGGCTCCTCCATCTCTTTCATGCTCTGAAGTAGTCTCATGTCATTGCTAAACTTATATGCGCTCTGGGCTATACCGCTCAGTACATTTAAAACTCTACTATCAAGTTTTCTAGAATATGTTTGGCCTGTTACAGCAAAAACATTTTTGAAACCAATTTTATCAGCAATCAGCTGCTCTAGTTTTTTAACCTTTTCATGGTCTCCATCAAATAAATTTAAGAAGCTAGCTTGAGTTCCCGTTGTACCCTTTGAGCCTAAAAGCTTCATATTTGCTATAGCGTGGTCAATATCTTCGATATCCATCAAGAGCTCTTGAATCCATAGACATGCTCTTTTTCCTACGGTCACTAGCTGAGCTGGTTGAAAATGCGTAAATCCTAAAGTTGGCATAGACTTGTATTGTAGCGCGAAAGCTGAAAGCTTTTTAATTAATAATAGCATTTTACTTCTTACAAGTTTTAGTCCCTCAGTCATTATAATGATATCGGTATTGTCTCCAACATAACAAGACGTTGCACCAAGGTGAATTATCCCCTTTGCCTCTGGGCATTGCTCCCCATAAGCATGAACGTGTGACATAACATCATGTCTAAACTCTTTCTCATACTTTTCAGCAACCTCATAATTAATATTCTCTTTATTATTATTCAATTGCTCAATCGAAGCGTCAGAGATATTTAATCCCAATTCTTTCTCAGACTCGGCCAATGCAATCCAAAGTCTTCTCCAAGTGGAAAACTTCATATCAGGTGAAAAAATATACTGCATCTCACTACTTGCATATCTAGCATTCAAAGGACTTTCATAAACGTTTTTCATGTAATATAATCCTCCAATAAAACATTAATATTTACTAAAACTTCATCCGAACTAAGTATTCTTTATACACTAAATATTATACTATACAATCCGAATATTTGCATCAATAATATTAAAAATGTTCGGATATTTTACCTCATTGGTTTACTTATACTCCCACTTCTATTTTATTGCAAAAAAAATGCGGGATATATAAAAATCCCGCTTTAGACATTTATGAATATGAGATTGTAATGTGAAGTACAAATCTCACACAAATCAGATTATATGCTTAATAGTTTATTCCTTCAAGTCATTTAAAAAAATAATATACAATTATTCAAAGTTAACTAATTTACTTTTTCATTCATCACTACTAAATAATTTTACGAATCACCATATCTAGTATTATGCATTTAGAACTTTTCTAGCACTAACCAACTGAATACTTATTGCAAATATCTCAATAGCCTTCTTCAATTCAGCCACTGGTGGCATTGTTGGAGCTATTCTGATATTTCTATCAAGTGGATCCTTGCCATATGGGTAAGTTGCTCCAGCTTTTGTTAGAACAACACCAGCTTCTAGAGCTAATTTTGCAATTTCCTTTGCACAATTATCCAAAGTATTTAGGCTAATGAAGTATCCTCCGTTTGGCTTATTCCAGGATGCTATTTCCTTACCGCCTAGCTCTTCGCCTAGTATCTCCAAAACTATATCAAATTTTGGTTTTAATATGTTAGCATGCTTTTTCATATGAAGGTTTATCCCTTCAAGATTCTTAAAGTACTTAACATGTCTTAGCTGATTGATTTTATCATGTCCTATTGTCTGTATTGTCATGCTCTTTTTTATATTATTAATATTTTCAACACTTGAAGCCATCATTGCAACACCGGCTCCTGGGAAGCTTATCTTTGAAGTTGAACTGAATATATAAACTATATTCTCATTTTCTGCTTTTTTACAGGCAGTCATAATGTTTTTGAGCTCATCAGCATGGTCTGTAAGATGATGCACACAATATGCGTTATCCCAGAAAATCCTAAAATCCTTTGCCTTTGGCTTAAGTGCAGCAAACCTGTCAACAACCTCATCAGAATAGGAAATTCCATCTGGATTGCTGTACTTTGGAACGCACCAAATACCCTTGATGCTTTCATCTTGTGAGACTAGCTTTTCAACAACGTCCATATCAGGTCCATCCTGCTTCATGTCAACAATAATCATTTCTATCCCAAATAGTTCACATATAGCGAAATGTCTGTCATATCCAGGACTAGGACAGATAAACTTTACCTTCTCCTGCTTTGACCATGGAGTACAACCCATAATACCAAGAGACATAGCTCTTGCAATACTATCATACATAAGGTTTAAGCTAGAATTTCCACCTATTATTATTTCATTTGTATTTACATCAAGCATTTCTGCAAAAAGTGCTTTTGTTTCAGGCAATCCATCTAAATATCCATAGTTGAAGCAATCAGTTCCATCAGCTGCTGTACGAATGTCTTTAGCGGGAATATCAAGCATCTCCATGCTTAAATCAAGCTGCTCGGAGCAAGGCTTTCCTCTAGTCATATCTAGTTTCAAATTTTGTTCTTTAAATGCATTATATCGGTTTTCCAAAATTTCTATTTCATTTTTTAGTTCGTCCTTAGATAAAGTGTTATAATAAGTCATCCTTTTCTCCTCCAAATACCGTTTCTCATAGAATTATTTTAATATATATTATTCATATTTGCAAGTTTAATGTTCCTGTTTATTCAAAAAAATATTTGGTAAATATATAATTTTTATATTTGACTATATTTATGCAGGAATTAGGTATGTAAACTGCAGTAAATATAGAAAGGATGAAATATTTTTGAAGTTTGTCGAAATACTAGCATAAAAAAACTACTAGCTAGTTACAAAAATAACATTGTAATAGCAGTAGTACATTTTATTTATACAAAGATAAATTTATAAAGTCAATTTTAATTAGCTAGAATCACTTTTTCATATAGTTTCTACAAAACCGCTTTGATAACCCTCAGGAAGTTCTCTCCAGCAATCTTATTTACTAAAGCTTCACTATAGTTTAGCTTTAGAAGCTCATTAAAAAGATCCTTCAAGCATTGAACTCCTTCGAGGCCTTGAGGTGTTTCGTCAATCCCATCGTAATCAGCGCCCAAGCCCAACATGTCTTCCCCAGTTAGTGCTACAATGTGTTCGATGTGGTTTATAACATGTTTCATAGTAGATTTACCATCACTATATATAAAATCAGGACACAGATTTATACCTGTTACTCCACCATTTTTCTTTAATGCCAGAAGCTGCTCGTCGGTGAGATTTCTTCTGTGGTCACATATTATTTTGGCATTCGAATGAGTTGCAATTATTGGCACTGATGTTGTATTTAATACATCCCAAAATCCCGGCTCGGATAAATGAGAAACATCTACTAACATGCCAAGCCTGTTCATCTCACTAACAACTTCTTTGCCAAAGGGTGTGAGTCCTCCTCCAGTGCTTGCATCGGCTACTCCATCTGCTATCTGGTTTCTGTGATTCCAAGTTAGAGTTATTGCCCTCACACCTAGCTCATACAGCATTCGTAGCGCAGATATACTTCCCTCAAGTGCGTCGCCGCCTTCTATTGTAAGTACAGCGGCAACCATATTACTTTGTATCGCCTTCATAATATCGTTGTAATTACGGCATAACATGATATCGTTCTTATTGATTTCAATTTCTCTATAAAGTCGGTCAATTATATCTATTGCACGACACAATGCCCCCATTTTAGCATGCTTAGGCGATATAAAGGCAGCAAAAAACTGAACAAAGCTATCATATTGCTTTAGTCTTTTCAAATCAATATGGCCTTTATTTTGACAAAGTTGTTCTTCTGTTTGCATAATTGTTGTGATAGTGTCACAATGCGCATCGACTATTATCATTTATTTTTCCCTCCAAAACATAATTAATATAACTTAGTACCGATTAATTTTAAACACCTCTTAGATAATAGTATTTTAAATTAAATCTTGTATACATTTAGAATATTTTTTCAAAATGCATTCCTTATAAGGTTAATGTTCTGTATTTCATTAATACCATTACTATTTTTCATTAGTATCTCTACAACATCAAATCTTACGCATTTGTTCATATTGCCGGTGTTTGACAAGTATATAGACGCAATCAACTTAATTTTTTCTTGTTTTGGAAATGTAACAGCCTCGCTTGGAACACCAAAGCTGAAAGATCTTCTAGTTTTAACCTCTATAAAACAAATATATTCAGCATCCTTTGCTATTATATCTATCTCACCAATTCGGCCAACCCTATAATTTGTTTTTAGAATAGAATAATGATTTGCTACTAAGAATTCAACTGCTCTTTGCTCTCCTTCAGTGCCCATGCTTCTTGTATTTCTACTCGTCATATCTCTCTCCATAGCTCTTGTCTACACTGCCAATAAATATTAATATTTCAGCAACAACCTCATATATTTCAGGAGGTATTTCGTTTCCAATACCCAATGCAGAAAGTGTTTTAGCCAAATTGCTATCCTGGTATATCGGTACATCATTCTCTTTAGCTTTTTCTATAATTTTCTCTGCTATTTCGCCCTTACCTGTTGCAATTACCTTTGGAGCAACGTTTGTATCTGGTGAATATTGTAAGGCTGTAGCATGCTTAATTTCTTTTTTGGTTTTAATAATATCTGTCATTGTTACTCATCCCCGTCTATATAAAAGTATCATGAAGACAACTTGACGTCTTTCATGTTAGGAACAACTAAATCAAAAAATCAATATTATTGGAGCTTTTTAAAAATTCTTTTTTTGCTTCTGCTTCAAAATTGACGATATTTATTGGTTCATCCATTAGTTTATATGTGAAGTCTACAAGCCTAAAGCCCTTTTCAAGCAAGCTTGTGTACAGTAGCTTGTGATTTTCCTTTAAAACATCAAAAACCTTGCTGCTTTCAAGTCTGAAATTCGTGCTTATATTCTTTTTGTCTACACTTAGTAGCGTATCAATTCTACCAATATTGTTGCTGTCTAATGAAATAAGTATAGTCATTTTAGAGGGATCAAGCTTTCTGGATTTTGAACCTTTTTTTAGCATATATAGCTCACCGGTGGTATTCTGATTAAAAATACTCAAGGGTATTTGCACATAGGAGCTATAGTTATTCAGTTGATTAATAAAATTCACATTGCTTTCTAAATTGTTTGCTATATTCATCGCAACTTCTTGCATTGCCATTGGCAGCTGCTGTATGCTACTCCTTAATATCTGAAGTAAATTATCCATGCTCTTGTAAAGCTTAACAGGATTTATTTCATCGCTGTTAAGGTCTATTTTGACGAATAGAGTTTTTAGATTGTTTACAGCATCTTCGAAGCTCTTTAGATTTTTTGCGCTGGTACTTACTTGATCTGAAGCTGCTTCTTTGCCTTGGATTTTGAATATGGCGACACCAATTTCCTTGGCAATTAGCTTGGCGGCTGACTGCTCTTCTGTTGACAGGTCTCCCCTGCTGACCATTAACTCAAGCTGGGAGCTAAGTGAGTGCAGGAGAGGTAAATCTGCGTTGCCAAGAGATTGCCCATCTTTTAACATATTGCTGATTTGCTGCGTTATATTGCTAGAATTATTATTTGAGCTATCATGTGCAGCTGAATCAGTGGGATTAGTAGCAGTTTGGTTGCTTGAAGCTTCAATTAGAGCGCTGGCAAAATTATTTGGGTTTGTGCTTGTTGCATCAGCAGAATTATTTACGTTGCTATTTATCGCGCTGCTATTAGCAGCTTGAGTACTAATGTTATTTGCTGTACTGCTAGCAGTAGCATTTACGCTACCATTAGTCTCAGTAATTGCACTTGCCATGTTATTTGCATTTGCAGTGGCTGCGGTGGTAGTAGCGGCAGAATTGAGGTTGCTATTAGCTGCATTACTTGTATTTGCTGTAGTAGCTGCGCCATTTGCATTTGCTGTGCTGAGTGCATTTGCTGTGCTGTTTGCGCTTGCGGCGCTGTTTGCACTTGCTGTATTAGCTGCACTAGCATTTGTGGCGTTATTTGCATTCGCATTTTGGGTAACTCCAGCTTTATTCAAAGCTGCAGTACCGTTTGCCTGATTAATGCCTTTGGAAACCATTTCAGCAGCTAACTTTTCTAAAATATTATTAATTATGGTAGCCTTTACATCTGTTGTTGAACTATTGCTATCACCATTAATGAGCTTTACCAGATCACCAATATCATTGCTAATTTTGAGCCTACCTGCCAAAAGATTTTGCAGCTTTTCTATGTTATTTTTATCATTAGACATATTTGCTGCAGTTAGAAAAGCAGCAGAATCTGGTTTTAATTCAGTATTTTTGCTTACTAATTCAATTATTTTTGACATAGCATCAGCAGTAACAGGCACATTCTGACCCTGAAGAGCCTTAGCCAATTCAATATTTCGATCTGTAACTGGTAACTTAAGTGCTGTTAATGTGTTTTTTATATTGTCTAATTCCAAATCAACCTGTTGTTGGGCCTTTCGACTAACAACCTCAAGTGCAGGTTTGCCATCGACAGTACCTTTATATACAAAACTTACAAATTCACCATCTGTAGCATCAACAGGAGTCATGGTACTAGCTGATACCTTTGAACCGTCAGATAGCTTCAACGTAAGCTCCTTACCTGAATTTTCAAGCACCTGAGCTCTGACTGTATCACCAGGTTTTAGCTTACTTAGTACATCTGCACCAGTATTAGCTGTAGTACCTGTAGCAGGTACAAATCCATCAACTCTCAACCTTTGCCACCCCCAAATAAAGCTATTCTAATATTTAATTATATCTTTTCGAAATATTCTACTGGATTTCCACAAATCGGACAAATGAAGTTTTCTGGTAGTTCATCAAGCTCTTCAATGTGCCCGCAAACACTACATCTAAATCCTGATTTTTTAGTTTCTTCTTGATAAACTGGTGAGTTTTTTGGTGTGGTGCCATTTTTAACATGATGATAGTACTCATATGTCATAACAGGTTCATCACTTAGAGTATTTGATTCTTCAACTTCTCCAATAAACATTATGTGACTTCCTAAATCCATGCTATCTAGTACTCTGCAGCTAAAAACTGCACTCATGTTTTCTTCTATATATTTTGTTCCAAAACTATCAACTTTTGTATTAAATTTTGCAAACTTATCAATTTCCTTGCCTGTTTTAAAACCAAACTCTCCTATTACATCCATGCCAACTGCTTGACTTAAAACCGTAGCAGTAAAATGTCCTGATTTTTGAATAATCTCAGTTGTAAAATTATCTTTTGACAGAGTTACCGATAACTTTGCTGGTTTTGACGAAACCTGAATTATCGTGTTTGATATACAACCATTTTGTTTTTCTTCAAAGTTACTAGAAACAAGATATATACCATAGCTAATCTTATAAAATGATTTTAAATCCATGAGTTTGATCTCCTTTAACCTACGAAATTCTTTATACTGTAACAAAGTATAAGTGCAACTAGTCTTATCCTTCGCCTTCAGCTCGGCACAAGCCAAGTTTTCTTTACAAAGCTTAATCTATGTATCGGACAAAGACCGAATTTTTTTATAGCAGAAATGTGTTGAGGTGTACCATAGCCTTTATGAATAGCGAAGCCGTACTCTGGGTATTCAGAATCAAATCCCCTTAAAAGTCTGTCCCTTGTCACCTTTGCAAGTATTGAAGCCGCTGCTATATTTAGACTCAAGCTATCACCTTTGATAATAGGAACTTGTTTTGCGGTAATATTTTCTAACTTGATAGCATCTAAAAGAATGCAATCTGGTGCAGGCTTAAGTTGACTAATAGCATCAGCCATCGCCTTTTTCGTAGCATTTAAAATATTTATTTCATCTACACATTTTTCATCAACTGCAGCAATTCCGTATGAAAGTGCTTTTTCTTTTATAACGTCAAAAAGGCTTTCTCTTTGCGCTTCACTTAGCTTTTTTGAGTCATTTACGCCCTCGATTACTAGTCCCTTTGGAAGAATAACAGCAGCTGCAACTACAGGTCCTGCTAGTGGCCCCCTGCCAGCTTCATCAACCCCAGCAATAAAGTTGTAGCCTTCCTGCATAGCCTGTTTTTCGAATGAAAGCATATTTTCTAGGCGTGATAATTCTTTATTATGTTTTTCTTCAAGTTTGTAATATTTCTGCAGTAGCTTGTCTACAGTGCTCCCATAAGATTGCAGCGAAAGTAGATATTCTATTGCATCTTTATTTGATAATTCTATAACTTGCTCTTGAATTTGTTTTAACGTTAAATTAGTCATTATGTACCCCGAGATATAGTTTATTAATATCTATACTTTACTACATAATGGCTAGGTTGACTAGTGTTATACTCTTAATACCTACAATTAATTATATTCGAAAAAATCAAACTATAATTTTACATAACTAGGCCTCCTATCATAGATATTTAGGTTCTACAATAAGAGGCCTTTTCTGCTCAATGTCTATATTTTAAGTTCGAATCATTTACTGGTGGCTTTAGATAACTTAATTAAACCTAAAACAAACCTGAAAGTGACTGTTTTGATTTGTTAAATACAGTTAAAAATATAATCATGTAATATCCCACATACGAAATTGCAATTACATATGTAATCTTATTTTCATCTATCTGCAGTGCTTCAGCTACTCCAACTACTCCAGCAAAAAGCGACATGAAGAAACCAAACAAAATCAAACATACTATTAATGAAGGATAAATGAAAACAAATAACATAGAAGCTAGTAAAGCAATTGAAATAGGTATAGAAGCAACACCGATTACTCCCATCAAACCTTTAAATGAATCTCCGCCTTTGAAGATTTTACTAATCCCAAATATAATTCCTGCTAAAAGGAAAAATTGTACAAGCATAAATCCGAAGGTTTTAAAAAATATGCTAACATAAGGTATGTCGTAGCCTCCAAAGGATAATAAGTGTCCAAATGCTGATAAGTTTATAAAAATGCCTACTTCTTGCTTAATAAATAATATAATAGTAAAACTTGCTAAAATACTCTGAATTAAGCCAAAGAACATACCTGCTTTAAAGTCTTGATTTTTTCCAACTAATTTAATCATTGAAGAGGGTGATTTCATAAAATTTTTGAATAATTCAAACATATTCTTACAAAATTTTCCAAACTCATTTTCTTTTGCGATTACTACATATGCCTGTTGCTGCGCTTGCTGTTGATACTGCAAAGGCTGTTGCTGATACTGCTGAGGTTGCTGTTGGTACTGCTGCGTTTGCTGTTGAAACTGCTGAGGTTGTTGTGAAGCAACATTTGAAGTTACTAGTTCTCTGCATGCACAAGTTTTCCCTTCCACAAGTGCACTTCCACAAAACGAACAAAACTTTGCCATAATAAATTTCCTCCTTAATAGTCTATAGTTTTTATATTAGTGCTAATATCATAGCCACTATAATCTTGATCAATTAACCATTTCTTTGTTTGCATATCATAAAAAAGTTTATACTGACTTACATTATTATTTTCTTGTAATGTAGTATCTGTCGAATATGCTGGATAGTAATATACAGAATTATAATAGTTGTGAACTTTAACATATACATAATAACTACTTGACTCAGTTTCTATACTAAATGAATCCATATCAAAATCCTGTTTTACAATATTACCAAGAAACATTTGCTCATAGCTAATCAGATTATCAATTCTACTTGTTAATTCATTTAACCTATTTTGTGTTATATTTGTAACCTTTGATACGTCTCTATTAGTAAGAGCACTTATAACATCCTTTTCGTATGTTGAAACAGCAGTTATTACTGCGTTTCTAACATCGTCATTAATACGTTCAATAGAAAGAGAAACATAATTATCTCCATCATTTACATTTGCTTCATTACTCTTTATATTTCCCCACGGATACTTTTTCTCTGCATATACTTTTACGTTATTATCAACTGGTCCTAATCCAATTTCATTAATTTCACTAACTGTCATTCCAATATCTAGTCCGTTAACAAATAACTTTGCATCAGCTTCATTGCATTCTATTTGAACGTATTTGCCCTCCATATTCATTTCTACATTGAGTATATCATTTAATGAATTATCACTTTGGATACCTTCAATTTCCGATGTTTTTTGTAACGTTGCATATTTACCCTTATAAACTGACTTGATTATATATGTTCCTGGGAAATATGGCCCAACTTGCCTTGAAAATTGGTCACTATCCGAAACACATACCTTTGAGTCGTTTACAAATAATTCAGTATCTTTAAAATTAGTACTAATATTTATAAAAATAGGTGAAACTTCAAAGACATAGTTATCAAATAGCAATAATCTCTTACCTGACTTTTTTAATGTGATAGAGTAATTACTATCACTAGAAGAAAAGGCCTCCGAAGCTTCTTTGTCTTTATTTACGTCAAGTTTTTGACTTTGCTTATTAATTGACCTCATTAGGTCAGAAACATAAAATGGATTTGAATCAATATAATTGAAGAGACTCTTTACATTTTCTTCATTTATAACTACCCTCTGGTCAGAACATTTAAGCATGCTGACAATTTGCTTTGAATCACCGCTGGTAATAGCAGCACTAAATTTCTCAATAACTTTGTCTTTGTCAGTAATTGAAGCACCTATCCTAAATGCCACAAAACACAGTATTAGCACTCCGGCTATAACACCAAAAATTATCTTTTTCTTTTTATCTAGCTTAAAATTTATGCTACTAGGAGTTTTCTGATAATATGTAACTGTTTGATTTGGTTGTACTTGGTTGTACTGCATCTGATTAGCAGGACTATCACTAACTGTTAAGTCCTCCACACTTCTGCCGCAGCTTTCACAAAATTTATCAGCTTCTTGTAGTTTTGAACCACACTCTTCGCAAAATGCCATAATAAATCTTCCCCCTACTTTTCGTTTAATTTACTTGTTTCCCAATCACATATAACAGTTCACAAAATCGAACCTTTGTTTCATTTTTAAACATTGGCCTCCATTCGTTAAATATATTTTAATGTAAAATTCAAACAAATTATACCACAATATATACTTTTTATATATTTTTTTCTACTATAGCCATAATATTCTTATAAAGCGAGACAATAGTGATTAATGTAAAAAATTATTTTCCACATAACTAAAAAGCCAGCATAAGCCGGCTTTCATCAAAGCTTCATTATTAACTTATCTTTATCACTAATCTTTTGTATATACCCAATTCTTCACTATTCTTTTACTACTCTGTCATTAGGCTTTTCAAGCGTTATGTTTCCGATTTTTCCGCCTCTAAATTCATCTAGAACTATCGCAGATATCCTTGAATAATCAATTTGACCTTTAGATACGATGCAGCCCCTTTTTAATCCAACAGTTTCTAGAAGCTCCAGTGGTTCTACATTTTTAATAAAATCAGGCTCAAGCTTAAATCTTGTACATAGTTCATTAGGATACAGTTTAGTAAGTCTATGAAGTAGCTCCATAGCCACCTCGCCTGTATCCATTATGTCATCCTTGATAGCGCCTGTAAAAGCAAGATTCATTCCAACTTCTTGATCCTCAAACTTCGGCCATAGTATACCCGGTGTATCTAAAAGCTCTATCTCGGAGTTTATTCTTATCCATTGCTTTCCTCGTGTAACTCCAGGTCTATCTCCTGTTACCGCTGAGGCTTTACCTACAATTTTATTTATAAACGAAGATTTGCCTACATTTGGTATACCTACAACCATAGTTCTTACTGGCGTAAATATCTTTCCTTTAGCTCTATCTCGTTCAATCTTCTCAGACATCAAATCTCTTGCTCTCACCTTTACATCATTAAGCCCCTTACCACTTATCGAATTAATTAAAATGCACTTAACACCTTGGTTAGCATACCATTGTATCCATTGCCTTGAAATATTCTCATCTGCTAGGTCTGATTTATTAAAGGCTACAAGCCTTGGCTTATTATTAATTAAAGAATTAATTTCTGGATTTCTGCTGCTAAATGGTATTCTTGCATCAAGAAGCTCTATTATAACATCTACAAGCTTTAAATTCTCAGCGATCAGTCTTCTTGTCTTTGCCATATGCCCCGGAAACCATTGAATATTCATAAATTCTCCTTTGTAAAATTATCTAGTACCTATATAAATTTCTTTATTTATCCAACCCACCAAATTTTGAAAAGGGCCAAATTCTCAGTACAGCCTGACCAATAACTGTATCTCTATCTATTGGTCCAATTTCCCTTGAGTCAAGACTTTGTTCTCTATTATCACCCATTACAAATAACTTATCCTCCGGAACTGTGAAAGGAAGCTGCATACCCTTTGAGTCAGTTATACCTCTGGTATATGTCTCATCCAACTTTTTGAAATCAGTATCACCTACTAATTTTCTGTAAACATAGCCATCTCGTATATCAATTTGATCACCAGGCAAACCTATTACTCTCTTAATATAATCAACCTCACCAGGGTTTCTAACAGGTAAATATTTAAACAAACTCTTAAACTGGCCTTCATCGTGCATGAATACTATTATATCTTCATGCTTTGGGTCATTGAAAAAATAACCTGTTTTATAAACAATTACATTATGCCCCTCAGACAAGGTATTTTCCATAGAAACCATGTTAACCTTGTAGGTTGAGAATATAAAGGCTTTAATAATCATTGATATTAATAGTGCTACTACAATAACCATAATCCATTCGAAAACTTCTCTTCCTACAGAATTTTTCTTTTTGCTTTTCGTGTCCATTTTTTTATTGCTTTTATTTTCATTAACATTGCTTATATCATAATGATCATTATGATCACTATTATCAACATTATTAATTACATCCTGATTTTCCATAGTAATATCACCCCGTTAGATTTTTTTTAATAAAATCATTCCATATATTCATAATAATACTATTAGATATATCGAACTATACTATTATATATAAAACTTAACGCATTTACAAATTACATTTTTTTGACACTAAATAGAACTCATAATAAAAAACCCAGAAACATAAAGTCTCTGGGTTTTTCTGTCTTTTATGGTTATCTAGAAGTAAGTCTTTCTTTAACCTTTGCAGCCTTACCAACTCTATCACGAAGATAGTATAGTTTAGCTCTTCTAACAACACCTTTTCTAACAATTTCGATATGATCAATTCTTGGTGAGTTAACAGGGAAAATTCTTTCAACACCAACACCATAAGATACTCTTCTTACAGTAAAAGTTTCCTTTAAACCAGAACCCTTCATACCTATAATAGTACCTTCAAATACCTGTATTCTTTCCCTAGTTCCTTCTATGATCTTTGCATGAACTTTAATAAAATCGCCAACTTCCAATCTAGGAAGATCAGTTCTCATCTGTTCATTTTCAATTGCTCTTAATATATCCATTTTAAATTTCCTCCTCTCTTTCCTAGATGTTCGTGCATCAAAAGTGCAGAGGACCATCCGTTTTACACACGCAAGATATTATAACATACTGTTTTATAAACTGTAAAGCAAAATTTTTAAAACTTTTAAGCGAACTTTTTAAAGCTTTTTAAAACTTTTTATAACTTTTTAAAATTTCTATATTGTTTTAGTGTTCATAATAATATTATTAATATCCCAATAGATCCAACACTTTCTTCTCAACATGTCGGTTTTTGCCTTGATATGGGAAGTCGTGTATATGCAGTGCAGGATTGAAATTCAGCTCGATAATGCTATGGTTTTTTGCGGTAGGTTCTTCATTTATATGATCAATAATTATATCTGCTCCACAAATCTTTGCTCCGACAACCTTTGCTGCGTTAATTGCAATGGTTTTGTACTTATCTAGTACTTCATCAGTGAAATCAATGCTATCCCCTCCGGTACTGATATTTGAATTTTCTCTGAGATAAACTAATTCTCCTCTTTGAGGAACATAATGAGCGTCCTTTCCCTGAAATACCAAATACTCCTTTTCAACATCACCAAGGCTGATCTTTTCTAAAGGGGTTACATACCCCTTACCTCGTAATGGATCTTTGTTTTTTTCATTAACCAGTTCTTCTATGGTGTGAATACTGTCTCCTACAACATTAGCTGGAACCCTGTGAAGTACAGCTGGTACTTCATCTCCGATTACTAAAAACCGGTATTCCTTACCCTGTATGAATTCTTCAATTAGGACAGAGGTGTCATATTTCAGTGCCTGCGTTACTGCACTCTTGAAATCTTCCTCAGAGTGAGTGCTTTTCAGTATGATTACACCCCTGCCGAAATTTGTTGATTTAGGCTTTACCACGATATCCTTGCCTTCAAATTCAATATATTTTTCTACCGCTTCCTGTGTAGATTTTACAGTTATACCTTCTGGCACATTGATACCATTTTCTCTTAGAACAAGCTTTGTTACCTCCTTGTTCTCCATTATCAGCGGGGCTATATAAGTGTCAATAGATGTCTTTGTAGCTTGCTTCACATATTCAATTTTACCTCCCTTTTTTAAACGGACAAAATTGTCGTCCCAATCAAGTACATCAACTTCGATTCCTCTCTTAATTGCTTCACTAATTAAAATTTGAGTTGAAAGCTCAAGTGCTTCATAACCTTTAATGACCATTAATTAAACCCTCCTATTGAAAATTAATCTACCTTTAGACGTTATGTGAATTACTGTTAATTACTTAGATGTTGCGTGATTTGCTAGAAGTTATGTTATTTGCTAGATATTATGTGATTTGCTTACTACTTTTCTGATACCGAAATCGAGATAGCTTTCATTGTGCTCCTTCATTTCCCTGTGTATCCTTTCTGACGGTAACAAAAACATATTTGAAAGTTTTTGATATTCCTTTTCAACACTTTTCTGGTACTTAAAGTCTGCAGCAGTCTTATCCATCAGCTTGGCAATATAATTAAGTTTTTGAAATACTATCTCACCAAAATCTTTCAAGGTAATTCTTCCCTTCTCATAACTGTAAAGCATTAAATCCTTTTTCCTTCCAAATAGTGCTGTCAGATGATGATTCGTATTGATTTTCTGGAGTTCACCATCGGTGAGATTATCACTTTTTTCAAACAGGCAATAAAGCATGAAAACTTGTAAAAAATATAGCTGTTCAACACTAATACCTAGTTTTTCAAAAGGATCTATATCTAAAATTCTTACTTCAAGGTATTTCACTCCACGTTCTGCCAAAGCATTAAGCTGTGTTTCCCCTTTACGTATATTTTGTTTTACACGTATTGACGAATAAAATTCGCTCTCTTTTTGCAATATATTTCCATTCAATTGGATTTGAGTACCTTCTTTATGCAAACCAAGTTTTAAATATTTTGTGCTTTTTGCTGCCATCATCTTTTGTAGCTTGAGAATATATTCCTCCAAGCTGTTATAATATACATTGTATTTGCGTTGAAGGGTATTTGAATATCCAAACCTGCTAACACGTAGCGAGGTTGCGTATTGGTTAAAGGTATCGATGACGTCACAGCAAGCCGGACAACATTTTTGAACTACCTTCAATTCTTTACGAATAACCGAATAATAAGTAGAATCACAAAATGGAGAGGCACCGAAAAGGTATATAAGTACCCAACGGTAGCGCAAAAAATTTCTTGTAAGAGCAAAATACATGCTGTCAATAAATGCTTGTTTCTCTTCTCCTTCTCCGAATTGTTCATATAAATAATCTATCATTTCTTCGCTAAAAGAAAAATTATAGTGTATCCCCGAAATCATCTGCATCTTCTTGCCATAACGAAGTACTAGACCGTTTCGATAGACTTCTTTGTCCCTTCCTTCTTTCGAATCTGAAAATCTTGCGATTGGGATTTGTTCTTCGTCAGGAAGTCTTGGAGGCATACTGAGAGGCCAAAGCAGCTCATGTTTGATACCGTTTTGGACTTCAAAATTTATTTCTTTCAATGTCTGATATACTTCTTCAACTGTCTTAAGTTGAGGTGTCACCATCTCAATTTGACTTTCTGAAAAATCGGTAGTAATACGAGAATTTTCAGCTTTATCACCAAAAATAGAAGGATGTGGCGTCAAAGCAAGGTCACCTGAGGATGTTATTCTCTGTGACTCTTTTTCAACTCCAAAATTCCCCTCTGACAGTAACCTACTTTTATTATCATTTGAAAACAGTCTTATTATTTCGGAATAATCCCAATTCATAATAACCTCCTTAATTGTATTGTTATTCTACAACTATCGAACTATGTACGCAAAATTTTTAATCAATTTCACTTTTGCATGTTTGTTAATGATATGGTATTTACTCTACCTCCACCACTTCTGCTTCAATAATATATATATATATCTTTTGTTTATATTTTCATCTGCTACTAAGGTTTCTTTGTCTCTTGCTTCTATTGTTTCTATACTATAGAACATTCGTGTAAAAAAATATTATTTTAAAAATTCCCTAATAGCCTCTACTGCTTCCATATTGATCTTGCAAACGAAACTCTGCCCATTGCGAGTGCATGTGATCAGACCTGCATTTTCCAACTCCTTAAAATGGTGCGAAATGGTAGACCTTGATAAGTCCATACAACAACATGCTTTGGTAAAGCATTTCTCCATCCCTTCGTCAAAGCTGGAGAAATTTGCTGTTGTGCCACTAGAAGACTGTTGCCATTCATACAGCATCTTAAAAATATTCAATCTTTGCTCGCTCGAAAGTGCTTTAAATATCTTAACTAAATTATTTTTCATCATAGTTCTATGATAATCGAACAATAAAACATTGTCAATATAATTTTCTAAGTAGACAATAAAATTGGAAAATAAATGTCCTATCCCACTTGTCGCACCGTAATTTATAAAGATAGCGAAGGAAGTTTACTGTAGCTTAGGCTTATTTTAAGCTTGCCTTTATCTATATTTTTATATTTAAAAACTCAAGGGCCTTTTCGATATACTCAACCCCCTTTTCATAGCTTTCTGCAGCTTCTTTCAGTATTGGAGCCAGCTTAGTGCTACGTTCCTCATTGACACCCCACGGTGAATCCCATGAGAGGTAAGGACGCGCCTGAGCTAGGAGCTCGACCTCGTGCTCGAAATTCAATGCAGCGAATTGGAGGTTCTCTAAGATACTTTCGCCGTACTTGTGCCCGATTTCATGGAGGTACACCACCGCTGCCTTGCGGACGGAGGAGTATACCTCGTAGCAATATGCGTCAGCTGCACCTCTTTCCTTACCCTCGTACGAGTATTCATCCGCCCAACGCTTGTAGAACTTGATACCCTCACCCATAGGCTCTCCTTCGTCGAGGTCATGCCGTGCGTGCTTTACTGCAACCTCAAGTGAGGCAATCTCCGCCTCGCGTTCGTTGAGTGGCGATTTTCTGCCGTTGATAAGTAGTGCGCCAAAGGCGGGTGCGCCTTCGCAAGTAGAAGATCTGTTCCATGCCTCTCGGTGATAGTCATCAATCCCAAGGTATGTGCCTCTTCCGATGAACTGTTTGGCGTCTTCGTCGTAGCCGCAGACTATGTCCCACTCAAAGTTGGTGAAGGCATGCCACACCAACGCCGGCTTGCCCCCATCTATGTGGTGCTTGACTCCGGTGATCATGGTTTCGGAAATATCTTTGCCCTCTCGGTCATAGCAAGGGAGCTCTGTTATGTCAAACCCCAAATACCTAAGGAAGTCTGGCGTCCATCTGTCGTAAATATAGGTTGGACGGCTAGGACAGCCTCCTGCAATCTTAAACGCTGAACCTGAAATACCCTGTATGTATTCGGGCGAATACTTCTCTCCCATGTAGGAAAGTATGATACGTACACCTTCGAACAGCGGTTCATAATAACGATAATTATCAATGTTTACCAGTACCATGTCTTTGTCTCCTTTTATATAGTTTATTGTCAAGGTAAAGTAGATGCGATCGTAATGACGTAGTTCATCACTGCTCGACTGGCGTGCCTGCGTGGGAGTAACGCCGTAAAGCCTCTTGAAAGCCACGCCAAAGGCGTCAGATGTCTCGTAGCCGTAATTGAGGGCGATGTCTACCACCTTCTGGTCGGTCTCACGCAAATCTTCAAGAGCATGTGAGAGCTTTCGCCGGCGGATATACTCGGTGAGGGTATACCCTGCTGCCAGGACAAAGAGCCGTTGAAACAGCCCAATAGGACAGAGAGTAATGTGTGCCACTTCATCATAGTCAATATCCCCTTCAAGGTTCCTTTCAATATATCCGATAGCCTGATTCAGTCGACTAATCCAATCCATCGTACACCTCCTTATTTGACAATTTTACTCGATATAGGAATTAACGTCCCGTTAATTTACGAACAGAAAAAACAGAATATTATATAAAAGCTCTGTCTATCCACTAAGTCTAAATATTGTCCACAGATAAAGATTCTATGGCATAAATCTTACCTACTATGTTAATTCGCATTTTTAAACCATTGTGCCACAACATAGAAATGTTGCGAATTACTAACGCTGAAAATTGTATCTTTTTCACCTCTACAAATTTGGATTTATACATGTTTTACAAATTTAATCTATGTAATTTTCCTTCTCTTATTACTGTTCCGTTGTTGCATTCGTAGGGGATGTCTTTTTCATATCGGAATCCCAACTTTCTCATTACATTTTCTGATGCTTGATTTTCTTTTGCGTAACCACCGATAATTTCCTTTATTCCCAATTCTTCTTTTGCAAATATTAGGATTTCTTTCATAGCCTCTATTGTATAGCCATTTCCCCAGTATTTCTTTGCAAGGTTATAGGCTATTGACCAGCATAATTCTTCGTGAATATAGTAAATGAGACCAGTTCCTATTAATTGGCCTGTTTCCTTTTCGATTAGAGCAAATCTGTACCAGTCTTCTTTCTCAATCTGATTAATTTCAAATTTCAACCAATCTATCGTTTTATTAATATCATTATGACTTGTCCATGTCATATACTTTGCAACGTCAGAATCACTTTCCCATCCTTCAAATACATCTTTTACATCTTCCATTTTAAACGATCTGAGTATTAACCTTTCTGTTTCTAAAACTGGTGTTTTCATAATAATTCTCCATTTCAAATTTCGATTTATCGAGTTATTTATAAACAATTATTACGGGCTATTTCTAACTATTAGCTATCCTGAAAATCAACGACATCAAAATTGATATATATAAAACCATTTTCCCATATCACATTTTTATTTTTATCTAAAGTATACCTCTTGGCATCTTCAACCGAATCGAATATACTATCCTGTTCTACTTCAAGCTTATCATTACACAGAAAGGCATAAATTGTGTTATCATCCTCATATTTGCATATAGCAATATATTTTACAGGTATTGGTTTGATGGAGCTATCAGAACTTTTTATAACACCAAAATTATCTTTCTTTGAAATAGCAATTACTTCAGCTCCATCTAAAATCATAATAATCCCCTTGTAATTTTGTGGAATTATACTATTAACTGTTGATTTCTTTTAAATGTTGCAAATGAATACCGATATGTCCTATGCCTAAAATAATTACCGACAAAATAAGCCAAATAACTTTACCGTAAATTCCAAGAATGAGAAAAGCAACTACTGGTAAGGTCGCTCCAGCAACAGGCACTCCACAAATGCTACTATAAAAATCTTTCAATGTTTTTTCGCTTTTGAAGTATCGAATCCACCAACATTCATACATGACCATAAGAACAAACGATATAATTAACCATATACTCCAAAAGGAAGTTGCTTTAAGATTAAAATCGGAAAAAATCAGTGCAGTACATGTTACACACACCTGGCCAATCCGTTCAAAACCTAACAGTACTTTATTTTCATTGCTAAAGCTATAGTTTGTGGGTTGATATTTTGTCCAAATCAAATTAGGTATAGTCAACATCAATATATATATAAGTCCTACATATGAAAATCCTAAATGTCCCAATATATTTTTACTCCTTTAAATTTACTATATTTAGTTATACTTAAATAACATTCAGTTCGTTATATCTAACTTTTCTGCAACTATTTTTCATTTTTAATCACCTCTTCAAAAAAATAAATAACATTACTTTGTAAAATAATACTATTATGAAGAAATAGTATCAATAATTCCCCAAATATTCAACCATTAAATGAACTAAAGCTGCCTTTGTAAAAACGTCATTCTATGTAGACTCATAAATTATGTAGTTGCGAAACTCAGGATTGTCTCATTGTTATTTAATGCAAATGAACATACTCTTACATTAAAATTCTCCATTTTTTTATTTATGTCCTTTTGAATAATAGAAAAACTTATGAAGGGGTAAGCTACTACCCCTCCAATCTAACTAAACACGACTATATTATCTTCCTTTATAGATTTGTTTTTGAAACTTTGCTATATTTCGGCCCCATTTCTTCTCCTGAATTCGAAGTGTGCCTTCCTTCTTGGCCTCAAGATGTACCAGCTCCTTTTGAAGCTTTTGCCAGCTTTCCCATCTCTTCATTTCAAGCTTTCCAGTATTTAATGCTTCTCTGACAGCACACCCAGGTTCGTTTTGATGCTTGCAATCATGGAAACGACATAGCTTAGTCAATTCTTCTACATCTCCAAACATAATCTCCATACCAACATCTGATTCCCATAGTGATAATATTCGCATGCCAGGAGTATCTAGAATCAAACCTCCTTCTGGCACTAGTATGAGTTCTCTATGTGTAGTAGTATGTCTACCTCGGCTGTCATCCTCACGTATAGTCTGCGTTTTCAGAAGCTCCTCACCTGCTAGAGTATTTACCAAGGTGGATTTACCAACTCCAGAAGAGCCTAGCAAAGCTACTGTTTTACCCTGTACCAAGTATTTTCGAATTTCTTCTATACCTACTCCTGTAACACAACTTATGGCATAAACTTCTACTCCAGGGGCCGTACTATATACAATAGCCATTTTTGCTGCCACATCTTCACAGCAATCGGCCTTGGTCAAAACAACTACGGGGGTTGCCCCGCTTTCCCACGCTGCTATCAGATATCTTTCTAACCTTTTCATGTTGAAATCTTTGTTCAACGATTGAGTAATAAAAACATTATCAACGTTAGCCGCAACTATTTGTTCTTTTAATTCAATTCCTGCAGCGGCCCTTGAAAACTTAGTTTTCCTTTTTAAAATAGAGCGTATAGACATTTCAGTGTCTGAAACCTTCTCCAATGCTACCCAATCTCCAACTGCAATTTGTAGTTCATTATTGTGCTTCTGAATAGGCCTGCTTACACATAGCTCTCCAACATCTGTAACTACTCTAAGTAGCTGTCCATAGTCTGCTACAATTCTGCCTGCAATCATGCCATTATTACTTGTTTCATTCCACTCGCGTTCAAAATACTCGTTCCATCCATAATCATTTATATTCATTTCTAATATCCATCCTTTAATAATTTATTTTCTTCTTGCCTACGTTTCTTTTTATTCTTCAAATTATTATCCTTAATCCTTGTCCTGGGATTAATAACCCATGCACAACGGATTCCCTTTATATAATCAAAAGCACTTTTCTTTTTAATCATAGTAATCACTCCATTTCAAAAATTTTATTTTTTTCATAGTTTTACAACCTAAAAAAGTATATAAAAAAGCCCACAGTTAACGACCACCTGTGGGTTTGTAAAAGGGAAGAACTTTTATCTATAGTATTTCCCTTTCATTAAAAAAAGCAATAAAAAAACACGCTACTTATGCGTGCCAACGATTTGCTTATACACGATTTAGGTTGCTCGAAAGAAGTTGCACGGGTAACAAAACAAAAGCCTAATTATACAGCATTTTGATTCACCTATGCCAATATTTAATTAATAAACAAATACCTCAACATTTTTTACAGACATATAAATACTCCCTTCGTGTTAAATATTGTACAGAAGAATTCTGCACTTTCATAATTATACGAGTTTTACCATACATTGTCAATTCAAAATTTAATTTGAAACATAATTTAAGGCATGTTCATAATAGTGAACATGCCTTGTTGTATTTATTAGAATATTTTTATCATTTTATATTAATCATAATTATTTCTTTTCAATCAATTGATACAAATCAGGTCTCTTCTGTTTTGTTCTTTCAATGGATTGCTGATTCCGCCACTTTTCAATATTGGCATGATGTCCTGACAACAAGATATCAGGTACTTTAATACCATTATAATCAGCTGGCCTCGTGTATTGCGGATATTCCAACAGGCCATTATAATGTGATTCATCACTATATGAGCCTTCACTTGACAACACTTCAGGTATAAGCCTGCTCACGCAATCAATAAGTACCATTGCAGGTAGCTCACCACCTGTTAAAACATAGTCTCCGATTGAGATCTCTTCATCTACTATCTCTTCAATAATTCGCTCGTCAATACCTTCATAGTGCCCACAAAGGAGTATCAAATGCTCTTCTTTTGACAACTCACTGGCTATCTGCTGAGTTAGCACTCGTCCTTGAGGACTCATATAAATAACCCTTGGTTTTTTACTTTTCAAGTCCTTTGTAAGATCATTGTATGCATCTAATACAGGTTGACAGGTCATAACCATTCCATTACCACCACCAAAAGGATAGTCATCAACCTTCTTGTGCTTGTTTTTCGAATAGTCCCTGATATTTATAGCATTTACCTCTACTAAACCATTTTCCTGGGCACGACCTATAATACTCTCTCTCATCACCATATTAAAGGTGTCTGGAAACAGTGTAAGTACATCAAATTTCATCAATCAAGCAGTCCTTCCGGTAGTACTACTGAAATTCTTCTGTCATCTAACGAAATATCTTTGACAACACTCTTTAGTGCAGGAATAAGTATTTCCTTACCTTGTTGATTTTTCACGATATATACATCATTGCTACCAGTATGAATAATGTCTGCAAGTTTACCTAAGAGCGCATTGTTTTCATCATAAACCTGCATGCCAAGAATATCTGTTATAAAGAAGGAATCCTTTGGCAGCTTAACTGCATTTGCCCTATCAATCTTTAAATAATAGCCCTTAAGTTTTTCAGCTGCTTCAATACTATCCACACCCTTAAAATTGAGAACAACAAAATGATTTAAAAATTTCACACCACTAATGAAGTACTTTTCTAAAGTACCCTTCTTATCTATATAAACCCATTTGAGATCTAAAAATCTTTGAGGATCATCTGTCAAAGCCGTAGCCTTGAGTTCCCCTTTTACCCCATGAGTATTTACCAATTGTCCGATAATTAAATATTCTAGCATATAAATCACCTATCTTCACAAAAATATACTTACAATAATTAACTTGCAATATTTGTTAGCTATAATTTACTTTTGATATGAGTAAAGGGGCATTCGCCCCCTTCCCTTATTGTATAATATCTACAACTACTCTTCTGTTGTCCTTAATTGCTGCAGCCTTGACAACAGTTCTGATAGCTTTGGCAATTCTGCCTTGCTTACCAATTACTTTGCCCATATCATCCTTTGAAACCTTAAGTTCAAGAATGATTGACTTTTCATTTTGAATTTCATTTACAAAAACCTCATCTGGATAATCCACAAGAGCTTTTGCAATATTTTCCAGCAATTCTCTCATATTAACCTCCATGAGCCACACTGAAATTGCATTAAACCGATATTATTCAATAATACCAGATTTCTTAAGAAGTGACTTAACGGTATCTGTTGGTTGAGCACCATCTTTAATCCATTTTTGAGCTCTTTCAGCATCAATCTTAACTACAGCTGGATTAACCAAAGGATTGTAAGTACCTATTTCCTCGATGAATCTACCATCTCTAGGAAATCTGGAATCAGCAACAACTACTCTGTAAAAAGGTTTCTTCTTAGCACCTATTCTCTTTAAACGTATCTTTACTGCCATTTATTTTCACCTCCTTTTAAGGATTATAATCAATTATTTATTAAGAAAACTTGGTTTGTACCGAGCCATAGGCGACGGCAGAAGCCTAGTTGCACTTATACTTTTCTAAAGTGTTAAAAAGGCATTTTAAACTTACCCATACCACCTTTTTTACCTCGCTTACCCATGTCACTCATCATCTTCATCATTTTCTTCATTTCTTCAAATTGCTTCAAGAGCATATTAACCTCTTGAATTGTTGTACCACTACCAGCAGCAATTCTTTTTTTGCGATTCCCATTTAATATGGATGGGTCATTTCGTTCCTTCTTGGTCATTGATTGAATAAGAGCTTCAGTACGAGCCATATTCTTTTCATTTTCAGCTGGATCAATATTTTTAAGAGCCTTGGCATCCATTCCAGGCATCATACCAAGTATATCACCAAGAGGACCCATCTTTTTAATCTGCTGCATTTGTTCTAAGAAATCCTCTAAAGTAAACTGCATCGTACGCATTTTCTTTTCTAGTTCAATTGCCTTTTTCTCATCAAAAGCATCTTGAGCCTTTTCAATCAAGCTCAAAACATCTCCCATACCAAGTATTCGAGATGCCATTCTATCTGGGAAAAATGGTTCAAGTTCGCTTAGCTTTTCACCCATTCCAACAAACTTTATTGGTTTGCCTGTTACAGCCTTTACTGAAAGAGCTGCACCACCTCTTGTATCACCATCAAGCTTTGTTAATACTACTCCATCAATACCCAGCTTCGCATTGAAGCTCTCTGATACATTAACAGCATCTTGCCCTGTCATGGAGTCAACAACTAGCAATATCTCATGCGGATTAACTGATTTCTTTATATTTAGCAGTTCATCCATCAGCTTATCATCAATATGAAGTCGTCCTGCAGTATCTATTATAACCAAATCATGCTGTTTTAAATTAGCGAACTTTACTGCTTCCTTTGCAATTTCAACAGGATTCTGATTGTTTTCCAGTGTAAATACTGGAATATTTAGCTGTCCACCAACAACCTGTAGCTGTTTAATTGCAGCTGGTCTATAAACGTCACAAGCAACCAGTAATGGTGACTTGCCCTGTTTTCTCATTAAGCTTGCTAGTTTGCCTGAGGTAGTTGTTTTACCCGAACCTTGAAGTCCTACCAACATAAATACTGTGGGTGGTTTTGATGAAAAAGTAACCTTACTCTGTTCGGTGCCTAGCAATTCTATAAGTTCTTCATGAACTATTTTAACAACCTGCTGTCCAGGGGTAAGACTATCTAAAACGTCCTGTCCAACCGATCTCTCAGATACTTTGCTTATGAAATCTTTAACAACTTTAAAATTAACGTCAGCCTCGAGGAGAGCTAGCTTTATTTCTCTCATCATATCCTTAACATCTTTTTCGGATACTCTACCCTGCCCACGAATCTTTTTCATTGTCTCTTGGAGCTTTCCTGACAAACCCTCAAAAATTGACATCCCAAAACCTCCAAATCAATCTTCTGCTATATACTATTAGCAAGCTCACTGATTTCTCGCACAACCTGTTCTATAACAGTTTTGTTATGCTTACTCAGTTCTGCTATCTCTAGCTTTTCTAAATATTCCTGCACCTGCTCTGCCCTCAACTTTTGCTGAGAAAATTTACTTAGCAGGCCTAGCTTATTCTCATATTCATTTAATAATGCTCTGCCACGCTTCTCATTATCAAAAACACCTTGACGGCTGATGCTAAGCTGCTGTGCAATCTCAGTCAAGGTAAAATCATTATTATAATGCAAATCTAATATTTCAAACTGTCTATCAGTTAGTAGCTGTCCATAAAAATCAAGCAGCAGTGAAGTCTCATATACTTTATTCATAGTAACCTCCATGAGGCACGTGGCGCTAATAAATTGAAACTTGTTTTTCAATTTATTTAAACCGCTTGTAAAGTAGTTTTGCTTTACAACTTATTCTAAAGTAATTTTTATAAGTTGTCAAGTACTTTTACTTTACTCAAATATATTTACCATTAGCTCTTCCATTTTCACTGGTTTTGACTTTTACTTTACTCAATGGGCTTATTTCTATTTCTAACATAAATATGCTTTATTTTTGAATTGTTTGTGTCTCTTTCCTCAATCTCAAATTCTTTCAATTTCCTAATAAGATGGGTCAACTTGTAAAACCCAAAATTTCTAGGGTCAAAATCAGGCTGCTTTTTATTTATTAAATTGCCCACATCCCCAAGAAATGCCCATCCATTTTCATCTTCAACATCATTAATCGAAACTGAAATTAAACTTATTATATCTTTACCAATAGCCACTGTACCGTTCCTTTGTTCCTTTTCTGGCGAACCGTCTTTTTTAGTACCACTTTCAAATGTGCGGTTATTTTGAGAAGAGGCACTGATTATTTCAATATATGTGAATTTATCACATGCCGCAATGAATGGGCTAGGCGTCTTTCTCTCACCGACTCCAAACACCTTCATTCCTGCCTCACGCAATCTTATCACTAACCTTGTAAAGTCACTATCACTCGATATTATACAGAAACCCTCTACTTTTTCTGTATATAGTATATCCATTGCATCTATAATCATTGCCGAATCTGATGAGTTTTTACCACTTGTATAGCTATATTGTTGTATTGGGGTAATAGCGTTTTCTAAAAGAACATTTTTCCAGCCTGATACGGTAGGCCTTGTCCAATCTGCATATATTCTCTTAATTGTAGGTATCCCATACTTCGCTATTTCCTCCATTATACCTTTTATATTGCTGTAAGGTACATTTTCAGCATCAATAAGTACTGCAAACTTCATTTCAGTAGAATCCATCTTATTTTTTGCCCCTTCCTCTATAATTTTTCATTAATTATTGCTAGTTATTTTTTTGTATGCCCAACAACCATTTCATTGATATTGTAGGGATTATTTAATAGTCATCTCATTTATATTATTATAGCATTAAGCAAGTACTATTTCCAACCTGTATATTACATGTAAGTTAATCATTGGATTTTAAAGCAATAATAATACGAAAACAAAAACACGAACAAATTGAAAATTCAGTCGTGTTAATTATGTACTCTGAACTATATTGATTATTAATTGCTCAATTTAATCTTCAGCAACTTGCAATAATTTAGATAGTTTAAATGATTTAGCTGTTATGTAATGCGTTCTTCTTTCACGCTGAGCCAATCTTTATCATCTTTGTCCTAACATATTTTTCTTTTCCATAAACTTATTTAATTTTTCTGAACCGATAAGCATTGCAACTATATAAAACAAGATAAAAAATGGGAATATAATTATAGTTGTTTTTGCTGCGATTAAGCCAAGTAAAGGAGGCAGAAAAGTGCTACCCGTATATGCAGAAGCCATTTGATATCCCATGAGCATATGTGAATTCTCTTTTCCAAAGCGTATCGGAGTTTCATGTAGCATGCAAGGATAAATTGGAGCACATCCCAATCCAATCAAAATAAGCCCAATAAGTGAGCAGGCATTTGGTAAAGGTAATAATAGGAGCACAGCTCCAAGCAGTGCCGTTAGTTGTCCGCAGCGAATCAGTATACGATTGCTAACTTTCATTGTTATAAATCCAGATATCAGTCTACCTATTGTAATTCCTGCATAGTATAGAGAAACCCATGCAGCAGCAGTCGCTATAGGTAGCCCTTTAACATTTACAAGGAAACTGCTACCCCATAATCCTACAGTAGATTCTGCTCCACAATAAAATAAAAAGGAAATTAGTGCTAGTTTTACACCTTTAATTTGATAAGGTTTTACTTTAATAACTGTCTCCTGTGATATAACAGCTTGAGGTTCTATATCAATTTCATCTGCTTCTATTTTATTATATTTAACATGTTTGGCCACCCTATCCCACAAAGGCAATGAGAAAAATAACAGTAAAACCAACGCAAATTGGATCATAGAAACTGTAAAATATCCATTTCTCCAGGAAGCTTGATTTGAAATAAATCTAGACATAATAAAGGGACCAATAGTAGCTCCTACGCCCCAAAAGCAATGTAACCAGCTCATATGGTGTGCTTTGTAATGAGTAGCAACATAGTTATTTAGTCCAGCATCTACAGCTCCTGCTCCTAAGCCGAATGGTATGGCCAGTAAAATTAGCCAAATAATGGATGGTGCAAAAGAGAACCCTAATAGTGCACTAGCTGTCATTAAACAGCTAATCAAGGTCAATTTTCCTGTACCAAAACGAGTCAGTAGTATTCCACTAAACAAACTTGAGATGATTGTTCCACCTGCTATAATCATAAAAATCAAGCCTGCTGCTTCCATTGGTGCTCCCATTTCCGGATGCATTACAGGCCATGCCACTCCTAACAACGAATCAGGTAAGCCTAAGCTAATAAAAGCTGCATAAATAATAATTAAAAAAAACTTTGCCATAAATTCTACCCCTCTATCTAAATTTTCTTGTTATCACTATGTCTTGTTCCAGCCTTGAAAATGTTTGTGAGATTAATCCGCTCTGATAATCAGCAATAAAGTTATCTGAAAGCATGATATCAGGTAAAATATTATCTGAAAGATAGTTATTGCAATTTTGAGAAATAGCGGTAAGATGCTCTTTCTTTAAAAAATTGCCGTTTAAAACAATAATGTCAGGATTAAGTATGCTACAAATTGAAATAATTAGTTTTGATATTGACTCATTGATAAGGTCAAAAGACTCATGTATGACTTCTTTCCATTTGATACCGAGTGGCATAGCTGAAATCTCACCTGCATAATTTTTCTTTCCCTTAATCAACTTTCCGTTTATAAAAATACCTGCTCCAGGTGGATGTTTGTCTGGAAAATACAAGTAAGCCATGTTGCAGTCTTCTGCTAACTCTTTTCGTCTCCTAAAACCAATTACGGCTGCATTCGCGTCATTCTCCACTATCACAGGCATGTGATAAAGATTACTAAAATGTTCAACAAAAGAAGTACCTATCAAGTTTTTATAATCCGAATTTATTATTTGCCCATTTATTTCAATACCAGGATGACCAAATCCAATGGATTTAACAGCAGGATAGGAAATGACCATGGGCTCAATTGCTTGCTCAAAGCTCTTCAACTCAACATCTTCAACTACATTATTCGTTTCAAATACACATTCACCAAATAGATTTACTACCACACTATGAATAATAATATTACCATCTTTTTCATATGGAAATAGGATAAGTATAAGCTCAAAATTGTCATTATACCTATAATTTTGAGCTGGTCTACCGCCGTTTGAAGGCGATAACTGTGCTTCAAATACTTCATTTTGCTTTAATAAGTATTTCAATACTGTCCCAACTGTAACAATACTAAGCCCTGATGCTTCTGCAATTTGTTGTTTGGTTGCATTTTTTTTAAATTTTAATACTTTCCTAACAAGGTTTATATTTAGATCTCTTATCAATATTGCATTTCCAGAAATATTTTCCACCTTAAGCCTCCTTTTTGCAATACTTTATTTAAGTATTTTAATAAGTGTTAAATTTAATTTATCATAGCGAATATTCATTGTCAAGTAGCTAATGAATATTGTTCGAATACTTTATTACATACTTTATTACATACTATTACTATTTTAATCCAATATTGCATCAACATTGTTAATATGTTATCATATACTATCAGCTGGTATTTATTATGAAACCAGACGTGATTATTTTTAGTTTTACTTATTAAAACGACTTATATCCCTTTGGGAATGAGAACGGAGGTAGATTTTATGATTAAATCTAAATTGATTTCAAGCTAGTTCCCCCCCTACTTTCATATTGCTTAATTTCTAAATAAATTCATTAGACAAATACTATTAAGTCGTATTTATAAAAACCAATATGTGTTTTTTGCTTTTGCAAATTTCATTAATTTACTTAAATACTGTCTACATACATAAGCATTATGAATAAATAACAAAACACTTGTATATCATGTAAATTAGATGAGGAGGCTTTATTATGAATAATAATGAAGAAAGAAAATTTTTAGGTGTTGAACAATTATCACTAAGAAGCTTGATTTTAGGGGCTCTTGGCTCCTGTGTTATTACTGCTAGCTCAATGTACGTAGCACTTAGAATGAGTGCTCTTCCATGGCCAACAATTTTTGTAGCTGTATTATCAATGGCACTTTTAAAGCTATTTGGCAAAACTACTAATAATGAAATTAATATAACTCAAACTGCTATGTCCGCAGGAGCAATGGTAGCAGGTGGTTTAGCCTTTACACTTCCAGGTTTGTGGATAATGGGTATTTGGAAAGGTTCTGACAATTTTTCAGAAAATTATATTAAGGTTTTAGTAATAGCAAGCGCTGGTATGCTTTTAGGAACTGTTACTTCGTATATTTTGAGATATAGATTTATTGTAAAAAATGCTCTACCTTACCCTATTGGTCTAGCAGCTGCTGAAACAATTAAGGTTGGAGATGAGGGTGGTGGGAAATCTATAATTCTATTTGGTTCAATGTTGATATCTGCTGTATATACTTTTTTTAGAGATCAACTTGCACTAGTACCACAAGCATTTATGTTTAATAAAACTTTAGGTATATGGAATTCACCAATGGCGGTAGGAATGGGTTATATTCTAGGTACTCTATATACTGGTGTTTGGTTTCTTGGCGCATTATTTTCGAATGTTTTTATAATTCCTTTTGGCCCAAAGCTAGGTCTTTTTAAAGATGTAGTAGCTGCCAAGGCCTTTACAACTAGTGCAGGTATTGGCTTACTGGTTGGAACGGGTTTGGGCGTATTGGTAGGAATAATAGTATCAAGTATTAAAAAACTTTCTGGTCCCAAAAAAGATATTTACAAAGATTCTTCCAATATAAATAAAAAGAAATTATTAAGTTTTAGTAGAATAATAATTATAGTTTCAACTGCATTGGCATTTGTGTTTTCAGTTGCTAGTGGAATATCAGTTGTCCCATCGATTTTATTAATTATTGGAGTATTCATTGTATCGATAATGGCTGCTACAATTACAGGTCAGACAGGGATAAACCCAATGGAGATATTTGGTATTATAGTACTATTAGGAATTAGAATATTTATAGATATAGATGCAACTGATGCATTAATGGTTGCTGCATGTGTTGCTGTAGCAAGTGGTTTTTCTGGAGATTTATTTAATGATTACAAGGCTGGTCAAGTGCTAGGAACTAACCCAAAGGCTCAGCTAATTTCACAAATTGTTGGTGGAGTGTTTGGAACTATAGTTGCCTCACTTGCGTTGTTTGCAATTATTAACCAGTTTGGTGAGGTTGGTGCAGGTACAGCACTCCCGTCCGGTCAAGCTGTTGCAGTAAGCGCTATGATTAATGGTATTGGAAGTCCTGTAGTCTTTGGTGTTGCCGCAGGTATTGGAGCTATTCTTTACCTTTTGGGTCTTCCAACTGCGACACTTGGAATTGGCGTCTTCCTTCCATTTACCATTTCTTCAGCAGTATTTTTAGGTGGCATTATCCGCTTTGTTACTGACCGTATGCGTGGTAAGTCAACAACAGACGAAACTGGTACAGTTGCAGCATCAGGTCTGCTTGGTGGAGAGGGCATCACTGGCGTTGGTATAGCAGTTGTTAGAATGTTTACAAGAGCGTAACAAGAACTCTTTGCTTGTAGAAAGTTGAATATTTATTTTATTTTAGCCATTGGAGCTAGCAAAGCCTTGCTTTTGCAAGCTCCAATGGCTAAAATACTATTATAGAAACTTATGGGACTGTGAAAAACAAGGCAAAAGCAATATATCATACAACCCCATATTGTGGTAAAGCCACAAGTTCTTAGAATTTAACAGTGTATTTGCATGTTACTAAATAATATATCAAAAGGAGTGGTTTTGTGGGTAAGGTTATTGGAATAGATATAGGCGGAAGTACCACCAAGATCGTTGGTTTTGACGATAAAGCAATGATTAGTCCGTTACTTGTACGAGCAAACGACCCCATTGCATCAGTTTATGGTGCCTTCGGTAAATTTTTGAACATAAACTCATTAAAGATTGATGACATTGAAAGGATTATGATAACGGGAGTTGGTTCGTCGTTCATAAACAATAAACTATTTGGCATACCGACCGCTAGAGTTGATGAGTTTATGGCGATAGGAATGGGTGGACTTTTCTTAAGTAATCTAAGTAAAGCAATTATAGTTAGTATGGGCACAGGTACTGCTCTGGTCAAGGCTGAGAATAACACAGCAGTCCATTTAGGCGGAACAGGTGTCGGGGGTGGTACATTATTAGGCCTTTCAAATAGAATGTTGAATGTACGTCATTTTGATGAGCTTATCGAGGCTGCGAGTGGTGGTGACTTGTCACATGTGGACCTTACAATTGGTGATATTTCTAAAGAGGTAATGGAAACGTTACCAAGCGAAACCACCGCCTCTAACTTCGGAAAAATAAGTGATTTGGTAACTAATGCAGATTTGGCAATGGGAATTATAAATCTTGTTTTCCAGACTATCGGCATGATTGCTGTATTTAACACAAAAATTGATAATATCAAAGATGTAGTTTTAACTGGCAATTTGACAAATGTACCTCAATCAGAACATATTTTTAGCCAGCTAAGTAAGCTTTATGATGTCAACTTTCAGACACCACAAAATGCCGAATATGCTACAGCTGTTGGAGCTGCAATTTGCTTTATCGAAGGTGTGTCTTTCAAGGATATATGAATTTAGCAGTCAGCCAGAAAAATAAAAGGGCCGTTGCAAAACTAAATCAGATAAAATATATCAAATGATTATGTTTTGCAACAGCCCTCCACAAACCGGCTGACTTAATATTAACTTGTCTTAACTTTGCCAAAGTCTTTTAGTTATATTGCAATAAGTGCTACCGTTTTGTTCTTAATACTATTTGGAACATCAATAATCCTCTGGTTTTTTGAACCCCTAAACTTTAAGAGTAGGCTTTTCTCTTCCATAATAAATGGGCCATCTACTAGCATATCAGTGTTTTCTAGCAGTTCCTTATAGCCTTTTCTTTCAGAAGAGTATCCCATTAGCTGCTCATAGGTATACCCTGTATAGGTGATGACATTTAAACCAATTTTTTTTACCTCTTGGGCTAGCGTTGCAAACTTCTCAGCTTGCTCAAAAGGATCGCCACCACTAAGTGTAACTCCATCTAAAAGAGTATTTTTCTTTAAGTCACTTATTATTTTATCTATATCAACAAGCTCTCCACCCTCAAAGGTGTGAGTATGTTGATTGTGACAACCTTTGCATTTATGCTTGCAACCCTGTGCAAAAATAACCATTCTGATACCCGGCCCGTCGACTATCGATTCATTTATAATTCCTGCAACTTTTATCTGTTTGTTCATCTTAGCCATACCCCACTTACATATGTTTAACTCTATCGCGTACCTCAGCCATTTTAGCATTATTAAAGCGTTCCAAGGTTCCAACCAAGTAACCAGTAATACGCCTAATTCTTTCGAAATGAAGACCTTCTTCTTCTTCTCTACCGCACTTAGGACATGTATCCCCTATTATTCCGGTATAACCACAAACAGGATCTCTATCTACAGGGTGGTTAACAGATCCATAGCCTATCCCAGACTCCTTCATTGCTCTTACTATTTTTTCAAATGCTTCAAGATTATTGAGAGGATCACCGTCAACTTCAACATAGGTTATATGTCCAGCGTTAGTCATTTCATGATAAGGAGCCTCCATTTTAATCTTATCAATTGCATTTATATGATAATAAACTGGTACATGGAAGCTATTAGTATAGTATTCTCTATCAGTAACACCCTCAACTTCACCAAAAATCTTCTTGTCATATTTAACGAAACGACCTGATGTACCTTCAGCTGGTGTTCCTAGTAAAGTAAAGTTCAGATTAAACTTTTTACTAGCATCATCCATCCTTTTTCGCATGTAGCCAATTATTTCAAGGCCCATATTCTGTGCAAGCTCAGATTCACCATGATGCTTTCCAATAAGTGCTTTAAGGCATTCTGCCAAACCTATGAAGCCCAATGACATAGTTCCATGTTTTAGAACCTCACCAACCTCATCTTCCCAATCCAGTTTTTCAGAATCAATCCAGACACCTTGACCCATAAGGAATGGATAGTTTTTAACTTTCTTCTTTGCTTGAATCAAAAATCTTTCATACATTTGATCAATAATTAAATCTATCTTTTTATCAAGTTCATCATAGAATATATTTATATTTTTATTACTCCGTAGTGCTATTCTAGGCAAATTAACTGTAGTAAAGCTCAGGTTACCTCTACCATTTATAGTTTCTCTAGAAGGATCATAAGTATTTCCAATTACTCTAGTTCTGCAACCCATGTATGCAATCTCTGTATCAGGATTGCCTTCCTTATAATATTTTAGATTGAAAGGTGCATCTAAAAATGAGAAATTTGGGAACAATCTCTTAGCACTTACTCGGCAAGCTAGCTTGAATAAGTCATAGTTCGGATCTCCATCCTTGTAATTTACCCCATCCTTAACTTTGAAAATATGTATTGGGAAAATTGGTGTTTCCCCAAAACCAAGACCAGCTTCAGTAGCAAGTAATAAGTTTTTAACAACAAGTCTACCCTCATGTGATGTATCAGTTCCATAATTTATTGAGCTAAATGGAGTTTGAGCACCTGCGCGACTATGCATAGTATTTAAGTTATGAACAAAAGCCTCCATTGCTTGATATGTTATTTTATCGATCTCTGCATTTGTCTTTTTTACTGCAAACGCTTGTGCTTTATCCAATATTACTTCGTCAGAAATGTATTTTTGAAGATGTTTTTTCTCTGCCTTAATATATTGTTCCATTCTATTTAAAGCAGGCTTAAGATTCTGCTCATTATTAACAGCCTCACAAGTCGCAATTATCTCTTCTCCTAAATCCTTGTCTAAAAGTAACTCTAATGCCTTACGCAAATTTTGCTTATATCCCTTTTCAAACGTCTTTGCAACACCCATTGACATTCCATAATCAAAATTTGGTATACTCTGTCCACCATGCTGATCGTTTTGATTTGATTGAATTGCAATACATGCCAAAGCAGAATAGCTATTTATATCATTCGGCTCTCTAAGATGCCCATGACCAGTGCTAAATCCACCTTTAAATAACTTCATTATATCTATTTGACAGCAGGTTGTAGTTAGTGTCAAAAAATCTAAATCATGAATATGAATGTCAGCATCATTATGTGCCTTTGCATGCTCAGGTTTTAAAACATACATTTCATAAAATTGCTTTGCTCCTTCAGAACCATACTTGAGCATAGTTCCCATTGCTGTATCAGTATCAATATTTGCATTTTCACGTTTTAAATCATTATCCTTTGCATCTTTAAAGGTTAACTCCTCAAACACTTTCATAAGCCTTGTGTTCATCTCACGAGTCCTAGTGCGATCTGCTCTATATAAAATAAATTCTTTAGCTGTTCTAGCATGTCCGGCTTCAATTAATACTTTCTCTACTGTGTCCTGTATTTCTTCTACGTCAGGGATTTTTTTACCATGAGTGGACTCTATATAATCAACAACTTTTTCAGCCAATTCCATCGCGGTATTATAGTCCTTACCTCCAGATACACTAGCAGCCTTAAATACTGCACTTGCGATCTTCTCAATGTTAAAAGGCACTTCTCTTCCGTCACGCTTTTTAATTTTAGTAATCACTACGGTTTGCCACCCCTCTAAAAATTTTCTTTAGTAGTCAAATTTCTCATGCCATATGTTGTGTAATAATACTACCACCATCAACATATAGTGTCAATAAGTTAAAATGTCTATATTTTCATTTTTCTCTGTATCTCTTAACATTATAGGATTTTTTGCGATATCTTTATTTTTTCAGAAATTACAATATTTAATTAGAATATTTTAATAGATAAAATTTAATACTATTCTAAGTACCATCATTTTAATTAATGAAATGGAGATGATATAATGCCTAAGAATTCTAAAAAAAATCCATCAATACAATGTACCATTTTTAGCTGTGCTAATCATAACGAATCAGAGGAATATTGTGCATTAGAAAAAATTCAAGTAGGTACTCATGAAGCTGAACCAAGAGTAGTAGAATGTACCGATTGTCAATCATTTGAAAAAGAATAGGTTATTGTAAATGTGAAAGAATGAGCAAAGCCAGGACATCAATGTCCTGGCTTTTTAAAATAAAACAATTTCTCTAAATATCCATATTATTAAGTAATTCTTTCAATGCGACTAACTCATCATGAGTCAAGGTTAATCCCTTACCCATTTTATCATGTTCTGGAGACCAATCTCGTATGTCATACTTGGGATCTCTATCATTCCAACTAACCAAATTTAGTTCCTTTATCCATCCCTTATTATTTTCAGATAAAGCACCAATTGTTTTTGTTATTTCGTATTTGATTTCAGCCATATAAACCTCCACCAGCCACTTTGAGGGCTATAAAATTTGATTAAATTAATATCTCTAATATGAAACTATCTATACCAAATCATCTAGCTTCTCATCCTTGAAAGCCCCAAGCATAGCGGCTCCAACAACAATGCCAGCAGTACCCATTTCCGCCATTTTGAACTCTGGTAAATGAACTTCTCTGCAGTAAATTCTCTCTCTTAAAATTTCAACAAGAGGACTTACAAGTCCATTACCTAGCTTACTTATTGGACCAGCTATGACCACAACTTCAGGCATAAGAATATTTACAATATTCGCTAAGCCTTCAGCAAAATAATCTACAAACTCTATGCATAGCTTCTTAGCTTGTTCATCTCCTGCCTTAGCAGCCTCAAACATTGTTAATTCAGTAATCTGACTTGAGTTATTTTTTACTAGATTTGAAAGTATTGACTCAGGATTATCTAAAATAAGTTGTTTTGTTTGATTTATAATTGCAGTTGCAGAGGCATATTGTTCCCAACAACCTTTTCTTCCACAGGTACACTTTCTGCCATTATAGTCAATTACCATATGTCCGAACTCAGTGCCACCAAAATTATAGCCATTATACATGCTACCATCAATTATAATGCCCCCGCCTATACCTACACCTACTTTGATTGTAAGTGAACTAGTAGTACCATAAGTGGCACCAAGCAAATACTCTGCAATAGCAATACAATTAGCATCATTTTCAACAAACACTGGCAAATTGATATGCTTTTGTATTTCAGCCCTAACCTGTGCGTTATCAAAATCCAAAGTATAGTTTTTGATAACTATTCCATTTTTATTATCTATTATTCCAGGACATCCAACCCCGATATATTTTACATTTTTGAGCTCAACATCCTCATCATCGGTCATTTTAACAATTAATGCACACATATCTTTAATTATATCCTCAAAAGCCCTGTCCTTATTTGTAAGGACAGTATCTCTGCGAATCATTTTTCCATTCTTATCCAGTATTCCTGCTACAATATTTTTAACACCTAATTCGATCCCAATGTAATATTTCATTTTAAAACCTCTTTTTTATAATAATATCTATTTGATAATTTATTTTGAAGCATATTGCCGTTAATAACCACACTTGTAGAGCGATGCTATAACAATTTTACTTTACATATTGTAATGTAGTAAATCTTATTTAATACAAGTTAGAATTATACCAACTTAATCATATTTAGTATTATTTAAAACAAAGTCATCATCTTTAAGCTGCAATGGCATAACTGATACAACTATATGCTTATGCTTTAAAAGTTCCTTTTCAACAAAGTACCTTGTATTATTATGAAGAATCTTATGCCACCATTTTTTTACAGCAAATTGAGGTAAAATAACAGTTATCATATCGCCATGCTGGTAATCATATTCTGTAGACTCAATAAATTTCAGCAGAGGTTCAACAACTCTTCTAAAAGGAGAATACTTAACTACAAGTTGTATATCTGTATGCAATGCATCAAATTTATCCTTGATTTTCTTTGCTGCTTCATCATCAATAGCTACACTAAATGCTACAACGTTATCTGAAATAGTTCTAGCATATCTCAGTGCCCTCAAACTTGATCTATTTATACTCTCTATTGGTACAATTACTCTATTTGTATAAACGTCTTTATTTATATTAAATGCTGCAATCTCCTCAGGCCTTAGCTTCAGCTGTCTCATAACGGCTTTATAATGCTTATTGACCTTGAATATCAATAGCACCAATATTGGTATTAATATTACAACAAGCCATGCGCCTTCTCTAAACTTTGTAAAAGCAATAATTACTACAACAATAGCAGTAACAAATGCACCAAATCCATTAATAAAAGCTTTTAATTTCCAGCCTTTACCTTTATTTTTAATCCATTTTAATAGCATACCGGACTGCGCCAATGTAAACGAAATAAATACACCAATTGCATATAGTCCAATCAAGCTTGTTACCTTAGCTTTAAATATTATCATTAAGATAATTGAAACAACAGACAGCATTATTATTCCATTGTCATAGCTAAGCCTATCACCCCTCATACTAAGCTGGCGAGGTGCATAGCCTTCCTTTGCCATTATTGAAATAAGCATTGGGAAACCCGAATAAGCTGTATTTGCTGCCAATACCAATATTATAAAAGTAGTTGCTGTTATATAGTAAAACATAAAATTAAAATTCGGTTTGAATATTTCTTCAGCTATCATTATAAGCATAGCATTTCCATGTGGGTTAACATGGTACATATTTGCTAGAACAGAAGTTCCACCAAAGAGTACAAGGATTATCATTGATAAGAGGAATAGAACTCTCTTGGCATACTTCGTACTTGGATTTTTAAAATTAGGAACGGCATTGCTTACGGCCTCTACACCAGTAAGTGCTGTACAGCCATTTGAAAAAGCTCTGAGTATAAGTGCCAGTCCCGCAATCATTCCTAACGGTTTTCCAACAGTTGTAAATGTTGGTTCTTGTGGTACATACCCACCCTTTACCTTTACAATTCCAGCCACTATCATCACTATTATGCCCAGAATGAATGCATATGCTGGTAACCCAAACATTTTTGAGGACTCTCTTATTCCTCTGAGGTTTCCTATCATCAGTAGAATAACAAGTATACATGCAATCAAAACTGAATAAGGCTTGAAATCTTTAAATGCAGTGGTAAACTGCTCAACGCCTGATGAAATACTTACAGCTACTGTTAGTATATAATCAACAGCTAATGCAGCACCTGCTGTAACTCCTGCAAGAATCCCAAGATTCTCCTTAGCAACAACAAATGCTCCTCCACCATTTGGATAGCTATCTATTATCTGCCTATATGAAATCATCAATAATAAAAGCAGTCCAATAATTGCAATTGAAATAATTGACAACTTTCCATATGCAGCTACACCAATTACTGGTATCAACACCATCAATACTTCTTGTCCAGCATATGCGACTGATGATATAGCATCGCTAGATAAAATAGGAAGTCCCCAAAGTACTCCTAATTTTTGGTCTTGCAATGCTTCATTTTTTAAAGGTTTTCCTACCAAAACTCTTCTTATTTTCTTAAACATAAATTACCCACAATCTACTGTTACCAGTAAGTATATTTGTCCCTTTCGTTTGTTATGTTAATTTCTTCTTAGTTAGGAATATATGGTAATATAAATATAACTACTGTATTTTAATCCTTTTCTATATAATATACAATATCCTTTTTATATATTTTTACCAGCCCATAAGATAGTATTATATACATTTTTAATAATTTAGCAACTTATTTTTATTATTAATTACTATATATTTCAAATAACCACTTTATTTCACATTATTTTATAGCTATTAATAATATTCCCAACTTGTTTTTTTAATATTATATCAAAAAATGGATAGATTCTGTTAAGAGAATCTACCCATTTAAAATGTTTATAATGCTTACTGAAGCTAAACTAACGTCCCTATCCTTTTTACTCTCTAAGACTCTTAAGCAAATCGTTTATTTCTTGAGACTGCTTCATTAAGGCATCAAGTTTTTTCTGTAACTCATCTAGTTTAGCAGAATCAAGCTGTGTTGTATTGTCTGTTGGTGGTGTAGTTACCTCACTTGGAGTCTTCACATCTGGCGTTTTAACTTCACCTGATACTTGATCTACTGTTGGCTGCTTGTTATCAGTAGGCTTTATTGTACCGTTAAATAGGTCACTTAAAGCAGCATCAAGGTTATCACCAATGCCATGCTTAAAATCAGTTCCTTGTTGATATCCAACAACTATCTTTTTAACCTGGGGAATTGATGAGGCACTTTTTGATTTTATATATATTGGTTCCACATAAAGCACACTATTTTCTATAGGTATTACCAACAAACTCCCTTTAAATACTTCAGAACCGCTTTGTCCCCATAGCGTCATTTTCTCTGATATCTCACTAATTTGGTTTATATTTACTTCAACCTGATCAGGACCGGTTATATTTGTGGTTTTGGGGAAGTTAAATAAAATCATCTCTCCATAGTTTTCTTTTGAATTTCTTGCTGCAAGCCATGAAACCATATTATGCTTATCACCTGAAGGCGTAAATGGTCTCATTAAGATAAGTTCTTCTTTGGTACCTAAAGTACCTGGAAGCTTAATCATGTTATAGTAAGAATCAATTTCTTTTACTCCACCCGCACTATTTTGATCAGGGTATTTAGCAATAGACCAAGCATCTTGGTTTGTATAAAATGTTGATATGTTTTCTGGATGTTTAGCATCCTCAGGGTCTAAGTGATATTTCTTTATTACCTCTGTTTGAACCTTGTACAAAGTCTCAGGATATCTCATATGCGTAGCTATATCTTCTGGAAGAGGCTCCTCTGAGAATATTTGAGGATAAACCTTTTTGTAGGCTTGTATTATTGGATCATCCTTATCAATAATATAGTACTTAACAGTGCCATCATAGGCATCAACCGTTATTTTTACAGCATTTCTAATATAGCTCATACCGTTTAAAGCTTGTAAATCAGCATCATTATTTTGAGAATAGAAGGTTTGAGCATAGGGGTAATTATTTGAAGTAGTATATGCATCTAAAACCCATATAAGTCTTCCATCTGAAGTAATTGTCAATGCAGGGTCTGAGTCCACCTTTAGGAAAGGCACTCCTTTTTGTGCTCTTTCTACGACATTTCTATTGAGTAGGATTTCTGAATCTGACGAAATATTGCTAGATACCAATAAGTTCGCATCCATATATTTCGCAGCAAACAATACCCTATTTAAAAGGTTTAGCTTTATTTTCTTAGCATCCTTAGCTTCAAAATTGGTTTCTTTTGAACCATCATAGTCAATTTCAGCTGCTTTACCTGCCTCTTTAGGACTAACTATGACAAAGTTGTTTGTCAACTCACCATAGTATATTCTTGGCTCAGTTATGTTAAGAGCTGTCTTATCCACTGTATCCATTTTGAGACCACTTAGTAAAAACTCAACCTGACCTTGGGTAGTAAGTTTATTTATAGGATTTACTACCACACCATAGCCATGTGTGTATTTAAATGTTTTATTTACAAAGTTTTGGTTTTGTAAATAAGCTGAATTTATTTCTCTGGCTGATATAAGCACAGGAATTTCTTTGCCATTTACTGTATAATTTAGAATATCTCCAGTATTGAAGGTATAGAAATTTGTATTACTCTGAAGCTGCCTATTACTGTCAAGAGTTGGAATATAGTCTACTACTCTGATATTGTCAATAGTGTTTCTATTTTTCTCAACGGTCGCGGGAGTTAAGTCCTCTATTGTAGCAAAATCATAAGGTTTTATCTTATCAAGACCATATGCAGCTCTCGTTTCAATCATATTACTCTTTAAAAAATCCTTTTCATACTCAAATTCATTTGGTTTTACAAAAACTGTTTGTATTAGTCCAGAGGCTATCGACAATAAGATAAATATTACTGGGTACACTGCTATTGAGATGGCAGCTTTCTTTAGCTTGCCCTTCCACATGAAGAACGCAGAAATGAGAACAATAGCTAAAACAAATATTGGAGCGATAGTATAGAATTTTATCCATATATTAGTACTAGTATACCCTGCCCCACTAATACCAGTGCTTGTAAAGGATGAGAACAAAAGCTCTTCTCTTTGAAATTTGTAGGAAATAGATTTTAGTACAAAGAAGATAGCTATGTTAATAAGGTTATGCCTCAATATTACCTTATCCTTAAAATTTTTGAAGTCCAATGATCCATTTAAAGCAGCTAATAAAACCATTACATAATATGCAACTGAATAAATTACTACAAACAACCACAAATTTGATATGAAATCAAGCAGAGACATATAAAATGGCCTTTGGAACATATAATAACCAATATCTTGACCAAATTGTGGATCAACTCTATTAAACTTGATTGTATCTATTGTGTTTAAAAACAAGAGTGCCTTATTAAAGAAAAATTCCTTGGTAAAAAATGCACCAATAAGACCAATTATCAATGCTACCGGCGCATTGATTAGTTTTCTAGGTTCCAAGCTATTATTAATAAAGTACTTTTTTAAATTTTTAATTATCATAATGTTTGAAATATATACAAACAATGAAATAATTATAAAGCTGGCAAAAAAGAATACCACCTTGTATAGTAAATTCTTAGTAAAAACTGTAGTGTAATCAGCTTGCTGATTCAATTCCTTTAGTTGTATAAGCTCCATGTATATTGAGCTTCCAATAAAAGCAGCAATAATAGCAACTACTGCTATTACCAATATTGCAATTTTCCCTTTAGCTTTCGGTTTACCTTTTTCTTTGTAATAGTCATATATCATAACTTATCTTCCTCCTCACACACTCTACCTACTATAATTTAGAATAATCTATGAAAATAATGCATCAACAAACTCTGTTGCATTAAATTTCTGCAAATCGTCTATTTGTTCCCCAACTCCAATCAGCTTAACAGGTATATCAAGTTCTGATTTTATAGCAACTATTATTCCACCTTTTGCTGTCCCATCTAGTTTTGTTAATACTATACCTGTAATGTCTGTGGTCTCACTAAATGTCTTTGCCTGTGATATAGCATTCTGACCAGTAGTAGCATCAAGCACTAATAACGTTTCACGGTCAGCTCCTGGAAGTTCCCTATCCAATACCTTTGAAACCTTTTTCAACTCTTCCATAAGATTCTTCTTTGTATGCAATCTACCAGCAGTGTCACAAATAAGTATGTCAGCTTTTCTTGACTTTGCAGCCTGAGCTGCATCAAATATAACTGCAGCCGGATCTGAGCCCTCTTTCTGCACAATTATTTCAGCACCTACTCTGTCTGCCCATATTTCCAACTGATCAATAGCGGCAGCCCTAAAGGTATCTCCAGCTGCAAGTAAAACCTTCTTGCCCTGATTTTTATAATAATTTGCAATTTTACCTATTGAAGTTGTCTTTCCAACCCCATTTACACCTATTACAATAATAACAGCTGGCTTGGTGTCCAGCTTCATCTCATTTCCACCCTTTTCTAGTATTTCCTGCAATTCTTCTTTTAAAAGTCCTTTAACTAGCCTTGGGTCTACAATTTTTCTTAAGCGTACCTTTTCCTTTAAATCCGCAATAATTTTCAAAGTTGTTTCTATTCCAAGATCAGCTGTAATAAGAATTTCCTCTATCTCATCAAATAATTCATCATCAACCTTGCCAAAGGATACAAGCACTTGATCTATCTTTTCTGTAATACTTTTTCTTGTCTTAAGTAGTCCATCTTTAAGTCTGTCGAAAAATCCCATTTATAATCCTCCATCATATTTGTGTAATAATTTAGGTGCAACCAAATAATCATTTTATCTGCCAAGTATTTATTAGCTTGCCAGTTCACCCATTTTCATCGATACAACCTTTGAAATACCGTGTTCCTGCATTGTAACACCATACATAGTATTCGCTACCTCCATAGTACCCTTTCGATGTGTAACCATAATAAACTGAGTATTCTGAGAGAACTTTTTCAAGTACTCCCCAAACCTATATACATTTGCATCATCTAGTGCAGCCTCAATTTCATCAAGTAAGCAAAAAGGAGTTGGCTTCAGTCTGAGTATGGCAAACAACAAGGCAATTGCTGTAAACGCACGTTCGCCACCTGAGAGTAGCATCATATTTTGAAGCTTCTTTCCTGGTGGCTGAACCTCAATCTCTATGCCACTCTCGAGAACATTATTCAAATCAGAAATAATAAGCTCTGCATGACCGCCACCAAACAATTCTCGATACACTATTCCAAAGTTCTCATTTATAAGCTTAAACTGATCAACAAATTGCTTCTTCATTATCAGTACCATTTCAAATATTATCTTGTGCAGCTTTTCTTTTGCCTGCTCCATATCATCTTTTTGAACAGACATAAACTCAAATCTCTCTTTGGTTTTAATGTAATCATCAATAGCTGACACATTAACCGGGCCAAGCATTTTTATTTGAGCTCTGTATTCATTGATAGTTCTCTGAGCTTGTGGAATACTTTGAATTTCTTTTTTGAGTTCTAATGAACTTGAATAAGTGAGTTCATATTCATCCCACATTCTATCTTGAATAGCCTTCATTTCTGCTTCAGACTTGGTATTTTTTACATCAATCCTGTTATATTCTTCTTGAAGCAAATGAATTGTTTTATTTGAAGAATTCAGCTTGTCTATAAAGTCTGAAGACTCCTCCTCTAGTACTTTCTTTTCCTCAACAAGTCTATCTATCTCAAAAGTCTTACCTGTTTTTTCGTTTTGTAAGCTTTTAATTACATTTTGAAGTCCTTCAATCTCTTGTTTCAATGAAACAATCTCATTGTTTGCTTTAAGCTTCTCGCCTTCTTTTCTAGCTACACTTTTCTGCATGACTTCCTTATCGGTATTAATCCTCTCCATATGCTCACTGACGCTTTGAAGGCTCTCAACGATGGAGTTCACAGAAATCTTGAAATCAGTTATATCCTCATGTAGCTCATCCCTTACAGACTGGTCAGCTTTAAATTTCTCTTGATGCTCAGCTATTATAGCCTTAGTTTCTGCAATGTCTTTCTCAATGGCCTCAAGCTCAGTCTCATATTGTTCTTGCTCTTTAATAGTATCCTGCTCTTGTTTTATCATTTGGGACTTTTCATCACAAAGCATACCTATTTTAGCATTGGTTTTATTAATATTGTCCTCAATCATGCTCAAATGATTGTCATCCCTTGTTTTAACAAGTTCATTATCTCTTAATTTTACATTTTCCACACTTAGCTCTGACTCTATCTCAGTAAGCATTTGCCTAACTTCGCTAGTTTTACCACCCAGTCTTATGTCTTCCTTTTTTAAGCCTTCAATAGTTTGCTCAAGTTCAACAATCTCTCTGCTTCTACTGAGTATACCTGAACTTTTATGGTCATTGCTACCACCAGACATTGAGCCACTAGTGCTCAATATATCTCCTTCTAACGTTACAATCCTAAAGGTATATCCAAATTTCCTAGCAATAATAATACCTGCATCAAGGTTTTCAGCTACCACAACTCTGCCTAAAAGGTTCAATACAATCCCGTTATATTTTTCATCACAGCTTACAAGGTCACAAGCCAGACCACAGAAGCCTTGATATTGCTCTAATTTATGGATTGTATTATCATCTAGGCGCTTTCCATTGACTGCAGTTATTGGTAGAAAAGTTGCTCTACCCATTCTATTTTTTTTCAAAAAGTCTATGGCTTTTTTTGCATCATCCTCTGAGGATGAAACTATGTTTTGTAATGCACCACCCAATGTCATTTCTATAGCAGTTTCGTATTTTTTATCCACGCCCAATATCTGAGCAACTGTGCCATGTATGCCTTTTCCAAAATCAGCAGATGCTTGGCAGGTTTTCATTATTTCTTTTACGCTTCGACTATATCCTTCCATGCTTCTTTCCATGTCCGCCAGTAGCCTATGCCTAGAGGTTTTTACTTGTATATCTGTTTTAACGATACCATGCTGTTTTTCTAAATCTATAAGTGTACCCTTCAGTTCGTTCTTTTCTGTACTAAGTTCTTCTATCTTGGCCTTTTCATGTTTAATAAGTATAGTGGTATTTCTTATACTCTCTGTTAGATCTTCTTTTTTCATATTGTCCTTGTCTTTTTCTAGCTTGAGAGTATAAATTTCTGTTCCTATAGAGTTTTGCCTTTTTTTTAAATTTTCAACATGGTTCTTTATATTATTTATTTGAGTTCTCTTATCTGATTGAATGTCAAGCTTGTCCATTATTCCAGTCTTAAGTTTTTCAATTTGAAGTTCACTCTCGCTCAAGGTAGAAATAATCGAATCTAGCTCTGCTTGATATTTTTCTAGTTTCTTAGAAAAATCCTCAAACTGCCCATTTAAATATTCAATCTTACTCTGCCTGCTTTCTTCTTCCTTCGATAAGAGCTCTGTTTTAGAGTTAATCTCTGAAACCTCTTCATCAAGGCGTTTTATGTTCTGGTCTAGGCTATTTATTTTTTCATTGTTCAGATTTATCTCAGAACCATTCTTTTCAAGAGTTGCTTCAATAATATAAAATTTATCCTTTGCATCGTTAATCTTTTCTTCCATATCTTTTAGTAGTTCAGTTTTTTGCTGATTTTGCGTTGTTATACTACGCAATCTTCTTTCCTCAGCTTCAATATTGTCTTTTATATCTGCAACTTGTATCTCATACTCTTTTATTTTCTCTTTGAACTTATCTATGCTGTCTAGATAGACATTGACCTCTAGCTCCTTTAGCCCATCCCTCAAAGACAAGTATTTTTTTGCTGCCTCAGACTGCTCTCTTAATGGTTCTATCTGCGCTTCAAGCTCATTAATTATATCATTAATTCTCACAAGGTTTTGTTCTGTTAGATCTAGTTTTCTTTCAGCCTCTTGCTTTCTAACTTTGTACTTCATGATTCCAGAGGCTTCTTCAAAAATATGCCTTCTGTCCTCTGATTTTGAGCTTAGAATCTCATCAACTCGCCCCTGTCCAATTATCGAATAACCATCTCTGCCTATTCCTGTATCCAAAAGCAGCTCGTTTATATCCTTAAGTCGACATGAGGTCTTGTTTATATAATATTCGCTCTCACCAGAACGATATACTCTTCTAGTTATTGTAACTTCACTATAAGATACAGGTAGATAGTTGTCTGCATTATCAATAGTAAGAGACACTTCAGCAAACCCAACAGGTTTTCTGTGCTCAGTACCGGCGAAAATGACGTCCTCCATCTTGCTTCCTCTAAGTGTCTTTGCACTTTGCTCACCTAACACCCATCTTACAGCGTCGCCTATATTGCTTTTACCACTTCCATTTGGTCCGACTACTGCTGTAATGCCAGATGCAAAATCCAATGATATTCTGTCTGCAAATGATTTAAATCCTTGTATTTCAAGCCTTTTAAGATACATTCTACACCCCAAAATTATTGTTAAATACTTAATTTCAAACTTGTTATACTAATACCAGAGTTCGTTGATTCAGTGAAATTTTAGCTGTCTCTAAATCTTAAAAATAGTATAAATATCAATTCATTCCTACTGTAGAAATGAATTGATATTCTTTATTAGTCTAGCATACTTTGTGATTTATTGGAAGGTTTGCAGTTTCAATTTACAATTTACAATTAATAATTATACGTGTCTTTTAAAGAAATGTATGCTTTTAAATGCAAAATACCATCAGTCAGATTAATATCAGAGCTGATGGTATTTTGCATTTAATAATTTCGCTAAGCCCTCTCATGGATACATCTACCACAGCTGTATCCATATAATGTTTATAATTGGCAAAGTCGAGTTACTATTTTATCTTCATAATCTTTCTAACAATGTGCACAATAGGTCTATAGAGTATACCTTCCATCTCTTTACTCACAGTTTTGAGCTCCGCACGTATTGAAATGTTTTGTGGGCAATGGCTTTCACATTTCCCACAGTTCTTGCACATTGATGCATAGGCAGGTTTTGCTGCTATTGCACCTAAGCTTTGAAAATATCTCATTCTCACTGCTTTATCTTTTATTAGGTACTTGTCATTATAATGTGAAAAGCAGCCTGGTATGTCCACTCCTGCGGGGCATGGCATGCAGTAACCACAAGCAGTACATGGAATTTTGGTTCTCTCATGCATTACTTTTTTTACATGTTCAAACACACCAAGTTCCTCTTTTGAAAATGAATTTGGCGTAACATCACTAGCAATTCTAATATTGTCTGCAAGCTGCTCTTCATTATTCATACCCGATAACACAACATTAACCTCTGGATGATTCCACACCCAGCGTAATGCCCATTCTACAGGAGACCTATTCACTTTATTATCTGCAAAAGCTTTCTTAACCTCTTCTGGCAAGTGAGTGACCAACTTACCACCTCTGAGTGGTTCCATAATTATTACAGGGATGCCCATACTTGCAGCTAGCTGCAAGCCTTCTTTTGTTGCTTGATTATTTTCGTCCATGTAATTGTATTGAATCTGACAGAAATCCCATGGGTAAGCTTTTACTATTAGCTCAAAATCCTTTTTACCACCATGAAATGAAAACCCTATATTCTTAATCGCTCCCTTAGCTTTTAACTCCTCTAGCCATTTCAATACTCCCAAATCATAAAGGCGGTCAAACATTGGTTTGTCTGATAGCATATGTAGGAGATAATAATCAATATAGTCAGTTTGCAGTTTAGAAAGTTGAGTCGCAAATATCTTTTGTGCATTCTCAAGTTTTCTTACCATAAAAGGAGGAAGTTTTGTAGCAATCTTCACCTTTTCACGATACCCCCCTACTAGCGCCTGCCCTAATAGAGATTCACTCTTTCCTGCATGATAAATATAGGCGGTATCAAAGTAATTAACACCTTTTCCTATAGCTTCATGTATCATAGCAATAGCTCTTGGTTCATCGATTCCTCCAGTCTTTGTAGGAAATCTCATACAACCAAAGCCTAAAATAGAAAGTTCATCACCGTTTTTGGAATTTAATCTTGTTAACATTATTTAGCCTCCATGTCCCCAATGTGCCTAATAACTTTGTCTCAGAGCGCAATTTCAGCGCTTTTGGCACGCAAAAAGTATTCTACATACTCTTTTATGGAGTAAAATTTAATTCAGTATTCTATTTATTGACGACCTTAACTTTTACCATGAATTCATACCCACTAGGTACATCAACTTTATCGAAATCATAGACTGCGGATTTACCTGCGTGGTCTAGTGACAGCCAGAGATGACATAACGCAATACCTATATCTATTTGGTTCATCTTGCCGTATAAAGAAGCTTTGATTAAGTTCAATTTGGTACGTCTTACAATAATCTCTTTTGTATCTCCACTGAAAAACCATGCCTGAGTATTGGAGGCTGATGGTGCAAGTCTCACTGGCTCAAGCAGTTGGTCCTCACCTACTAAAGAGGTGATTTCAGAGAGACTTTTTCTATTAAACTCTGAAGTATTTTCTCTATGAACCTGCTCTGCTGTATTTCCAAAAGCAAGCATAATAACAAAGTCCAAACCATCTTGCTGAGCTGGGATATCTTTGCTTGGTTTGGCCATACCAAGCCAACAGCTACCTATATTATTTGCCGAAATAAATAGGTCAACCTGTTGCAATAGATACCCTGCATTCATCAAATAGCTATCTTTTTTATCAGAGTACAAGCAAATATAGTGAGGAGCCTTGATTGGCAATAAATTCTTAACATCATTTGTACCTAAATATACAAACTTGTAGTTGATACTGTCAACAAGTGGCTTCACACTTGCAGCAAACTCTTGTATTTCAGCAAGTTTACCCTGTGGTAGTGATGTCATATCGTATTTTCTAATGGACTTTCTTTTGAAAATAGTGTTGTAAAATTCCTGGTTTGTCATATTTATTACCTCCAATTTATTTTAGCTTGTTTTCTAGGTACAGTTCTCAGATAAGTTACATTTGGATAACCCAGCACCATACTGACCATTACTTCCTGAGACTCACTCAGTCCCAAAAACTCTTTTATTTGTAAATTTTGCTGTGCAGCTCTCACGAAAAAGCCACTGTAGAATGAGCCCAACCCCTGTGCAACTGCCATTAGTTCCATATTGGAGGCAGCTAACGCAGCATCTACAGATGAATCAGCAACAATCGCAATTACAACCGGTGCATTGAAGAAAAGTGAATCATTCTTTCCAGGTTGTTCTTTATCTGATTCATACATGTGTATCCATCTTTCCATGTAGTTTCTCATTACAACACTTGGTTGTTGTTCGCTTAACATTGCTCGTGCAATATGGCTTAGTCGTTTTAAAGCCATGCCTCTTAGCTGCGCAATTTCTTCCTTGACAACAACATACGAAACGTTTTGGCTATTGCTGCCTGTTGCTGTGAATCGCCCAGCTTCAATAATATTTAATATTTTTTCATCCTCAATTGGTTGTTTCTTAAATTGTCTTACCGACCTTCTAAATTTGATAAAATTTAAAATATTATCTGGTTCTATATCGAAAGTAGTTTTGTTATAGTCTTTTACATCTTTCATATTATATTCATCAGTTGAAATTGCATTTACCGGACACACAGCAATACAATGTCCACATTTCATACAAGTTGGATTTTTCACTACAGTTTTATTGTCTACTATCTCAATATTTTTAGGAAAACAATCCTTAGCACAAAGTCCACACTCAATACATTTTTCTTTGTTAATATTAATCACAATTTATCTTCTCCTTGTTATTAGAATTGCAACAGTATAATAAATCTTTAATAAAATTGTCTACTGCCTCATCCCGCTGTTTTTTATCATAAAAATCAAAGCCTGTTTCTTTTCTAATTGCTTCTGACTTTAAGAAAATGTAGTTAAAAAAACTAGCTATTATATAGTTTTTTATCCATATTTTGTATTTATCATTATGATAAAGATCAATAAGGCAATCATTAAATACACCAACATCACTCAAAAGATGTATTGTGTCATCGTCATTTGAAAGATTATCTAAAATTGCGATTTTACAAATTTCAGGGTTCTCTGCAAAGAAATTTGTAGATTCTTTTAAAATAAAAGCTAGACGTTCCTCTGCGGGTGCACCTACATAAGGTTTTAGCTTATCTGGCAATGCTTTTTTGGCACAGATTATAACTCGTTTTACTGTTGTTCTCATCAAATTATCTTTGCTTTGAAAATGATAATTTACCATTCCATTGCCAACACCTGCTTTTTCTGTAATATCAGCAACAGTAATTTCACTTGGTTTTTTACCTTGGCAAATTAATTCTAATGTCACATTAATTAGCCTTTGCTTTGCAGTATCCTTTTCAGTCATGTGTTATACTCCAATCAATGTAGAAAAAATAGAACGCCATACTGTATACTATTCAGTATAGCGTTCTATTTTTCTACTGTCAACCAGTGATTTAATACATTTCTTACTTTGATTTAGTTAATTTTTAATGTGATTTAATTAAATTTTATAATTATTTAAGCTAAAGTAAGTATAATCTTTTATTGTTTATTTTTGAGTTTATAAACTATCTTAATGCTACAAGTACACATGCTTGAACGCTTTGTAAGCCAAGCTTTTTAATCTGTTTTTGTAATTCATCATCGTGAGTACCTGGTTGAAGCCAAATATAATTGATACCCAATTTTGCTGCTTCCTCTATAACTGCTTTTCCTCTTTTAGGTGAAACAACCATATCTATCACTTCAGGAATTACTGGCAATGACGAAAGATCTTTATAACATTTATCGCCATCAATACTCTCGTACATTGGGTTAACCGCATAAACTTCATATCCTCTTGTTTTCAATTTACGATAAATAATGTTACCGAATTTCTCTGTATCCTGATTAGCTCCAACTACCGCCCAAATCTTTTTCTCAAGCATTTTTTCTTCAAGCATTGTTAAGTACCTCCCCATACATATTCACTTTTATAAAGGAATTTTTCATCAATTATTTCTAATCTTTAGGTTTGTAATTTTTACTCCATTTTATACTAGATTGATACTAATTGAATATCCCCATTTTTAATAATAATTTATAGATCATCACTATCTAATAACTTTTTATATTCTTGCAGCATTAGATTCCGTTCATCACTTAACATAATTCATATTATCTGTAACCTAATCTGCTATTTTAGCATAAAATATTCTGTAACTAGTTAATTTAATAAAGGAGGTTAACCTATGACAGATTTTGACTATATGGATTATATGCGTAAGATGAATATGCCCACGCAGTATTCTCCAATGATGGAAATGCCAGAGGAACAATTGGAATCAATGTACCCTAGATGCTACTATATTATCAACCCTGAGGTTGAACATCACTGTGATATGATGTGTGCTAAATTCGGGACAATGCACAACCCTTCTCGCCCACAAATAGAGAGCATGGTAGATGAAATTGACAATAAAGTAGGTGCTGATGTAGATGCTGATTACCAAGATGCTGATGACAAGGATGATAGGCAGTTTGGTGGCTTTGGTGGTGGCTTTGGTGGTGGTTCTGGTAGTGGAAGAAGGCGTTTTAGAAGAGACTTAATAAGTATTTTATTATTAAGATCCTTACTACGTAGAAGGCGTCCTCACTACGGTGGTTATCCATGGAACTTCGGTGGAGGATATGGTGGAGGATATGGTGGTTATCCATATTGATCTTTTGAATAGTAAAAATTAGTATCAATAGTAACTTACTAAGAATAAGGATTGGAATTATGATTAATTTCATGGTTCTCTTTAATCCTTATTTTTAATGTATATCACAGTTAAATACTCTCGCTCGCTCAATCAAACAACTCAATCTATTAACTTTTAAATATTTAGCACAAAAAAATAACTTATTAAAAAACAAAATACTGATACATAAACTTATAAAAAACAGCATATTCATTCACGGAATATGTTTAATTCATATACAATATTATAGCTAACCATTTTTTCAGGAGTTGATTATTTTATGCGTTTTAGTATGATCCCAATTGGACAGCATCAATTACCCCCTTTGCCATATCCATATAACGCTTTAGAGCCTATAATTAGCCAAACTACATTAAATTTTCATCATGATAAGCACCATAAAGCCTATGTAGACGGCCTTAATAAGGCTGAGATTAAGTTGGAGGAAGCACGTAAGAAAAACGAGCACGAATATATAAAATATTGGGAGAAGGAGCTTGCCTTTAATGGTTCTGGGCATATTTTACACAGTATATTATGGACAATTATGTCTCCACTTGGTATGGGAGGACAGCCTGGTCCACAAACACTATTTCAAATAAACAATTATTTTGGCAATTTTAATGCCTTTAAAGAGCAATTTATAAATGCTACTGAAAAAGTTGAAGCCTCCGGCTGGGGAATCTTGACTTGGCAGCCTACTTGGATGAGATTAGAAATCTTACAAGCTGAAAAACATCAGAATCTTACTCAGTGGAGTGGAATTCCAATTCTAGTGTGTGATGTTTGGGAACATGCCTATTACCTCGATTACCAAAATGATCGCAAAAAGTATATTGAAGCCTGGTGGAACCTTATAAACTGGTATGAGGTTGAAAGAAGACTACTGTATGCAATAAATGGCCAAGTACCACTAATCATACAATAATTGCTATATTTATAGATAATGATATGTAGTACTTAAATAACTATTAGCAAAAATTATATTTATAAAACAACTTTATACTATTTTCTAACAATATTTAAAATTTCAAACCATATTCTAATTTTCAAATAATATTCAAAATTTAAGGCTCGCTAAAAAAGCGAGCCTTAATTAACATATTAATTTGATTATCGAGGCTGAACAAAGAATTTGATAGCTGTTCTTTCTTCTCCATCAATTATAACCTCTGCAAAAGCCGGAACTGCTACAAGATCAATTCCATTAGGAGCAACAAAACCTCGAGTGATTGCAATTGCTTTAACTGCTTGATTTACTGCTCCAGCACCAACTGCCTGAAGTTCTGCGTAATTGTTATCGCGTAGCACAGCAGCAAGTGCTCCAGCAACAGATTTGGGCTGCGAATTAGCTGAAACTTTTAGTACTTCCATAGATACATCCTCCTAAAAATGCTTTAATGATAAAATATTTTTACAAATATATAAACTTTTTATATATTTAATATAAGTATTCTATATATTACTTCTAATTCCTTCTTTTTACAATTATTTTTTTAAAAATTTTTATTAGTTAGTAGTATCCTTTAAAATGTTGAAAAACTTTATAGCATTATCTGTTTTTATAGTGATATTCTTAAAATTAAACATATCCTTTAATAAAACAATATTTCCCTTTTTTTGTCCAATAACATTTGATATATCTCGGGAGTTGCACTCAATTAAAATATCAGTCAAATCCCCAAGATTATTTGATTTTATATATTGAATCATTTTATTCAAAAGAAGTCTCGATTGAACCAATTGTCTAAATGCAGGGTGAAATGGTCCTGCTTCAACCTCTCCATTTTCACTTATACTTTCAGTGGGCTGAAGTCCAATTCGAATAACATTAATATTGTTTTCTTCATAAATTGCTAATAGCTCAGCGCAGATATCCACTGCCTCCTCAACAGACAATGGCATATACCTACCATCTAAATACATCTTTTGAAGATAGGTATTTTTTATTACAAGCGTTGGATAGATTCTTACTATATCCGGCGCCATTTGGACTACTTTTTGAGCTGTTATAATGGCTTTTTGTTTAGAATCATTGGGCAGTCCAATCATAGTTTGAATCCCAAGTGAAAAACCCTTTGCTTTAATCATTTGAGCCGCTTTTGTTACAGCTTCAATGCTATGTCCTCGGTTGCTACACCTTAATACCTCGTCATCTAGACTTTGTGCTCCTAGTTCTATAGTCTTAACTCCATACCTAGAAAGTAAATCAAGGATTTCTTCAGTGATATAATCTGGCCTTGTTGAAAGTCTTATTTGAATGACTTCACCTGTTTTTACATAGCTATATCCTATTTTTAAATACCATTCCTGTTCTTCAAAAGGTATACCAGTAAAGCTCCCGCCATAAAAACCTATCTCAACAAAGGCATCTCCACTTGTTTTTAAATGATCCTCTATAGTTTTTCGAATTTCTGCTTCGTCCGCCGCATTCACTTGACCACTGATTATCTTCTGGTTGCAGTATATGCAATCAAAAGGACAGCCTTTGTGAGGAACAAATATAGGGATTACTATATGTTTTTTAATTGTTTAACACTCCCCTAATATTATTTTAACTAGTTTGCATATTAAAATTAAATGAATTAAGTTTTGGTTGCTAGCTTATCAAGTGCATCTTTGGCTGCATTTTGTTCTGATTCTTTTTTTGAGCGTCCCTTGCCTTTACCAGTAATAACATCATTAATTCTAACCTCTGTTACAAAGCTTTTATTATGGTCTGGTCCACTTTCATCTATAACATTATATAAAACATGCTGCTCTCCATTTTGTTGAACTATTTCTTGTAGCTGTGTTTTGAAATCGTAAAACAACTTACCTTCAACACAATTTTTTATTATGCTTTCCATATATTTTAGGATAAATCCTCTAGCTGTTTCAAAACCACCATCAATATAAATTGCACCAATTAGCGCTTCAAAAGCATCTGATAATATAGAAGCTTTATTTCTACCACCTGAGAGTTCCTCACCCTTACCAAGCAATAAAAAATTCCCAAGCCCGATATCAATAGCACACTTAGACAGTGAATTTTCGCACACAATCTTAGCTCTAGTTACCGTTAATTCACCCTCTGGAAGGTTGGGATACATTCTGTACAAATATTCACTAATCACTAGACTTAAAACTGAATCTCCGAGGAATTCTATTCTTTCATTGTAACTTAATTTTTTAGCTTTCCTCTCATTAGCATAAGAGCTGTGCGTTATTGCTGTAGAAATTACCTCTTCATCCTTAAAGTTGTATTTTATTTTATCTTCAAGTTGAGATATACAATTAATATTTCTATTACTATTTTTCATTCTTTCCTCCAATAAAATCTGGTCTCAGTCCTATTTTGGCTTGCTCTATACTTGAGCACAACTAAAATAAAAGGTGGAGTTTAAAACCCCACCTTTTATTTTATACTTTTATATCTATATCATCAATAATAATTATTCATATTTCTTTAAACAAAGAGTTGCGTTATGACCACCAAATCCAAGTGCATTTGATAGTGCGTACTTGATGTCTGCTTTTCTACCAACATTTGGTACACAATCAATATCACATTCTGGATCCTGATTTTTAACATTTATTGTTGGTGGTAAGAAACCTTCCTTAAGCGCCATTGATGTAACAATTGCCTCTATAGCACCTGCAGCACCTAGAAGATGACCTGTCATTGACTTAGTTGAGCTCATTGCCACTTTTTTAGCTTGCTCACCAAATACTCTTTTAACAACTTTAACCTCAGTAGGATCATTTAAAGGTGTTGATGTTCCATGTGCATTAATATATCCAACATCTTCTGGCTTAATACCAGCATCGTCAAGAGCCATTTGCATACTTCTTGCTCCGCCGTCTCCTTCAGGATGTGGTGCTGTAATATGATATGCATCACAAGTACATCCATACCCAACTACTTCTGCTAAAATATTTGCACCTCTGCTTATTGCATGCTCTAGTTCTTCTATAATAAGTATTCCAGCTCCCTCACCTGCTACAAATCCATCTCTATCCTTGTCAAAAGGTCTTGATGCTGTATTAGGATCAGGGTTTTTAGTCATAGCTCCCATTGAGCAAAAGCCAGCGAAGCTCATCATTGTAATACATGCCTCTGCGCCACCAGTTATCATTACATCAGCATCTCCACGTTGGATTACCTTAAAGGCATCACCAATTGCATTGTTTGCTGTTGCACATGCTGTAACAACACATTCATTAAAGCCCTTAAAACCGTACTGTATTGCAATACGTCCTGATGCCATATTTGAGATCATCATAGGAATAAAGAATGGGCTTACTCTTCCAGGTCCTTTATTTATAAGAACAGTATGCTGTTCCTCAAGTGTCTCAAGTCCACCCACACCAGAACCTACAATTACACCACATTTATTTAGATCGAGTGATTCTAAATCTAATTTTGAATTTTCAATAGCCATTTTAGCTGCCGCCATACCAAACTGATTATATCTATCCATTCTTCTTGCTTCTTTTTTGTCCATATACTCAGAAGGATCAAATTCTTTTATTTCAGCGCCTACTTTAGTTGATAAATTTGAAACATCAATCCTAGTAACTTCACTTATGCCATTTTTACCTTCTTTTATTGCACTCCAGAATTCATCTACTCCAAAGCCTAAAGAAGATACAACACCCGCCCCTGTAATAACTACACGTCTTTTCATACTATAAACCTCCAATAAGGTAATTTTTTTGTTAAATAAAATATTTTTAGAATTTAATAAATTTATATTAAAACGCTATTTTCGGCGTTATTAACTTTGAATTGATAGGCTTTTATACTTAAAAAAAGTCCCTTTTAGGGACTTTTTTTAAGTATTTTTTGTAAAAACCTTTTTAAGTATTCTTTGTAATGTATCCGACAGCATCACCTACTGTGGTGATCTTTTCTGCTTCATTATCTGGAATCTCAAGGCTAAACTCTTCTTCTAAAGCCATTATAAGTTCAACTATATCAAGAGAATCTGCTCCGAGATCATCTATGAAAGAAGATTCCATAGCTATATCGTCTTCTTCAACGCCTAACTGTTCAACAACTAATTTCTTTACTTTTTCGAAAACCATATATTCACCTCCTTCCAAAATCGTTTCTTAAAAAATTGCACCAATTCTGTACTATATTATGCAATTAAAAATATTTTAAGCAAATAGCTCAAAAGCAACAATTATAGTCATGATAATATTATTACATAACTAATCCACCGTCAATATCTATTACCTGACCTGTAACATAACTAGCTTCATCTGAAGCTAGAAAAGCAACAACATTTGCAACTTCTTCAGCTGTCCCGAACCTTCCAAGTGCAATCTTGTCTAAATACTTTTGCTTCAAATCCTCAGGTAATATTTCCGTCATGTCACTCACTATAAGTCCTGGTGTGACAGCATTACACGTAATTCCTCTAGGTGCAAATTCTTTTGCTGTGGTTTTTGTCAAACCAATTAATCCACCCTTTGATGCAGAGTAATTTGCCTGTCCGGCATTACCATAGGCACCTGCTACAGAAGAGATATTTACTATTCTACCATACCTTTTCTTAAGCATAAGCTTTGCAGCAGCTTTGGTACATAAGAATGAGCCTTTTAAGTTAATATCAAGAACGATGTCCCAATCGTCCTCCGACATCAGCGCCATTGGCTTATCTCTTGTTATTCCGGCATTATTTATAAGAATGTCAATACCACCAAAGGTATCTATTGCTGTACTCATCATTGCTTTTATATCTTCTGCTTTTCTTACATCACCTATGGTTACTGCAACCTTTATTCCCATAGCTTCAAATTCTTTTGCTGTTTCAAGAACTGCCTCTGAGGTTGCATTAAGAACGATATTGGCTCCCAGCTTACCAAGCTTTTGCGCTATAGCCCTGCCAAGCCCCCTTGAAGATCCTGTAATTAAAGCAGTTCTTCCTTCAAATTGCATATTGGTTATACCCCCAAGTTCGATATTTGTTTCAAGGAACCAAATTCCTACAGAATCTAATAGCTCTGTTTAAGTCAGTTTATAACTCTAAATACGAAATATAATTACGCTAATTCCTCTAATGTTTTATTTAAGCTTTCTAAATTCTCTACATTCAAGATCTTTACGTCCTTATTTACCTTCTTTACAAATCCACTCAAAACTTTACCTGGACCAATTTCTATAAAAGTATCAACACCTTTATCTAGCATGGTCCTGATACAATTTTCCCAAAGTACAGATGTACTTACTTGTTTTACTAACAAATCTTTGACAACACTCTTATCGGTTACACATTCTGCTGTAACATTAGTAACGACAGGAATCTCTATATCCTTTAAAGTGATGTTTGCAAGTTCGCTAGCCAGTTTCTCTCCAGCAGGTTTTAATAAGCTACAATGGAATGGTGCGCTAACTGGCAATAACATTGCTCTCTTAGCACCTTTTGCCTTGCAGAGCTCAATTACCTTCTCAATAGCCGCTACTTCACCTGCAACCACTACCTGTCCTGGACAGTTAAAATTAGCTGGCTCAGCAATTCCAATTTGAGAAGCTTCCTTACAGCATTCAACTACATCATTATTTTCAAGTCCTATAATTGCAGCCATAGCACCAATACCAACCGGTACTGCCTCCTGCATATACTTTCCCCTTTTTTTCACAAGTACAACAGCATCCTTAAAGCTAATTGTATTAGCCGCAACATGTGCAGCATATTCGCCTAGGCTTAGTCCAGCAACATAATCCGGCTTAATGCCCTTCTCAAGAAGTGGCTGCATACATGCAATACTTGTAGTTAGGATTGTTGGCTGCGTGTTTTCAGTAACCTTTAAAGTTTCATCATCACTATTAAAAATCATTTCTTTAATGTCAAAGCCTAAAGCATCGGTAGCAGCATCAAAAATATCACTTGCACTCTTGTACTCAGTGGCAATTTCCTTACCCATACCTACATACTGAGCTCCTTGACCAGGAAATATAAATGCTAATTTTCCCATGCGAACCTCCATTTATAAATAATAATCGTAGAAATTTTATAATTTAAAAAACTATTTAAACCATTTTATTGCTATAGATCCCCACGTCAATCCACCACCAAAGCCAACTAAAACCATGTTATCACCTTTTTTTAGTTTGCCTTCTTTATTTGCTTCATCTAAAGCAACAGGAATTGATGCAGAAGATATATTTCCATACTTTTGTATGATATATTGCAATTTATCATCAGTCACTCCAAGCTTTTTAATTGCACTATCTATAATTCTGGTATTTGCTTGATGAGGAAAAATATGTTGCAAATCGTCTACAGTCATGTTTAATTCATTCAAAACTTGCAAAGTTGCAGATGACATTCCCTTTACTGCAAATTTGAAGACCTCTGATCCATCCATCCACAAGGAATTATACTTTTCATTTAGTCTCTTTTGTTTCTCAGCTTCTGTGATATACAGGCTTGGAATTGTAATATTCATTGAACCAGTGCCATCTGAGCCAAGGTGTGAATTAAGTATTCCATAGCCCTCATCTACCTCGCCTAATACAACGGCGCCAGCCCCATCTCCAAATAGCACACAAGTGTTTCTATCTTTCCAATCTGTCACCTTAGACAAACCTTCACAACCTATTACAATTGCATGCTTATACATTCCATTTTTAATAAACTGTTCTGCAACTACCATAGCATAAATAAATCCTGTACAAGCTGCGTTAAGATCAAATGCAGTAGCATTTTTTGCGCCAATTGCACCTTGCACAATACATGCAGAGGAAGGAGTCATATAGTCTTGTGTTACTGTTGCAAATATTATTAAGTCAATGTCTTCCGCTTCTAATTTTGAATCCTCTAAAGCCCTTTTAGCTGCCTCTAATCCCATTGAATAGGAAGGTAAATCTTCATCTAAAATTCTTCTTTCTGAAATACCTGTTCTCTTTAAAATCCACTCATTTGATGTCTCAACAATTTTCTCTAAATCTTGGTTCGTAATAACTTTTTCAGGTAAGAAACTACCTGTTCCAATTATGCCAACACTTTTAGTCGATATCGTCATCAGAGGGTTTCACCTCCATATTTTTAAATTGATTTTTAATTTCATCTACCACTCCATTTTGAACCAATGGAATTGCTCTTTTCAAAATTGTAGTTCTTATTGTTTTCGCCTTAGAAGACCCATGGCTCTTGACAACAAGCTCATTTATACCCAATACAGGTGCACCTGAGAGCTCATCAGGATCAAACTTGCTTTTGAAATCTTTAAAAGCCGAATTCAGCATAAGATAGCAAACTTTAGTAAGAATATTCTTTGTGAAAAGCTTCTTCAGTTCTTTTAACAATAAAGAACCTACACCTTCATATAACTTGAGTGAAACATTGCCAACATATCCATCACAAACTGCAACGTCGACATCGCCGCCTGTAATATCATTTCCTTCCATATTACCAACAAAATTGATAGGAGATGTTGATAGAAGTTCAAACGCATGCTTTAATGTATCATTTCCTTTTGCATCCTCTGAACCAACATTTAACAAACCTATTTTAGGACTTTCATTATTGTAAATCAATTTCATATATATAGAACCCATAATTGCAAACTGCAAATAATTAATAGGTCTACAAACTGTATTCATACCTGCATCTATAATTAAAGTCATACCCTTCTTTGAAGGAACCAAAGCTGGAAGCGACGGCCTATCTATACCTTCTATTCGTCCTACTAACAGTAAAGCACCTGTCATGAGTGCACCAGTATTTCCCGCGGAAATAAATGCATCTCCCTTTTTTTCTTTTAAAAGCTTCAATCCAACAACCATAGAAGAATCTTTTTTATTTCTAATAGCTTTTGTAGGAGTATCATTTCCTTCTATAACCTCTGTTGCATTCACTATATCAATTCTATCTTTGTTAAACTCATTCTTATCTAAAATCTTCTGAATAACTTCATTTTTTCCAACAAGAGTAATCTTGAACCCGTCTTGCATATTTATAGCTTCTATACATCCTTCAATAATTGCTTGCGGTGCATTATCTCCACCCATAGCATCAACAATTATATTCATCATATTAAGTTCACACTCCACATACCGTCACTATTTATTTTTCACAAAATTTCATCTTTTGATTTAACACTATTTTTATCTATAGTAACTAGAATAAATTTTCCTCTAAAAACTTCAATGTTTTTTTCATATATCTTTACCCATACAATAAATCTATTTCCTTTTGTTTTTTTAACTTCTGCCTTTGCAACTATTTTCGCACCTGAGTAAACAGGAATTTTATATTTTATATTTGCAACACCTACAAGTGCAACCTGTGCATCAATTACTGCAATCGCAAGGGTCTCAGCAAGAGAATATATATAATGTCCTCTCACTATATGGGTTTTCTCAAACGCCATCGAATTATTTGTTTCCATCAGAGATATTGCACTCTGTCCCAATTGTAAATCAATTAGTTCCCCAATAAATTCCTTACCTTCAATAGATTTTAATTTTTCCTGATTGCTTTCTGCAACGTTTTTTATTCTCTCTCTAAGTTCAGGAATTCCTAATTCAAGCCTATCTAATCTTATAGTTGGTATACTTACTTTAAAAAAATCAGCCAATTCTTCATCTGTTAAAAATGGGTCATCCTTGATTTTTTGTAACAAAATCTTCTGTCTTTGTTGTTTTTGTGATGACGATCTGCTCACAAAAATCACCCCTTATATTATAATTATTACCAGATACTAATTGCTGATAACAAAATTATATCTTAACTTTATTATTATTGCAACAACTTTCTAATAATATTAGTCAAATTACGCTGTGTAGAACAATTATTTGAGTCTGAAATATGGCGTTAGGCATTGGACAAACAGAGTTCGGTAGGAGCGGCGAAAGAGATTTGGTAATAAAAAATGAATAGCCGGTATTATTATAACGGCTATTCATTAAATAGAATTCATTAGATTTACTTTACTTTACATACCACCGGATTTTAGAATTTTAAAATTCTTTGCAAAGAAGTCAATACCCGAATAAATTGTTATCACAACAGCTATAAACATTAAATAAGTATCAATACGTACATCTGTAATTAGCGAGAACGGCCAATTATCTAGCAAACATACTGATACAGCTACTGACTGGAAAACCATCTTTATTTTTCCAGACTTATTTGCTGCAATTACTTGACCTTCAGCAGCAGCAACCAAGCGCATGCCTGTAACAATAAGCTCTCTCGAAATAATTATCATTGCTGCCCACCCAGTAACTACATCTCTCTGAACAAGAGCAATTAATGCAGCAGTAATCAATAACTTATCGGCAATTGGATCAAGAAATTTTCCAAAAGCAGTAATTAGCTTATGCTTTCTTGCGATATAACCATCTACACCATCGGTGCTTGCAGCTATAATAAAGAGTATTGCTGCTACATAATTTCCAGTTCCATTGATAAACTCATTTATAGCTAACATTTCATCCTTTAAGAAAGCTAACAATGAAAAATTTACAGTAGCATCAGGGATTGGAATTAAAAAAACCATAAACAATGGTACTAACATTATTCTCGAAATCGTTATTTTATTCGGTAAGTTCATTTATGACCTCTCCTATCAAATCATATTCTTCAGCGTTTAATATCTTAACATCTACAAAGCAACCCAACTCAAGTGGTTCCTGACTAGTAAAGTAAACTAATCCATCAATTTCTGGTGCTTCTGCGTAAGAACGTCCATAATAGAATATACCATCATCAGCAATCCCGTCAACAATAGCTTTATAAACTTTTCCAATTCGTTTAGCGTTGATCTCTGCGCTAATTGTATTTTGTTGTTCTAATACTGCTTTTTGCCTATTCTGCTTTATGCTTTTCTTAATTTGATTTTTCATTTTCGCCGCCGGTGTTCCATCTTCTTTAGAATAAGTAAAAACACCCAGTCTATCAAACTTAAATTCTTTAACAAAACTTAGTAATTGCTCAAAATCCTCATCAGTTTCATCAGGGAATCCTACTATTATAGTTGTTCTAATAACTATATCTTTGACACTTTCTCGGAGCTTATTTAGTGCTAAGCGAATCTCACCTATATTCCCACGCCTTCCCATACTCTTTAAAATCCTATCAGAGGCATGCTGTATAGGGATATCTAAATACTTACACACTTTTGGATTTGACGCGATTTCAGCTATTAATTCATCATCAATTTCCTCTGGATAGCAGTATAATAACCGAATCCATTCAATCCCAGCAACTTTTGATAGCTTTTGTATAAGCTCGGATAACATTTTCTTACCATATAAATCTATGCCATACCTAGTTGTATCTTGGGCAACTAATATAATCTCCTTTGCCCCATTTTGTGCTAAAAGTTCAGTTTCTTTAACTAATGACTCAATTTTTCTACTCCTATATTTACCTCTTAAAGATGGTATAATGCAGTATGTGCAGCGATTATCACAGCCTTCAGATATTTTGATATATACTGAATGCTTACTGGAGGATATAATTCGTTCCTCGTCAAGATAATCAGTATCATCAAGCTTTCCGTAAGAGACAGTTTTTTCACCCTTATATGCTAGATTAATTACTTCTGCAATCTCTTTATAGTTACCAGTACCAAGAACTGCATCTACCTCAGGTATTTGCTCAATTATCTTCTCTTTGTATCTTTCAGCCATGCAGCCTGTGACTATCAGTACTTCACATTTTCTTTTCTTTTCCTCGGTCATCTCTAATATAGTATTTATAGATTCTTGCTGTGCAGATTCAATAAATCCACAAGTATTTACAATCAAAATATCCGCATCTTCTTTGTTATTTACGATTTCATAATGCGCATTTGATAACATACCAAGCATTATTTCACTATCTACTAAATTTTTGGGGCATCCTAAGGAAATAACGCCTATTTTTTTGTTCACTAATTACACTCCTCGATATATATTATATATGCTATTATAGCACAACAAATTGTTTATTGAGTTTCAACCTAAATATTAAACAATATTAAGTAAACTCTAATAAAAATTATTTAATAATATTGAGCACTTGTCAATGCTTTAATATAATAATTTTCAATAATTTAATATTTAGTATGATTTGTTGGGAATAATTCGGTATTTTACTTAAATTTGTTGAGAATAATTTAATCTTCTGGAAGGAATTTGCTAATTGCTTTTGATATTTGCTGGTAGTTGAACCCTCTGCTCATTAAAAAAGTCCTCATCTTATTTATCAATTTCTCATCGAAAGAGGTTTGCTTGGAAAATTTCTTTTTAATTAGTTCAAAAGCAATATCATTCTCATTTAGATTGATTTCATTAAAGCCATTACTAATAATATCATCAGGAATCCCTTTATAGCTTAATTCCATTGATAACAATTTAATAGATTTAGGTTGTAGCTTCGTTTTTTCATTTATGTATTTAATGGTATATTGGTAATCGTTTATGTAGTCTATCTCAATTAGGTTTTCAATTACTTTATTAATGGTCTCTTCCTCGTATCCAAGTTCAGAAAGCTTTTGTCTAATCTCATAAGATGTCCTGAGTTTAAAAGCTAGGAACTTAACAGCAGCACTTTTTGCGGCATCAAATACCTCATAAGTTAGAATATATTCTAAAGTCTCTGGTGTAATAGTCTTGCCTTCATAAAGGTTTAAACTTGCAATGCGTTTTTGAGGCAAGCAAAAAGAAATATTATCATCTATATGTATTGTAGCCATTGTTGTACTATTTTTATTTACTTCTATTGATGTAATAATCATAATATTTCTTAAACCTCCTAGAACTATAAACATATTAAAGTCAAAATTGATTTCAGGTTACACCCTTCTAAAGGTATAACCTGAAATTCAAAAATATAACTATATAAAAATTTCTATAACGTACAAATTTCTAAGCATCTTCCTCAACATCAATATCTTCTATAACCTCAGATTGTACTACTACCGGAGTAATATTAGTTCTGACTAATTTTTCAATTTCTATACAAAGTGCTGGATTCTCTTTTAAATATTGCTTTGAATTTTCTCTTCCCTGTCCAATACGTTGACCATTATATGAGAACCATGCACCACTCTTATTTACAATCTCCATATTAACAGCTATATCAAGTATGTTACCTTCTCTTGAAATACCTTCACCATAAACTATGTCAAACTCAGCTTCTTTAAATGGAGGTGCGATCTTATTTTTAACAACCTTAACTCTAGTCCTATTACCTACTATTTCATTTCCCTGCTTGAGAGACTCTATTCTTCTAACATCAAGACGAACAGATGCATAGAACTTAAGCGCCCTACCTCCTGGTGTAACCTCAGGACTTCCGAACATTACCCCAACCTTTTCACGAAGCTGGTTAATAAATACAGCAGTTGTCCTAGACTTGCTAACGATACCTGCTAGCTTACGGAGTGCCTGAGACATAAGCCTAGCCTGCAAGCCTATGTGAGAATCTCCCATCTCTCCATCTATTTCAGCTTTTGGTACAAGCGCTGCAACAGAGTCAACGACAATAATGTCAATGGCACCACTTCTTACAAGTGCTTCTGCAATTTCCAATGCTTGCTCACCAGTATCAGGCTGTGAAACTATCAAATTATCTATATCAACACCAAGTTTTTTTGCATATTTAGGATCAAGGGCATGTTCGGCATCAATAAATGCAGCCTCTCCACCAGCCTTTTGAGCCTCTGCGATCATGTGAAGTGCAACTGTAGTCTTGCCTGAAGATTCAGGTCCAAAAACCTCAATAATTCTTCCTCTAGGTACTCCACCAATTCCGAGTGCTATATCAAGGCTTAATGAACCTGTAGGAATAAACTCAACATTCATATGTGCATTTTCACCCAACTTCATAACTGCACCTTTACCGAATTGTTTTTCA